>Ga0182030_10001226_pt1 | contig 52285 bp, 69 predicted proteins | sample 812S3MmetaG_FD_121299 | JGI IMG/M metagenome (GOLD analysis project Ga0182030, IMG submission 121299) | Permafrost microbial communities from Stordalen Mire, Sweden - 812S3M metaG (Illumina Assembly) | ecosystem: Environmental > Terrestrial > Soil > Wetlands > Permafrost | place: Sweden...
AGCTCTCCATACCCATCTCCGTGGGATGGGGAACATTGCGTCGCAGTCCCTTGTCCCTCAGTGACACCTTGGCCTTGATTTCATCCATCAAATGCTGGTGACGATTCCGGTGTGAATTGTGCTCCTCCATCTTGAGTCTCGCCACCTGTATTAGGGGCAATACGTCTGCTTGTAGAGATTCCTGGACTGAAGAAGAAACACTGTGGACGTTCAGGTCCGGATTAGCTGAAAATGATCGCGTTTCAATTTATCAAACTAGTGATGAAGCATTGAAGGGTCTGATGGAGAGAAAATAACCACCTATAAGAGGAACGAGGGCCATATTATTTGAAGATAAATCTGTCTTGAAAGAAAGGCCAGCAAATACAATTGTATCGCCATATGTGAAAATACCAGGCAGACGTTTTGAACCATAGATGCCACATCATCATAAATCTGGTGCCTTCTTGCTTCCCTAAAGTATCGACACTTCAATAGAGACAGAGTACCATAACACGTCTGCCTAGGGCTTATCGACATTTTGTCACTTGACATCTACTGAGTTGAGTTGCAAGTTGGGGTTTATTTCTAGTCTGACTGTTTCACTGATTGCGCCTGGGCACTGGATTTTTAGCGAGTGGCTTTCCTCTACAAGTACATGTACAGTCCATACACCTTTGATTCCAGGCCTAAATGTTTCACTGTTATGACACATCAAAGAAGATGAATGTCTCAAATATTGTTAACAGAATCCTTATGGTAAGAATCTCTCTTCCTGAGAATCCGGGTTTAAATGCGCGCCACACATTCATACCCCAGATCTCGGCGCGTCTCTGGGCTTTCTCTCTCCAGTCGTATCAATTCTTCACCCCAGTCCCAATCTCATCGCGCATTGCTCCTAGACACAGAAGTTGAGAATTTCACATGTTATGTCTGCCGGCAGCGTTATACGCGCTCCAGTCATCAATCGAAGGGCCTCGATTGAACTCAAGTACCGATGAGGAGCATGTGCGGGGAAGCGCCCGAGGATATCTGCATAGTTCCCCATCATTTCCCCGCCATTCCACCAATCTAGCACGAGTTCCAGCGGTTGTTCTCAGCTAAGGGATACTCCAGAGGCCTGTGAGTAGAGACAGGATCGAAAGGAAGTTGGACCCTGACAATATGGCCCGGACTATCGGACAACAAAATACAAGTTTTGTATCCACATATAGACTCCAAATCTTCAGCCGCTCCAATCAAGTAACAATATTCATCAGCAAGTTGCCGTATACAAACTGGCGCGTATCACCAGACTTTCTCTTAGAAAATTATTCCTGTTCATCACACCTGAGGCTATGGCTCGGTTGGAGAACTTCAACTGTTCCTGGGCATAGTCTTGAAAGTGGATAACTAGCAGATTTGATATATCCTTGTCGTCTGAAAAATCCACTGTGATCAGCTCTTGACGCGATGATCTCTTCGGAAGGTGCTTTGGGTTGCCTTATTGAGGTCCGCCCGAGGTTGTACCTAGAGGAAAGCTTCCAGGTCATGGAGATTTACCCCTGGCGGGGACGACAAAGTCGTGATTGTTTATGAAAGGCCATAAAAGGGGACATTCCACCAGGAAATGTATTTCGCTTCTGCCTGCCGTGGAAGATATCAGTTTCAATAATTCACATTCTCAAAAATAATGCTGTTCCAAGCAATTTCCTTCAGCAACACGCTGACAGCTTTCGTTCTTTACGGTCTTGCAAATAGTGCCACGCTGACAGTTTCGACAAGTGGAGGTAATTCTTCTAGCCCCTTGCTTTATGGGCTTATGTTTGAAGTAAGATAAAGGATGTTCAATCATGAGATGGCGGCTGACATCCGGTCTAGGATATCAATAATTCAGGTACACTTTGCAGCATGCCACATGTGATAAAAACTCTGACATAGGTATTTCAGGGGACGGTGGTATTCATGGGCAGCTTCTTAAGAACAATGGCTTTCAAGGCACCAGTCCCGGCTTGACTGCTTATGCCGCTGTGGGTGGAACGACTCTTACACAAGACACTGCAAACCCCCTATCTAGCGCAATTACCAGCTCATTGAAAGTCTCAGTACCTTCGGGTACAACAGGCCAAGTCGGCTTCTCAAATTCTGGATACAATGGCGTTCCTGTTAACTCTGATACTTACGCGAATTATTTCTGGATTAAAGGAACTTACTCCGGGACGGTCACACTGGAGCTTGTCGGCGCAAGCAGTGGAATCGTCTATGCCAGCAAGACGGTCACTGTAGCCAGTAATTCGAGCTCCTTCACGTATTATGAGACTACTTATACTTCCAGCCAGAGCCCGGATGGGAACAACGTGTGGCAATTGACTTTTAACGGCAGTGAAGTTGCTGGCAGCGCGCTCTATTTTGGGTTGGTACAGTTGTTTCCCGTAACCTATCATCAGAGGTAAGCATAAATTTGGGAATAGAATATCTTTCAGCTCAATGTCCTCACGCTTGTTTCAGGTATAACGGTATACGCAATGATGTTGGTAACTTCTTAGAAGAAATTGGAGCATCGTTCCTCAGGTTTCCAGGTGGTAATAATTTGTATGTTTTCGGAATGCCCACCTATAGAGCGCAGAGCTCATATGATTTAGAGAAGGAGCGAGTCCAGCAAATCGATGGAAATGGAATGAAACCATTGGTCCAGTGGAGGACAGACCTGGACGCCAAGGTATGTTTTTTTACTCTTCTCTAAATACAATGCTGACAGACTCGAAAGGCGACTGGGGCTATCCAAACACGGACGCATTAGGTAAGGTATCCCTCCCATCTACTCTTGTAGCCGCTGACGATACTTCGAAGGCCTCATGGAATACCTTCAATGGACAGAAGATATGTCCCTGACGCCTGTTCTGGCAATCTGGTCTGGTCTTTCTCTCGGAGGAGGTGTTGTTTCTGGATCTGCCCTGACACCATATGTGGATGATGCCCTCAACGAGCTTGAATTTCTCTTGGGCTCCACCTCAACAACTTATGGAGCATTACGAGCGTCCTACGGCCGCTCAGCACCCTATACCATCACCCACCTCGAAATTGGCAATGAGGACAATCTCAGCAGCGGATGCAGTACCTACGCTTCTCGTTTCACAGCATTCTACAACGCAATTCATGCAGCGTATCCAAGTATTACCATTATAGCTTCGACTTCCGATAGCAGTTGCCTACCGAGTCCGCTTCCCAGTGGGGTATGGACTGATATTCATCACTATGAATCGCCAGCCAGCTTTATCAGTCTCTTCAACGAATTCGATAACGTGGAACGAGCAAATGGTTTAGGGATATTTGTAGGGGAATATGCAAACACTGAGACTGATAGTGGGGCTACGATATATGTAAGTGCCCTGCAGATATAGAGGTCTTAGGTCGCCCATGTTCAAAACTCATTATTCTGACTCTCATCAAGTGGAGTAACGTCCAAGGTGCCGTTTCCGAAGCTGTATACATGATAGGTTTAGAACGCAATAGCGACTTAGTCAAAATGGCCAGTTACGCGCCTATGATGGAACACTTCGACCTCGCGGAGTGGTCTCCAGACCTTATCGGCCTCGACAGTACCCCAGGGTCCTTGACAGGTAGCGTCTCTTATTACGTGCAGCTCTTATTCTCGAAAGCCCGCGGATCAACCATTCTCCCAGTCAGCTCAGATACCAATTTTAATCCGTTGTACTGGGTAGCCAGCTCGACTACTGCTGGGACGTATTATGTCAAGTTAGCGAATTATGGGACTACTGCGCAGACAGTAACGGTCGAAATTCCCGGTGCGACTGGAGCAAGCAGTACAGCGAACTTACAGACGCTCACTGGCCCTAGTACGCAAAGTAACTATCCGCTTAACGTGACGGTCACGCCTGTGAGCACAAATGTGACTGGAAGCGCGAGCTCTGGTTGGACATTTAGCGTCCCAGGGTACGGAGTTGCGGTACTCACAGTTTCTACTTGATTCAGTGGCGGTGGCGGATTTCATCTCGCTCAGCGCGAGGGATGTTAGGCCTTTGCAGTCTAGGTTACCATTTGGATTTGGATAGGAGGATGGACGAGATATGCTTTAGTCTGTGGATGTTTCTATTCATAGCACTGAAAACCATTCACAAAATGCATATTTTATGTCCTTCTCTTATGCTTTCTTCCTCCCCGCCTACCCCGATGTGCCTTCCCTCTTACTTTTCTCTCCTACGTTTCTCTTTCTTCCATTTCACTCTCCCCCATCTCTCCCTCTTCCGTTGTGCTCTCCTCCGCATCTCTCTCTTCTCGTTCATCTCCTACCCTCCCATGCACATACCCACCACACTCCGGTCGTTCAACCCTACTCGCAAGCGCTTTCGTAGCGCTAGCGCGTCTCTTCCCCCATCTCCTCCTCCTCCCCTGTCTCTCATCCTCTTCATCTCCGAAATCTTCACAGTCCTCAAACCGTACCTCTTGCTCCCTGCACACCCAACACAAAAACGCAATTCCGTACAAGAGGAAGAAGAAACAGATTATCAACAAAGATTCAAGTGGCCAAATTTTTGGATCTTCTAAGAGTGCAGGTGGTTTGATTGTGAGATTTTGGATAAGGAGATCAGGTCGTCTAGATATGGTGTTGGGTAGTGGCTTTTGGAGCGATGTAGGTGCCATGATTAAGTGCGTGTTGGATGAAAGAAATGTTCCTTTTCGCGATTAAATTTGAGTAGAGGTGATGAGAGAGATTTTAAATTTTGGAGTGTGGTAAAATTCGAACTGAGAGTTTGGTACCTAATCTACGGACCGTAGTTGGAATACGTCACGGCACCAGCAAATCGTCTTCCCACGAGAAGAATATGAGAAATTTAACCTTTGTTTTATGGAACATAAAAGTCAGTATCTCCACAAGTTGTAAGATAATTAGCTCTTCGTTAAATATAGTGTTTTTTCCTTCTTGAACTGTTATTTGAAGTCGATCATCATTGTCCTAGCGTGAGCATCCTCTCAGAATCCAGCCAAATGTTTGTGACAAATTGAAACAATGATCTGATGCTACAACAGAGGAGGCTGTAATATATTCTGGGAGAAGCAGAGACGCGAAATATAGTTATGTTTAGCCAACCGCCACAGGCCCTACCTCTAAAACCCTTATCTCCACCTCTGCCCCCACAGCCCCCAAATCCCAAGACGTGACGATTCAGCCCTCGAAGGATCAATATCAGGGTTTCTCATCCTGCCTCTATTCATGCTCGGCTTCCCCTCCTCCTCCTTCGTCTTCGGCGTCTGGTTCAAATCCTCTATGATAGTAATCTTTCTCATTTGTCCCTCAACATCGTCGTCCCATGTTATACTCGGATATCTCCCATTTATCCCCAACACCGGTTTTTTATTCGTATACTGCGTATCCGCGTACATATCCTCTAAAGTCCCATTTACTTCATACGAAGGGAGGACTCTTAATCGTTTCACTACCGACGCTGACGCGTGCCGGCGTATAATGAGGGTATAGATCGCGAGCAAAAGAAGGGCACTAATAACAAGGGCTGCGATAACCAGCCCTTTCCATCGATTATCTGAAGTTGTTCCTAAGATGGAATGGTCTTCTATAGGTCGGGGCTGAGGAGTGGCTGGTTCTTCAGGCTTGGGAATGGTTTCTATAGCGCAGATGGTGAAATTTGTAGCGCTTGAGTAGGCGCTTGCTAGGTATTCGACACAGGTGTTGTCTAGAAAGTAACGTGGCGCCATAACAGAATAGACTCTCGAGGTTTAAGGTATGGCAATGAAGTTGAATATTTGAGTTTGAAAAATAGGCTGCGAAAAGATCATCCATTTTATCTCATATTCTAAGTCAGTATTTATCTGAACTGAGTGGTGAAATTTGCGGAACGCTAGCTGTAGCGTTCCAGTGTATAGACACAACTTCAGCATAAAAGAGGCAAACTCATGTCATGTGTACGGAAGGGGGTTGCCATAATTCAAGAGACCAAGGCGGTGAGCAATTCTGCCGCTGCTTTTAGCTTCCATCTCCTTTTATCATCTCTTATTATAAATAATAGAATCCTTCAGCATTTAGCATTCAGCACTTCAACCTTTCAAAATAGAATATATACAGCATAAATAAACAACTTTAAAGAAGTCTTGGTTTTTTGGACTAATAGAATATGATCTATCAAAGCTAAAAGCTACACAAGAATTAAGTTTAGTCAAATCTATTATCTATAAATAGAATTCTGATTACAAAACTTGTTCATTATCCCAGAAACTAGGCCAATCTCGATTTATTATAAACAAATATATTAATCAAATAATTCTTTGGATTATTGGCTACTACAATTATCATATTCTACTCCTTGAAACAATTACAAAAAAAATCTATAGTATTAAGGCTTTCTACTATACTCTTATAAGAGCTTAAAGCTAGTGAAAATACTACTATTATACTTCTAATAGTAAGCCATTTCTTACTTAAGCCCAAAAACTATGCCGATATATCTTTACAGTCAAGAATTGAAATTGTCCAGTTAGTTACTAATATAAAGGCATATATACTAATAAAACAGTTACACAAACGAATTTACAACAGCAAATCAAAGTATTAAGAAAAAAAAAAGAAAAAAAATGTTTAGATTATATATAATTCACTTTCAATTCTAGCCAGAACTTTATAATATACTAGACTACTATTAAATACAATTTTAAGAATAAGTTCTATTTTGTAAACATAAAAGAATAAGACAAAAAATTCACACAAAAAAAATATAAAAAGCAGATTCTACAAAAGCCATTACAAAAGATATTTACAAAAAGGTACTCTCAAGGATTCTTTTACATAAAAAATAATAGTAAAGTACATAGCCTTAAAAACACAAAAAGAAATAAAGGTCTTTGCAATACTACTAGAATAAAATACCAAATTCTTACTCTATTTAACTAGCCCCTCTGTTTTCCAGACTTAAATCCTATTAAAAATATATAATAGATTCTAAAACAAAAACTTAGAAACAAAAACCCTCACAATAACTAAAGTCTTACAAAGTTAAAAGAAGCATTAATTAATATATAAAATAATAAAATTACTATAGAGGATTTTAATAAGTTTATTAATTCTATATCTCAAAGAATTTATAAGATCTTAGCAAAAAAGAAAGCTTAAACTCTATATTAAGACGGTATTGGATGATTACTATAAATAGACTAGTAAACTGGCAGAATAATCCCTGTTGGTCTCTTGAATTATGGCAACCCCCTTCTGTACCAGATTCCGGTCCTGAATCATTACTCCTAGAGACCGAAGTAGCTTCAAATCCCATGCAAAAGTCAGATCCGCAAAGAGAACTGTCCTTTCTTAGCGTGACATTTGGTTTTTCAAACAGACTAATTGACCTCTTGAACTTTCAAAAATGCAGGTTTTCGCCCAGCACAACATGAAATTCCGAACAAAATGGCGCCAACGCCTACAAACACAATTAAATCGGAAGAGATGTCTAATTTGCTCTCGTCTCTGATTGGAAAAGCAACATCAGGTATAGCAATTGCGAGCTTAATGGCACTGGCATCTCGTAATTCAACTTGCGAGATTACCGTTACAACAAAAGACGAAGGCATGTCTTAGTGAGAAATCATTAGGATATTAAAATATTTGGTTGCTGTCGTTGGTTGGCTCATCTGCCTAAGAGTCGAGTTGCAATTGAAGAAGCTGTACTATAATCCAGCTCACGAACTTCAAGATGTTGTCGAGAAGAAGTATAACATGTTCCTCTCGATATCCCAGGCCGATAAGCTAGGAAGCGATTGCAATATTGTGGGGTTTACTGAAAACCAAGCTATAGGCGAGAGAATTGTCGTGGAGGATATAAAAAGAATAATTATCGTTGACGGAAAGTTGGTGGGAGGAACTTCAACAGGAGATGGGAATGACCTGCGTGGGAGAGTGGTGCCTACAGGGACGGATGAGGAGGTTTCGCCGGTATATGAAAATAGTAGCTAAGTAGATGGTCCTGTAGAAATAGCATCTTCCTGTTCATCTGTTAAGAGTTAGTCTATTGGACTGGCCACAATGCGGAAGGTCACCCATGGCTTAACTTACAAGACTAGCGCACTCAAGCCACAGCGTATATTATGAAATAAAATTACATGAATTCCTTTTGATAGACGTAAATTTTTATATCGTCTCAAATATTCTAGCTGGCCTTGCCTTTGACGTATCGGATCGGATTTCCTTTTCAAAATGGCACCCGTAGCTATTACTACTACCTTTGCCGCTGCCGCGGCAGCTACTTCCAAATGTTGTCCTCTCGGAACTACTCAAATGCAAGAACCTCGCACCTGGTGCTGTCGCCGATATAGTCATCGGCTTCCCCGTCGCAGCTTTAAATCCTCATTAGCTGCTGTGCAAATGCTGAATTTTCACAACGAAGGAAGCTATACGACATAACGTCATACGAAGTGTACCAAACATTAGAGGAATTATATATTAATTGTTTGACATCAGCGGAACCAAGAACATTCAAATCAGAGTATAAAATTGTGATGTATAGCGGCGATCTGGCAAAAAAAAACCCCCCCAGCATACCGTTGTTACTGTGGTCCGCTTGAAGCCAAGAGAAGGAGAGGCGACTACCTCGGGGTCTAGAGCACCGGAGGCTCAGAAGGCGGTTGCCAGGCCTCTCCATCGGAGGAGCAGCGGAACCTCTACCCGAGTATGGTGAGAGATAAGAAGCCGTAGAGGCTTCATATATAAGGCAGATAATCCATAGATCCCTGCGGAGCTGGGAGGCAAGAGGATGTTGAATGTCTTACTGTGGAAAACACTTGAAAATATTGAAAATCTAGACTTCGACGAACACCGAAAATAGCTGGATATAGAAACAGAGGACTTGACTGTTTTGCTCTCTCTAGAGATATATTTCATTCAGAAACTCCAGCCGGAACGCCTACGCTTATGCAATTCGGAAACCAATCAACCGGATCCACTTTCCGTATTCTCGCTCTGACCGCCATTCTGCTCTCGAAGTCGCTTTATCCTTTCCTCGGCTGCCTTTGCTAATATCTCTCGCCTACTCATCCCCTGACTCGATCCCTGTCCCACACTCTCCGCACCACCAGCAGAACTCGCACCCAGCACAAATTCTCCTCCACTCCAGCCTCCATGATCATCCACTTCCTCTTCCCCTTCATAATACTCATCATTTCCTAAACTGTGTCCACCGCTTCTCCAATCCGCTCCTTCGACCTCCTTCTCAATCTGCTTGCATAGATCCCAGAAGTTTCTGTCATGTGGGCCATGAACGTTGTGCGCCAGCTCATGACACAAGGTCTTGCGAATCGTCTTGTAATCCCTATAACCATCATATGCATCTGTCCTCAATCTCAATTCAATGACTTCGCCCCGATTCCTGTTCAAACCCAATGTTCTCGTCGTACCCTCATGATTGCTCTGCGTATGCTCGACCGGATTCATTTCTGTGAGTAGAGGCACCGTAAACTTATGCTTCCGCATCGAGGCCTTAATCCCAGCATCATCTTTTAAGCGTTGAAGAAATTGTAAAGAGCGAGAGGGATTCGGGAGGTATGGTAGGGGTCGGAGAGTGGTGAAGGTGTATTGACTTTCCTCTTGTTCTTTCTTCCAGTCATGGGTCTTGTACGCCTTAACTTTCTGAACTGGTCTAGTCTTCGAGACAAAGCGCGACGCTTCATGAGATGCTTGCGCAATTGAAGAAGCTTCTGCGGCTGTGCTGCCCATCAACGTGACCTTCTTGTCTGCGATAGAGGAGATAGGTAATTCAGGGTCTTTGAATGGTGGTTTGAGGAGGCCAAGTTTGGAGATCATAAGCTTTTGGTTCGAAGGTGGTACAGAGAGACTGTTTGCGATTTCATCGGAGAGGTCTGAAATTGTGGCATCAGGAGAGAAGGAGAAGGTATGAGGTGTTCCATGGTGAGTGAGACTCAAAGAGACTAGATCCTGAGGGTCAGTAGACATGTTTGTTTCTTGCATGTCAGTTGCAATATGCGATATTGAATATCTATGAGAAGATAGTCTTGGTATGTGCAGAAATGCTTTTGTATTGTCTGATATATTACATCCCGACGATTAATGATGGAAGTTTCCAGGCGTGACTCGCTTCGTAATCGTCATGAATCCCGAAAGCATTGCCACATCTTGACGTACGGCGTCTATCGGCTATTCGCTTGTTCCCGGAGAAATTAAGAACAGTATCCCGGTCAATGGCTGTGCAAGGGAAGGCTATGAAAGATCGCGTCGGCGCATCGTGTCCTCAACATTCAACTTCGAAGCTTCATAGCAAAAGCCACGACCATCTACATTGATACGGACGACGAACAAGCTGCTGAGATTAAACAGCAATTGAATTTTCTCCTTGTCAAAATCCCTGACGAAAACGCTACGGCGTTCCGCAAAGCATCATGAATCTTTTTCGCATTTTGGGTAAAGCTCCTCAAACCCATCAGAAAGAAGATGCAGAGCTAATTGAGTGAACAGGAGATCTCTCCCACTTGATATCAATCCTGATATTATTACACAAGATGACACAAACCAACGTATGCCGTGCTTCACTGCTCCACTCAGACGAATAACAATTCTAACATACATCCAGTCCTGCTCAGGCATATCGTTCAAATCCCAAGCACTCTACCTAATAGTCTACATCACCCGATACGTTGACCTATTCTGGTCCTTTACCGACAGCGCCTACAACACCATCTTCAAACTGCTCTTCCTAGCCTCCTCAGGCTACACCATCTACCTGATGACCACAGCCTACAAGCCCACGCATGACCCCAATCTTGACACATTCCGTGTACAATACCTGCTCGGAGGCTCTCTTGTCCTCGCTGTAATCTACCCCTACGCCTACACACCATCTGAAATCCTCTGGGCTTTCTCAATTTGGCTCGAATCTGTTGCTATCTTGCCCCAATTATTTCTGCTGCAAAGGACCGGCGAGGCGGAAACAATTACCACGCATTACCTATTTGCGTTAGGGAGTTACAGGGCGCTCTATATCCCGAACTGGATTTGGCGATACTTTATGGAGGGGCATTTTGATGGCATTAGTGTTGTAGCAGGGATTGTACAGACGGTTTTATACTCAGACTTCTTTTGGATATATTATACCAAGGTCATGAAGGGAAAGAAGTTCGCGCTACCGGTATAAGGGACGACATGGCCTAGGAACGGGAGACGTTTGTGGGACGAATAAGTGATAACTGCTGGGTTGGAGAGGATGATGAACAAAGCTGGCGTTGGGGTTTCGGTGGATTGGACTCGATCTTAGGGATTGGTCATTTCATCTTTTTTGATGTTCAATGTACTATACAGAATGCATAGAAATTGCTACAATCCCTCCGTTGAGGTGAAATGATGTCGACCCTGCGACTCACGGTAATGAGCAAGTGGCAGCCCACAACCCGATCCTAATTGACCCAATCTTATTCTCATAGTTTCAAATTTTCTCATCTCAAAATGCCTCCTGCAAACTAAACAACCTTTCAACAACTCCCTCCAAAAACCTTTCCCCATCCCTACCACCGCCCCTCACCGTCTTCAAACTATATTGCAAACAAGCCTCCGTAACCTCCGCATACACCCCCGAAACCCTCAAATCCAACAAATGCAAATTATACGACACGATCCTTTTCGCTTCCTCCAACGCCCTAGAACTCTGATCATATTGCAACGTCTTGCAGGACCCGATTTGGAAGAGTAGCAGGCCGAGGCCGACGACTATGGCCGTTTGGCGACTGGAGACCCCGCTTTGAGAGCCGAGACGTGTTGGGGGCGGGCGTTCGCCGAAGCCGATGGAGAGGTATGGCGTTAGGATTGGAAGCTCGTCGGCGGTCCAGGGGTCGGGTATGTTGGGGTCGTTGTAGTAGATGAAACTAGAGGGTTTGATGTCTGTGCAGCTCTGGAGCACGTGGTGGAAGTGGAGATAGGAGATTGCGATGAGGGTTGCGAGTTGGGTGCGCTGGAGTGGTGTCATCTTGGTGGCGTTTTGGTTGCGTAGGAGGTCAGTGAGTGTGCCGGATGAGTGGGATATTTGGGTTGGCGCGTGGAAGAGGCGGTGGAAGTCTGTTGGATCTGTAGCGGTCCAGACTGTGCCCCAATTCTTGAAATCTCCCATGTCCTCTGTGGGTTTTGTGGCGAGTTGAGGTGGCTGGTCGAGGTACCATGCAGGGTCTTTCTCATTTGCGGATTGCGTGACAGCGTTGGAGGACACTGTCTCTGCGACGATCAATGTGGCACTATTCTGTAGCTCTCGCACCTCTCTCTTGAGATTGAAGTAAATGGCGTCTCTCCTTAATGGCAGTCCATAAAGAGCATTAATAGCGTCTGTGCGAGATTCGTTGAAATCGATAGCTAGCTGAATGGCTAGTTTCCAGACACCATGATCGTTTCCGGGGGAATTCATATGTCTCAAAGACTCATGTAGCCGAAGAAGACGGCCTTGTGTGTCTTTTGCCTTTGCCAGCCAAGGGGCTATCGCTTCTGGAGTTTCTATTGACGAAACAAGTCGAGAGGGATCCTGGGTCGGCTTACTGGCAAGGACGGTTTCAAGGAAATTGTTGCTATCCTTAAGCACTCTTATGATTCTATAGAGGGTATCCATATCCTCTTTTGCCCATACCACCCTTCTGAAAAAATTTGTCTGCTCATGATGATTCTGCGCTTCTTGAGCTCGTACCAGCTCCATATTGGCTACAGCGCCGGACATGAGCATATCTTGAGCTGCAGAAGGAATAATCAAGACTGGGTCGGAAGCTGACGCCTTATTTTTAGCCTTCTTGTGTCCTCGACCAATATGTAGAGGACCTGTGACATATCTCTGAATTTTCGATTTCTTTGGCTCTTCTGGCACGACGATTGATGACGATGGGGTCATCACCAGAGTTGACGAGGTCTTTTTCATTGATGCTGACCCCGTAGATTGCGAAGGAGTCCGTGAATCGTCATCTGGTGTTGAGATAGAGCCCGTTCCTTTCTCTGTAAATGTCTCGGATCAGCTTATGGCGGTTGGGAGATTTAGGAAGTTTAGGTGATAATATCGCTCACCTTTTGAAGAATATTTCTTCATGAGTTTGTGAGAAAGCTCAAACTGGGTTTTGATGAGTGACAAAACCTTTATCACGGTTTTTGTAGTTTCATGATCTGGGTTGTTGACTTGAATGGGGGTTTCCAAATCAATGACACGCTTCCTCGAGGTAACATCCAGACGACCTAGTTTGATTCAGCAATCACCTAAGAACCTGAGAAGCATAACACCTCCGGAGATCCAGAAGAGATTTCAATGTAAATTGTACATACAATATTGCATCTCCAGTTCCAGTTGAACGATCGCAAAATCCGAACCGAAAGCCTGGGTGAGTCTGCAGCCATGATATAGTCTGCAGATTTTGGAATCAGTTAATTGCGCTAGGATCCGAGGTATCCTAATTATCAAGTCAAATTGCACAAATGAAATGAATACGCACCGATCGCAAGTGTCGTAAATGGTGCCCAGTATCGCAATCGCCCCCAAGGTAGCGCCGACTGGATCGATCATACCGAAGTCAAGAGTGCCACAGAATGTCCCACGGTGCTAGGTCAAAGCCTAGGTAAGTTATAGATAAAAAAAGCTCAACAGATGTCATTCAATTGAAAAGAAACAACAGGAAAGATAGAGAACCCTTCCAGAAGGCAACTTAGGACTTGGATTAAATCAGCCTTTGGACCGCCAGCAAGGCTCTGGCGGACTAACAACAAGGCATACTCAAGGCATACTCAAAAAACAAATCATCAGAAAATTTCTCGCCCATCTTCCTTCTCCTGCCCCCTAATTGGTACTTTTCAGTTACCGTATTGTGAGACAACCTTTGTTTTCCCGCCAGTGGCTTGCCAAGTGAGGCGCATCAAATGAGGTTGCTTTCTTGAGCTTCCATCTCATCCCATCCCCCAAAATGATTTCTATGAGTTGACATTCTATCTCAAGGGTTCAAGCTTTATTTGATAATTCTGTTTCCCCCCATAATCATAAATTGTTACCGCCTAGTCCATCGAGATGGCCGACCCAATTTCAATACTAGCATTGTCGGCGGCAGTTGTAAGCGCACTTCGGCTCACAAATGAATTGGTACGAATCATGAAGGCTCTGCGTGAGGTAGAGGATCCGAGGGTTCAGATGATCCACTATCGACTGCTCACTCAACAACAAATTACACTCGGATGGGCGAATCGAATACGCAATGGGGGTTCGAGTAGCTGGAATATCCTACCAGAGGCTGCAGAGCATGTCTATACTATTCTTGAGCAAATGCGCAAGTATTATGATTTAGCAGAGTCAAAGATGTCCCGGATTCGTGCAGAGCCGGATGGACGGATGACAAGTAGAATGTTCGCGCGAAGGCTCTGGTTTGCCAATGGGGGTTTCGAGGATTTGAAGAATCTGATTGATGCTCTGGACTCGATGAATCAAGCGTTGCTGGTCATTGCACCGCCTCTGCCAGCATATTCGTCAGCAGATCCTCCACTAGGTCCCATGGAAGGTTCCCAAATTTCTCCTCAAGGCCCGGGACAACAAACCACGACTCAAAAAAGTAATACGTCTCGAGATTCATTCTCTGATATACTCGAAGCGAAAGCGCTGCCTATTTCAATTGCTAGGCTATACAAACAATGTCTGGAAAGTCTTCAATTACTTTCCCGCTCTAATATGGTGGCTGTGCCTAATGATACCTTTCTGGAGCGGCCTTGTGAACTTTTCAGGCAATGGGGTGTGGGTATCTTCGATGCGGAACATCCATTAATTAACGCTATTCTGAGTGAAGAGATAGAAGAGGGAAGGAATCTTCGAAATCTCATCGTCCGAAGTTTGGTATATATTGCAGTTATTGAAGGTAAGATAAAAGTATCCCTGTTGAAGATTCTGACTAAAGAAAGTCCTAGAACAGCTCTTACTTCGCAAGTGTAAACAATCTAAGGAGATGAGGGACCCCCTAGAACAAGAACTTCAGCATACTCGCACATCTATTGCGGCTTTACTAGGCTCGGATTCATTGAACGACATGGCCTTGGAGCAGTGGGCAGATTTTCAAACTTCACTGGATGTGGTAAGCACTGGAGAAAGTGTAAGACCAGGGCAAGTAAAGCTCAAGCCCAGAGGAAAGCAGCTTGAGCACCCTCAAAGTGAATCCGACGAGCTATTATCTGATAATGTAGCGTGGGAAAATATAAAGAAGGAAACAAATGAACTTCAGAGCATCGTTGAGGCCAGCTTGTTAGTTGAGGAGAGCGACGAAATCGAGTCTTCCGACGGGCAGCACGTCAATCAAATAAATGCAGACGATCAACTGCGCCGAATTATTGAACTTCTGTTTGATATTCTCCCAGCCATCAGAAGTTTACGCCGTGACGCGCTGCTAGAGCTTGAGAGGGGTAATTCAGAAGACAAGAAAGCGGCTTCCCTCGAGAAAATCTCCGATGAATCCGAGACCACGTCGACAGGCGAAATAGACCAGAACTTTGAGCAACGCCTAGACCACAGTCTGGACTTGGCATCGGGCCTCGAAACACTCCTACGAAACGACGAAACTTGGGCAAAGAAAAACAACCACCATGTTAAGGTATACTCTCCAATATTCAGCAAGGAACGAGAACGGCTGCAGGAATTTAAAAGTGCAAGGAGAGGCGATAGGAGACCGGGTGAAGTAAATCAACTTCTAGGAACCATCAGTGGACTTGAGGAAGCTTTGAATAAGACGTTGCAAGATATTGAGGTTAGGGAAAAGCTGGGAATTAAACCAGGAGAGAAACAGCATACCGATATAAAATTCTCGGGAAAGGATACTGATGCGAAGATTGCCGAAGTAGTTAAAGTCTTTCGGAATTCTAACACGGCGTTGTGGGTCAGTGAGGATGAATTTTAATGTAAATCACAAACTTGCGATTAAATGCCTGCCGCATCTGCTCTTTCGAATCGATACCTGAAGCTGGATATTTGGAAATGATTTTTTGTATTCTACTGCTATGCCTATATACATCCAACACCGGTACCACAAAGGAAACCCTCAATTTACAAGATCACGCTCCATAAGCAACTTGGCCGTGAGGGTGATCACTGGCATAGCCTGGAGCCATGAAATTAGTTTCTGGGTTGCCCGTCTCCTTCGCTGCTGAACATCTAGCCATTGTTGGCGAACTGCAAAAGGCGTCAGTCAGACCTATGCTTCCATGCTCTATTTCGGTGTGTGAAACATACCTTCTTGAAATAACATCGGTGAAGTAGAAATTCTCAATAACGTTCTTGAAGGGCGCTCCTGAAGGCTTGCTTCCCTTATTTTGATCTACCAACTGCACCTTACTTAATTGCCTCAACGCTACCGGCTCCACAACATCGTAGCTAGCTAGTGTAGGACTGATTTCAACCATTCGGTCGCGGAGTTGTGCTACATCATCGTATGGTAATGGTGCACCTAGGAACTCACTCACTGCTCGAATGATCTTCCAGTCTGTCCGTGCAGCTCCTGGTAATGATGTCGCTGCACGAGTCATTTGCACACGGCCTTCTGTATTCACGTATGTACCAGCCTTCTCGGTGTATGCAGCACCAGGAAGAACAACATCCGCAATTTGCGCACCGCGGTCACCGTGGTGACCTTGGTAGACTACAAAAGCATCTTTGGGAATATCTGCAGCGTTGAATTCGTCGGCTCCAAGAAGCCAAATGAACTTAGGCTTCGTTTCGGCCACAGTGGTAGATGGGGTGGTAAATCCAACTTCGTAAGCTCCAGCTCTTGATGCTGCTCGCTGGAGGACGTTGTAACCATTCCATTCCTCGGTCAAGAAGTTGGTGGCGTTCTTCTCTACAAAAGTGCCGACCATCTCGTAGATTGCCTTTGCGTCTGGATGGTCAGTGACACCGGAACCGACAATTATCATGGGACGTTGCGCCGATTGGAGTTTCTTGCCAAATGGGCCCGCGAGAGCTTTCTTCAGCGCAGCAGCATCTGTCCCTAGGTGTTCGAACTCAAAGGTGGAATTCCAGGTCTCACCAACGACACCGATCTCAAGGTCTGAGCGCATCCATTGCTTTCGAATACGAGCGTTTAAGCCAGCAGCTTCGTGACGAGGATTACTTCCAACGATGAGAATTGCATCCGCCTCTTCAACACCCCAGATCTTGGAATTGAACAGGTAATTTGAGCGAACATCAATTCCGTGAGCGATTGGCTGGTTTCCGGAAGGTTGGTCGAGAGCTAGATTCTCAGATCCAAGCTTATTCGCCAAGTCTTTCATTGCTACCATCGACTCAGTCTCGATGAGTTCGCCAGCAATAGCCTTGAACTCATTCCCTTTTGGTGCGAAATCTTTGTAGGCGGCCGCAATCTCAGTCAAGGCTTGTTCCCAGCTAGCAGGGAAGAACTTGTCGTCCTTTCGAATGAGTGGAGTAGTAAGTCTTTGGGTTTTCAATCCATCACAAGCAAATCGTGTCTTGTCATTGATCCATTCCTCGTTGACATCGTCGTTAAGTCTTGGAATAATTCGCATAACCTCAAGACCACGTGAATCTACCCGAATATTGGATCCAAGACCATCCAAAACATCGATAGACTCAGAATGCTTCAGTTCCCAGGGCCTTGCTCGGAAAGCATATGGTTTCGATGTGAGAGCTCCAACTGGACATAAATCGATCACATTCCCAGACATTTCGGAATCGAGATTCTTCTCTAAGTATGTTCCGATCTGCATATCATTTCCTCGACCTGTTGATCCAAGCTCGGGGGCTCCAGCAACATCATTGGCAAATCGAATACATCTTGTGCAGTGGATACATCGGTTCATCGACGTCTTGATTAAGGGGCCGATATTTTTGTCCTCTGTCGCTCGCTTGCCACCAACCTCGTGGAATCGTCCTCTATCAGCTCCGTATCGCATTGATTGATCCTGTAAATCACATTCTCCTCCCTGGTCACAGATAGGGCAGTCGAGGGGGTGGTTCGCTAACAAAAACTCCATAACTCCTTCTCGGGCTTTGTGTGCAAGTGGTGAGTTTGTTTTAACAACCATTCCGGGTTGTACAGGCCATGCGCATGATGCGACTGGCTTTGGTGCTCTTTCTACCTCCACTAAACACATACGACAGTTTCCGGCGATCATGAGCTTTCTGTAGCTTGGGTCAGACGTGGGTGGGGGGAAGCTGCAGAAGAACTTACTCATGATAGCAGTATCTAAAAACAGTCAACTAAGCCCCTTTAAATATAACCTGTCGCATTGACTCACCTAGGTATTGTAACTCCTGCCTTTTCGCATGCTTGAATCAGAGCAGAACCGGCTGTGGTACTCGTCAATCGCTTTCTCCCATTTCATATGCTTCCATGCATACCTTCTATTGAAACTTGCTTCCCATCTGCATGGAATGTCAGTCATCTCTCCTGTTATAGAATCTGCAGATCCAATGCGCCTTACCAACTGTAAGCTGGACCTCTGCTTGTCTCCTGCTCGACACCGCGAAAGTTCTGGAGGCATTGCAGCTTTGTCTGCCCGTCCGCAGAGCCGATCGTGCCAGAGATTGGCGCAACATCGTATCCTATTTTTGACGCAAAAGAAATAAAAGGAAAGGACACAGGACAGTGGCGGCAATCAGATCAAATCAACAGTCTCTCTTGACGTCTGGGAAGCTCTCAGGTTGTTCGGCTCAGCAAGCACGCACTAGCTACTAAGCTCTCCGCCAATGAGCGATTTTTTATTAAAGTCAAAATTTTTGGCGATCGAAATTCTTTTCTTCTTCAACTTTAAATTGTACCGGGCACTTTTTATTGTAGGTATACTTGAGTGCAGCGGATCTTTGGTGAAGCTGCATTTCTATCGAATTCTACCTCTATCTGGTGTTCCAGATCATCGGGCGCTGGAATGGATGCAAATGAGAGCTTCGTGCTCAATGAAAGCGCAACTTACCGCCGGCTGCTACATTTTCTCTCTTTCAACTGGATTGATAGGCTTTTTGGGGGAAGGGGGAGGGGGCATCATGGGGAATCAAAAGGGAATGTAGAAGGATACTGTGCTTAATGAAGGAGTAGAGGTGGTGGTCTTGATTTTGTAGATGGGAGCGTTCCACTTCCCCAACTCGATTAGATAACTGAACTTATGCAACTGATCCTATACCCTCAAATTGTAATGCTTACTTGCTCCTTCTATGAAGTCATGCAACTACCATCTTCCAAATCCCAAACTTAGAGCTCGAGTCTTTCATTTATCTCACGTGTTTTGGTGTAAACGCCTCACCCGAAACGCGTTCCGCTCTTCGAACATTTGATGAACCTTCACCACATACACCCTAGCCACCGCGGGCGAGACTGTAGAGCTCTATATCGCTGACGGGGCTAAAGCGAAAGCTACGCGATTCCAATTTATAGGTGGGACAAATGAAAAAAGGTCAAAGAGGCGGGCTTCCGAGCCGGTTCAGCACGACATGGATGACACGCACCCAAGGAGAGGAAACTACAATCGCGGGAAAATTCTTTTACCCGACATCAATCACGAGCTCCTCAGTCTGCTCATATGGACAGGCGCAGATTGAGAAGCTACACAGGAAACCATTAAAGCCCCAACTCAACCATCACCACCAAAAGACGTCACCGAACCACAATCCACCCACAATGATAATAAGGATGGATCTGGGGATAAAATGCAAACGATATCAACAGAGGGAAAGAAACATGGCGAGCAGGATGCTCTACAAGACAGGGCAAAAGAGAGGGCAAACATTCCCAAGACTATGGTCACGAAACCGGACGGGAATGATTCAAAGACACTGGATCCAGATGATGACTGTGATGGTTTTGAGGTTACGGAGGAAAAGTTTGAATTGCCATATCACCGTGATGTAGGTCCAATGAATGTGGAAGCTCTTCCTGTGGGAATGGCAGCACGCAAAGAACAAGCCATATCCGCTGAAAAGACAGCCACACTAAGAGGTGAGAAGCTTCTAACTCAAAGAAACTTGTGAGGATTTTGTCCCCTGTTCGACTCAACACACATGTTCGAAGCAGTTACAGAGAAAGCCGAACTAGGGATCGCTGACTTATACGAAGAGTATTCTGGAGAGTATCCTAATGAACCTGAGATAATCTCCTTATTCAGAAAGGTAGAATCACTGAAAAAGACAAAGAGGAGCACCGAGAAGCCTCGAACTTTCAGCTTTTGGGTCGTACCAAGTAAAGACCTCTCCGAAGCCCATCGCTAGCTCTCGAAGCGTTGGATCTGTCAGTTGAACCTCTACATCAGGAGATTCCCTCACTCTTCGCCTGGCAATACTGTCTTAACTGAGCTCATGAAAATCCTGAAGCCATCAAACTGGCCTCGCGTCTGAATTTCGAATTCCCAAATGGCGAAGATGGTAACGAATTGCCTAGTTGGAAGCGCGGTAGAATCTATTCCATTCAATGGCTAGTGATGGCAGGAGAAGGCACATCTGAGAACTTTTGGGCCCTTCTCGTAGAAAATTGGGAGGATGGCGTTAAGGTTGTTTGGCACGATGTCCGGTTAGAGGCATATATTTACCATCCACAGCCTGAGTATGTCCATATTTTGTCTTTGTATCGGGATTTAAGTTTACCTTCGCAGTTGGTTAAGCTGAGGAGGCATGATTATGATGAGTGACCGGCGGTTTAGGATTTTGTGGCTCTGAAGAAGAGTTCGGGACTTAAGTTTAAGTAGTTTTGGGGGCCATGATTTGGATTTAGGATAGTATTAAGTAGCAATGGCGTTATGGTATTTTGGGACTGGGTTCGATCGGTGTGCAGGTTATTTAGTTGTGGCCTGGTGGATCAACTTGGAAAATTTATACCCTTCATCTCATCGTGCTCTTCAATGTTTTCTCGAGTAAATGAACTCTCGGTGGGCTTTGGGCTTCTTGAAACAAATTAGGAGTAGTGTACTCTGTTCTGTTCGTGTCACGGCTGAGGATCGGGTGGCCATGGGTATATATTAGGCGCACTCCCACTTCAACTTTGCTTTTTATGTTCTTTAAAAATACTTGACGATCATACTTACTTGGATTGGTCATCAAGTACTGGTTTTTACTTCCAACAATGGTACCTAGGAAACGGGCGTATGCGAGCAAGGCTGGGGTGCTTCCTTCATCATGCAAGGTGCTTCTCTGAACGCCCGAAATGGCTAGTCGTATCGTCGCTAAAAGAAGCGGGAGCTAATGCATGGTGCTTTGATGTGGGCCAATCAACTTTATTGTCGTACAAGCCTCATTGAGCTGCAGCTCTGCCTACCTAGTAGCATAAGTAGACCTGCGTTTCCTCCTGAAATAGAGATTGACATATATTCTTTTTAACTCCTCTGATATCAAGATGACCTCAATATCGACTTCGATCAATGATGCGTCCATTTTAGAAGAAATATTTGATGACAAGCTACCCAGCCTTGCCGCTTAACTTTGGACCGATGTCCTCGCAATCTATCACAATGGGCTCGTTTCCCTTCGGGGATGCTTTGACGTCTGAAAATGCAACCCTGATTTTCAGCTCTGGGCCGGTTCACTTTACTCCAGATCTTGATATTCCAACACAACACGTTCAGGTACCTTCGAGTTTGTTTGACATCAACGAACGTCAACAACGATTATCCAAAATTAAGTGGGAAGAGTTGAGGCCTCTTATACGACGCTTATATATCGAAGAGAAAAGAACCTCGGGCTACGTGGCTCAGATCATTGGCCAAGAGTGTGGTTTCATTCCCACGTAGGCTCTCTCAAACTCCGACCATTGATCAGGTTATATTAACATCACTTTAGCAAGAGACAACTTGACAGGAAATTGAAGCTGTGGGGATTCACGAAGAATGTTCACCGCAAAGGGAGAACTGATGCAGCCGGAAGAGTAACCGCGGGTGCCTCTTTGGATGAGGAACCCCCCGAATTTGCAGCTATCCAATATGGCTCAGAGATAGGATATGATCATCTCGAAAATACCCAACTTAGTTCTTTGCGAGCTACAGGTGCGCGATGGGCAGGATGTCAAACCATATTTACTGACACACTTCGTACAGGGAACGGTGACTTCTCGCCCGACCAGTCGGGGAATCAACGAAATTCCCATCCAATTGTCCCTGGGCAGGATCAAGAAATTCCCGCTAGAGACATGGACTTTCAGCCCGCTAGTCCGAGAAACGATCAGTGGCCTTTCCACGAGTCAAAGATCGATGTTATTGGCTCTCCCAACTTGTCCCGACTATTTGCTGCTTTGGAAATCGAGTGTCATGACATTCCACCTCTTGATCTTCCGCCACCTAATATCACTAGAGCTTGGCCCCCCAAGACGCATTGCATCTCAATTTCGGAATTCCCCGAGCTCTCTAGAGCTAATAACAGAATATTTACGGACGTTGCCGGAGAGGTGCCCTACAATACTGGCCATCAAAATCTTGTTCGCAGAGCTCCGAAACTTCAAAATACGCAGGATCGCGCCTTGAAATATCCTGGTAGAGATGTCTTGTTTCCTTCCGAAATCTATGTATACTCGAGTCCTTGGAATGAGCTTTATCCATTTCCAGATTACCCAGGCAGAGCCAGATTCTCATCTTCACCTACACAGACATCTATCGCCTATCAAAAAGCAACTATAGAACAATCTAAAGAGAAGTTGAGTAAGCTGCAAGACCACTTTCCAGAGAATCACCCGCTGCTCGTCCGTTTGATGAAAGCTCAAGCGGAAGCTTACTTTAAAATGAGATGGTATTCTCAATCCGAATTCTTGTACCGGAAGATCTTGAAAGCAACTAAACTCACATGTGATTCAAATTCTGAAGAAGTACTACAGCTCTCGTACAAATTGGCATGGTCCATCTTTGGCCAGGGCAATCGTATAAAAGCAGATGAGATGCATCGAGCGATCCATATCAAAATCCTCAATAGCTTTGCCCCGGATCATTGGCTTGTATTGAGCAGCCTACATTTTCGATCGGAAATGGCGAGATGCCTAGGTGAATTCGAAGAGGCGGAAGCTATACATCGTCAGGGGGTGCAGATCCAACTTGTTTCGCATGGGCCAAAACACTTAGATGCGCTGGGAGCCTTACTAAGCATGGCTATTCCAAAGCTAGAAAAAGGGGAACTTTGCCAGAGCGAGCGAATTATACGGACTACCCTTCAGCTCTATGACTTGGTTTCTTGCAACCAACATACGCACATTGAAGCTAGATTAATGACAGCCCGGTGGTTAGCGAGATCTCTCATGAAGCAGGGAAGATATGACGAGAGTAGAGAAGTATGCGAGGTAGCGATAGACCAGGCAACGTCTTCTTTAGGATCTGAGCATATACATACATTAATCTTGAAATACGAGCTTGCAAGAATTTTGAGGAATCAAGGGCATATTCGGGACAGCGAAAGTATATTTCGAGAAGTTTTGCGGCAGCAATCGAGTTTATATGACGAGAATAGCTTTGAAACTAGGAGCACGATCCGGGAACTTGCACGACTTTTGAAATCCTTACAGCAGCATGACGAGGCTACTGTTCTCTATGAAAGGGTTTTTAAAGGATCGAGGGACTCACAAGGGCTAGATCATCATGAGACTGTGAATGACTTCTTCGATCTCGGAGAAAGTTATGATGCCGAAAAACGATATGAAGACACGGAAGCAATATCCAAGGAATATTTAGACGTTCTAAGGGTCCTGGAAGGTCACGAAGGTCCAACCGTCGCGAAAGTTGAGAGGTGGATGAGGGGTCGAGCCGAGCTATTAGAGAAGTGGAGGGCCAACAATGATCCTAACGGTGCTGGATCGGGATTAGATATGATATCTGAGATTTTGTGAGAGAGCAAGGAGTGTGAGGATGGTTCTCTCTATTCATTTTTCAAACACAATTGCTTAGTTAGGCGTCTTGCAGCTGTTATACAGAGAGTCTCTCACTCTAAAGATATTCCCGTAGAGTGCTCTATCATAACCTAGACCTCACCCCTTTTCATGGTCGTAGAACAGTATGGGAATATTGCAATCAGAGAACTCGGTATGCAATATCATGATCAGCTCGACAGCCAAATTTGGCTCATTTATTACACATCCTTAGTCTACGTATGATAAGATTAAAAATATGGTGGTAATGATTTACTGACTTTAATTATCGGTTCCTTCGAGTCCTTTTTCCACAACGCACTTATTGAAACAAATCCTTTTGAACTAAGGTAGGTACCGTCCCGCTCATATTCATTCTTTGTGCCCCGACCCCGTCCATTTTTAATTTCCTCTTCACCTCAAGAACCTTTTAATCCCTCTATTTCCCGGTCTATCTCAAAGCTTGGCGTCTCCAGTATTTGACTTGGGTAATCTGAACGTACGTGGGTTTCGGTTCACAGGGTTCCAGGACGTAACCTACACCATTCTGGCGATCTTCTAGATCCATCTCATACCAGTCGAGCTTGCGCGTCACTTCCTCCTGGGGAAGGAGGCTCATCTGGACTTCTTCCGGAAATGTGGTATCGGTGCCAACGGCCAAATCAGATGACCTCGCATCTTCTGGCAATTTCTTGCCTTTCTCCGCAACGATCACATGCAAATCATTCGCGCCTCTCATCTCCACAGACTGATCATCGCTTCCGAGTGAGGGCTCGCCCATACCAGGTTCGAAAAGCGCAACTTCCCCCTCGTCAACAAAACCCACCAGGATGTCTTCTATCGAAGAACAAATATTCTCGACCTGTGGTTCAGATTCCCCAATCATCGCCAGAGGTTTTTTCTTCTCCTTGTCAACGATCTCACGCTTATCCTGAGCATCTATTTCTTCTGTCACAGCTTTCACGTCTGCAGGGTGATCTGCTCCCAGTAGTGGCAATCGATCCAAATCAGAAGTAATTGTTTCCAAGACCTTCATCAATTGCAGGATTATCTCATCTTTGTTGATTTCATCTTGCGTCATACCACCTTCCCGGAGTGTGCTGGTGGCTGTTCGAAGATTTGTCTCAAGCTGGGCTCTGGTCTTGCGAAGGAATGTCTCACGGGTTTGTGGGTCTTTGACAGGATTTGCCTGGATTGATAGAGACAGGCTTGGCCCAACTTCCTTTCCCTCGACCGTGTTTCCGAATCGGTTTTGTTGCTAAACCGGGACTTGGAAGTTTGCTTTCGGAGGTTTTTGTTCGGTTTCCTGAAGCTGTGCTAGATCCAAATGAGTACTGGTGTCTACCGTTCTCCCGTCATTGATTCCGAGGAGGTCTTTGAAACTTCTGCTTATTTCTTCGACTTCTCTCCTGGGTACTTTCTTTGCCTCTTTTTCTATGATTTCAGACTCAATTTCTCCAACAGGTATCCGTAATTCCTTCCCTTTTAGCTTCTCAACTTCAGCTTCAGCTTCAACATTTTCAACATTTTCTCTTTGCTCGCTGAAGAGTGGATCTAGATTCAGGCCAGACTCCTTCTCTTTCTTGTTGGCCTTGTGGCGCGCCTTTTTGGCCGCTTTCTTCAACGCCTTATTTGCTTTCTTCTTTTTCTCCTCTTTTATTTCCTCGCCAATCGCTTCTATGTTATTCTTTGCCTGCTCTTCATTTCTCAAACTCACTTGTTCCTTGAGCAGTACTCCTCTTCCTTTTTCATTTCCTCCTCTCTCTTCAACTGCTCCAAACCTTTCGAATTCTCCTCTTCATCCTCCTCCACCACAAAAGAATATTTTGCGATTGTGTTAGCTTCTTTCACAGCAGCTTTCACTACATGCCAAATCTTCACGCCCACGCCTTCCTCTTCAAACAAAATGAAAATATTCCGGAGATCGCGCAACTCTTTCTCATTGATGATGGGCTTGCCTTTAGAGGTTACATAACCCTTTCCCTCCCATTTCCAGATATCGTCACTCATAACTGTAGCCAGATATGCAGAGTCAGTCATGATGACGATCTGACTGAGTAGCTTACTCAAAGGCGGTTTCTCGCCGTTTGGGCCATCAGCTACCAAAAGATATACAATCAGTACCACTCAAGATCAATAACAGGCCCCCACCCCAAAACTTCAATCCCAAGAAATACACTTACGAGGACAATTCAAATCAGCTGTACTCCTCGGCCTAATCATAAGCAAATCCCTAATCCCCTCCAGCGCCGTACTCGCCGCGAGACAAATCGCCATCTCATACGTACTCCTCTCCTCCGTACTAAAATCAAACATAGCATGCATATTATGCCTGCTGCCCTCTGCAAAATACACACCCGTGCCCGCGTGAGCTTGTACTTTGAACGGCTTCGGCGGTCGATAGATCGCGTCTATCTTCACCACTAAAGATGCTTCATCTATGGTACATTTTCTCTCAGAAAGCTGCGCGGAATGAAGGTTATTGTGAACTAGTCGTGTGATGCTTTTGAGAAGGTCGTGGTGTGTGAGTAGGGTGACGAGGGTGCCTGATGTGGGAAATGAGAGTGCGAGCTCGCGCTTGGGGCCTGAGAGATAAGTCGAGGGATAGAAGATTCGCGAGTTTGGATTTAGGGGAGCGGTGTTTAATGCCTGACTAGCCATCTGAAGTGAGTTATGCATTCACGCACTTATGTTGGTTTTTTTGTGGTGTTGTTGATGATGCAGGCAACCGTGTTTGGGCTGGTGGCCTCGCGTATGCCCCTTTTCTTTTTCTGCCCTGGATCAATGCTTACGCGAAGGAAAATGTGATAGATCCTTTTTTGCTTGTATACTCATCGATTAGATCCAGTATTTGAAACTTATTGCTCACCAAATCTTCAAATGGCCATTCCAATTTCTCACCCTTGAGGCCTCTCCACCACTAGTACCAAAGAGATGTATTTACTCTCACCACCATCCCTCAGAAAAAAATCAAGAACCCAAGCCCTTGAATAATGCAGCGTCTCGACTCCTACCATTCTCTTGAGGACAATTCTTCCCCCACTTTTTCTCAACATGTCCGCTCTCAGGTTCAAGTACCTTCTTATCAATCCAAGCCTCAATATTCCCCCCATCCCGCGGTACCTTCTACCACAGCGTCCTATCAGCCAAGGTGCCTTTCATCGCACTAATAGGTCCTACACGATCAAAGATATCATATTCCTTAAACAACTCCCAAAGCTCAATGACTTTATTGTTAGAATCTTTAATACTCTCATAAACGCCCTTAACCGTCCACGTATTGGTAACGAGAGGCCCGGTTTCAGATCTAATCACAACATATGCGTATTTGGTTACTGGCTCTTGCGTTGTGTTTGGTCTGAGTCTCTTGGCTGGTGTACAGCTACTGCTTGCATTATCCTGCTCTGTGGTGTTGCTGGTCCGTTTGCGCGAAGTCTCTAATGTTTGGGCCGTTTTGGTAGGCATGGTAAATGGCCTTTCATTATCACTAATAAGAGAACGATGTCGATTGCGACGGTTGATGTACTAATATTGAGAGAGCCCGGCGATGGCGTCTTATCTACAACAATTACGACATCCGGATGGTTAGAGAGTGGGGCTAGCCGAGGAAATAAAGGGGCCGGCCCTAGCCGACCAGGTTCTGAGATACTCTAGGTGTTACTGATATACTATTCGAATGGTAGTGAATTCCTAAGCGATCTTACTAGTCTACATTTCTCCTGATAGGTACGTGAACGCCTAATTTGATCCGGGTGCATGTTCAGGCCTAAACGTTACCCGGTTTATAACCCTTTCCATACGAACGCCGCGCCAACTACGCCCCCTTAAGTCCGTCCGCCGTCAGTTCAATATGAAATCATAATAATTTTGTTCTCATCCTTCACATCCCTCTTCAGGGCAAGATTTTCAGCAATTCACTTGCCTACATCCTTGCGAGAGATGGTATATCCAATAGCCTTAGAGTCCGTCCCAGCCTTGGGGTCTTCGACACTGACATGAATCATCTTCTTCGACTCGCCATTAATTAACAAGCTCACGCAGCTGATGGTATATCCTTCTTGAATCGCTATCAAATGATCTTCTGTGATAATCTTGTCCTCGTGCAAGACCTTAAACAAGATGTAATATAGCGGGATCATCGCGATAAGGTTATCACGGCCGAACTTGGAAATACCCTTCTTGCTCCCGATGATAATATGCGGATTGATGGTGGCGCCGCTACGTCAGAGCTCGGCGAGGGCCTCGAGGAGGATAAATGAGCCTTTCTTACAGACCTCAGGGTCTTCGATGCCTGAGTCAGCTTCATGTTGGGTAGGGAGCCGATGATGGAAACGACGCTGTCAACAATCTTGCCATCTTTGCCCTAAAGGCACTTGATCACGGTAGCGATATTGTGTGCGTTGCCATCAACTATCTTGAGGTTTGAAGTAGAATCGGTTGGATGTGAGTGAGGCTGATTTTTCCCCCAGCTCTGCCAAAGATTTTGTCCAGTCCTTGAAGGTGGGCAGGACTACTCCTTTCCATCTTCATTTTCCTCCTGTCTCGATGTTTCTCGCGAACCAGTGAGCCGGGGTGGGGGTTTCCCCGGTCTGACCGTTAGACTGGCTATCGCTGAGGCTGGGATGCTGAGTCATCAATCAGCGGCCAGAGAGCATCGTGGTGCATCAAGAACCTGAGCGATCACCAAGTGCATCATCGGTCTAGCAATACTCGCAGGACAAGGAGAACAGGCTCTACTATCCGATTCCACAATGCCACTTTCGGCAGCGACACCTCCAGCAGGCGGGAATGCGGATCCCTCGAATTGGTCTTCGGCCTCCGAGAAAAACGCGAGTCATGTGATATCTTCAACGTCCAACAAAGCCTCCTCTTCTGGTTTCACTGTCTTCCCAGCCTCATCAAAGCCCATATCCGCTCCCTCGCTAAAGCAACGTAGCTGCGTGGTTTGCCGCACTCGAAAGGTCCGCTGTGACAGGCTGTCACCATGCTCTAACTGCCGCCGGGCGAATATTGCTTGTATCTCCCCTTCTTCAGACCGTCCTCCGAGATGGGCTCGTCATCTGAAGCGTGCTACCAACATTACTGCATCGGATGCGCAGAAATCGCAACACCCCGATCCTGCGGCTGCTCTGGTGATGGAGAGAGTGCGGAATCTCGAGAGCCTGGTCAACGAGCTGAGGGGCCAGCTAGAGCAGGCAAATACTGCAGCTAACTCAGCAGCTAGTGGCTCATCTGGGGTAAACTCCCCTGAGAGCTCTAGTCACGATCATGACGCAGATCACCAGAGGGATACATCGCCAGGTACAGTTGCCAGCAGTGTACAGGGACAGTTCGGAAGGCTGGTCCTTCAGGATGCTAATCGAAGTCGCTATGTGAGCAGCGGCTTCTGGTCAAGAGTCAATGACGAGGTATGCCGGCCGGCCATGTTCGAACTGGCATCTTAACTAGATAGCTAACCATTTTCTTCTACAGCTTGATGGACTTAAGATAGACTGCTACGGTTTGGGGGCTGGTGATTCTGATACCTCAGAGGAGGAGGCCTCTCTAGGAAAGTCTTCATCCACCCAAGAACTTGAACGGACCCCTTCAGAACGCCATGCATTCTTGTTTCGACACAATTTGAGTCCCTCTGCCCCGGATATTCGCGAGTTTCACCCGCTGCCGTCACAGATACCGTTTCTTTTGGATGTTTTCTCTGAAAATGTCAATATTGTCGTTCCAATTGTTCATATTCCAACCGTTGCGAAGATGGTCCGCGGTTTGCGTGGCAGTGATATGACGAGTCTGACACCAGCCAACGAAGCTTTGATGTTCTCGATCTACTACGCTGCCATAACGTCCATGGAGGAAGACGACGTAAGTTCGCATTGGAACTGAAATCCGTATCTCACGCAAACATGAATGAATCCATACTAACATCCCTTCTACCTTCAGGTCATGACCAACTTCGGCTTGGCAAAGACCGACCTTAGTCATAAGTACCGCCTCGGCCTGGAGCATGCACTTGCCAAAGCTGATTTCCTCAATATCCCCGACCTAGTTCTGGTACAGGCATTTGCCATCTTCCTCAGTCTCGTTCGCCTCCATGACAGTCCTAGGTTCGTGTGGATGATGACAGGGCTCCTTATCAGGATGGCCCAAGCCCTAGGTTTGCAACGCGATGGAACCCATTTCGAGCACTTAACTCCTTACGATATTGAGATGCGACGAAGGGTTTGGTGGGTTTTGTGCGTGCTGGATGTGAGAGCTTCTGAGGACCAGGGGACGGAATTCACTATTGCGCGCGGCAGCTTCGACACGAAGTTTCCCCTGAATATTAACAATACAGACATCGATCCTGAAACAACTCAGATTCCAGCAGAGCGTGAGGGCGTAACCGATATGTCATTTCCGCTCGTCTGGTTCCAAGTAGGCGAAATCTCAAAGCAGATGGTGGCGGAGAGTGCCAAGGAGGGTGTACCGGATGTAGAAGAACAGAGCCGTCTTTTAAACGAAATCTACAATGCACTCGACCGCGGCTATGTAAGGAATATCGAGCGCAAAGAGCTTCCTATTCTAGACTGTTTCATGAATAAATATGTTTGCTCCCGAGGCATATAGCATATTTATTCTTGGAATATGTCTTAATTCCCAAATCTATAGCAGAGAAGTAATTGCTAACTCCCCGATCTTCCAGCTTCAATACTCGGTAGAGTCAGGTAACATTCGGTATTGGGTAGGGGTTACTGTCGTGCGGCTCGTCATGGCCAAGATGACACTGTTTATCTACCTACCTATCCTCTTCTCTTCCCCAAGCGAGCATTTCTCAGACGAGGTCAAGACCAAGCTTTTAGTCGCAGCAATTGAGGTCGCGGAGTATAACCATACTCTAAACACAGAACAGGCATGCCGTCAGTGGCGCTGGATTTACCAGACCTATACCCATTGGCATGCCGTCGTATACCTCTTAATTGAGATCTCCAGACGTCCATGGTCACCTATCATTGAGAGAGCCTGGGCGGCACTTCATAGCCAGTGGCTGATCCCAGCCCAGTCCCACATGGACAAGAATCTGCGAATCTGGGTTCCCCTGCGGAAGTTAACTGCTAGGGCTAGAAAACATCGCGAGGCGGAGCTCGAACGGCTAAGAGGCGATCCGCAGGCTGCCGAACGGCTGGAAATAGAGGACCAGAAGCTCCCCGCTCCAGGAAGTTCTGGGCCGTTTCCAGCCGGGTCCAACGTTGTCGAAATATTTCGCGAGCAATGGCGACAGCTTCTGGTGTTGCCGGAAGGACCTGGTCATGACACACGGTCACTTGCACCAAGGGTGACCAGCCCATCGGCATATCCAACATACACTAACCAGCCGAGCACAAGTTCCATACCTGCCTATAACACGGGCGGTTTGGGTTCCAATACATATCTTGATACTAGTGGATTCCAAACAAATCAGAATTTACCTTCCCCAGATGTCCACTCGGCCATAGCGACGAACGTTTCCGACGACTTTGCAATAGAACAGAATGCAGAGCCATCATACAACACGATCCCCGCGCTTCCAACAAATTGGTCCATGAGCGCTGGCATCGTTCCTTTCCTATGGGCTGACGCAGATCCATCCATCGATGTTTTCGCCAACGTGGATGTAGATGCTCTTGATGCCAATATGGACTTGGAGGGTATGGACTGGTATAATTGGGTTGAATCTGCAAAGGGCATGGAGTTGGATGCAGGCCCTAGTGGTAATGGGCCCACCTAATCAACTCTTAAGCTTGACCCGTTGGAGACATTTGAAGCTATCATCGGTGACGGAGGCTACAACATATTGCGAAGGGGTCGATACCCAATCCGTCTTCTGCAGTTCATGTACATTTGACGTTGCACTCACCTTTACTACACGGATCTGCGAACTCGTGATGGATCATTCTTCCGACATAGATGCTCTCTCAACTCCGGACACGAAATATGAGCCATCCAGACAAATACGCTACTCGAAATATTTGGAAGACCTAGCAATACGATAATGCAATAACGTGTTAATTAGAGTAGACCCCCGGAGAGGTGGAGGTCCAATTGTGCCACTTTTTTGAGGGAAAAAGGGTGCTGAGAGTACAAAAAAGGGGAGTGGAAGTCAAGAGAGGGAGTATGAATTGATTTCCATGCTGAGTTTTAAAACAACTTGGTTTCCCTCACCTACAAAGGTTATACCCCCCGGAGGTAGTGGATTAATAGCTTCCAATTATTTATATCTATAGGATGTGTATAAATGGAGCGGGTTAAGTGGTGAACAGGGGAGGTCTACTCCAATTAATGCGGTATAATTGACATCAGTTCCTTGACCTTAGTCATTATTTATAATCAATTACCTCAAAGATTTACATCTGTGTCATGCAGAAACACATAATCTCATTTCAAGTGAATACCGCCCCTTCACCGCCCCCTCCCAAAAACCATCTGTCTTATTACTCCAAGAGCAACATCGACTACTATAAAAGTTGTTCCCTAGAGCATTCTAGAACGAGCGGTTGAAAAGCTGAGCATTCAAATGCGAGGAGAGTCTATCTAGCTCTACATTCTGCATCCCAAGTCCAAGCTATTGTGTATGAACTTTTCAAATTATTGTATAGCTTAGTCCCACGGGTTTTTAAGGTAGTTGGGAGGTGAGGTGCATAAAATGTGGATATAGGTAATGACTGTTATTGTACGATGACGGGACGACTGTTTGGGGTAAGTTCGGGGAGGTAAGAAAGGGATGAATAAGTTTCTAGATTATTTTGTAGGAATATTCACTTCGTGGATGTTATTTAAGGACAAATATACGGCGTTGTGGCTGGTGACCTCGCGTATGGTGTGCCCCTTTCTTTCTTTGATTTAAGCGAAGGGAAATGTGGCAGCGTTTCCCTGGAAGGCTGGAGGCATGGACGTCCTGGGTTGTACATTTGAATTTGAACATTCGCCAACTAGATGGGAAAGCGTTAAGATAGAGAACGATTCAAAAACCAAAGAGAATGACTTTAGCAAATACTGAGATGGCAGGCAAACGTGTATCAGACCGTGGAATTCCTAATCAGTGTGTGATGTCTACTCACATTACGGATTCGACGTAAGACTTGGTATCTTTTATTCTTATAGCCTGCATCTAAGAAAAATCACCAGCAACAAACTTATTCAACCAAAAACCCCTAAAATCCTTCTTCTTCCCTATCTCCGCAATCTCCTGCACCTCCTCCGGCGTCAACTTAAACTGCGCAACTTTCTGATAATCCTTCAACCTCTGCTCACTCCCCGATGTTGTCAGCGCAACAATTCCCTGGTCAATAATCCACCTCAACGCAATCTCTCCAGGTGTAACCCCATATTTCTTCGCCAAAGACTTATAGGTACCATCTAAGGGCCCGGTGCGGCTTTCACTACCGCAGTCAATGGCGCAAATGCTGACGTCGTAATATGATGTTGTCGGTGAAAATCAATCAAGCCTCCATGTTGCAGGTATGGATGATACTCGATCTGATTTATCGCCGGCACGATCTTCGCCATCGCCAAAATAGCCTCGAGATCTTTCTGTAGGAAATTGGATACCCCGATCGTCTTGGCTTTTCCTGTGGCGTGTATTTCCTCCAAGTCGGCCCATTTCTTTTGTAAGTCTTGAGGAGATTTAGCGAAGAAGGGCGCGTGGATTAGATATTGGTCTACGTAATCGACTTGTAGCTTTTTGAGGGAGAGCTCGAAGGCCGCTTTTGTGTCTTGGACTTTGGTGCCGGAGATTTTGGTTGTGATGTAGAGCTTTTCTCGTGGCACACCAGATTCCTTTATGGCGATGCCCATTTCGGTTTCATTGCCATAGACTAGGGTGGTCAGTGGCAGTTTAGCGTTTATAGATTAGGGGACGTACCTTCTACGCCGTCGATATGGTAGTACCCTGCTTTGATGGCCATTATCACGGTTTTTATCAATTCTTTGTCAAGAGGAGCATCGGGGCTGCTCTTGTAGTTAGCTGTTCCGAGGCCATACCCAAGCTGTCTGCGGATTAGATATGCTTGAAGTTAGAGAAAGGGGGGCTTGCCACTGGGATCTCGTTCCCGTCATTCAGCTTCAGATTCGGCAATTGATCCATTTGCTTAGGTGCAACGCCTTGGTTGCTTTCTTTACCAAATGTTGTTTGAAAGGCAGATGGCATAGATTTTATTCTCAATTGGGAAGAGGTTTGGAAAGGACGCACAGAAGAAATCAACCGCAAGGAACTTGGAAGTCTAACAGATTTGAGGACCACACTCATGGCAGATATGAGGAATTGAAGAAGCTGAAAATTTATTTGCAAGAGATTACAAATATGCGCCTAACACGTACAAACCTGTACATCTGGGTAACGTCTTCCGAATGTATCCCGTCCAACAAAGGTGGTGTATTCCGCTGGGGAGTTTACCCCACCTGCACTTTCGTCATTCCGCCTCGAAGCACGTGATGTAGAATGCGATTATTTACCTACGCCACGCAACTTCTTGTGGTCCAGATCTTCAACGACAGTCAGCATTTGAGCTTTATTTCCATTTCGTCACGCTAACTTATAAATCTTTCCTTATCTCTTGTAATTTTAATATCTCCAGAAATAATACATTCCCATCATTGTATATGCTTTCTAGGCTTCTTTCTCGCAGACAGATACCCCGCATGCGTCTCGCTCAAATGGCTGCTCACCTCTCGAATGGCAGTGCCACCAATGGCACTTACCCAGGCACTTCTCTCGCAGACCTCCCTAAATCATGGACTTTCACATCATCTCTCCCGCCAGACGAGAACTTCCCAACTCCTGCAGCATCACACAAGACTCCTCGAGAAGATATAGCACCTCGACAGGTAAAGAACGCCTTATTCACATGGGTTAGACCTGAAGAGGCAAAAGATCCTGAGCTATTATCGGTGAGCCCAGTAGCGTTGAAAGACTTGGGAATCAAAGAAGGAGAGCAAAAGACAGAGGAATTCAGACAGACTGTTGCGGGTAATAGACTGTTAGGATGGAATGAAGAAAAGGAAGATGGTGGATATCCCTGGGCACAATGTTATGGAGGATGGCAGTTTGGATCTTGGGCTGGTCAATTGGGAGATGGGAGAGCCATATCACTATTCGAAACTACGAATCCGAGCTCCAAGACGAGATACGAATTACAACTGAAGGGAGCTGGTATTACACCATATTCAAGGTTTGCAGATGGAAAGGCGGTCTTGAGGTCAAGCATCAGAGAATTTGTCGTTTCAGAAGCTTTAAATGCTTTGAGGATACCGACTACTCGAGCTCTGTCCCTGACATTGCTACCGCATTCAAAAGTCCGACGAGAAACATTGGAACCTGGTGCTATAGTTGCAAGATTCGCTCAATCATGGTTAAGAATCGGGACATTTGATATCCTTCGAGCCCGGGGTGATAGAGATATTATTAGGCAATTATCCACATACATTGCCGAGAATGTGTTTAATGGCTGGGACTCCCTACCAGCGCGAAATCCTGCAGACGATGGCCAGAACAAAGAACCCCTTGGGGCAGGAATCGATAAAGACACTATCGAGGGACCAGCTGGACTTGAAGAGAACCGCTTTACGCGTCTGTATCGCGAAATAGTCCGCCGAAACGCGAAAACGGTTGCGGCATGGCAAGCATATGCCTTCACAAACGGTGTCTTAAATACAGACAATACTTCTATTTTTGGCCTTTCGATCGACTTCGGCCCATTTGCGTTTCTCGACAACTTCGACCCTAATTATACCCCTAATCATGATGATCACATGCTCCGCTATTCCTACCGCAATCAGCCAACAATTATCTGGTGGAACCTTGTCCGGTTAGGCGAATCCCTGGGTGAGCTTATGGGCATCGGAGCCGATGTCGATGCCGAAGAGTTCGTTGAAAAGGGTATTAAGCAAGAAAAGGCCGATGAGCTTGTCTCCCGTGCTGAAGGACTTATAACCCGAGTTGGAGAGGAATACAAGGCTACATTCCTGACAGAGTATAAGCGACTGATGACCGCACGACTCGGATTGAAAGTCTTCAAAGAGTCCGATTTTGAGACCCTTTTCAGCGAGGTTTTGGATACGATGGAGGCTTTGGAGTTGGATTTCAACCAATTCTTCCGGAAATTGAGCAATTTGAAGGTGACGGAATTGGAGACAGAAGCCCAGCGCAATGAAGCAGCTAGTGTATTCTTCCATCACGAAGGTGTGACTGGACTCGGCAACACAGATGAATCAGCGCGAAAGAGAATAGGGGAATGGCTAGAGAAATGGAGAACCAGAGTATATGAGGATTGGGGGCCAGATGGTGGTGATGAAGAGCGGCAGGTGGCAATGAAGAAAGTTAACCCTAAATTTATCCCGAAACCTTGGGTTTTAGATGAGCTAATTAAGAGAGTGGAGAAGGATGGCGAGAGGGAGATTTTAGATAGAGTTCTGCATATGGCGCTGCATCCGTTTGAAGAGAGTTGGGGGTGGGATGCGAAGGAGGAAGAGAGGTATTGTGGGGATGTGCCGAGGAATGATAGAGCGATGCAATGTTCTTGCAGCTCATAGTTGAGCTTAATATCAAGAATATAATGAGTTCTGATGATGTTGCTCTCAGTTTTGTGATTCCAAATATGTACGCATAGGTGATGCCCGACTCATTGCCACTCTTACACCACCAAAACTAGAGTAAAATATCCAGTGGTACAGCAACATATAAGCACTCGGGGAAGTGACTTTCTATGCATCTTTGAAACACCGAGCTTTATAGGCTTTCACAGTGGTATCCCCTAATCTCATCAAAGGCTGTACCCAAAGCTAGGTCTCGTATCTAAATGGATGGTTTCTCGGGGAGATTCCCTTGCAATCTCTCACGTGTGCCGTGTTCTCGAAGCAGCGTAGAACCACGGCCTCTCAACGGCCCATCTCGTCTCCAAGGGTTGCTTTATCGTCTTTTTTATGTTTATTATCTTGATCTTGAGACCTGTTTGTTCCAGCAAGAAATGGAAGATCATTCCCAGCTTCACTCTCCTCGAAAATATGGCGCATTTCAATGGACAGCGCCTTTGCATCGATTCTCGCTGGTATATCCTTTATCAATAGTCTTCGGTCAACTATATCTAATATTTTGCTCGTGATTCCGTCTGAAGCCCGCAAGTTCATCTGGAGATGGCGATGCCATGAGGCCACACCAGCTAGGACGTCGGTGCCATCGTGGAAATAATCACCGAGAGAGACTGTTTTAGTGCTCTCATATTCTGATGTTAATTCATTGTACAGTCTATTAAGATCTTGTCGTCGAATCGTCTGGAACCTATCAATTCCTGCCTTGCCGAGAACAATCCAAGTCGCGGCCTCAGAAAAGACGCATCCAAGGGACCAAAGGTCAAACTTTTGGAGGCTTTCAAGAGTTGGATTTGAGGTATACAGATTTGGCTCGGGGGGTCCTTTGATTGAACTCAGTCAGTAAGGCATCACGTTGGCATTGGATCAGTGGAATATAGTGGAAGCGTACCATATGATACAGTCCCAGAAGCTGCCGATGACGAGATTGGCTGGTGGTTCATAGGTACGAAGGATGCAAATCCAAAATCAGAGATCTTAAATTTTCCGTCCGAAAGAAGAATATTAGATGGCTTGATATCATGATGGTAACTAGGTAAGAAACGTAAGCCTACAGAAACCAAAGGATGGGTTCGGGGAGATCACATGCCCAATATGTTCTGTTGGCTCCCCAATCTCAGTGCTAAATTTTACATGAGGCTTGTGCATAAATTGAAGCGCATCTACAATTCCGCAGAGGTTTTTCCAAAAGTCTTCAATCTCATGACGCTTGATGGGTGGAAGGCTAGATGCGAAATATTCGCCTAGGTCTAGGTCACAACGTTGGAAAATAATATTGTATGCATTTCCCGAAGCAATATTGTCTGTCGAATTTGTCATGGCTTGATCGTCGACACTTGAGAATGCGGCGAGAGGGCGAAGTAATCGTTCATGACTCTTCAGAACTGTGAAAATAGCCATTTCCCTCTTGCCTGACGGTGCGTTCCACCCGTTGAAGGTCTTCCAAACAAATTGGTAACACTATACAGGGAGTCAACCAGTCCGTTTCGACATAATGATTCAGGACGGGAAGTAATCAACTCACCCAGCCAACATCAGGGTCTTTGTAGCGAGAGGTGGGAGCGGCGCGCCGAAGCCTAGGACCAACAAAATCCTCTGGTATGCTAATCTCGTAAACTTTTGCCGTTCGACCTTCGGCTATCAGAGTCTGACAATGTATGGGGATGACCATTTCTACCGGCCATTGCTCGTCCCTTTCAAGCTCGAAAACTGCGGGGTGAAATCGCCACTGAAACTCGAAGAAGTCAACGACAACTTTTGTTTGGCTGACCCCGAGCTCACTTGAAATTGAAGTAAGTTCCTCTCTTGAAATTGGAAGAGACTCATCGGAAATACCGTAGTTTTTGAAGCTGGCGATGAGGTGTCCAAGACCAATTTGTAAGAGAATGCAGATGAGGACGGAATTTTGCTCCAGTGAGACAAATTCTTGACTTTCGGCCGACTTGCTCCCAAATATGGAGTCAAATATATTCTCCAGATGCGTCTTACTGCCTAGTCCTTCGCATCTGCTACTCAGCCAGACTTTCAGCCGCTCTGTGAGAATGAAACTCTTCCCAGAAGCTGCTTGAATAGTGTAGGTCTGTATCACTTCGTTGAGATCCTTCTCCGATGGGCTAAGACCCAAGGCCATGCTTTCTACGATGTCGAGATCAAGCCATGCTTGCTCTACTTGGGCTCAAAGCAGTCTTCAAGTCTGTGGTTCAGACCGCGCGAACTAGGCAGGTCGTCGTCAATGGTTCAAGCGACTTATTTGCCTATTGGCCGCTGAAGCGACCACTGGGTATGAGAATACAGGGTTTGATGAATGGTATTTTTAGCGCTCGACTCGCTGCAGTGTGCTCGCTACACTAATTGCACAGTGCCGGAAGCTCTGTTCAAGATAGCCCTTCAACATCTTGTAGATGACCATGGATAGAGGATGGGATGCGAGCGGACACCATTTGTGCAAATTCAGGTACTGTCATTTGTGCGGATTACGGTTCTGAGGTGGATTTCACCGGAACGGGTTTTATACTCTTTCTCCTACGGATTATGTACATTCATTATATAAAAGGAAAGCGACGAAGAAAATTTTCATTATTGACTTGTCATGACTATCCGTATCGACATTCCACTACGCAACACAAGGTAAGTGGCACTTAAGGACCGCTTCCTTGGCTGGCCATTTCCTTTTCACTCGCACGATCCAAGTCTCTTTGCTGCCGCCATTTCTCGAATTGATAACCAGCATAGCCAAGCGTCATAGTCAGAAAAGTCAGTGGGAGGGTTACCTCCAGCCATCTTTGCAATGCTAGCCAAGAGTAGGATTGTCCCTTTGGGGATCCATTCCCGTTCTGGAATTTGATGATGTCGGTACTGAATACCGACTATGGTCGATTAGCCAACATTCCCTGATCATTGGGACAAGGATCTCCTGAATATAGCCAAGAAGTGAACTCACCGAGACGACTGAGCATGGAAGGTAAATCAAACTAACAATTGTGATGATTCTTACGGCGACGGCTTCTCTTTGAGCCAAGATACCCAACGCATGGGTGGACATGGTCAGTTTTTCCATCTTCTTGCTGGATTGGAACTCGAGTTGCTTGATCACCTTTTGTTCTGTCAGTTTGAATCTCAATTGAAGAAGTGGGTTGGTGCGATATGCGGTTTGAAAGGTTCACCCTACCAGGCTCCTCTTGTCAGTAGCTAATCGAACGAGCCGCTCTGCTCGAGTGCGGAATCTCAGGATATCCGATTCCAAATTTTGGAATCGTTTGGAGAAAGTCTCTATGGCTTTACGCCAGTCCGTAACAGGTGGTAAGAGATCAGGGTTGCTTTCCCTGAGGTTCGTATAGAAGCCCCTGAGCGAAGATAAAATATTTATATTGGCGTCAAGAGTCATGAGTGCTTCGTTGCTCTTCTGTTCAAGATCTTGCACATCCTGAAGATCCGAGGGTGTTAGTTCAGTTGGAGATTGTCCCCAGATGATTATCCCCAGCCGCCGATCATGCTTCTGTAGTATTGTGAGCCGCGATTTACATTGTCCACTGACTGGCAGAGACTCACGTCTAGTTCAATCTCCAGAGACTCAATGTACTCAAGCCATCCTTTAGTACACCATTGTGAGTGTAGAAGATGAATCTCTAGAGCTGACGCAAAGCGCTGACTAGCGTCTTGAAACTGTGCTTGGCTCATGCGTTTAACGGCTGGAGTGATGATGTTTTTCATCTCTTGGTCCCCTTTGGCACTAATCCAGAGGGCGGTCCCATGAACTACGTCAAATTGGTGATGAAACACAGCTTGGCGAATTGACCAAACTTTGTTTGTGGAGCATCCTGCGGATCTAAGGTTGTAGCAAATCTGGTAGTACCGACCGCTTCTCTCAATCTCTGTGGCAATGAGAGCATTAGGCGCTGGATCGTCCAGCTGAGATCTGGTCTTGAAGCCGCAGAATCTTTGGCCTCGAGACTCTGCTTGAGTCCCAAAGACAGAGATGAAATCGATGAATCCAGGCATAACCTGATGGTACGTAAAAGTTCTCAAGAGCATTTCCCTAGTAAGTTTGAGGGGGCTGCGTGAATTTGCTGCGTGAATGAAGCTGTGAAATTTTAGCGTTCAAATTCTCAAAATTTCAATCATCGACGCTTATAAGTACATGAATCGACATTTGGGATCCTTTTGGTAGACTGGCGGTGATTGGACAGCCGGTTGGACTGGTACGCTTGGTGCAACATTGGTATTGTCTCCATTCTGAAGCCAATCCTTCAGTTCTGTGTCGCTTTGGACCTGCTTTTCTATCCTTCTCACTGTTGCAATGTTAGTTCTAGAGCCATGCCAAAAGATTGACAGGTACGTACGGTTTTGAGAGAAGGGAAGATCTAGGAATTGGACAAGGGTCTGATGTGCGCTCCTACCCGACAGGAATAGATGATTCGCCTGCCTTAATTGGGTGTTGTATAATTGAAAATCTTCTGTTGGATCAGCGTCGTACAATAGATTGTTTGGATATATGTCAAAGTCTTCAATTGACCGAAGCAGGCGGTCAGGCACGGCCATTCCCGCTGCCGCCTCCGTAGTCTTGGGGACTCGTGAACCCGACTTCAAACAGAATACTTTAATACTAGCTGCAGGCGTCAATTAGGTAGCACGTGGTAAACTGCGGTCAGTCACTATGAGGGATGACAATGCGACAAGGAGGGTTGAAATATCGGGATCGCCATTTCGGAGGACGAGGCTGCTTCGCATTCGAGCGCCGTGGCTGAGCTAAAGCAACCGTACCCATGCAGTTCCTTATCCAGTTTGCCTGCAGCAGTACAAATTGTAACTTATTACCCAGATCATGTGTCTTTGGCTTCTGGTTATTTCAATCGACACTGCATGTCTACCAACCAATTTGAGGGGGTAGGACCTGGTGCAGCCGCGAATTTCCCGTCATTTGTACCTATCGCAACTTTTGGCAATCGATTGATTAGGCACACTTCACTGCCGGCAATTATTGATTGTAGTTGGAAACATGTATTCGCAGCCGCATAGATAGCCTTCTCTAAAGATACATCATAAATGAACCCATCGCTACCGTTTGAGTTGGCTTAGGGGCAAGCTGATGTCCTGAGCCACGCGGATCGCGCCTCCGAGCGTACTGCCTCTGACAGAAATGATATCAGTTCGAATCTGAAATTATAACAGGATAGAAGCTTATTGCAAGAATAGGACTTAAGGTAAAGACGATGCAATACTGAGAATGCTCGGTGAAGGACCTTGCCAGAGAGTCCGCCAAGAAATGAGAGCGATGTGTCAGCTGGGCAGGCATTTAACATCTTGAGATTCGTCCCAAAGTCTATGCTATGCAATCAGCTTTATGGCACATATCTCGGGAGGCTATTAAATCCCCGCCATTGTTGCACCACGTGACCTGATATTTCGGTCCTAGGTACGGTAGGGAAGATAGCTCGAGAGACGCGGCAAGTCTCAGAGCAAAATCTCCTATAAGAAGGATAGGTCATTGTCCCATTGTTCTGGTCCAAGCCAGCCTTAAGATTCCAGATATGTATCGTAGTCTTGCCTCAACTCCAGAATTTGGTCCCGATCCTTCTGTGATCCGCGTTAGGAAACACAATTAACGGAGATGAGAAAGCGTACCTCACTAAGGGCATATGGAAGTTCAAACCACCAATAATCCATTTTCAGCTGCGCGGATTTATTAGTCTTGTCGTTTATTACAATATTCGTGCCTATAATTGGAACTTACCTCTATCCTGAAATCCTTCTGCTCGGGGAACTTGTGTCGGAGAAACTCATCAAGCTTCTCCTTTGTGAGCCTGTATGCAGGTATCCTCTCCCGGATTATTTTATTTGGTGGATCTTGATTCTGCGTTGGGCTTCTTGAGAAAAAGGAGGTCGTTCTCTTCCGGAGATAGTTCATCTTTGGCTCGACGCGGCGAATAGATCTTTTAGCCCACAATAGTTGGAGGATTTGTGCAGAAAGAGCTTGCGGGACTCAAAAATTAAAGAGGAAAATTCCTGATATACAAGATTCACGACCTAGGAGTCATATTTGCAAAGCCAGAAAGTTAAAGGAAGAAGCTTGGTCACCGAAAGTCTGCCAGCGAACAAAGTAATCTCAGCCACACCTACGGCTGACTATTTACACAGCCACCGCAGCAGTTAGATAGTTACCACACCCTCGATACAGTCACCGAGTCAACAATTAAAAGTTTGTAGGGCAGCACGATCTATTTCGATGGGGGTGCCTATTGAATTATCTTGATTGCAAACTACCCAGGTAGGTAGAAGGGTCAACTTGGAAATAGAAAGTCACGTGTGCGCTTATGTACCTGCTACCTTTGTTTCACCACTCTCTCCATCCACAAATAATCCACCATCCCATATTTTCCCCACTCCTCCCTCGCCCGTCCCCCCTCCAATACAACATCCTCCTTTTCCACAAACCCACATCCCTCATACAACCTCCTGCCCACCTTACTAGCCTCCACAAAACACCCCACCCCCAACTCATCCGCCCTCCTCGTCCCCCACTCCACCAGCATCCTCCCCGCTCCCCTCCGGTGATACTCGGGGTCCGTAAAACAAATATCTAATAACGCTGCCCGCCCACTCATCCTCTCCCTCCTCCTCCTATATACCTCCCCCATAACCCAGGCTACGTACTCTTTATCCTCAACTCCTGGCCCTGCATTCCCCTTCCCTTTCTCTTCAGCTAAGATCCAGGTTGGGTCAACGCTCTCTTCCCATCGCTCTTCATCGGCTTCATCCCAAAACATCCATTTAGCGCCAGCTACGATTTTGTCGGTGGTAGAGTCGACGATTTTGAGCCAGGTGAGATTGGGGGTTGAGGTCCAGTAGTTAAGGGTCCGGGAGACAGTTTTTTGGATAATGGATTCTGTGGGAGGGACAGGAGAGGGGTAGATGAGGATGTGGAGGGGGTCGGTGGGGTGGAACGCAGTATATTGGATGCGGACTAGGGATTCTAAGTCTTCGGGAACAACTTTTTGGAGAAAGAGGGGCATTGTGAGGGGTTGGTTTTGGTTGATTGCGGGTGATGCGTGATGGGAAGGAGTTTGTATGAGGGGGGATAGGACTTTGAAGAATAGAAGAGTAATGGAAAGGAATTGAGGTCTGAATTTGTATTAGGATTTTGTGACGATTGGTATGATTATCGGAAGGGCGCGCAGTCGTTCGCCTGTACCAGTCACGCTTGTCACTGCTCATACCCGGAGGAGCTTCACAAGCAGCTTGCCCAGTGAGGTTCATGACAAGACAGAATCATGCTAATTGTGGCCATCAGGATCGAATTGGTGCTTTGAGCGAAGGGGAGGCGGTTCCAATCAGTGAATTCTCTTGTAGGCTGATCCAAAGAGACTCTCCCAATGCGCAAAACCCCCATTTTTGACGAAGGTTGACTCCAGGGGAGGAGAAGCCGAGGCCATGACCAAGATTTTTGCCATCACTAATTCGAAGGCTGGGCTAAGAAGAATTTTGTGCAAGCTCACCCTTAAGTCTAATGCTCCAACGATATGAAGACCAAGTCCAGTGAACGTCCAGAGGCCAGCCGTCGTCAGGGGCGAAAATAGGAGGCGACGTCAGTCATTAGTAAGGCCATTTAGCGACCGAAAGCTTGTGAACGCCCAAGCAAAAGCCCTAACGCAACAACTGTCTGCTTTCTCCGTTCAAATCCTTTTCATGAAAATCCACTGTTGCAGACTCATGATCCGATCCCAAAGATATAATGGCTCGAACTGTCCTCAAAAACAATGCCGTTCAATTTTGTTTTCCACCAAGGAACGACTATTCTATTTTTCCTTAACTAGGTACAGCACAGCATCGAATCCTTTCGCGATCATGACCAGAAATAATCAAAATTGACAGTACAATCCTACGTTCAACAGCGCACATCTCCTATGCCGATTGTAAGATAGCCCTTCAAATTCTTTACATGACACATAACGCAACCAGCCTCCAGAACCAGCTAACCCAGATATTACCCAATGTGAGTCACTCAGCATATATAAACTCATTCTCCCACATCGAAATTCTCCTATCCTCCTTATACTCTTCACATGTCATCTTGTGAATAGTCTCGTGGTGGTAATCTCTTTTTCAATTTGCGTTCTACATTCAAAGATTGTCCTCCCTAGGAACTCGAAAGCACGCGCAAAAAGAACTTAATTTTTTTTTCTTCTTTACTTTGCCTTCGGTACCTATTATACTATTTCCGATAAACACCCTTTCATTACGAATGTTGGCTTGCCAGTATTTTAAAGAAGAGGAAAAGATAATTCTAAGAGCTATCAGATTGCGATATAACTTGGAAGACATCCACCTCCTTGTAAAGTACCTGACCCTTCGGTATCCACGTATTCAGTACCGCTCCACCTGCCAACCAAAGGGGGGAGAGAATACCGCCTCCGAACACATACCTATACAACAAAATACCATCTTCTGAGTCCCACCTTATATTCCTCCGTCTTGTCTAGACCGTAGGCTCTTCATACGCATCCTTGTTATATTCCTCGCTCGAGTTTTGTCTGCGGAGGCACTCTTCAGATGTTGAACGTGTATCTTGATCACTTGGGAGAGGTGAAGTGGTTTTCTTGAATGAAATTGATAGTAAGATGTGGTTTACAAGTAGCCAAGTCCTCTCAAGCTTGTTCTTCTTGTATCTATAACGACGAATCATCATGATCGGCCACCTCCTTTTTCCCATTTTTTTTTTCTTCCTGAACTTACAGCGTAATCTCTTTACCAAGCTCAAGCTTTATTCCATTGCAGTAGACTTCGTCGCCCTTCAAGACCAACACCCTAAACATGTTCACATTGAAATAATAGGTCGACCTCAAATTCCGCTCCTTCACTCCCATCTTAAACCGCTTGCGTAAACTAGTTTGCACTTCGTCATTACGTGCTTGCATAAATTTTTCCGTTCCTAAACGATCCGTTATAGCAGACGGTAAATGGTCGTTGTTTGGATTAGGATATATCGCATACATCCTCATCTGAGTACTATATCCATTCTTCTGAGCATCAGAATAGATTCGAGAAATCTGGAATTCATATTCATCGATAGCAAAAGATCCAAAGATTGGTAATTTTCCAGCCTCAGTGAGCACGATACCGACGTGCGAAGGGTAAAATACTGTATACATGTCAGGATGTGATACTTTTCCCGACTGGTGGAAATCGCCGGGGACCCAAGTGGCTGTTTCAGGGATTTGATCGAGTAGAGCAGAGAGATATGACGGGGGAAGAGTGGAAAGGAAATTCTTTGTGAGCTTGGCACTGTGAGTGAGGCTGCTTGGAGGAATTTTGACATTCTCGGCTGCGATCTTATCTATTTGATCAAAGACGACTTTTTTGGCTGGAGGGTCAGGCGTGGGTTTGAGTGTGGCTCCGTGTGCAGCTGCAAATGGGTTAAACTCGTTTGGATTGACAGGGGGAGCGGGAATAGGCAGGAAGAATATAAATCCAAGGATAAGATGAAGTGCAATCTGCATGGCAAAAGACTTTTGCATATTTTTGAAGTCCGATGTTGTAGTCTGTTTATATGATTGCGATTTTCATATATTTCAACATACGCGGTGTACTTGAACTTCTATGTAGGATTAAAACTTTACTTTGTAGTGTATATCTATATATAGGTAGTCAATCTGATGCTGATATTCCTTAGTGGGCCCTTACTAAAGGCTTTGCAGCTATGGATTCACACTACGAGATTTTTAACGTAGAATTTGGCGGCTTATATAGATTTGCATGTAGACTTACTTGTACTCGCCTAGCGAATGGGGCTGTACATATACATCCTTCGCCTCTCGGTTTTCGCATTCAAGAAAGCGGCTCAGCGATTGCTTTTGCTTCTCGATTAGTACGAAATTTCTGAAGAGTATCATGATCCAATTCACACAGTTTATGCAGGGTATTTCCGCAAAGCTAAACGTTGCTGAGTCGAGTTCTAGTAGCATTTATCGAGGTGAAGGATGGATCTCGTTGGAGGACAACTAAGGTAGGTAATGTACTAATAAGGATCCATTCGTGCGTTTTCAAGAGCACGATTATCGGTCGAGGCTGTGCCTTCCTCTTTTCCTTTGACATCCACGCCACACTCAAAATGATCCTTCCTGAGGCGTATTATGTGCCACGTATACTCACAGAAAGCTCCCAAAAATCCCAATATATGTATTTGAATTAATTCACGATGCGGAAATTTTAGCTCCCTCTCAGCTTCGGGCTGTGTTCAGTTGTCGACCTCAATATGGATGGGCCCAATAGTTTATTTCGGAATAAGAAAAATGATGGAACGACGGAAATACCGATACGCGGAATGTGTAGATACTGCACGAAGATAAAAGGGACCACTAGGTGATATATACAAATCAAAGTGATCATCGAGCACGAAGAGGAAAGTCTGCAAATGGTTGAAAGTCTTTTCCATTCTGAAGAGCACTGCCATGTCTAGTCGCCCTCCAAATCGACCTCCAATCCACTCCATCCCCACAATTTTCATACCACAACCGCATCCCATTCCTACAACTTAATTCTCATGCCCAGCCTTTAGGCCCTCATGAAAATCTCAGCAAAAAGCCTCCACCCCAACTCCATTTATCAGGTAACTCGCATTCTCAACCACAATGTTTGTGGAGAAAGAAAGAGGAGAAAAGATTATCTGTGTCCCAGTCCATTCATTCAAGATCAGGCTCGCGCAAGATTTCGCCACCCAAACCAAAGCAAAAAGGCCTAGTCATTGTAAAGTTTTTCCTTCATTCGTTTGTTCATCGAGTCCGTGATCCTGGTGATACAAGTGGAAAAAGAAAAGTGATAACACACACATCGCCCTATTTTCGAAGCACCCGCCCTCAGCAAAGAGATAATGCTCAGAAGCTCGAAAAACTGCTTTTGACCCGAAGCCGAAAAGAAATTTGTCCGCAAAGTACTTTTTGATACCGCACAAAGAAAGCCCTTTTTCCTTCCTGCAGCTCTAGGTCGTCGCTAATTCGTAATTTATTGTACGGTTGCCTGCGCATCACCACGCCCGCGATATCCTCCACGTCCTCGACCCGGCTGACCATTTCCACCGAAGCCGCGTCCTCTGAATCCGCCCCGTCCACGACCTCGGCCGCGGAATCCACCTCGATAGCCATTATCAACACTTCCTTGGCCAAACGTCTCCACGTTTTTCTTCTGCTCTTCACCTCTCCATTCTCGCCCTCCTGGTCTTCCACCGCCACCCTCAGCACGATCCTTGCTCTCGCTCGAAATATCATCGAAGAACGACTTGGATTTGTTGTATCCAGCCACTGGAACGTCTGGCTCTATGGGAGAAGCGCTTGGCGGATTTTCTCCAAGAGGTGATCCCGCGATGGCCTCTTTGACTAAATCCTGCTTGTTGAATTTGGCGTTCGAGGATTCGAAGTCAAAGTCTGTTGCTGGGACTTCAACCTTCTGACTCGAATTTCTCGCTCCACCTCGTCCACGACCTCTTCCACCGGTGAATCCGCCAGCATTTCCAGGTTGTCTTGGGGCGCGAATCGGATCACTGGTTCTCATTTCATTCACCTTCTTCGTAAGATTATCCATTGCACTTCCATTTGTTTGTCCGGCTTGAGGAAGTTTTGCCATTGCAGCGGCAACGGCGGCAGTGGCAGCCTGGGTAGCATCTCTCAAACTTGCGGCTCCGGGTGGAGAGGTAACGTTACCGGACTGTGTTTGAAGAGGTGCAGCAGCCGCAGGACTTTGCAAAGGAATAACCGGTTGAACACGCTTGGGGCCAGCCGGTGCGGCTTTATTTGCAGCAGTAGTTGCGGCGGTTTGAGCAGCAGATGGTTGTTCAACTGCAGCTTGAACCTCATTTGTGGAAGGCTTCGTGGCGAGAGAGGGAGAAAGTGCTTTCTGAACAGTTGCAGCTGCCATCTCAGCGGCAGGCTTGGCTAGGCTCTTTGGTTCGGCCTGCTTGTCAGCGGACAGTGCAGGGGAAGTAGCTTGTTGCTTGTTTGCGCCTGGGCCAATTGGGACTGGCTTAGGTTGACCTTGCTGAAATTGCTGACCTGGTGGCCCAGGAGGATAACCATAAGGAGGAAAAGGTCCGGGAGGGAAGCCTTGTCCAGGTGGAGGATACCAGCCAGGTGGTGCGCCATATGGCATGCCAGGAAAAGGGGGGCCAGGAGGACCACCACGACCCCAGCCAGCTGGTGGTTGAGGATAAAATGGCGGTGGGTATTGTGGATGATGACCGAATGGAGGAACGCCTGGAGGTGTAGGACCTTGAGAATTTGGCTGCTGGGGACCTTGCTGGGGACCTTGCTGGGGACCTTGCTGGGGGCCTTGCTGAGTACCTTGCTGAGGACCTGATTGATTGGGACGTTGCTGTGGCTGACCTTGCGGTGGGGCTTGTGGAGGACGAGAGCCGCTCTGCGAATAATTCATTAGCATCTACATCTTCCATAGAAACATGAAAAGTAGTATATAATAGTTGTAATCAGAAGGAAGGCAACGGAAATCTCCACACGGTTTTGCGCTCTCGGAGACAATATGAGTTAACATCCGGAATATTTCATCACATAACAGTCAATGCGCACCTAACAGGGTCGCTTCACGATCGGAAGTATGCGCACTTACACTTGACATGATAGCTGGATCATTTGGGACCTGCGGGGGCTTATTCTCCTTGGTCGCAGGCGCTTCCTCGATCCTTAAATCCTTCACATCACTTCCGCGGAAAACGATATATTCGTAAACGCTATCCGATGCTGGGATTTCTTCAGATGGGTCACTCTTTCGCCCTTCTGTGCCAAACGACGTGACATTCTCGAGGGCCACAGTTGAAGTTTCTGAGTTGATTTCGTGGAGCGTTCCGACATATCTAATTCTTGTCAGCTACTCCTTCGTTATCCGGAGCGCGTCAAACATACCGAATGTCACTCCGCGAGACCAGCGATATTCTCGCACTGCAATTGCGATCGTGTTAGCACCAGGCACTTGAGTTTTCTGCTCAGCCTTCAACATACCCTATGAATTCCGCCATTGCACTGTGATACTGCGATCAGCACACAGCTAGAATCTAGCACAAGGAATCGCGAAAAGAAGAAGAAAAGATTTCGTAAGTGATTGAAAGGCGCGCAAGTGGTTGAGAGTAAAGGAAGGTGGAGGTAATATTGATTGTATTATTGTGAAAAAGGCTGGGGGTGAAGTCAAGTTCAAAATGTGGCTCGCTACTAACAGCTACTTTAGCGACCAATAGTGCAGTTCTTGCTTAGATTCAGCCTTACCACAGCCCGCTCCTTCAACAGCCGAATAATTCGTGCAACCACTCAGTATGGCTACAGAATCTTCTCCTATGGTTGATAATACTGAGGTCTTCCAACGATTGGATTCGTATCCATGGGACAAAGATACCGAATTTCAGGTTTGTACAGTCAATTCTTCATATTCACCCTACAGCCTCGGCATCAAGCTCTCCCCCCAAACAGAGAAGAGTTCACGGTCAAGGCTTCGACTCGGTTCGAGAACGAATAATCTGTCAAATCTATATACCTACCTTCGTTATTGGCTGAAGAATCAATAAGCTAATATTTCCTCAGGGCGGCCTCTCTGCAATCCTGGGAAACACCACCGATCCGAAGCAAATCCAAGAACTCACCCTCCGAGCCCAGTGCTTCTACCTCTCTCGCAAGAAATCAATTTCCATTGACTTCGACGCATATAGAACCTACCTCTCCAAAAAAACATCATCTTCGACCCAAAATATATCTTCAACCCAATCTACAACTATGGATAACCAGGCCTACCCACGAAAGACACCCCCACAAGGACCACAGGCAGAACCCACCACCACCTCCTCACAACCTCAAGACCAGACTTCCCACAAACAAACACATACCCTCCCACTCCCGCCTCCCTCCGACCCAAAAACCGCTCCCTATCCCCCTACCTTCGCCGAAATTGTCGCTCTCATAACATCCGGCGCTCCAATCCCCGGCATCGTCGACATCCCACCGACCCTTCTCCCCATATCCCAAGCTGCTGCACCAGCAATTCCCAAACGTCGAAAACCATGGGAGACGGATGTTCCGGAAGCCGTGTTACAGGGAGCAGGGAGTGTGATTGGGGAGGGGGAGGAGGGGCTTTTGAAGGTGGAGGGTACATTTGGGGATCGGAGGGATGAGATTGTGGTGCAGGAGTTGCCGGAGAAGAGCGCTTAGGGTTGGGAGAGCGGAGATATTATTATTCATGGCTAGCGATATGTGGCTGAGAGTTGAGGGGTTTTATGCATGATGGCGTTTGATGATAGGATAGGAAGGGAGAAAATGGCTGGCTACTTATGGGAAGGAGTGCATGGATTTCAAGACAATCATTTCAACAGCGACTGTAATTGTACAGGTCTACCTCGAGGGTGACGACAAGTTAGAGGCCGAAAGCATCGCTAATCAAGAACTTCAAATCTTATTACCTGAGGATATCTTCTCTCCCAAAATCGGCCGCATGATCTAGAACCAAAAGGACCCATGCAGATACGCTTCATTCAGTTGTCAGCCCTCTGTCATTCATTTTGAGTCATGCCGAAGCCAGCAAAGTTCATGAAAAGCCATTTTATTCCGTAAAGTCTGTCTAAATAACAAATCTTTCGTGTGTTCTATTATTAACGGGAGCACGAAGAAACATATCAGCGTAAAAGCAGTATTCCTTCCTCCACATTAAGTTCTGCTCTAAAGCAGAATAAACGCAGGTCTTTTCCCCTAACAACGGTACCCTCATATGAAAACAAGAAAAGCCGGGGCATGTTTACATCCACACAAAGCAGTGATGCAGCAAGTCGAAGCTGGAAAGTACAAAGCTACCAAATGAAGGCTGCGATGACAATGCCAGAACAACCTACTGCAAAAGCCCTAACACAAATGTGTCCAAACCACCGAAGAAAAACCCCCAGTGTAGGATGGCCTGTAATGGTAGATAGTTTGCCGGAGAAGATGTTAGTAAAACAAGGAAATATTGAAATTCGACGAAGAAAGTTTTAGTGTGTGCCAACAAAGTAGTCAATACAAAGAAGGCCTATGGAGACTTTCGCAGGATGTAGAGAGCCAATCGAGACATCCATAGATGGGAAAGACCAAAAGCAGTCAGGGGGACATAGCCCGTTTGAATATGTCGTATCGTTACGGCCGTCCGATGATATGGTGCGTCAGTAAAGATCGTAAGTTGAACCAAGACACAGCAAGGCGAGCAAATTTGACAATGCAAACGAAGCAAGATGGAGTGAGTGATACTGCTTAACGATATCCAGCTGGATAACGTGGGTTTTGTTGAGGAACGCGAGGATTGGCGGGGCCAACAGCAGGACCAACTCCAGGGCCAGGACGAGTTGTAATAGCAGGATTGGTGCAGAGCATGCCGACTCGAGAACCGAACTTGGAACCTCTGAGAGAGACCATGTGCTTGCGGATGTGTTGAGCAACGACCTCACGGTGTTGAGGGTTGGAGTGAGTCAGAATGTACTGAATGAGATAGTTGCCGTACTGGTCACTCGCAATGTCGATCAATGGGATTCGGGGACGATCGTGACGGCCTTCGCAAACACGATCGAGGTAACGACCGAGAAAATCAACACCACCAATTTTGAGACACTTCTCAACAACCTTGGAAGCAAATTGATCCATGCTGTACTCAGAGGCATAGCGGATAACATGATCAATTGCACGGCTGCGATCAGCAGGAGCTCCATGCTCACAGATGTGCTGAATGCACCAGTTGCCGAATTGGCCGTGAGCAACGATGTCAATACTAGCAAGAACCTCCTCGATGCACGGGCGCTGATACAAAGTTAGTTTGTTTCAAAGAGCGAATGTGTCAAGTACACATACCTTGTCTTCCTCAAGACAGTTCTCGAAGATATTCTGAACAACCAAACTACCAGTTTCACCGAGAG
>Ga0182030_10001230_pt1 | contig 52220 bp, 45 predicted proteins | sample 812S3MmetaG_FD_121299 | JGI IMG/M metagenome (GOLD analysis project Ga0182030, IMG submission 121299) | Permafrost microbial communities from Stordalen Mire, Sweden - 812S3M metaG (Illumina Assembly) | ecosystem: Environmental > Terrestrial > Soil > Wetlands > Permafrost | place: Sweden...
AGCAGCAGATCGAGTTCTCGCTTCTGATCGGAGGATATGGCCAGCGGTGCCGCCACACTGAACATGATCCAGTATACGGTAGCTTCGTCTAATTGTAAATAATTATTTGAGACAGGACACTAGCGCCGTTGTTTCCTCCCAGCGCACTCCCGGAATCGTAAGCGCCCAGCGATCCCAGTCCTAAGCTGGCCGACGCAAAGTTGTTGGTCCCGGTTGGGTCCGTGAAACTGAGTGTTGCCGCGGTGAGTTGGGAAATCGGTGACGGTAATACACTGGGAGACGTTGTGACAATCCCGCCAAAACCGCCAGTGTAGGTCGAAAGCCCATACGTGCAGCCGGCTTCGAAGGGAGCGGGAGCGGTCCCCAGGATTCCGCCGCCGTATAGTGACGATTCCGCAGTCATACAAATGCCCGCGGCGCTCGCTTGGGTTGCCACCGCCGCCAGCAGCGCCAGCATCCACAATGTGTTCAATCGCTTTGTGCCCAAATGGTCGAAAACAACCTTACGGAAAGCAAGTTCCATACATCCTCCTGTTTCATTCTTTTCAGTGCGACCCCTCGTTCCTGAGGTCCGCCCCTTACTCAGAGATGCGCAATCCACCCGGAGAATGAATCGTGCCGGATGAAAAGGCACCCGGATGGGCGCCCGGCACCGCGAAGAGTTGAATAGTTGGATGAATGTACCTGCGGCAGGCGCACGTTACGCTCCGTGCAGCTAGAATGGTGCCAGAGTTGGAGGGATGCATGAAAAAAACCGTACCGCTGGAATCTGCCTCTGCATTCATCGACGAAAAGATCAAGGAACTGGGGGGCTGGCGCGGTAAGATGCTCGCGAAGGTGCGCGAAATCATACACCAGGCAGAACCTGAGATCGTCGAAGAGTGGAAATGGATGGGGGCTCCCACCTTTTCCCACGGGGGAATCGTCTGCACGGGAGAGACGTACAAAAACGTCGTCAAAATGACATTTGCCAAGGGCGCTACGTTGCCGGACCCGTCGGGTCTATTCAACTCCAGCCTCGACGGGAATGTCAGGCGCGCCATCGACATCCACGAAGCCGACAAGGTCGATGAGGCGGCCTTGAAGGATCTCATCCGCGCGGCCGTGGCGCTCAATCTCAAGGGCAAAATCAAGCCCAAGCCGAAGCCCCGGCGAGCGGGCAGCAGACAGTCCGGCTAAGCTTCCTTGCAGGTCCCGGCTCCACCTCCATCGGGGAAGATCTTCGGCGCCTGCCTCATCCGTCAAACAAACCAAGGAGGGAACCATGTTTCAGGAATACATTGAGATCCGCGGTGCGCGAGAGAATAATCTCAAGAACGTCTCGCTGCGCATCCCCAAACGCAAGATCACCATCTTCACCGGCGTCTCCGGTTCCGGCAAGTCCTCCATCGTCTTCGATACCCTGGCCACCGAGGCGCAGCGCCAGATGAACGAGAATTTCAGCATGTTCATCCGCACCTTCCTGCCGCGCTACTCCCAACCCGACGCCGACTCCATTGAGAACCTCAGCATGCCCATCGTCGTGGACCAGAAACGGCTCGGCGGCGGATCCCATTCCACCATGGGCACCATCACCGACATCTACCCGGTGCTGCGCCGCTTGTATTCCCGCATCGGCAAGCCGCACGTGGGGCATGCGAACGTCTTTTCCTTCAACGACCCAAAGGGCATGTGTCCCAATTGCAACGGCCTCGGCCGCAAGATGGGCGTGGATGTGGATCTGTTCCTCGATAAATCCAAAGCACTGAACGAAGGCGCCATCCTGTTCCAGGAATATGCCGTTGATAGCTGGGGCTGGAATTTCCTCGGCCAGTCGAAGCTCTTCGACATGAACAAGAAGCTTTCTAAGTTCAGCGAAAAGGAAATGGAATTGCTCCTGTACGCCAAACCATACAAAGTAAAAACCAATGTTGGAGGCAAGTCCTTCAATTTAACCTGCGAAGGCATCATCGGCAGATTCACCGCCAAGTACATCACGCGCGACCTGAAAACGATGTCGGAACGAACCCAACGAGCCGTCGCGCCTTACATCACCATGGCGCCCTGCACGGTGTGCAAAGGCGCGCGCTTGAGTCAGGACGTGTTGAAGTGCAAGATCGCCGGGTACAACATCGCCGACCTGGCCTCGATGGAAGTAAGCCGTTTGATCGGTGTCATCCAGACCGTCAAGGAGCCGAAAGCCGCACCTATTTTGAATACGCTGGTCCAGCGTCTGCAATATCTCGTCGATATCGGCCTCGAGTATCTCACCTTGAGCCGTGAAACAGACACTCTCTCCGGCGGCGAATCGCAGCGCGTGAAGATCGTCAAACACCTCAGCAGCAGCCTGGTGGACGTGATGTATGTGTTCGACGAGCCCAGCGTGGGTCTTCACCCGCGTGACGTGCATCGTCTGAATGAACTGCTGCAACAGTTGCGGGATCGCGGAAATACCGTGCTCGTTGTGGAACACGATCCCGACGTCATTAAAGTGGCCGACCATATCGTGGACGTAGGTCCGCATGCCGGCAGTCAGGGTGGCCAGATCATGTACGAAGGTTCGTTCAAGAACCTGTTGAGCGCGGACACTCTGACCGGCAAATACTTAAGACACTCGGTTTCCATCAAAAGCGGCTTCCGTTCCGCCAAAGGCAGCCTGCCCATCAGGAATGCAAAAGCCAACAACCTGCAAAACGTCAGCGTGGACATCCCCAAGGGTGTGCTCACGGTGATCACCGGCGTGGCGGGGTCGGGGAAGAGTTCGCTGATCCATCAGACTTTTCTCCGTCATCACCCCGACGCCATTGTGATCGACCAAACCGCTGTGGGTGTTTCGAGCCGGTCCAATCCCGGCACCTATACCGGCATCATGGATGACGTGCGAAAGGCCTTCGCTGCCGCGAACAAGGTGAGCCCGTCCCTGTTCAGCTTCAATTCGGAAGGCGCCTGCCAGAACTGCCAGGGACTGGGCGTGATCTACACGGAGATCCCCGCGATGGGCGAGGTCAAGTCTCCCTGTGAGATCTGCGAGGGCAAACGGTTTAAGGATGAAGTACTGGAATACAAGCTCAACGGAAAATCAATCAACGATGTCCTGGAAATGACTGTCAGGCAGGCGCTCGAATACTTCAAGATCGCGAGGATCGCGAATAAGTTACAGGCCATGAGCGACGTGGGCCTCGATTATCTCACCCTGGGTCAGCCGTTGAGCACGCTTTCCGGCGGCGAATGCCAGCGCATCAAACTGGCCAGCGAACTGCACAAACAAGGCAGCATTTATGTGCTGGATGAGCCCACCGTCGGCTTGCACATGTCCGACCTGACTCACCTGCTGGAGATCATGAACCGCCTGGTGGACGCAGGCAACACGGTGATTGTGATCGAACACAACACCAGCGTCATCAAGAATGCGGATTGGATCATCGATATGGGCCCCGAAGGCGGCGCCCGGGGCGGCAAGGTCATGTTCGAAGGCACGCCCAGGCAACTGCTCACTGCGAAGAATTCGCTGACCAGCCAGTACATACGGACTTGACGATCGCCCTTCGCCGCCCCGCCAACGGCCTAAATCAGAAAACGAGTTGCGCCTCCCGGATCGCTTGTGATAACGTTGCACAGCCTCAGAGTTAGAGGATTGGGTTTTGGAGGGATGTCCGGATGCTGCTCGCCCCCATAATTTGGGTTCTGACGATCGGGATTGTCTACTTTTTTGTCGCCAAGACATGGTGGTTTCCACCTCCCATCAATCAGCATGGGTTGGATTATGATGCGCAATTCATGCGGACCCTGATCGTGGTGGGCATCGTCTTCACTCTCGCTCAGTTCGCACTGGGCTACGTGATTGCCAAGTACCGCAAGAACGGCGGCAAGGCCTCGTTTTCCCACGGCAACAATAAGCTCGAAACTTTGTGGACCAGCGCCACCGCCATTCTGTTCCTGGGCCTGGTGGTGATGGGCACCAAGATTTGGGCCGGCGTGCATTTCGACGAAGCGCCCCCCGACGCCATTCCCATTGAAGTGATGGCCAAGCAGTTCTCCTGGAGCTTCCGCTATCCCGGTCCCGATGGAAAGTTCGGCCACACCGACCTGCATCTGGTCAACGATGCCAATGGCGACCCGTTCGGCCTCGATCCCAAAGACCCGGCCGGCAAGGACGATCTTCTCAGCGGCTCGCTCAAAGTGCCGGTGGGCAAGCCTATCAAGTTGATCATGCATGCCCGCGACGTCATCCACAACTTCTTCGTTCCGGAGCTTCGCATGAAACAGGACATCGTCCCCGGCATGGAGATTCCCATTCACTTCGTGGCGGATAAGATCGGCATCTACGAAGTGCCTTGCTCGGAACTCTGCGGGCTGGGCCACTTCCAGATGCGCACCACCATGCAGGTGATGAGCGAAGCGGATTTCGAACAGTGGAAACTTCAGACGGCGGCCAACAAGTAATGCCGGTAATGACAATTCCCCAGAGGTAAAGCTATGTCAGCCCCTTCTCATGCAGCGCACCAAGCGCCCAAGAGCTTCATCTGGAAATACGTTTTTAGCCTGGACCACAAGGTAATCGGCATCCAGTATTACCTGCTGGGGCTGTTCTCCGTGCTGGTGGGGATGAGCCTGTCGCTGCTGATGCGGTTCCACATGGTCAACCCCACGGCATCGCTGGCGTGGATCGGCAAGTTGTGGCCCACCGCGGCCGCGGGTGGCGTAATGACGCCGGAACTGTACCTCTCGCTGATGACCATGCACGGCACCATCATGGTGTTCTTCGTGCTCACCACGGTCCCACAAGGCGGCTTCGGCAACTACTTCCTGCCCATTCAAATCGGTGCTGAGGACATGGCCTTCCCGGTCCTCAATATGATGTCGTTCTGGACCACGTTCCTCGCGCTGGTGGTGATGATCTCCGCCTTCTTCGTGCAGGGCGGCGCTCCGCTGGCCGGGTGGACGGGCTATCCGCCGTTGAGCGGCGCCGGTCCGCTGACCGGTCCCGGCGAAGGCGCGGGCCAGACTCTCTGGATAATTAGCATCGCCATTTTCTGCGGCGCCTCTCTGATGGGCGCCATCAACTTTATCGCCACCACCGTCGACCTCCGCTGCAAGGGCATGACCCTGATGCGCATGCCGCTCACGTGCTGGACCTGGCTGGTCACCGCCATCCTCGGCCTGCTCGGTTTCGCGGTCCTGCTGGCCGCGGGCGTGCTCCTGATTCTCGATCGCCATGCCGGCACCAGCTTCTTCCTGCCCGGCGGCATGATGATCAATGACCACATCATCGCCAATCACAAAGGCGGCTCGCCGCTTCTCTGGCAGCACCTGTTCTGGTTCTTCGGCCACCCTGAAGTCTATATCGCCATTCTGCCCGGCATGGGCGTCACCTCGCAGTTGCTGGCCACCTTCGCGCGCAAGCCGGTCTTCGGCTACAAAGCCATGGTCTATGCCATTCTGAGCATCGGCTTTCTGGGCTTCCTGGTGTGGGGACATCACATGTTCATGAGCGGCATGAACCCGTATTCGGCCATGGCCTTCGCCACCTTGACCATGTGCATCGGCGTTCCTTCCGCCATCAAGACCTTCAACTGGATCGGCACTCTATGGGGCGGCCAGATTCACTTCACCACCGCCATGCTGTTCGCGCTGGGCTTCGTTTCCCTGTTCGTCACCGGCGGCGTCAGCGGCATCTTCCTGGGCCAGCCGGCGCTTGACCTGTACTTCCACGACACCTATTTCGTGGTGGGCCACTTCCACATGATTATGGGCGTGGCAGCCATCTTCGGCATGTTTGCAGGCACGTTCTTCTGGTTCCCCAAGATGTTCGGCAAAATGCTGAATGAGACCCTCGGCAAGATCCACTTCTATTGCACGTTCATCGGTGTCTACTGCATCTTCACCCCCATGCACCTGGTGGGGATCGCCGGCAACCCGCGGCGCTATGCCGATTTCACCAACGTGGAATACCTGGCCAAGCTGATCCCCGTCCACCAGTTCATGACTTACGCGGCTTATTTCACAGCTTCCGTGCAAGTGATTTTCCTCATCAACCTGGTGTGGAGTTGGATCAAGGGCCCGAAGGCCCCCGCGAATCCCTGGAATTGCACCACCCTCGAATGGTCAGTGCCTTCACCTCCGCCGCATGATAACTTCGGCGGCGTGCATCCCGTGGTTTATCACGGCGCTTACGAATACAGTGTGCCTGGCGCGGCGGAAGATTTCATCATGCAAAACGACCCGACTCCGCTCCCTTCGGGCGATTAGCGCATCCAACTGACTATGTCCGCCTCTCTAACGCAAGACATTGTGCATGGCCCAACCCCACCGGCCGATACCGGCTGGGGTGGTGGAGACGATGATGGCGGAGCCGGTCGTGGCTCCGGCAGGGCCGCCTCTTTTACCGGCCTCTTCGTGCTGCTGGCAGCCAGCACGATGGCCTTCGCAGCCTTCACCAGCGCCTTCGTGGTGCGCCGCGGACTTTCCGAAATGGACGATTGGACCGGCGTGCATTACCCGCCGATCCTCTTCTTGAATACCGCCATTCTGCTGGCATCCAGCCTGGTGCTGGATATTTCCCGCCGCGCGCTGAAAGCCGGCGAACGCGGCAAATTCAATTTCTGGTGGACCGCAGCCACCGCGCTGGGCATTCTGTTTCTGGCGGGGCAGGCCGCAGCCTGGTATCAACTCAAAGAGGCCGGCATCTTTGTCTCCAGCAATCCGGCCAGTTCGTTCTTTTACGTTTTGACAGCGGCCCATGCCTTCCATCTCATTGGTGGAGTGGTGGCGCTGGTCTACGTAGATGTGCAGGCGCTGCGGCTGCGGCTCGGCCCGGCCAAGCGCACCGCCATTGATGTGACGGCCATCTTCTGGCATTTTCTGGATGGCCTGTGGTTGTTCCTGATGATTCTATTTTACGTTTGGGGGTAAGGGATGTCGTCGCAAGCCAGCGTCGCACCATCGCTGTGGGAAGGCGGAAGGTCGCCCTACGCGACCAATTCGAAGAAGTTCGGGATGTGGCTGTTCATCATCTCGGATTCACTCACGTTCTCCGCGCTGCTGTTCGCATACACCTACAGCCGCGTCACCAATCCGGACTGGCCGAAGCCTTTCGACTTTACGCCGGCCATCATTTTTTCCACGGTGATGACGTTGTGCCTGCTGTCGAGCAGTCTCACCATGGTGATGGCGGTACATGCCATGAACCACGGCAATCGCGGGGCTACGGTGCGCTGGATTCTGGCCACCATGGCGGGCGGGGGGGCGTTCGTGGTCCTGCACTTGAGCGAGTGGCTCAAGCTCATCAACGTGGAAGGCGTCACACCGGCTCACAACCCCTGGAACGTCCCGCTGTTTGGCGGCACCTTTTTCGCCATCACCGGGCTGCACATGACGCACGTCGTCTGCGGGCTGATCTATCTCACGTTCATCGCGGTGGGTGTGGGGCGCGGCAAGTTCAAGGCGGAGGACGTGGAAGTCAGCGGCCTCTACTGGCACTTCGTCGACCTGGTGTGGATGTTCGTTTTCCCCCTGGTCTATCTCATGTCGGCCAGAGTCGGATAGGAGAAAATGATGAGCGAACACGTCGAAGAACTTCACGTTGGCGGATCCACCGGCACCTTCATGAAGGTATGGATCGCACTGCTGGCGATGACCGGGATTGAAGTCCTGCTGGCCTACGAGCAGGTTCCCACCCTGATCATGCTCACCGTGCTGATGGGCCTTTCCATCGTCAAAGCCGCGCTGATCATTGCCTACTTCATGCACTTGAAATTTGAGAAGCTGAGCCTGTTCCTGACGCTTTTCCCCATGCTGATCTTCTGCATTGTGCTGATGCTCGTCTTCCTGGGCGACGCCGCGCGCATTCCCAATATGAGGCCGACATTTTGAAACGCCTGCTGCTGGTTCCGGTTCTCTTCGCGGCGCTGTCGCTGCCCGCCGGCGCGCAGTGCGTGATGTGTTACCGCACCGCCGCCGCGCAGGGCGCCGCACGCGCGCACGTTTTGAACTGGGGCATCTTGATTCTGGGCGCGCCGCCGTTCCTGATTCTGGCCGGCTTCGTCGGCTTTGTGTTCTCCAAGAACAAACACTTCCGGCAGGATTAGCCGGACCGGCCTTTCCGGCCGGTCCTTTCCTGCCCTTACTCTTACTTCGGCTTCGTCGCCAGAATCAGCGGCGATGGGCCCGGCGAATCCTGCAGCCGGCAGTTTTCAAAGCCCGCTTCACGCAGCCACCCGCTGATTTCCTCGAACGAAAACGTGTCGCCGTTCTCGGTGGCAACCAGCATGTTGACGGCGAAAATCAGGCCCATCGGTGGTCCGGTGCGCTCCTCGTTCACCAGGAATTCCTGAATGGCGATCACCCCGCCGGGGGCCAGCGCGTGAAATACTTTGCCTAGCAGCTTCCGGCTGCGCGGTTCGCCTTCACTGTGCAGAATATGGCCCAGCGTCGCAATCTGAAAGCCGCTGCCGAAATCGACGTCCAACAGGTCGCCGGCCAGACAGGTGAGGCGGTCCGCAACACCGTGCCGCGCGGCCACGCGAGCCGTGACGTCAAGCACGCCGGGCCAATCCACCGCCGTGAAGCGCACGTGCGGCGACGCGTGCGCCAGCGCGATGCCCCAAACGCCCGAACCGGCAGCCAGATCGAGCACGTTGACGGTGGTTTGCGCGGCGGCAACGTCGAGCGAACGGGCCAACCCGGCCGCAGCCGGATAGCTCAGCGGAAAGATGGCTTCCACAAGCTCATGGAAGAATTCGGTGCCGGTCTCCTGCTGGTTGACGCCTGTTTCCGGTCCACCCCGTTTCGCGATCTCGGCAAGTTTAGACCACTGCCCCATGATCGAGCGGCTCAGATTGCGCACCAGTCCGCCGAAATAGCCCGGCTTGGTGCTCACCAGAAACTGCGCCGTATCGGCCGCCAGGGTAAAGCGCCCCTGCGCGTCTTTCGACAGCAATTGCAGCCCCGCCAGCGCGTTCAGAATCGCGCGCGCGCCGCGCAACGAAGTGCCCGATTGGGCAGCCACTTCCCCGGCGGTCTTCGCGCCGCCATCCAAAAGGTCAAAATAGCCGTGCCGTACCGCCGCTTCCATCATCAGCGGCGGCGCGTAGCCCCAGGCCATTTGCATGATTCGTTCCGGCGTAACTGCAGCGTGTGCGCCCGTTCCCATAACAGCATTCCTCCAGTGCAAGAGTGAATATCTGATCCATAATACGACAGCCGGTGCCCCGGTTTGAGCCACTTTGGCCGCCGTTGCTGCGAGAAGGAAATGGAGGGTATCGCAGTATGAAGATTGTCAGCCAGTCCGCGGATGAACTCGTGCTCAAGGAAGGCAGCGCCTCGGGCATCGTAGTCGGTATCGCCTTCGTGATCGCCGGCGCAGCCGCCGGTTTCGCCCTGCATCGCTCCAACCCGATGGTGATCTGGATCGCGCTCGCCGTGGTGCTCATCGGCGTAGGCGTAGTGCTGTTCAGCGCCTCCATCACGCTGGACGCCAACAAGCGGAGCGGGCAGATTTCCTATCAAAAAAAACGCCTCATTGGCGCGAAGGATTCCACGTATCCCATTGCCGACGTGCTGCGGATTGAAACGCGCAAACAATGGCAGATACAAAACAGCGCGCCCACCGGGACCCAGAACACCACGGTGCCGCAGCCGGTGCTGGTGTGGCAATCCGTGATCGTCTTCAAAGACGGACGCGAATTGCCCATCGATCACCAGAAGACTTCTTCCACCACCACGATTGGCCCCGCGGTTTTGATGGGCGGGCAAGGTAAGGAAGTCGCGCTCGCGACGCAGTTGGCAAACTTCCTGAGCGTCCCCTTCCAGGAAACCGCGCCGCCCAACATCGGCATGGGAGTGATTCAGTTCTAGCGCTCCGCGGTTCGCCGGCTTCAATCGCCCGTTGCTAGAATTGCGGCTATGCCGACGCTGCTGCTGGTTCCGCTGATTTTGGGCGTCTTCCTGCTGGCCGCTTGGATGGCGCGCGCCTACGAATACCACTGCCCGGAATGCGGTGAGTGGTTCCAGACCCCCATTCTGGGCCAGTTCACGACGCTCAATATGGGCAATGAACGGCGAGTCCGCTGCCCGCGCTGCGGCAAGCGCAGTTGGGTCAAGACTTTCCGCAAGAAAGCGCGGAATCCGCCTCGCGGCGTGGGGTAAAATTCAAGACGCAGGAAGATTGTTTCCAGGATATATAGTCTATGACAGACTGGTTCGCGCGCTCCGTCCTGCACGTCACGGACGTTGAGGCCTCGCTCCGCTTTTACGTTGACCGGCTCGGCTTCACAAGCCCCTGGCGATACCAGGAGGACGGCAGAACGTACGTCGCACAGGTGGAGCGGCAGGGCTGCGCGCTGATCCTGGCCGACTCGTGGCCGGAGAAGATTGGCAAGGGCCTGATCTTCATTTCTCTGAATGTCGAGCAGCCGACGCGCCCGGCCGCCGCCGCCGCTTTGGACGCGTTGCGCGTGGAACTTGAGGCCAAGGGCGCTCCGGTCAAGGAGGGTTCGTGGGGCTACCGGCTCCTGGTGGTCGATGACCCCGACGGCAATCAGCTCTTCTTCAACTATCCCAGCGAGACTCCATCCTAAAACAAAATGGCCGCCGATGAACGCGGGCTCGCTTGCCGGACTCTAGCTTGTCCAGTTAAGCCGGGACACAGCACTAACACCAGCATCCCCCTCCGCGTTCTTCCGTACAACCGCCGCGCTTATTGCGGCTTGAAGTTTGAGAGCGCCACCCGGCCGTACCACACCGCCTGGAAGCCCGACCGGCTGTCGCCCCAGACCATATGCATGTTTTCCTTGTCCATGGTCAGGTTCTGAATGTCGTCGCCAAACAGACCACCGCCGCGGTAGTAATCCGGGGGCGGCGATTTGGCGCGGCTGACCTGCAAGGCTTGACTGAAACTCTTGCCGCCGTCACGCGAGATGGCTGCCCAGATGTCATAGTTGCGATCGGGATAGATGGCGCGCCACATGAGCCCCAGCAGGCCGTCGCGAGAGTATTCAATCCACGGTTTGGTGTCGCTCGCAGCGCCTGGCGCTCCCGGAACCACCACGAAATCCGACCACGTCTTGCCGCTATCGTTGCTGGTGGAAACCTCATAGTGCGGGCTGGGCGTCGAAACGCTCCGCATCACGGAGAAACGGCCCGCCGTGGTGGGGTCGGCGATCAGATTGCCTATTCCTCCACCGCCGCCGGGACCACCGCCGCCGCGCCCCGCGCCTGCGGGCGGAAGAACAATGTTCTTCATCACATGACGTTCGAAGGTTTTGCCTTCGTCATGGCTGATGCCGAATACCTCGCACGGGCAAGTGGCGTTTTCGCTCGCCGGCACTTTGCTGGCGGCATAGATTTCGGTAAACACTCCATGTCCCGCCGCCACACTGGCACGGCCCTGCTGCGGCCAATCGAGCGAGTCCACTGCATACACCGTTCCGAAAGTGCGGCCCGTGTCATGCGACACCGCGAAATAGGATTCCGTGCGGAACTTGTCCGGTGTGCCGGTGTCGATATCGGTCTCGCCGCCGCTCGACATCCCAAAAATCGCACCCGTCTGGTCGTCAAAATAGAGAAATGGCCGGTCCCAGGGTGAATTGCCGCCGATGCGCGGCTTGAGCCCTTTGGCGAAGGCAGGTTGCTGGTAGGAATTGACGATCGGCGCAGGCTTGGTCCACGTCTCACCATGATCGGTCGATAAGAGCACGGCCGACATGCCCCAGAAATCGCCGGTGGTCTCCCGCGGCTCGCAACCCGCCAGGAACTTTCCGTCCGGCGTCACGCCCGCAAAGGAATCCGGGCAGCGCGTTAATTTGCCTGTAGTGGCCGGCAATTCGCCGACCTTCCATGTCAAGCCGCCGTCGTGCGAAACCCCCAGCCACGTAATCGTGGAGTTCGCCGTGGCGTGGTATTCCTCGTTGCCGGTGTAATTTTTGCCGTTGATCCGGTTTAGGTCTCCCATCGCCACTACGATGATGTTCTTCGGGTTCGAAGGGTCAACCGCAACCATGGGCTCACCGGCCGCGCGCGTCGCATTGCCGAGAAGCAGATACTCTTCCGAAGCCGGAAACGGCGCCATCGGCGTTTGTGCGCCCCGTCCACCACCAGCGCCACCGCGGCCAGCACCTCCTCTGCCCCCTGCGTCCTGTCCCCACGCGGCAACCCCAAGCAAGCTGGCGCCTGCTGCCGCGATCAGAATTCCTTTTGTCAACCTAGACATCACGATCTCCTTTAGACAAGTTACTTTTCTTGATTATTTCAAGAGACTCAGCGGTACCGCCGCCAGTTCAGTGTCCAACACTGCGCCCGCCGGCGCGAACGGGAATGCCACGAAGGCTTTCTCGGTGCTGCCCTGCACCCAGGTTGTGTAATCGCCGGCGCCGTTGCCATTGCCATAATTGCCGGCATAGGTCAACGGCGGATAGATGGAGAGTTCCGCACTCACCTTCACGGTCGGACCAAACGTGTCGCCATTCAGCATTGCGACAAAGGTGTTGAACGCTCCTGGGTTCTTGAATCCGCGCCACGTCACCAGAACCTTGCCATCGCTGGTGTAGCCCGTACTGACGATGTTCACATTCTCCACCGGAACATGAGCCGGTATCGGTCGGGGCGTTGCCATCTTCCAGGTTTTCGCCCCATCGGTAGTGTAATAGACTTTCACCGAGCGGTGGTCGGGCTGAAACACCGCCACCGCATAGTTGCCCGCCTTCGCCGGCGATGCCGCCACCACCGGATAACGGATGGTGCCGGTTCGGTTCCAGGCATTGGCCTCGGCCACAACGCTTTCGTTCCACGTCTTGCCTTTGTCCACGGTCGTTGATACCACCAGGCACGGACATTTGGCCCCTTGACGATCAAGGACGGTGCGTGCCGCCACTACCGTGCCAAATGCGGCCGAAGGCGTGCCCCTGCCCTCATAAACCATGCCGAAGCTCTTTCCTTTGTCTTCCGACGCGGAAAGATAGGCGCCTGCGCTCGAATAGAACGTGCCGGTCGCCGGGTCTACAATGCCGTTGGCGCCGTCCCACGGCGTATCCTGTTGCTCCATCCCGCCGCCCAACCCCTTCAAGCCCGGCATGAAGCGGTCAATCATAATGCCCGGTGTCATCTTGGTCCAGGTGGCGCCGCCGTCGTTCGATACCGAAACCCCGGCGCGCCCGGCCTTGGGTTCTACCTGCACGATGCCTCCCGCCGTGAACAGCGCGCCACCGAAATACAGAGTGCCGTCGCTGGCGATGGCCACCCACGGGGCATTGCAGCCCCACAGACGCGGCCCGCTCGCGGTCCGCAGCACGTCCATCATGTTTCGGTCCGTGAAAGTCTTGCCTCCATCCTTGGAGATGGACACGTAACATTCGGCCACGCGGTCCTTTTCGAGCGCGTTCGTGTCCACCGGCAAATTGTAGCGGCGCCACGCTACGGCCACCAGATTCGGATTGGCACGGCTGACCGCAACCTGCGGAAATACGGACGCGAACCTGGGGCTGTTCTTACTGATATTGACTACTGAAATCCCCGGCAACAGCCCTGGTTCCGGCGGGGTCTGCGCCACCGCCATTCCCATCAACCAGGTCCACGCCAGAACTAAAGAGATCTTCATAAGTCTTTGCTCAGTACCATTTGCGCAATCGTACTTCGCTGGCATCACCCACTGCCTGGACGAACGCAGTCAGGTCGCTGTTGCTGTAGTGATAGGGATAGACAATTTTGGGCTTGAATTCCTTCACCCACTGCGCGGCGGCTTCCGGTGTTTCGGTCGGCTGATTCATGGGTATGAATGCCACGTCGATGTTGGCCAGGTGTGTCAGTTCCGGGGCCGCTTCGGTATCGCCCGCGAAGTAGAATCGCTTGCCGCCGAGCGTCACCACATAGCCGTTGCCGACACCTTCGGGGTGGTTGCGCAATCGTTCGGGTGTTATGTTGTACGCGGCGACAGCCTGCACGTCGATTCCCGACAGCGTAGAGGTATCGCCGTTCGCCATGATGGTCGCCTTGGCCCTGAGCGCATCCGGTAGGCCGTCGTACACAATTTGCGGCACTCCCAGCACCGTGTCCGGTCCGGCAATCGCCTGCAGCAGCGCCGCGTTGAAATGATCGCCATGCGCGTGACCAATCAGAATCAGATCCGGTGTGCCCAGCGCCTTGAAGCCGGCGATCACTTCCGGGGCGGGCGGCGGCGGCGGGGTGCTGCCGGCTCCACGCCCGCCACCGCCTCCCGCTCCACGCCCGCCACCTCCGCCGGCTGCTCCACGAGCGGCACCGCCGCCGGGTGCGGGCGCCGGATCCACCAGAATCCTCTTGCCGTTCCAGGTGATCAGTACAGACGCATGGCCAATCGGGTGGATTACCGCGTCGCCCTGGGACGTCGCGATGGCGTCGTCCTGCGCCGCGAGCGGCGCCGCAAGCGCCATCGCGGCAACCGCCAAGGCTCCTGTTAGAGCTGTCAGTGTGGGCATTTTGTCACGTTCCCTCCACGTTTCGCCATCGATGGTCTGCCGGTGCCGGCCGCCACCGTCGCAGAATACTAGCACGATAGGAAAGAGGAATAAAGCCTGTAACGGTGCCGGTGACGTAACCAAAGTTCAGCTCCGGTGGTCCGTGGAGAAACCGCACGGCGGCCTCGCGACTGGGTGCTATCCAGGTGGCCCTGCAAGGTGTTAGTCTGGGCGCTGAAACCAACCGTCGTGTGTCCTGGCGGTGGAATCCAGATTAAGGGTTGAACTTCATATGAGATCGTTGAAATCCAAAGTTTGGTCGCTTCCTAAGTTCCAATCGGGCGTCGCGGTCGCCCTGATAGGCGGGCTGTGCGCGTTTTGGCTTGCCTCGAATGTGCAGGGGCAAACCGGCGCCGGAGCCCAAACCCCGCCGGCGCCAAGCCAGGGCGGCGCAACGCCCGGACAAGGCGGACGTGGCGGGCGCGGCGGAACGCCGGCCGTCACCGGTCCGTGGTCGGACAAGAGCCTGTCGCCGGATCGGCGCGCGGATTTGTTGATCGAGAAGATGACGCTGGATGAAAAAATACACCTCCTGCACGGCAGCGGCGGCGGCCGCGGAGTTGCTGCCCCGGAAACCGCCACCAGCCGCTCCAATGGCGGCGCCGGATGGGTACCGGGAATTGAGCGCCTCGGGATTCCCGACATCAATCTGGCCGATTCCGCGGTCGGCGTTACACGCGGCGCCGCCGAAAGCCGTTACTCCACGTTACTGCCCAGTTCCTTGGGCGCCACCGCCAGTTGGAATCCCGATATTGCTCTGCTGTATGGCCAGGTGATCGGCCGGGAATTGCGCGATCAAGGCTATAACATGTCGATCGGCGGCGGCGTCAATATCACCCGCGAGCCGCGCAACGGACGCAATTTCGAATACGCCGGCGAGGACCCCATCCTGGCTGGAACCACCGTCGGCACGCTCATGAAGGGTGTGCAGTCCCAGCACATCATGGGAGATCTGAAGCATTATGCCTTGAACGACCAGGAGACCGGCCGCAACATCGGCAACGCCACACTCGACAAGCGTTCCATGCGGGAGAGCGATCTGCTGGCCTTCCAGATCGCCTATAAAATTTCCGACGCCGCCGGCTTCATGTGCGGTTATAACAAGGTGAACGGCGACTGGGATTGCGAGAACGACTACCTGCTGAATCAGGTTTTGAAAAAGGATTTCGGCTTCAAGGGCTGGGTGATGTCGGATTGGGGTGGCACGCACAGCACCAACAAAGCGATCCTCGCTGGGTTGGACCAGGAACAGCCCGGCAGCGGCTTCTTCGGCGACGCGCTGAAAAAGTCGGTGGAGAGCGGCGAAGTCCCGCCGGCACGCGTCAACGACGCGGTTCATCGCATTCTCCGCAGCCTCTTCGCAGTGGGAGCTTGGGACAATCCGCCCGCTCCCCGGCGCGTCGTGGACGTTTTCAATGGCTTCGATGACGCTCAGAAGATCGCGGAAGAAAGTATCGTGTTGTTGAAGAACTCGGGCGGCCAGTTGCCGCTCAGCGCGGCCGTGAAGTCGATCGCCGTAATCGGATCGCATGCCGATGCCGGCACGCCGTCGGGCGGCGGCTCGGCGCAGGTGAGCCCGCCCGGCGGCAATGCGGCGACGGAACAGCCCGTGCAAGGCGAACTGTCGGGACCGGCAGCCGGCTTGGGCTTTGGCCGCGGCGGCGCGCAATACTTCCCCCCATCTCCGCTGAAGTTCATCCGCGCGAAGGCGCCCGGAGCCAAAGTGGATTACAACGAAGGAACCGATCCGGCTGCCGCCGCCGCGCTCGCGAAGAACGCGCAGGTGGCCATCGTGTTCGTAAATCAGCCGATGAGTGAAGGCCGCGACGCGGCCACTCTCGCGCTGCCCAACAAGCAGGACGATCTGGTCGCCGCGGTGGTCGCGGCCAATCCACACACCATCGTGGTGGTCGAATCCGGCGGCCCCGTCTCCATGCCGTGGGCGGATAAGGTCAGCGGCATTCTGGAAGCCTGGTTCCCGGGCGTCGGTGGAGCTCCGGCAATTGCCAATCTCTTATTCGGCGACGTGAATCCATCCGGCAAACTCCCCGTGACGTTTGCCCGCGGGGAAGCGGATCTGCCGCATCCGCAGATCGCGGGACTGAATCTGCAGCCCGTCGTCCCTGCCGGCGGTGGCCGCGGCGCCATGCCGCCGTTCGATGTACCTTACCCGGAGAGGCTGGAAGTGGGCTACAAGTGGTACGACGCGCAGAACAAGCAGCCGCTCTTCGCGTTCGGCCACGGGCTCTCTTACACCACCTTCGCCTACTCTGGCTTGCGCGCCACCGCCGCCGGTCACAACGTCACCGTCACGTTCAGCGTGAAGAATTCCGGCAAACGCTCCGGCAAGGAAGTCGCGCAGGTCTATGTGACCCTCCCTGCCAGTGCCGGCGAACCGCCCAAGAGATTAATCGCCTGGCGCAAAGTGGACCTGGCCGCGGGGGAAAGCAAGACCATTAACCTGACCATCGATCCCTTGTATCTTTCCATTTTCGATGAGGCCAAGGACGCGTTCGCGGTAACTCAAGGCGAGTACAAAATCTGGGCCGGAGGCTCATCGCGAGACCTGCCGTTGTCCCAGACGGTGCGAATTGACAACTAAGCGGCAGGAAATGTAGCTCCAAACGCCGCCGGTGTTCACGCGATAGAGGCGGGCATTTGTTGCCCGCCTCCGCCTGATTCCACGATGCCGTCGAACAACACCGACGTCAGGTAACGTTCGCCCGAATCCGGAAGAATCACCACAATCGTCTTCCCCGCAAAGGGGTGATGCTCCATTGAATTCATCTCGAATCGGCGATTTGGTCGCCTAAAGCGGGAAAGCATCAGGTTCCGGTTCCCGTCGTCACCCTTGTTTTTGACTCAGCGCTTCAAAACCGGAGACCACGTCGAACAGTTCCTCGTCAATGCCGCTCTGGCGCAGACGATGAAAGTCCGCATTGAGTGTCTCCAACAGGTCATCGATGTTCTTATCGGCGCGCTGCATCGCCGCCAGCCGGCTGGCATTCTCGCTGGCCAGGGATTCGGCGCACGCCCGAAACAGGGAAACGAAGAGATACTCGCGGATCAGCGCCCGCAGGGCTCTGATGCTGCTGCCCAGAACCTGCGGTAAGCTTCGCGTGGGCCAGGGAAGTTGGATCAGTTTGCTCCGCCAGGTTTCGTCCAGCGGCAGCAATCGCTGGTCGGCCGGCGCATAATCGCCGCCCGGAACCGGGTGATTGTAGAAGAGGTGGAGTTCCGCCGCTTCCTCATGCTGTTGGTGCGGCTCCGTCTCAATCAGAATCTGGCCCACCAGCGCAGTGATGCCGTTGACGGAACTCGGAACTTCAAATACTCCCACCAGCGGCACGCCGGCGCCAGCCAGGGCCTCATGAACGCGTTCGCCCACCGCCCAGACTGCCGTCTTGGCGTGCAGAGGCCGCAGCGATTGCACGGCGAAATCGGCTACCACATCGTTGAACTGGCCCACCAGGCCCTGGTCGGATCCGAACACCACCGCTCCAATCGCACGGGCCGCCGCTGGATCATTGGGCTGCGCAATCAGACGCTCCTGCGCGCTCTCCCGGATGCAGGCGCCCAGCCCCAGTTCCACCGTGTGATAGTAGTCTCCGAGCGCGCTTACTGACTTCTCATACTGTCCGATGCTCGAAGCCGCCACGGCTTTCATGGTGCGGACCACCGACTGCAGATCGCCGGCGCCGTCGATCTTGCGGTGCAGATCCGCGGTGGTATTGCTCATGGTTTGTGTTCCGGAGCGGGCTTAGGCTGGAACCGGGCCAGCGCGTTGGTGGCAATCTTGAGGATGGCCTCGCGATCCGCCGGGCTCAACGTATCGGCCGTATCCAATCGGCCGCGCACGTCCGCGGGAATCTCCTTGGCGGCGCCCTGTAAAGCCTGCTCGGCATCCTTCATCTGGTCAAGCGGCACTGCGTCGAAAAGCTTCGCCGCCAGCGCCAGAAGCACGGCAATCTGCGCGGGCACCGTTACCGGCGAGAACTCGGCTTGTTTAAGGCAGGCGCGAATTCTCCGTCCGTGGTCGATCGCCTGGCGCGTGTGTTCGTCCAGCCGCGCGCCGAAGCGCGAGAACGATTCCAGCTCCTCGAACTGCGCATAAGCCAGTTTGAGATCGCCCGCCACGGCGCGGTAGGCCGCATGTTGCGCTTCGCCGCCCACCCGCGATACCGATTTCCCCACATCCACGGCGGGCAGCACTCCTAATTCAAACAGCGCCGGCGAAAGGTAGATCTGCCCGTCCGTGATGGAAATCAAGTTGGTGGGAATGTAGGCGGAAATATCCTCCGCTTCGGTTTCGATGATGGGCAGCGCCGTCAGAGAGCCGTTGCCCAGTTCCTGGCGCAAGTGCGTGGCGCGTTCCAGCAGGCGGGAGTGGATATAAAAGATGTCGCCGGGGAATGCTTCCCGGCCCGGCGGACGGCGCAGCAAAAGAGAAAGCTCGCGATACGACCGGGCGTGATGCGTCAGGTCGTCATAAACAATCAGTACATTCCGGCCGGCTTCCATGAAGAACTCGGCGATGCTGGTGGCGGCGTATGGCGCGATGTAAGAGAGCCCCGGGGCGTCGTCGCCTTCACTCACAACCAGGACGGTGTATTCCATCGCGCCCTTCTCGCGCAAGTTGGCGACGGCCTTCGCCACCGCGGAAGCGCGCTGCCCGATGGCGCAATAGACGCACAACACGTTCTGGCCGCGCTGGTTCAGAATCGCGTCGAGCGCAATCGCAGTCTTGCCGGTCTGCCGGTCTCCCAGAATGAGCTCGCGCTGGCCGCGGCCCACGGGGATCAGCGCATCCACCACGGTAAGGCCGGTCTGAAGCGGCACACTGACGGCTGCGCGGTCCATGATGGCCGGGGCCGGGCGCTCCACCGGCAGCCGTTTGCTGGAAGCTACCGGGCCTTTGCCATCCAGCGGCCGTCCCAGCGGGTCGATCACGCGCCCCAGCAGCCCATCCCCCACGGCCACATCCATCACGCGCCCGGTGCGCCTCACTTCATCGCCCGCGTGCAGATGGGAGTAATCGCCCAGCAGCACCACGCCGATTTCGTCTTCATCCACGTTGAATGCAATCCCCAGCGCATCGCCGGGAAACGTCACCACCTCATCGAAGCCCACGCCGGGCAGTCCGGAAACTTTCGCGATTCCCGTCGCCACGCTCGTCACGGTGCCAACCTCGCGGAGAATCAGTTGCGGCGTGAATGCCGCCCGCGCCTGGTCGATTCCGGCAAACGCCCGGTCGATATCGCTCTGCAGGCTCTCCGGTTCCATATTCATCGGCCTTTGGCCGCCAGCTCCGGCGCTTCCGGTTTTGCCTCAACCTTGGCTTCCGGCAGGTCCTTCGCCTGCATCAGTTCGTCGACGCCCTCTTCCATCGACGTTAGATAATCCGCAATGCTCCACGACACTTTCTGCCCGCTGGCCGTGAGTTCAATGCCGGCCACTAAGTCGGGCGCGGTCTCGAATTGAATTCGGACCTCCGCGGAGAAAGTTTCGTTGAGTGCGTTTTGGATGGCCGCGCGCTGGTCTGCCGGCAGTTCGAAGGCGCTGCGCACCACCGCCGCGCCGGGCGTCGCCTGCAGAGCGGCTCCCAGGGCCGCTTTCGATTTGGCATCCATTTCCCGCAGCCGCCGGGTGAAGACTTCGCCCAGCCGCTCTTCCAGGCTTACGGTCGCGAGATCCGTCAAGGCCTTTCGGGTTATGGAAAATACTTCCGCCTGGGTCCTCCGGCTGATCGCCTCGTGCAGGTTTCGCTCGTCGGCTTCGAGCGCTGCCCGCCGCTTGGCGCTCAGATCGTTGGCCGCTTGCCGCGCTTCATCCAGTAGCCTCTGCCGCTCGCGCTGCGCGTCGGCCGTGGCTTTGGTCAGCAGCGCGGCGCGCTGCCCGTCGAATTCCGTGTTCTTGCGCTGGAACTCGTCATGCTCCTTCTGCGCTTCGCTTTTCTTTGCGGCGGCGTCGGCCAGTTCCGCCGCGATGCCTTTCTCCCGCGCATCAATCGCGTTGAGGATCGGTTTGTAGAGGAAGCGCTTCATCAACCACACCAGGATCAGAAAGTTGAGCGCCTGCGCCGCGACGGTGAACCAATCGATGAGCATGGGTTACTTCTTCACGGCTTGCGCGATGACGTGGTTCCAGAACGGGTTGGCGAAGATCAGAATCATCGAGACCACGAAGCAGTAGATGGCCGTCGATTCGATCATGGCCAGCCCCACGAACAACGTTCGCGTGATGGTGGCTGAGGCATCCGGCTGCTGGGCCAGCGCCGTCAGCGCCGTGGCCACCGCTTTGCCTTCCGCCAGTGCCGGCCCCATGGTTCCGAAGCCGGTAGTAATGCCGGCGATGACAATCGATGCCATCGCGATAAGCGTCATGTTATCCACAATCTCTCCTTATGTCGCAATCGCTGGTGCCGCGGCGCCTGCCGTCGGGACAGGCTTGGGCTTCCGCACCCTGGTGGCGGCTGCGATGTACACCGACGCCAGAATGCTGAAGATGTAGGCCTGCACCATGCCGGTCAGCAGTCCCAGCACAGTCATGAATATGGGAAAAATGAATGGCGTAATGGTTAGCAGGATGGCAATGATCATCGCTCCGCTCATCATGTTGCCGAAAAGACGAACCGCCAGCGCCAGCGTGCGCGAAAGTTCGCTGATGACGTTGAATGGCAGCATAATGGGCGTCGGCTTCATGTAGGACTTGAGGTAATCCAGCAGCCCTTGCTCCTCGATGCCAAAAAAAGGAACCGCCACAAATACACACAATGCCAGGGCCGTGGTGGTGGAAAGCGATGCCGTGGGCGGATCGAAGCCGGGAATCACCGTACAGAGGCTGGCGGCGGCCACAAATACAAATAGCGTACCCAGAAAGGCAATGTATTTCCGCGGCTCCGCCAGGCCGGCCTCTGCAATCTGCGTCTGGATGGACGTCACCACCATTTCCAGAATGTTCTGCCACCGCGAGCGTTCCAGGCCGGTGGAGAGTTTTCGAGTGATCAGCCAGGAACCCCCGGTGAGCGCAAGGATCAGCGCCCACGTGAAGACAATCGTCTCGTTGAGTTTGAGAATCCCGTGTTGCCAGAACACCACCTGATCGGGACTAAGGTGCACGGCTGCCCTCCGGTTCCCCAAATGACGCCGCTCCCATCGTTCGACTGAGCCGGATCACCGTCACGCGCGCCGCCACAAATCCCAGCAAGCAGGCCAGCAGTCTCTGCCACTGGCCGTCCGCCACGAAATAGAAACCGGCCAGTACCGTGCCGGTTCGCGCCATCAGGCTACCAAAGATCCACAACGCCGGCCGTCCGGACGAAAAGCTCTTGCGAACCGTCCACCACAGGCCGCCGAAGAATATTCCGCCCAGCAGGGCGCCGGCCCCGAGCGCCATCGGCAGCATTACAATTTCAGTCATCCGCGTCCTTCCCGTCCTGCCGCATTTCCTCGTCTTCCTTCTCCACCCAGTGCCACGCATTCAGACAGCCGGCCGCCAGTCCCACAATCAGCAGCGTCAGGGTCCAGGAGTGCTTTCCAGGATGATGGCCGTCCAGCCAGATACCGAGCGCCGCTCCCAGCAGCGTGGGCACCACTACCGACCACCCTACCAGCCCCATCATTCCCAAACCGAACCAGACGCCCTGCGTCGATTGCCGCGCCTTCAGTTTGCGCGCCGCTTTCAGGCCAATCTCGCGGCTGAACGGATCCTGTTCCGGCGAGCCGCCGGTTTGGAGATTGTCACTCATGTTGAAACTCCACAATCCGGCGGATGAAATCGCTCTCCATTCTTGCCATCACGGAGCGGACGCTCTGTTGCTCGGTGTCGCGCTTCAGAAAGTCCTCCGTCACCGCCTGGTGCAGTTTGCCCAGGTCCGTGCCGCCGATCGCGTTGCGCACGGAGATCAGCACTTCCATGCCCGTCTTCACCAGCACTCCTTCGTCGACGGCGACGTATACTTCGGCTTCCGTTTCCTGTTGGTAGATCAGAATCCCCGGCGCCAGCCCCGCAACGCAGTCCAACCGGTGGGGCAGAAGTCCGAATGAGCCTTCGCGCGTTTCCGCCACAATCCGTGAAACACCGGTTATATCGGCGAATACCCGGTATGGCAGCAGCACTTTAAGATGCAGCAGCGCCGTTTGCGGCATGGGCGACCTCCGGTTCCGCTGCCGGATTGGGTTTTACGTCGGGCTTGGAATGGATGGTGGGCTTAGGTGTAGCCTGCACATCGGGCTTCGCGCCCTGGTTCTTTGCCTTTGCCTCGTCAATTGCCCCAATCATGTAGAGCGCGCTCTCCGGGTAGTCTTTGAATTCATCCCGCAGAATCCGCTCGCAGCCGTCCATGGAATCTTTCAGGCTGACCAGTTTTCCCTTGATGCCGCTGAATTGCTCGGTGGCGAAAAACGGCTGCGTCAGGAACCGCTCCAGCCGCCGGGCGCGGTTGACAATCTGCCGGTCTTCCGGCGCCAGCTGCTCCAGGCCGAGCATCGCGATGATGTCCTTCAGGGTTTCGTACTTCGCCAGGGTCTGCCGAATCTCCTGCGCCAGCAGATAATGCCGCTCGCCGACGATCCCCGGCGTGGCCATTTTGGAATTGGATTGCAGCAGGTCCACCGCCGGATACAGTCCTTCGCCGGCCCGCTTGCGCGAAAGCACAATGGATGTGGATAGATGCGAGAACACGTGCACCGCCGCCGGGTCGGTCATATCGTCCGCCGGCACATACACCGCCTGGATGGACGTGATGGCGCCCGTATCTGTGTTGGCGATGCGTTCTTCCAATCCCGAAAGTTCCGTGCCCATGGTGGGCTGGTATCCCAGGCGCGACGGCATTTGTCCCAGCAAGCCCGATACCTCCATGCCCGCCTGGATGAAGCGGAAGATATTGTCGATCAGCAGCAGCACGTCGCGATGTTCGTCGTCGCGGAAATACTCGGCCATCGTCAGTGCCGTCAGGCCCACGCGCAGCCGGCTGCCCGGCGGTTCGTTCATCTGTCCGAACACCATCACCATGTTGGGAAGCACGCCCGCCGCCTTCATGTCGCGGTAAAGCTCTTCCCCCTCCCGGCAGCGCTCGCCGATTCCGCAAAACAGGCTGATGCCCTTTTGGTGGGCAATCATGTTGTGGATCATCTCGGTCAGCAGCACCGTCTTGCCCACGCCCGCGCCGCCAAACAAGCCGCCTTTGCCCCCGCGCTCGAGCGGCACCAGGATGTCGATCACCTTGATGCCCGTCTCGAAAATCTCCGATTTTGTGGAACGGCGCGCCAGCGGCGGCGGGGCCCGGTGCACGGTGCGCCATTCGACATCGGTGGGCGCTGCCTGGCGATCGATGGCGTTCCCGAAAACGTCGAACATGCGCGAGAGAATGCCCTTTCCCACCGGCACTTTCAATTGACCGCCCGTGTCTTCCACCGGGTTGCCGCGCGCCAGTCCCTCGGTTGTGGTGAGTGAGATTCCCCGCACGCAGTGCGCGTCCAGATGCGCCAGCACTTCGATCGAGATCTTCCCCTGCTTGGCGTGCAGCAGGGAGTAGATGGGCGGTAAGTGTCGGTCGAAGCGGACATCCACCACGCCGCCGCGTACAGACACCACGGCGCCCGTGTTCGCAGGTGAAGCTTCGCTCATAGTTCGTTTCCCTATGCGGCGGGTCTGGTGACTTGAAGAAGGTTTTCCATGGCTTCGCTGTATTCGCCGCGGCGCGCAGCCCGGTTGCACCTGGCTCTGTGGTTCAGAGCTCGCTGGGCCTCCACTACGTTTCTGGCGTGGCCTTGCCAAATCTCCAAAGCCGGCTGCTGGATGGCGCGCGCAAACGAAAACGCGAGCGCCCACGGCAGTCGCGATTGGAAGCGGACGTTCATGGCATTCAAACGGGCCGAGGCCAGATCCGCGGATTGCCCGCCCGACAAAAACGCAACCCCCGGAAGCGCCGCGGGGACGGACCGTAAGAGACAGCCCACCGTGGCATCCGCCACGTCGTCTGCTCCTTCCTGGATGGGGCATGTCGATCCCGGCAGCACCATGTTGGGTTTCAGGAGCATGCCTTCCAGCATCACCCCTTGTCTGTAGAGTTGGCTGAAAACCTCTCTCAGCACTTCCTCGGTGACCTCGCCGCAGCGGCACAGGCTGTGGTCGCCTTCCATCAGCACTTCCGGTTCGACTACCGGGACCATCCCGGCTTCCTGGCACAACGCCGCATAGCGGGCCAGCGCGTGCGCGTTGGATTCAATCGCCGCCCGGCTCGGAATTTCCTTGCCCAGTCCAATCACCGCACGCCACTTGGCGAAGCAGGCGCCCATCTTTGAGTATTCCGCCAGCCGTTCGCGCAATCCGTCCAGGCCTTCGGTGATTTTCTCTCCGGGGCTTCCCGCCAGCTCTTTCGCGCCGGTATCCACTTTGATGCCGGGAATAATTCCGGCGTCCGTGATTACTTGAATGAAGGGAGTGCCGTCGTTCTGCTTCTGGCGGATGGTTTCGTCATACAGAATCGCGCCGCTGATCGATTCCCCAAGACCCGGCGTGGTCACAATCAACTCGCGATAGGCGCGCCGCGCCTGCTCCGTCTGCGGAATTCCCAGCTTGGCAAAGCGCTTGTTGCAGGTTGGCGTGCTCTCATCCATCGCCAGCAATCCCTTGCCGTCCGCTACCAGCGCCTTCGCCGTGTCGATCAGAAGTTGCCTGTTCATTTCGCCCCGTTCCATTTCCAATTGCGGATCTCCGGCATGTCTTCGCCGTGCTTGTCGATATACACCTTGTGTTCGATCAGCTTGTCCTGCATGGTCTGCTTGAGATAGGCCCCTTTGGAGCCTAAGTGCGGCAGTCGGTCGATCACATCCTGCACCAGGTGGAACCGGTCCAGATCGTTCTGCACCCTCATGTCGAAAGCCGTCGTGATGGTGCCCTCTTCTTTGTATCCCCGCACGTGCAGGTTGCGGTTGGTCCTCCGGTAAGTCAAACGGTGAATCAGCCAGGGGTAACCGTGGAAGCCGAAGATGATGTGCTTGTCTTTCGTAAAGAGCGAATCGTAGTCCGTGTCGTCAAGCCCGTGCGGGTGTTCGGTCGATGACTGCAGCTTCATCAGGTCGACCACATTCACCACCCGGATCTTCAGTGCCGGCAGATACTCGCGAAGAATCGAAACTGCCGCCAGAATCTCCAGCGTGGGCGTGTCGCCGCAGCAGGCCATCACCACGTCCGGTTCGCCGTCCTGATCGTTGCTGGCCCACTGCCAGATGCCGATTCCTTCCGTGCAGTGCACCACTGCAGCGTCCATCGTCAGCCATTGCGGAAGCGGGTGCTTGCCGGCCACCACTACGTTTACGTAATTCCGGCTGCGCAGGCAATGGTCGAAAACCGACAGCAGACAATTCGCATCGGGCGGCAGATACACGCGAACGATGTCCGCCTTCTTGTTGATCACGTGGTCCAGGAAGCCCGGATCCTGGTGGGTGAAGCCGTTGTGATCCTGCTGCCAGACGTGGGACGCCAGCAGATAGTTCAGGGATGAGATCTTCCGCCGCCACGGCAGTTCCAGACAGACCTTCAGCCACTTGGCATGCTGGCTGAACATCGAATCCACGATGCGAATGAAGGCCTCATAGCTGTTGAACAGTCCGTGCCGGCCGGTGAGCAGGTATCCCTCCAGCCAGCCCTCGCATTGATGCTCACTGAGCATCGAATCGAGAACCCGTCCGGCCGGCGCCAGGAATTCGTCGTTCTTTACGGTGCGCGCCTCCCACTGCCGGTTGGTCACTTCAAAGACCGCCCCCAGCAGATTCGAGATGGTTTCGTCCGGACCGAAAATCCGGAAATTGCTTTGATCCTGATTCAGCCGCGCGACGTCCCGCAGGAACGTACCCAACACCCGCGTGTCCTCGCCGTCCACCGCGCCGGGCGCGGGAACATTCACCGCGTGCGCGTGGAAGTCCGGCATCCGCAGGTCGCGCAGCAGCACGCCGCCATTGGCGTGCGGGTTCGAGCCCATCCGCCGGTCTCCCTTCGGCGCCAGTTCGGCCAGTTCCGGCTTCAGCCTGCCGTTTTCATCGAACAGCTCCTCGGCCTTGTAACTCTTCATCCAGTCTTCCAGAAGCTGGACATGGTCCGGATGATCCGCATCTACCAGCAGCGGCACCTGGTGCGCGCGAAACGTGCCTTCGATTTGCAAGCCGTCGACTACTTTCGGCCCCGTCCATCCTTTGGGTGACCTCAGCACGATCATCGGCCAGCGCGGCCTGGTCGTATCCTTATTCTTCCGCGCATGATCCTGGATTTCCCGGATTCGTTCGATGGCGTGGTCCACGGTCGCGGCCATCAGTTGGTGCATGCTTTCCGGGTCGTCGCCTTCCACGAAACAGGGATCCCAACCGCAGCCTCGGAAGAACTGTTCCAACTCGTCGTGCTCGATGCGGGCCAACACAGTCGGGTTGCTGATCTTGAAACCATTCAAATGTAAAATCGGCAGCACGGCGCCGTCCGTGATGGGGTCGAGAAACTTATTGGACTGCCATGCCGTTGCCAGAGGCCCCGTTTCCGCTTCACCGTCTCCCACCACGCACGCCACAATCAGACCCGGATTGTCGAAGGCTGCCCCAAATGCATGGCTCACCGAGTATCCCAGTTCGCCGCCCTCGTGAATCGAGCCTGGCGTAGTGGGTGCAACATGGCTCGAAATCCCGCCGGGGAAGGAAAACTGCGTGAAGAACTTTTTGAGACCGGCTTCATCCTGCGTGACATTCGGATACACTTCGCTCCACGTGCCTTCCAGGTATACGTTGCCCACAATCGCCGGACCGCCGTGACCGGGACCGGCTATGTAAAACATGTCCAGGTCATATTTCCGGATCGCCCGGTTCAAGTGCACGTAAATGAAGTTCTGGCCCGGCGTGGTGCCCCAATGGCCCACTACCAGCGGCTTGACGTGACTCAGCTTCAGCGGCTCCTTCAACAGGGGGTTGTCGAAAAGGTAAATCTGGCCGACCGACAGATAGTTGGCCGCACGCCAGTAGGAATTCATCCTGTGCAGCAGTTCCGGCGTGAGTGTGTTGGTCTTTATGCCGAGTTCCTTGCCATTTGCAGCGGCGGCTTTCTGGTGGAGTGGTTCTGGAGTCACTGTGTGTGAGTTTGTTGGTCTGTTCATGATCTGCGCCTAAGTTTGTGCTTGACGACGTTGTGGTTCGCCGGGGATGGATGGTTCAGCCTTGATCGCTGCCGGTCCCTTCGTCCGGTAATCCGAACGATGCTAATTTCGCGCCAGTGGACTGGTAATCCGTGTGAAGGATGCCGCGGATGCCCAGACCTTCGGCGACCTGGACGAACATCGGTGTGTTTTCGATATAGACGACCTTTCGCGCCGGCGTCTGGGCCATGTCCAGCGCCAGCTGGAAGATCTCCGGGTCGGGCTTGCGAATGTGGACGAAGCAGGAGGAAACAAAGAAATCCACCTGCCTGTCCAGCTTGAATGTGTGAATCCGGTAGTCATTCACTACCCGCGCCTCGTTGCTCACCACCACAATCTTTAGCCCATACCGGGCCTTGAGTCGGTGGACCAGCTGAATCATCTCCGGGAAAGGCTTCGACAGGGAGCACATGAAGCGGCTGAACTGAGCCTGCGTAAACGGTCGCTTTTGGCCGAAGACCACCAAGTCAAGATATTGGTCGAGCGTGAGTTTTCCTTCTTCATGGGTTTCGAATGCCGCGCGGTGGAGGCTCTCCATTTCGGCCCACTGCAGCTGGAAGTGTTTCGCCGCTTTCCTGCGAGCGATGTGATCCCAGCCGTTGTTGAGCAGCACGCCGCCAACATCCAGGAACAAGGTCGTAACCGGGAGCGCCCTCGCCATCAGGCTGCGCTTCTTCCACTTTGGAGTCTGGCGCTGAAGGGAAGGCCTTGCTTCAGTTCAGTGCCGCTATTATCGGCCGGGCCCTCCGTGCAGCGGGGCCGTGCGGACCGAGTTCTCTGCGAATGGGCCATTCATTGTTCTCCGTCCGGGCCGCGACCGCAAGGGAGCACTGTCCGGCCCGCAAAGCAATGAACTACACGGCCAGAGAGCGCGGGTGCGCGCTAGTTAGTTGAATCCCCGGTGATCCAATCGCATTGCCGGACCGGCGCCGGAGTCGCGTGTTCGACTCTGGCGCCCAAGTGCAATACCAGCGCTTGCCGGCGCGTTCTTAGTGTTCTTATTGGTTCTCGCTGCCGCGGCGCGGTGAGTAACCGCCTAAGTCCTCCACTAAACGGCGCGCCGATGCAGGCACCGCCATTTTGCCGCTCAGGATTTCCTCGTGAGTCACGTCGCGGCCGTACATCGCTTTGTCCCCGCTATGGTCGGCCTGAACCACGGCTCCATCCAGGCTGATTCCGGCAAACAGTCCTTTGCTGCGCGAATAGCTCAGGATTTCCGCGTCCATCCGCGCATCGGTATTGGCGGATGCCTGTCGGCCGACTGGGCCGGCGGCCACCGTCACATCGGCGCCGATTTTGAATTTGTCGCCCAGCAGGCTATGCAGCGCATGGTCGTTCATGAACAACATCACCGCGTCCGTGAAGGAAGCGCCAATCTGGAAGCCGAAGCTTCCGCCGCCCACGGCAATAAACATGGGAGCGCTCCATCCATTGGCAGTGCGGCAAGTGGCTATACCCTTACCGTAATTGCCGCCGAAAATGAAGGCAGCTTTTTCCTCGCCAGGGATGATCATTATGCACTTGGCTTTCTCGAGCAAGTCGCGCGGAATGCCTTTGTCGGGGGTTGCCATGATCTCGTGGAACACCTGGCCGGCTTTTTGGGCACGCCCAATGTCATCGTCCTTATCCGACGCCAATGCCGGCAGGACCAAAGCCAAACCTGCTACCGATACCATCAATACGTTTTTGTACATTATCTTGCTCCTTTAGACTTTTCACCTGTCCGTGGCCAGTGAATGCCCTGGATTACACGGTCTATCCCTGACCGCCCGGCGCCACCTGGCGCGCGATGGTCACGTTCCAGTACGTCCACTCCGTTCCCGGCCGCGCATCGCCGCCGGTATCGGCGTCGACCGCATGGCCAGACTCCGTAAGCGATTCGCCGTTGTTGCCTTTGGAAGCGCCTGGTCCGAATTCGATGCGTTTGGAAGCACAACGGCGAATCTCCGCACGTTCAATAGCAGTTCAAGCGCCACTGTGTGAAATTCAGCCGATCCGTGTTTTGCGGAGCGACGTGCGCGGCGAACCACCGTACGTCGCCGTACCATTCGAGCTGTGGGCGCCTCGCCTGCACTAAGCGATCTTCAGGCGGTTGAACACCGGAACTTTGGCAAAATCCAGGACCAGGGCGAAGACCACGGCTCCCACCAGGATTCCCCCCACCACCATTACCGGCAGCGCGGTCATGGCGATTCCACAGATCGCTAGCGTTGCGGCAATCAGCACATCCACCGTGGATGACGCCACCAGCAACAGGCTTGGCCGGGTCGATCCCAGATGCCGGCGTTCCCGATTGGTGTAAGTGGTGGCCTGATTTCCAAACACAATCGCCACGAAGGCCAAAGTCTGCAACGTCTCGATTCCAAAACCCATGCGGAACTTGCCGATGGCCAGGACGGCCGTGCAAAACACCAGCTCGCCAATTCCGATGAAGACACCTGCCGCCGTCAATGCGCCGATTCGCCATACGTTGGGCGTTGGAGACGGCCGCACGTTGTCCGTCGTCAAGGACATGCCGAGCAGGTCGCCCACGACCATAATGAGGGCCATCAACATGGGGGTCAGGATGGCATGCCCGGTCATGACCAGACCTACGGCCAGAAAGAATACTTTTGAGATCTTGCCCGTAACTGAGTTGAGCGTATACGTCAGGATACGCTGGAACGTCACGCGTCCTTCTTTGATAGCCGCGACGATGCCTCCCAGCCCCGGTTTCGTCAGCACCATACCTGCCGCCGACTTGGCGACGTCGGTTGCCGTCGAGACCGCGATTCCCATCTGTGCCTGGCGCAGCGCTGGTGCGTCGTTCGCGCCATCGCCGCACATGCCCACCGTATGACCGCTCTTTTGGAACGCCTTGACCAGATTAAATTTTGCTTCGGGAAGCACGCCCGCATAGACTGCGAAGTCCTCAGGGCGCACACCGTCGGGAATTGCACCGGGCGGCGAGACAGCTCCGTCCAGGCCTATCTCGCGGGCCACAATCTCCGCGGTCGCCGGGGCGTCGCCCGTCAGCATCACGGTTCGGACGCCCAGCCCGTGCAACTCCGCGATCAGGGCCGCCGAATCCGTCCTCGGCGGATCGCTCAGGGCAATCATGCCAGCGATCTTCAGCGCCTCCGGCGGGCCGACTGCGACAGCCAGCACCCGAAAGCCCCGCGCCTCCATTTGGTCCGCCGTCGTGGACGCAAGCGGCGGCGCTTGCGCGATACCCGCGACTGCCGTGAAGGCTCCCTTCACAGCGCGCACCGTGGCTCCGCCTGGATCTACAGCCGTGGCTTCAGACATCTTTGTGGCGGGATCGAAAGGCACAAATTTGCCCAGTTTCGGTAGATCGGAGGCGACTCTTTTTGCAGCCGCGGCCCGGATGGCGGCATCTACGGGATCTTGCCCGCCATCCGAACTGGCCAGCGCCGCCCACCCCAGAACATGCGGCTCGTCGAAGCCGGACATGGCGTGAACGGCGGTTACGGTTAGTTCGTTTTGTGTCAACGTGCCGGTCTTGTCGGCGCAGAGCACGTCGATGCTGGCGGCCTCATCCACAGCGGAGAGGCGCGTGGGCAGGACGCCGAGAAGCGCCAACGCCCGCGCGCCGAGCGCGGCTGCCAGAGTAAACGTGGCGGGCAGCGCTACCGGGATCGACCCCAGAACGGCCGTGAGCACCAGCGGAATAATCTCACTCGTAGGCAGATGGAGCGTACGCGCATATCCCACCAGGATCGCGATCGTAAACCCATTGAACACGGCCAGATTCCGCACCACGCGCATCACCGCTTTTTGTTGGGAACTCTCCACATGCGCCGTGCGCACCAGTTCCGCGGTGCGTCCAAATTTCGTCCGGCTCCCCGTGGCGGTCACTTCCGCAACCGCCTCGCCGCGCCGTACCAGCGCTCCGGCATACGTTTCGAAGCCGGCGCCGGCCTCAATCGGAACGGATTCTCCGGTCAGCATGGATTGGTCCAGCAGAACCTCGCCGCCGGTCAGGCGCACATCGGCGGCAACCACGGCGCCCAGCGACAGCTTGACAATATCGCCAGGCACCAGCCCGGCAGCGGACACGGTAACCCACGCATTATCCCGGCGGACCGATGCATTCAGCGCCAGCCGCGATTTCAGGGCGTCCAGAGTCGCCTGAGCGCGCCCTTCCTGGAGGAACCCAAGAACCGCATTGAAGGCCAGCAGAACGGCGATCACTCCAGCTTCGACGTATTTGCCGAGGACAATTTCGAGCGCAATCGCAGCTTCCAGCATCCATGGGACGGGGGCCCAGAGCTTTATGAGCGCTCTGCTGAGCGGATGCATCGCCGCATCGGGCACGGAGTTCGGACCGAACTGCGCAAGACGGTGCCGCGCCTCGTCGGCAGTGAGGCCAGTCGGAGTCTGTACGTCTGTAGCGGCGGCCATTTGTCGATATCCTTTTCGTCGCAGCACGATATGCGCCAAGCCGGCTCCGGCCATGCAAGTTCGGTCGCTGGCCCTGCCGGTGCGATGCCCACGCACCTGCCGTAACCCGGCCGCGTGCAGAATCTGCTGAATTCCGTGCAGAGTCCGCATGGGAATGCTCCGCGGCGGAGCGCCTGCCCAACGCCCCGGGGCCGCTCAGTATCGCGATCCGGCATTCGCCAGGGACTGGCCCGCTCCGTGCATATCAGTGGGAAGCTCAATTGCGCTTTCCCGGAGGCAACACTATGCACGAGGCGCATCGAAAGGCTGCTGAGCATCACGAACTGGCGGCGAAGGCCCATCGGACAGCGGCTGAACATAACGAAAAAGGCGACCCTATAACGGCGGACTTTCACGCGCAGCGAGCCCTGGAATATTCGGATCACGCGTATAAGCTGGCCAGGGAAGCTCATAACAAGTCGGGCGAGATAGAGGCCCTATAAATGTCTACTCGCTATAACAACGGATCGCACTACGAGAATCACCAGCGGGCCGCCGAGTTGCACGACGCGGCCGCCCACGCTCACCGCAGCGCCGCCGAGGCCCATGACAAACAGGACCACGAAACCGGACAGGAGCGATCGCGCCAGGCTCTGGAACATTCCCAAAAGGCCTACCAGCATACCGGGCAGATAAACGGCGCCGTCGTGAATGAACATGGTTTTACTATGTATGGGCACCGCGAAATCGCGGAGCGCGCCCACGCGCTGTGGCAGGCTCGAGGTTGTCCCATCGGATCCCCCGAACTGGATTGGTTTCGAGCCTCGCATGAACTGCGGGCCCGCTCAGCGGCGCTGTCGGCCGCGAACCGAACTTAAGAGGACAGACAAGAATGAAGCGCTCCTATTTATATTCCTTCCCCGTGCCGGCCATTCTCTACGCGGCACTCCTATTCGCGGCGCCGGCCGGCCGATTGTCCGCACAACAGCCTCCGCAGGCTCCCCCGCCCAGCCAGGCGCTGGCTCCCAATCAACTGGACGATCTGGTAGCGCCCATCGCACTCTATCCAGATCCGCTAATCAGCCAGATCCTGGTGGCGTCTACTTATCCACTGGAACTGGTCCAGGCCTCGCAGTGGCTGGCGCGCAGCCCGGGACTTACCGGCGCCGCCCTCACGCAAGCCGCCGAGCAGCAGAACTGGGACCCCAGCATTCAGGCCCTGGTCATTTTTCCCGACCTCGTCAAGCGGTTGAATCAGGACATCACGTGGACCACTAACCTGGGAAATGCATTTCTCAGTCAGCAAGCCGACGTGATGGACGCCGTTCAGCGAATGCGCTTGAGGGCGCAACAAGCCGGCAAGCTGACCTCCTCAAGTCAGGAAACGGTCACCACCGCAAATGAGTCCGGTCAATCCGTCATTGAAATTGAGCCCAGTAATCCGGAGATCATCTACCTGCCTAGCTACGATCCCGCCTACATCTGGGGACCGCCCCTGTACTATCCCTATGCCACCTGGTTTTATCCGCCGGGTTACTACGGTTTCGGTATCGGCTTCAACATGGGTCTGTATTTCGGCGGTGGTTGGGGCGGCTGGGGCGGGTGGGGCTGGCAAGCGGGATGGGGCGGCCACGGCATCATCGTCAACAACAGTTTCATTCACCGCTACAACTTCAATTCGCGAGGCAGCGCGAGCCTGAGCGGCACCAGTGCGTGGAGCCACGACGCATCGCATCGCGAGGGAGTGCCGTATGCCAACGCCGCCGTCGCGAACCGCTATCGGGGCGCGGCGCGACAGAATTTGCAAACGCGTGGAACCGCCGGGGCGGCGCAGACTCGTAGTGGGGCCACTTCATCCACCGAACGGATGGGAAACCGCACCATTCAGAAAAGCGCGCCCGCGGCAAATCGCAGCGTTTTCGGCGGAGTCCGGGATGGCGGAGCGGCTCGTACGCAAAGCGATCACGGATATTCCAGCCTGGGCCCGGCCCGCAGCAGTGGCGGAGGCGCATCCAGAGGTGGTGGTGGCGGCGCTCCCAGAGGCGGCGGCGGTGGACGCGGTGGACGTCATCTGTAAAGAGGGAATCATGACGAAAACGAACTTATTTCATCTGACATACAGCCTGCGGGGCGCGGCGCCGCTTCTGGCCGCCGGCATGGTGCTTTCCGCCGTACTTCTCTCGGCCGCTCCGCCGGACGGCCCCAAGACTTTCGCCACTGCGAAAGAGGCCATCCAGGCGACCATCGATGCGGCCGATCACAATGACACGGCCGCGCTGCTCCAGCTCTTCGGGCCTGCCGGCAAGGACATAGTGGAATCCGGCGACGCGGCCGAAGACAAGGAGTCGCGCGCCGAGTTTGCCCGGTCGGCTCATGAAAAGCTGCAGATTGAAGCCGACCCGCTGGCGCCGGAAACCGTGACCTTCACGGTGGGGACCGACGCGTGGCCGTTTCCGGTTCCGGTGGTTCGCAGAGACGGCCGGTGGCAATTGGATGCCGCCCGCGGCCGGCTGGAAATTCTGGCCCGGCGAATCGGCAAGAACGAATTGAACGCCATGGAAATCTGCCGCGGGTACGCCGAGGCGCAGCTTGAGTACGCCGCGGCGCCGCGCGACGGAGACCGTGTTCTGAAGTACGCGCAGAGGATTGTCAGCACCCCCGGCAAGCAGGACGGCCTGTATTCCGGGCCGGTTGCCGATGGGCTGGTGTCACAGTCTTTCGCCCTGGCCGAAGCCGCCAACGCGGCTGGCGTGGGCAAGAAGCCGGAACCTTACCACGGATACTACTTCCGTGTTCTGAAATCGCAGGGCCCCGACGCCGCCGGCGGCGCTTTTGATTACGTGGTGAACGGCAAAATGGTCGGCGGTTTCGCGCTGGTGGCTTGGCCCGCGGACTACGGCGTGTCCGGAATCCGCACTCTGATTATCAATCACGATGGCATGGTTTACGAAAAGGACCTGGGAGCTGGAACGGCCCTGCAGGTCCGTCAGATGACGCGTTTCAATACCGACAAATCGTGGGGCCCCGTCACGCTCGAATAGCAGGCATCGCGTGCGGGCGGCGCAGGAACCCAGCGCCGCCCTTTCTTCCGCTCGCAAGACTTCCCATGTTATGAATACTCCGACTCTTTTCACTCCGCTTCGACTCGGCGCGGTTGAGGCGCCCAACCGTATGGTGATGTGCCCCCTGACCCGCATGCGCGCCGGCGCCGGGCGCGTACCCACTGCGTTAATGGCCGAGTACTATACGCAGCGCGCCAGCGCCGGGCTCATCGTCACGGAGGCGACAGCCATTTCCCGGCAGGGCACCGGCTGTCCCAATACGCCCGGAATCTATACTCCCGAACAAGTGCAAGGCTGGCAACCGGTCACCAGAGCCGTGCATCACGCAGGCGGGCGCATTTTTCTTCAGCTCTGGCACATGGGCCGCATTTCCCATCCGAGTTTCCAGGCCGACGGCCAGTTGCCCGTCGCTCCCAGCGCCATCGCCCCGAGCGCCGGCCAGATCCTGACGGATACCGGAATGCAGCCTTACGTTGTGCCCCGGGCTTTGCGGACGGATGAATTGCCGGGCATCGTCGCGCAATACGCCGCCGCCGCACAAGGCGCCAAAACCGCAGGCTTCGATGGCGCGGAAATTCACAATGCCAACGGGTATCTGCTGGACCAGTTTCTCCGCGATGGCACAAACCAACGCAACGATCGGTACGGCGGGCCCGTCGAAAATCGCGCGCGCCTCACGCTTGAAGTCACCGAAGCGGTTGCCGGGGTCTTTGGCGCCGACCGCGTCGGCATTCGATTTTCCCCCGGCGGCGTGTTCAACGACATGCATGATTCGAACCCCTTGCAGACGTTCGGTTACGTGCTCAGTGAGCTAAATCGATTCCACTTGGCCTATGCTCACCTCATCGTGTCGCGGGAAGACGACTTGCGGCACGGCGCCGTTCCGGTTCCTCTCACGGCGCTGCGCGAGGCCTTCCATGGCGCCTTGATCGTCGCCAACGGCTTCACCCGCGATTCCGCCACGCGGATTGTGGCCGATGGGCGGGCGGATGCCGTGGCATTCGGACGCCTGTTCCTTGCCAATCCAGATCTGCCGGAACGCTTTCTGCGGAACGCCCTGCTCAACACACCGGACGAATCCACCTTTTACGGCGGGTCCGAAAAGGGCTACACGGACTATCCGCCGCTGTCTTCCCAAGCGGCTCACGCATAGACGCACTCAGGGAACAATCACCACCGACCCGTGCGCCGTTTCTTCCTTCACGGCTAACAAGGCTTGGTTTGCCTCTTCCAGTGGGAAGACCGTAACTTGGGGCCGGATACCGAGAGTGTGAGCAGTGGTCAGAAAGTCGCGGGCGTCCTGCCGGGTCATATTCGCCACGCTGCGGATCTGCCGCTCGCCCCAAAGCAGTTGGTCATAGTCGAACGCCGGCATCTGGTCCAGATGAATGGCGTTGATCGCCACGACACCGCCTTTCCGCAAACTCGAAAGCGCGCTCACAACCACTTTTCCGTTGGGCGCAAAAGTAATGGCGCGGTCCAGTTTCACCGGTGGTGTGTCCTCTTCCTTGCCGACCCATGCCGCGCCCAGTGACGCCGCGCGCTCCCGGTGATTGGCGCCTCTGGTCACGACATACACCTCGCAATTCCAGGACTGCAGAATGGGAACGGACAGACTGGCGGAACTGCCAAAACCAAAGAGCCCCACTCGCTCGCCGTGCTCTACGCCGGCAACCCGCAGCGCGCGAAATCCGATGATGCCCGCGCAAAGCAGCGGCGCCACGTGCGCATCATCCAGACCGGCCGGAAGCGGAATGGCGAAATCCGCGCGCACCAGGGCATACTCGGCATAGCCTCCATCCACGGTATATCCGGTGAAGGTGGGGCCATCGCACAAATTTTCCATCCCGTGGCGGCAATACCAGCAATCGCCATCCACGCCGCCCATCCAGGAAACTCCCACGCGGGTACCCAGTGGCAACTCCGCCGTGGCGCCGTCCACCACCTCACCCACAATCTGATGACCGGGAATGAGCGCTGGCCGGATGGCCGGCAGATCACTTTCCACAATGTGCAAGTCGGTCCGGCAGACCCCGCATGCCACAACGCGCAGCAAGACATGCCCGGCTTCCAGGGCGGGGCGGGGAACTTCACCGGTTTGGAAATAGGGGGCCCCCGCAGTGTGCGGTGAGGTGAAGATGGCAGCCTTCATGATTCTATTCTCCCGAAGATGCCGGGGCCAGCGGGCGTTTGAAACGAAATCCGGATTACGGCGCGCGGGCGGAACCGCCCACGCCACCTGCGCTCAGCGGGAGAGGAACCGAGAGGGAACCGGAATTTTCGCCGCGCTCGTCCACTACGCCGTCCGCTGCAAAGCGCACCGGAGACGGGTTGCCTAAGGAAGAGTACTGGAGAAACAAGGGTCACCTTTTCACCATACTAGACCCCCGAGGAGGGATGTTTAGAACACATATGCGAATGTTGTGAGCGGGCCGGGAAATGCCAAAAGAAATTGCCAGATCAGGCGGATCCGCTATGCGGGCCCGGATTCGCTAACCGCCGTCGGGATGGGTCAGGACCGGCGGTGTGACGGAATCCGGAGCGGGGATCGACGGCTGGGTGTTTGGGTGCGGCGAAGGAGCCGGCTGAGGGCTGGAAGCCGTCAGGATTGGCGACGCCACGACGCCGGCCGGGCGCTTCGGGATTCGGACTGTGACGTGGTGCGTGGCGCCATCGTCGGTTAGCGGAATGCGGCCGTCTTCGAGGCCGCGGCCGTCCATTTCCACTTGAGGTGCGGTTACGGGGGCGACTTTGACGCTGATTTCGTATGTGGCGGACTGGTGGCGATACGTCAGGTCGAAGCCGGGCCAGTCCTGTGGCAGCACCGGGTTGATGGTCAGGCTGGCTGCCTGCAGTTTGAAGCCGAGCACTTCCTCCATCCAGACGCGATACATCCACGCGGCGGAACCGGTGTACCAGGTCCACCCGCAGCGGCCTTTCATGGCGGGCGCGGAGGAAACGTCGGCGGCCAGCGCATAGGGTTCGCCGCGGTAGCGCGCCACATCCTCGGGTTTGCGGCTGAGTTCCACGGGGTTCATCAGTTTCAGAAGTTGGACGGCGCGGTCTCCGTCACCCAGCCGGGCCCAGGCCATGGCCAGCCAGAGAGCGCCGTGGGTGTACTGGCCGCCGTTTTCGCGGAGTCCAGGAGGATAGCCCATGATATAGCCGGGATGCGGTTCGGAATGGTCGAAGGGCGGAGTGAAGAGCAGGACCATGCGGCCGTTCTGATCGACCAGATAGCGCTGCGCCGATTCCATGGCGCGCCGCGCTCTGGCCGCGTCGGCGGCTTGAGAAATCACGGCCCAGCTCTGGGGCAGGGAATCGATTCGAGCCTCCGGATTGGCGTGCGAGCCCAAGGGCGAGCCGTTGTCGAAGAAGGCGCGCACATACCAATCGCCGTCCCAACTGGATTGCTCCAGCGATGCGGCCAACTGCGCGGCGGATGCGCGCCATGTGGCGATGAGGGTGTGCGCGGACTCCCGTCGATCGAGGACGCGGGCGAAGGACTCAAGCACGGTGGAGAGGAACCATCCCAGCCAGACGCTTTCGCCGCGGCCTTCAGAGCCCACGAGGTTCATGCCATCGTTCCAATCGCCCGAGCCCATTAACGGCAGGCCGTGCGACCCAATGCGCGCGAGAGAATGCTCAATGGCGCGCTGGCAATGGTTCCACAGGGGCGCGGTCTGCTGCGACGGCGCCGGCACGAATAATTTCTCCTGCTCCGTGGCGGCGAGCGGCGCGCCTTCGAGGAACGGGACCTCCTGGTCCAGAATGGACCAATCGCCGGTGACTTCGACATAACGCGACACCACGTAAGGCAGCCAGAGCAAGTCATCGGAACAGCGCGTGCGCACACCGACCCCGCTTTCCGCGTGCCACCAATGCTGCACGTCACCTTCGACGAACTGGCGCGACGCGGAAGTCAGAATATGGGAGCGGGTGAGCGCCGGCGCGGCATAGAGAAACGCCATGGAATCCTGCAACTGGTCGCGGAAGCCAAAGGCGCCGCTCGATTGATAGAGGGCGGTGCGTCCCCAGAACCGGCAGCTGAGGGATTGATAGAGCAGCCAGCGGTTCAACAGGAAGTCGACCGAAAGCAGTGGGGTGTGCACGCGCAGAGTGCCCAGCGCGCGGTTCCACCAGGCGCGTGTGCGGTCGAGGGCATCTTGAACCTGGCCGGCGGTCTGATACCGCCCGACCAGCCGGCGCATGGCTTCCAGGTTCGCAGACTGCCCCAGCAGGAAGAAGACTTCAACCTGGGCTCCAGGTGCGATCGAGACAGGGACTTGGAGAGCGGCGGCGGGGTCGATGCCCGCGCCGGTGTGGTTATCGAGCCGGTTGCGGTGGAGCGCGGCGGGCGAAGCGAACGATCCGTTACGACCTAAGAACTGGGTGCGGTCCCCGGAATACGAAGTGGCGCGCGGACTGGCGGCGGCGAAGGCAGTCTGCCCGGTATAACTTCCGGTCCAGGATTGTTCGGCCACCACGGCGCCTGCCTCCTTGTCGTAGGAAGTCTGAATGTGCATGGCCTGATCTTCCCGGGTGGAACCCAGGACCCACTCGGCGAAGAAGGTGGCGGTGAGGCGGCGCGTTCGGGATGAATCGTTGCGCAGGCGCAGGCGCATCACCTTGATGGGGTCGCCGGCGCCGTCTTCGGAAAGGGGAACGAAGACGGTCAACTCCTGCGCGATGGCGTGGCTGTTGTGTTCGAAGACGGTGGAACCCTGACCGTGGCGGGCGCGGTAGGCGTCCTTCTCCCGAACGGGCAAAGCGGTGGGCGTCCAGATGACGCCGCTCTCTTCATCGCGCAGATAAATCGCTTCGGCTTGAGGATCGGCGATGGGATCGTTGTGCCATGAGGTCAGGCGGTTGGACTGGCTATTGCCGAACCATGTGCACCCGAGGCCGCTTTCACTCACCATGGCGCCGAAGGTTTCGTGAGCCATCACGTTCACCCACGGCGCGGGAGTCTGCACGCCGGGTCCCAGATAGATGGCGTACTCGCTGCCGTCGCGCGTGAAACCGCCCAGGCCGTTGAAGTAGGGCAACTCCAGGAAAGGCAGCGGAAACGATGGCTCTTCCTGGCTGGCGGTGGCGACAAACGGCGGCGCCGCGATACTCTCTCCGCCGCCCACCAGTTGTTGCTGCAGAGGACCACGGCTGCCGCTCAGTACCACGCTCGAAACCGCCAGGATGAGTTCCCGATCCTGGCTGGGCAGGGCGTACCAGTTGCGCAGGAAGACACCACCGGGATGATCGGTGGCGGCCGCCGGAGAATGCGCTTCGATATTGCGCTGCAACTGCCGCAGCAGCGGCTGATCGTAGCCGGAGGTCTCCTGATTGAGAATGATGAGATCGGCCTTGAATCCGCGGAGACGCCAGGACGCCTGGGCCAGCAATAACTCGCGCACCAGGGACATGGCGCGATCGTCAGCTACGGTAACGGTCACCATTGGCAGGTCACCCGAAATGCCATACTGCCAGAGCGCCGATTGGCCCAGGCGATTGCGCGCCAGGCGATCGGCCGGAAGGCGCAGCCGTGGATTGAGGTAGATCAAATGGCTGGCAAGATCCTGAAAACGATGCGCCGCGGCCGGCCCGATGGCCAGATAGCGGAATTCCAGTTGCGCGCGGGTCCACGCCATCTCAAAGGCGCGGGCCACCGAGTCCGGGCGGCGGAACTTGGCGACGAGCGTCAGGAGTTCTTCGCGCGTCGAGGCGGCGATGGTCAGGAAGGTGATTTCGAGGCGCGCGCGCGGCTCCATTGTGGCGCGGCAGCGCAGGCTGAAGATGGGATCGAGGACCGTGCCCACGGAGCCGGTGAGGTCTCGACGCAAGGCGTCCGGAAATTCCGCCGTCCGGCAGCGCCCCAGGAATTTCGACCGGTCGGTTTCAAATTGCACTTCGGCGGTGGCGCCAATCAGAACATGGGCGGCCCAGATGGATGGTTCCTGCCCGGATTGCAACCGGCGGTGCGCCAGCAATACACCCGGTTCCGGACATTCAGTTTCAATGAACATCTTGGAAAATGCGGGGTGCGCTCGATCCGCCGCGTGGTCGGCCAGAGCCAGTTCGGCGTAGCTGGTGAACTCCAGTTGGCGGTTTCTCAAGGACCGGTTGGTGACCGTCAGGCGCCGCAGTTCCACATCGTCTTCGGGAGAGACGGTGACTTCCAGGACGGTTTCCAGGGCGGCGTACGTGCGGTGAAAGTCGGCGCGATCGGCTGAAAAATGGGCCGAGGCCGAACCCAGCGCTCCGCCCACCGGCTGTTGCGCCGCGCTCCAGATGGCCGCGGAGCGAAGATCGCGGATGTAGAGAAAGCTGCCCCACGCGTCGAGCGTGGTGTCGGAGCGCCATCGCGTGATGTCGAATTCTTTCCAACGGCTGTAGCCGCTGCCCGCATTGGTCACCATCAGGGCATAGCGCCCGTTGCCTTGCAGGTGCACGCGCGGAACGGCGGAGGCTTCGTCCCAGATGCGCTCCGCCGGTTCTTCCGCGCTGGCCGTGCGGATGGGCGGGAAGGTGCGCTGCTTCTCGGCCAGCGGAGGCCGCGTCATGGGAATGCTTTCGAAGAGCAGGGTTTCAATGGCGCGGATCCGCAGATCGCCGTGGAAGCGCCGCTGCATGATTCTGCCGTGCAGCGCGTTGTCGAGAGCAACCAGGCTCATCCCCTGATGGTGGGCCATGTAAGCGTAAATCACCACGCCGCGTTCGCCGTGCCGCTTGTTTTGGCGGGTATAATCGATGGCTTCATAGAGGCCCATCGGGCCGCCAAGTCCCGCGGCTTCGAGCCGTCTCAGATTTTCCGTGGCGGCGCCGGCATCCACGGCCAGCGCGAGCGCGCTGGCATATGGCGCCACCACCAGCTCGTCACCCTGCTCCTGCTTCAGCGCGAGTGCCGGCACTCCGAAAGCGCGGTACTGGTAAATCTGGTTGGCATCGAGCGCGCTATAGGCGGATTCGGACACGCCCCACGGGACGCGTTTTTCTTCGCCGTAGCCGATCTGCAGGATCACGGCGCGCGCACAGGCCCAATCGAGCAGCGAATTGCTGTAGGTGCGGGTAAACAGGAGCGGCATGAGGTATTCGAACATGGTGCCGGTCCAGGAGAGCAGCGCGTCCTGCCCGTGTGAATAAACCTGTGGACGTCCGAGTGACGTCCAATGGATGAGCGGCACATCGCCCTTGGCAATGGCGACGAGGCTGGCAAGGCGGCATTCGCTGGCCAGTAGATCGTAATGGCTGGCGAACTCGAGCGGATTGCCGACCATGTAGCCGATTCCGAAGAGGCGCCGGCGGCGGTCGTAGAGAAAACCCATGTCGATGCCGGCGGAGAGCCGCTTCGCCTGGCATGCCAAAGTCTGATAGTCCTTGACGGTTTGAAGCGCCGCGGTTTTGGCTAGCTGATATTCGGTGTTGAGCTGGTCGAGCCACGCGACAATCTCCGGGCGCAAGCCGGCCGTGCCCCGGAACGCCAGCAGGCTGTCCACCGCAGACGGATTGCAGGCCCCCAGCGCAACCAGAGAGGGCGCCGTATGCAGGGCGCGGCGCCGCAATTTGACGGCGTCCGGTCCCATGCTGCGCAGAAATGAATCGGGGGGCTGCGTCAGCGTTTCCATCCAGGGCAAATACCGGTCCAGAATGGCGATCCAGCTGCTCAGTTCGCAAGTCAACCGCGAAAGCCAGTACGCCCGTTCCTGTCCGGCGGCGTCCGGCCAGCGGCCGCGGTCCCGCAGTTGTTGCATGGGGCTCGCGGCCAGACGCAGACGGGCGACCAGCTCATGGCCGTCCCCTTTGCCGCCCAGAAGACGGCGCAGCGCCTTGACCGGCGCGGCCAGGGACGAATCGTGGCCACAGGCTTCCATGAAAGCGGAAATCGTGTCGCCCAGACCCTTCAGGCAGTCGCGGCTAACCAACGGGCCGCGCAGCACGTCGAGGCAGCCTTGTTCCAGCACCCACAGGCACGCCGTCAAATTTCCGCTGTCTACGGTGGAGACGTAGCGCGGCGCCAGCGGCGCCAGGGTGTTGGTGTCATACCAGTTGAGCAGATGGCCTTCGTACTTTTCCAGGCCGTCGAGCGTGGCCATGGTATTGGAACAGCGCGCCAGAAGGTCGTCGCAGGTGAGATAGCCGAAGTCGTAGGCAGCCAGCGCCGAAGTGAGCCAGAGCCCGATGTTGGTGGGCGAAGTGCGCGGCGCTACTTCCACGTGCAGACTCAACTGCGAATTGTCGGGCGGCAGCCAGTGAGTTTCGGGACCGACCAGGTCGTCAAAGAAGCGCCAGGTCTGGCGAGCCAGCCGGCGCAGATAGAGCTGATTATCCCCCGTCAGGGACTGGCTCAAATGCGATGTGTCGATGCGGCCCAGCCAGCGCATGATGATCGGAGACACAATCCACAGCGTGACGAAGGCGGCGGTGGAGAGGGAGGCATGGCGGGCCCGCAGCGCAATCTGCAGAAGCACCGCGAGGCCGCTGATGATCCATATCTGGCGGGTGGCCGATGCCTTATGGTGGTGCACTGCCGCGGTGCTTTCCGCGGTCTGCCACTCCAGCAGTTTGTGGTGGCTCACCGCCCGGCGGTACGATACGCGGGCGATGGCGTCGACCGCCAGCCATGCCTGATGGGGCAGGAAGGCTAGCGAAAGTGCGGCGCGGAGGAGTTCATCGGCGGCGCCGCGCCAGCTATAGACGGCCCCTTGTAAGACGCGCGCCACGCGGTCGAGTAGCGGCGTGACGGCGGGGATGGCGATGGCCAGTCCCACCACCAGACTCCAAACCCCCGGCGCGGCGGAAGTGAGCCATCCGAACAGCAGCAGCAGCAGCGAGGCCACCGGCACCAGGCTGCGGCGCAGATTATCGAAGATGCGCCACCGTCCGATGAAGGACAGCGGGTTTGGTTCCGTGCCGCCCGAAGCCGATGGCACGCGGGCAAAAATCCACGGAGCAATCTGCCAGTCGCCGCGCGTCCAACGGTGCCCGCGCTGGCTATAGCTGGCGTAATCCAGCGGCAGGTTTTCGAACAGCTCGATTCCCGTGGCCAGCCCGACGCCCGCATAGCTTCCTTCAATCAGATCGTGACTCAGCAGCGTGTCGATGGGAAAGCGGTCGCCTAGAATGGCTTCGAACGCATGAACGTCATAGATGGCCTTGCCGTAAAAGATGCCTTCGTTGAACAAGTCCTGCTGCGCGTCGGAAACGGCCTGACAATATGGATCGGTGCCGGAGGTGTCCGCAAAGATTCGCGTGAAGCGGGTCGCGGTGGCGCCGGGCAGCGCAATCCCGACGCGCGGCTGGATGATGGTGTAACCGCGCTGCCGGATTCCGGTGGCCGGGTCAATCACCACGCGGTTTAAGGGATGCGCGATGGTCTCCACCAGACGCCGCGCGGTTCCGGGCGGCAGTTGGGTGTCGGAATCGAGGCTGATGACGGAGCGCACCGGCGCCGGCAGGGAGCCTTCGCAGAGGATGTCGGAAGGACCTTTGCCGGCAAGGAAGGCATTCAGTTCCTGGAGCTTGCCGCGCTTACGTTCCTTCCCGATCCATTTCTCTTCGCTCTGGCACCATTGGCGGGATCTGTGGAACAACAGGAAGCGGCCCTTGGGGTAGCGGGCGTTCAAACCGGCGATGCCTTCCCGCACCGTGCGCAGCAGTTCCGCATCGCCAGGTTCGGTGGGCTCGGAGGCGTCCGTGAAATCGGAAAACAGGCTGAAATAGAGATTGGCTTCGCGGTTTGCCAGGAACCGCACTTCCAGTTTCTCCACTTCGCGGCGCGCCACATCCACGCTGGTGAGCATCATGGGAACCACCACCAGAGTGGCTTGCGCGGCCGGAATGCCGCCGCGGAAATCCATCTCCGGCAGCGATTCGGGTGGCAACAGGGAAATCACCAGCGCGTTCACAATTTGCGCCGACAATTCGCTCAAGGGGAACAGCGCCAGCAGGCCGAGCACCAACAGCATGATTCTCTGCCGCATGCCGGCGTCCCATGCCAGCGTCAGCGCCAGCGCCGTGAAAGCCACGCACAACATCACGATGGCGATCTGGTATCCGGGCGTCGCATGGCGGCGAACCATTCGCAACATACGCATAGACACCGGAATGCGCGCGTGAGTGTCCGCTTCCAGCCGCGTGACGCCTTCGTCCAGCAGAAAATACGCGACGTGAGCAGTTCGCGGATCGGCGTCGTGCGCCGCCAGCGCGATCGCCCGGCGGGCCACATCCAGTTCACCCACTCCGCTGTGGCGTGAAATCCGCTCCACCACGCGGCGGCAGCGGTCGCGCGTGGGGAAATCACTGTGCGCGTAGACCGTGCCAGGGTCGGTACGCAACTCGGCTTCCACCAGGCTGACGGATTCGAAGAGATCGGCGAACTCGATGCGCGACAGGGCGCGCAGACTCCCGAAAGCATTGGCGGTGCAAACCGATTGTGTGGCTTCCTCGGTGTGCTGACTGCGGACGATTTCGGCCAGAGGCCGGCCGATGCGTCCCTCAATCCAGTGCTGAAGAGGAGCCAACGCATCCTCTTCGTCCTGAAGCTGCTCGGCCAGGCAAATTAGAAAATAGGGCTCGACGGCAACCGGTTCAAGCTCCATTTTCTGGAGGAAGGCGTTCAGTGTTTCCGGCCCGCGCCGGGCGGCGGCAGCCAGCCGGTTGGCCCAGAAATAGGCCGCTTCACGCAATTCCTGCGCCCGGCTGATGCCCACCGCCATGCGGGTGAGCCCTTCCATCAGCACCACGCGCAAGATCAGCGGAAACGACCATAACTCAGCAATGGTCAGCGGGGCCACCTCCTGGTAGCGCCGCAAGCACTGCTCAATGTTCTGCTCGTCGAGCGAGTAGTTTACATGCACGGCCAGCTCTCTGGCGAGTTCGTAAGCGTATGGGTCGCCGGATTCTCCGGCGGGCAGAATGTCGTGATACTTGCGAGGCAGGTGGCGGCGAATTTCGGCGATCTGGGTGCGGATTAGATAGCCGTTATCCAGCAACCACTCCGCCGCCGTGGTCAAAACGTGATCCAGCCCGACGGCCTCCGCGAGCACGGAACGGGCATCCTCAAGGGTACGTTCATTCCGAAGTAACCGCTGGAGGATTTTCTTGCCGGATGGGCCCGCCTTGCCGCGGCGGCGGCCGCACTGGGCCGCGAAATCGTCGCCCGGGACGGTTTCAGAAAGCGCCGGGACCGGTTCCCAGCCGGGCGGGTTGGGGGAATCGGAAAGAACGAAGACGGCCGGCGAGCCGACCAGTTGCAAATTCTGGACAATCGCCTGGACCTCAGCCGGCGTGGCGCGGACCATCAACAGGCATTCTTCGTTCAGGCGTAGGGCGGCGTAGCGGTCCCACGCTCCCGAGGCGCTGGGTTCCGCCGCATCGGCCGGACCGCACCGGTAGATGGGCTTCCGGCTGACGCGGTTCAGGGAGTCGTAGACTCCGCGCGACTCCACTTCATCGGGGCCATATAAGGCGAGGACCGTCCGGAGCGGCGGGGCCTTCATCGGATTGTTCCGTCTTTCACCGCGCGCGCCCGCGCATTAGGCGGGTGAGAAGGCTGAGCAGGAAAAGAAGCCCAAACATCAGCACCACCGGTGCTGAAAGTGATGCCGGATTTGTAATTTTTATCACCGCGCCAAGCAGTGTCATGGCGGCAAACGTAATCGTCCATCCGAGCATATTGATCTCCTGGGACTGGTAGATGCGGTTCCCAGCGGGAAGAGGAGCACGTCACGTGCCGATTCGACATTTTGGCTTGGCTGGCCAGTGCCGGAACGTGCGGCCTATGCAAGCAAGCCGTGAGGACGCTGGCGGCGGCGAAATGCACCGGGCCGTGCCGGCAATGGGATCTAAGCCATATGGCTGGCATAACTTGCTCGGGTGCGCAACTCTTGCACTCCCGGCGTGAAGAGCTCGCGCTGGAGTGGACTGGAACGTACACGATTGCGGAGTGGCGCAGGCATTACCAAGGCAGTGGCGGGAGCCCGACCATCCAGTGCCAGTTGACCGCCGGCGGTCACCGGAGCGGAGCGATATCGACATCGGCGGCCGGGTTCGCCGGGGTGACAGGCCGGGGGTGACACGCCGGGGTTACAGGCCGGGGTGACAGGCCACGAAAAGCGATGGCCTACTGTCACCAGCCCATTTTTTGCATGCGGTCCAGGATGATGGCGCTGTACTCGTTCATGCGTTCCGGGCGGCGTTTCAATGGGGCTGGCAAAATCGCGGCGAGGCGCGCGCCTTGCTGGCGGTTGACGCTGCGCGCGGGGATGGAGTAATGGTAATGAGCGGCGGCTTCCGCGCCGTATACACCAGGGCCCCATTCCACCACGTTCAGGTACAGCTCCAGGATGCGCCGTTTGCCTAGAACGGACTCGGCCACCGGAACCAGGCTGGCCTCCACACCCTTGCGGATCCAGGAACGGGCCGTCCCGAAGAACAGGTTCTTCACCAGTTGCTGGGTAAGGGTGGAAGCGCCGCGCTCGCGGCCATCTTCGGCGCGTTCATCCACGGCTGCCTGAATCTCATGCCAGTCAAAGCCGTGATGCTGGTAGAAGCGCGAATCTTCGGCGGCGATGACGGCGTGCTGGAAATCCGGGGAAATGCGGTCGAGGCCGACGAATTCGGAGCGCTTCCGGTAAGGCTTCTTCTGCATCGAGGCCTGCACGCTTCGTTCGATTTGCAAGGCTGTGAACGGTGGATTGATCGAGCGCAGGGCCACCAAGCTGAGAGCGAGCAGCGACCAGGCCAACAGGATGAAGACGATCACCCAGCGGAACAGACGACCGAGCAGACTCCGGCGCCTGGGTTTTGCGGATTCCGTAGATGCGGCCAGCCTCACACTTCAGGATAAACCGCGGCGATCAGAAATCGAGCGCCTGAATGGCGGTGATGACGGCGGCGCTGGTTTCTTCCAGCCGGGCCGCCAGTTCTTCCTGTAACAGCGCCGGAGCGTACTGCGCGATGGTCTGCTCGGGTTTGTGAACGTCGCGCCGCAGAATCGCCTGGAAGAGAAAGTCGTCGGCCAGACGGCAACAGAGTTGAACCAGCGCGACCAACTCGTTTTCTGAAGCACCTTCGTGGTGATGAGTGGTCACCTGCTCCAGGGGGTCGGGCAGATTCCAGGCGCCGGCCAGCAGCGCGCCGGCGCGGCAATGGGTCATTCCGAAGCCGGCCTGCTCCGCGGCCAGGATTTCATCCGAGCTTTCGTAGGCGGATAACGCCAGAGCCGCATATTCGTCCGGATGCGCCGCGAGGAGTCCCAAGCGGCCCAGATCGTGGAGCAGGGCAGTGACGTGGGCGGCGTGGGGATCCACGTGGAAGGACCGCGCGAACTGCTGGGCGATGATGGCGGTGGCAATACTATGCACCCAGAAGCGGCGGACCACCGGCGTACGCGGCGCTTCGCGCATCATGCTGCGCATCCCGAGTGTAGTGGCCAGGGATTTGGTGGATTCGAAACCCAGCAGGCCGACGGCCTGGGACACACTGGTCACCCTGGACGGGCAGGCGAACAACGGGGAGTTCACGACGGCAAGCAGTTCGGCGGCCAGGCTGGGGTCGGATTCCACGAGTTGGCCAATTTCGTCGGTGGAAACGAATTCCCGGTCAAAGAGCCGCATCAGGCTGATGACCACCGGGCGGAATGGAGGCAGTTTAGCCAAAGCGCCCAGTTCGGACGTCTCCACGCGGTGCTCCGTCAGGATGGCATGGCCGCGGGCCATGTCATTGGCGCGCGCGTCGGGACCGTCGCCGCCGGTCATGGATTCGATTGCTCTTGCCAGTTTGGGACTCGGGGCACGGTCCTTAAGCCACGGTAGTTTCATCGAACCAGCACCGCCGGCTGAGGAGCCGCGGCCTCCGTGGTGCATTCCAAGGTGATCACTATCCCTAGGGTGCCATTAATCGGCCAGAGCTCACAATAGTTAATTCAGTTAATACAAGGTCTTAATCTTTTTATTTTGCGTGATTGGGCCGGAGCAGCGGGCGGCGGCAGGCCCCGAATGCTGAAGGGGGAGATGGGGAAGTGGTTGGGGTGGAAATCCTTCGAACAAAGCCGGCCGCTCGCCGATATGAACCATAGGGGGATCTTCGGGCTGAAACAGCCGAGACCCGTCGTGGCCGCTCGGCGCAGCGGCCGCCGCGATAGGGAACCGGTCAGGTGTGTGACAAGGGGTAGGGCGCAAAGGGGACTATGTTTTCGATTATCGGAATCCTGGTAGTGATTGGGGCCATTGTTGGCGGCTACCTGATGGAAAAGGGCAACCTGCTGGTTCTGATGCAGCCCGCAGAGCTGGTAATTATTGGCGGCGCGGCCATTGGGACGGTCCTGATCGCCAATTCGCCGCGGATCCTCAAAGCCATTCTGGGCGGCGTAGTGGGCGTCTTCAAAGGATCGAGCTTCACCCGCAAACGCTACCTGGATTCCCTCAAAATGCTCTACGATCTGTTCAACCTGGCGCGCCGCAGCGGCCTGGCTGCCATCGAAGCCGACATTGAGGAACCCTCCAAGAGCAAGGTTTTTTCCGCATATCCGGCGATTATGAAGGACCACCACGTGGCCAACTTCATTTGCGACACGATGCGGACGGCATCCTCCGGGGCCGTGGAACCATTCGACATCGACCAGATGATGGAGCTGGACATGGACGTTCACCACCATGATGCCAGCCAGCCGGTGGCGGCCTTGAACACGATGGCGGATTCCCTGCCCGGTCTGGGAATTGTGGCCGCAGTGCTGGGCGTGGTGATCACTATGGGAGCTTTGGGAGGGCCACCGGAGGAGATCGGTCACAAAGTGGCAGCCGCGCTGGTCGGCACGTTTCTGGGGATCCTGCTGTGCTATGGATTTCTGGGGCCGATTGCCGCCAATATGTCGAAAATGGCGGACGAAGAGCACTCCTATTATTACGTCCTGCGTGTCAGCATGATGGCCTTCCTGAAGGGAGTGGCTCCTATTCTGGCAGTGGAGTTTGGCCGCCGCGCCGTTCCCGGCCATGTGCGGCCCAAATTCCAGGAACTGGAACAGTTATGCCGCAACAAAGTGGCCGCTGAGACTGCCGCGCCCGCCGACGCGGCCGCCTAGAATCGCGACGCCATGGCGCAAAACGGTCCCATCATCATTATCAAGAAGAAGGTGGCGCACGGCGGCCACCACGGCGGTGCCTGGAAGGTGGCCTACGCCGATTTCGTCACCGCCATGATGGCGTTGTTCATCGTGCTGTGGCTGCTGAACAGCAGCAAGCAGATCCAGGTGGCCGTGGGCGGCTATTTCAAGGACCCAACCGGCACTTCCAAGAAAGTGGGCAACGGACAGCAGGGTTCGGGTGAGAACTTCATTGTCACCAAGGAGAACCTGGACAAAATTAAAGATCAACTGGAAGAGTCTCTCCGCAAGGAGAACATTACCGAGAAGCTCAAGAACCAGATTTCGATGACGATCACCGCGGAGGGCCTGAGGATCGAACTGATGGAGACGGAAAAGGGCGCATTCTTCCCCAGCGGCGTGCCGGAGCCGAACGCCGACGCAAAGGAAATTCTGGCCCTGCTGGCGCAAGAACTCGGCAAGCTTCCGAACAAGCTATCTATAGAAGGCCATACCGACGCCAAGCCATTCGCGACCACTGGTATATACACCAACTGGGAACTTTCGGCCGATCGCGCCAACGCGGCGCGCCGCGTGATGCAGCAGAACGGTCTGGGACCTGCCCAGGTGACCCAGGTCCGCGGTTATGCCGATCAGCGCCTACGCAAACCGGAGGAGCCGGAAGATGCCTCCAACCGGCGGATCTCCGTGATTGTGCATTACGTGGTGAAGCCGAACGCGGAGGACGACGATAAGCCGGCGACGGCCGAGAAACCGGCCGGCTCGGCAGCGGTCGCCCTGCCGCCTGCGAAAGCCGCTCCAGCGCCGGAGAGCCACTGAAGCGCCGGGCGCCGGCAGCTTACCGCGCCATCCAGAGCAACAACGCGGCGGCAGCTATGACAACCAGCAGGATCACAGGAACTGCCGGAATATGTGTGTGCCCCGGAGCGCACAGGTCGCACCGCTGGGCCGACGTCTTGTACCCATAGGCGCGCCAGGAGACGCCGGTCCCGGGGACGGACACGGAACTGTACCGGCGGCCGCGCGCATCGATCCCAAAATGTGCGCCCCGCGCGCCTACCGAAAGACCCACGCCAGACCGCGACAGGTTAATTCGCACACCGGGGAGGAGTTGGATGCGGCGTTGGAATCTGAGTCCCATTTCGTCACGCTCAATCTAACACAGCCAACCACGGCCGGTACGGCTCAGCAAAAGTCATAGCAAACGTGGGATCGGCGTTGGCCGCCTGTCGGGCGCCGTACTCACTGAAAATGACAAACGGCGATCATCGGCCCCGTTACTTCACGCGGAACCTTGAGGTTAGCGCGGCAAGTTGGTCTTCCATGGACGGTTGCCGCTTGGGTTCGGGCGGCTTCTGAAAATTCTTGCGTTTCGGTTCGGCCGGCGCCGCTTCCAGGGCCTTCATCGATAGCGCAATGCGCTTGGCTTTGGGGTCGGCGTTGAGCACCTGCACGTTCACAATCTGCCCCACCTTCACCACGTCGCTGGCTTCCTTCACGTAGCGGGTGGCCAATTCGCTGACGTGGATCAGCCCGTCCTGGTGCACTCCCACATCCACGAAGGCGCCGAAGCGGGTGACGTTGGTGACTACGCCTTCGAGCGTCATGCCGGGCTTCAGGTCGGCAATTTCGCGCACGTCGTCGCGGTAATGCGGCGCCACAAACTGGTCGCGCGGATCGCGGCCGGGCTTGCGCAACTCTTCGCGAATGTCGCCCAGGGTATACATGCCGACAGATTCGGTTTGGAAGCCTTCCAGTTTCACCTTGTCGACCAGGTCCGGCTGCCCAACCAGTTCGCGGATGCCGACACCTAATGAGGCGGCGATCTTCTCCACCACGGGGTAGGATTCGGGATGGACGGCCGTCATATCGAGCGGATTCTCGCCATCGCGGATGCGCAGAAAACCGGCGGCCTGTTCAAAGGTTTTCGGCCCGAAACCGGGAACGGCTTTCAATTCCATGCGCGAACGGAAACGCCCATTCTCATTGCGGTGGGCCACAATTTTCTGTGCGGTGCGTTCGGTGATTCCAGCCACGTAACG
>Ga0182030_10001231_pt1 | contig 52220 bp, 56 predicted proteins | sample 812S3MmetaG_FD_121299 | JGI IMG/M metagenome (GOLD analysis project Ga0182030, IMG submission 121299) | Permafrost microbial communities from Stordalen Mire, Sweden - 812S3M metaG (Illumina Assembly) | ecosystem: Environmental > Terrestrial > Soil > Wetlands > Permafrost | place: Sweden...
ACGGCGCCGGCAGCGGCATGCTCACTATCTGTCGTGGGACGCTGCCGCTGGCGCTCTACGGGCCGGACGGCTACGGGCTGCGGGCGGCCCGGATCTTTGCGCCGGCCCGCATCGGTCAGGCGCTTGCCCCCTTCCTTTTTGGCATCGCCATCGACGACCTCGGCGGTGCAACGCTCCTGATCTCATCCGCGCTATCGCTCGCGGCCTTGGCGGCGCTGTCCCGGCTGGTCCTGCCGGCCGATGCGGTCATCCGGGCGGGTTGACGGCACCGGCGCGAATGGCCGCGCGATCCGGCCGGGCAGCCCCGCCGCATCGTGGCGGGTACGTAGTCGAGTGACGCGACGCCGTGTGACGCAGCGCTCATGTCCCGCGGTTGGCGCGAGGAAATTAATCGTCATGTGACACGACTCGCATCACTTAGGGGTATCTTGGACGTCAACTACCCGTAAGACATAAGGTGGTTGTGTGCTCCAATTCATCGTGATTTTTTCTCTTTGCGTCGTCGGTTCACTGGTCGGACTTTCCGCGGATCTCGCGCACCGGTTCGTCGTGCGCAAGACGGCGAACGCGCTCATGACGGCCGGTCCCGGCTCGGGGGACGGCCGCGGCGCCGTGCGAGCCGTTGCGTCGGCCGCGGCGCCCCAAACCGATCCGGTTGTGACGGTCGGATCGATTCTCGTCTGCTACGGCGTTTTGGCGCTTGCACTGGTGGGTGCCCTGCCGGCTCCGCTCGCCCTGGAACGCACCGTGTTGACCTTCGCCCTCCTCTGTGTCGGCGGATTGATCGGCGAAATTGCGAAGAGCAGCAGCACCATCGCGCCGGAGGTCGATCCCGAGAGCGTCGACGCGCCGGCCGCCCAACGGCAGCCGCCGTCGCGCGGACTCTCGCTGACCCTGGCCCTGGTTCTCAATCTCGCCTTTGCCGTCCTCAGTGCCGGTCAGGGACTCATCGAAATCGTACCGCCCTCGGCCGATCGATCGGCGTCCACCCAAGAGTTGCAGCCCATTCTGGTGGTTGCCCAGCGACCCGGGGCGGCGCGCGACGCCATGGCGCTCGACGGTCGCGGCACCTAAAATGCGTCATGGACCCGAATCCGCCGTTGAAATTCCCGCCGCTGCGCCCGCCGCCCGGAGCGGCTGTGCGCGGGTTGCCGACTCCTGCCGGGTACCGGCGCGGCATGCCCCTGATCGGGGCGCCCGATCCCGCACAACCGGCGCCGCGCAGCGAACGTAAACGGCGGATGGTATGGTTCGGCGTGGCGGTGGGGTTGCACGCCGCGTTGCTGCTCGGCTACTGGCTCCTACCACCGCTGCGCCTGAAATGGAATCCACCGCCGGAGGATTGGGTTTCAGTCGTGTCGCTGCCGAAGCCCGTCGAGGCGCCTTCGCCGGACGCCGCGGCCACACGGGCGTCGCCCACTCCGACCGCACCGTCGGCCAGAAAGAAGTCCCCACCCCGTCCGGCGCGGGCCAGGGCGGTCGGTATCGACTGAAATTTCGCGAGCGCGTCAGGCCGTGACAATCTTCGCCAATCCCGCCTCGATTGCCCTGCGGACCTCCTCGTTGAGTTGCCGGGGTTGCTTGCCCACGGAGGGAATGGGCTCCCCGATCACCACCCGCACGGTGCCCGCCCTCTTGAGAATGCCGCGCCGTGGCCAGAACAGGCCCGCATTGTGCGACAACGGAACGACCAGCCTGCCGGTGGCGGTGGCGAGCAGCGCACCGCTGACACCGAACTTTTTCTTCTGACCGGCCACGACGCGGGTGCCCTCGGGAAAGACGATGACCCACAAGCCCGAGGCGAGACGCTGCTTCCCCTGTTCGACGACCTGATTCACGGCGCGATGCCCCTCGCCGCGATTGATGGCGATGGGTCGCAGCAGTTTCAGTCCCCAGCCCACGAAGGGTATCCAGAGGAGTTCCCGCTTCAGCACCCATACATGCGGAGGGAAGATCACGAACTGCGCAATGGTCTCCCACGCGGAGGTGTGGTTGCTCATGACGATGTGCGTGCCGGCGGGGATGCGCTCCCGCCCCTCGACCGAAAAGGTCAACCCGCACAGGCGCGCCAGCACCCAAAGCAGGCCCCGTGCCCAGGATCGCGCCACGGCGAACTGGAAGCGCTGGGGCGCCCAGAAGCACAGCGACATGAAAGCCCCGAACAGGCAGGCCGAGAGGATCATGTAGCTGTTGAAGATCAGCGAGCGCACCAGCTGCATGCGCCGTCAGCCCGGCAACCGGGACAGGTCCGCAACCCCGCCCAGGAGCGCCTGCACCTCGCGCAGCAACGCGAGCCGATTGCGGCGACGCCCGGGGTGCTCATCCATGACCATGACCCGCTCGAAGAACTCGTCCACCGCGGCGCGCAGTCCGGCGGAGGCGGTCAAGGCGTCGGCATACCGTCCCTCGTCGATCGCTTCCTGCACGGTGCCACGCAGTTGCCCCAGCACGCCGTGCAGTCTGAGTTCCGCCTCTTCCGACAGCGCAGCCGGGTCCACCGAAGCATCGGCGTCGAGCGACGCCTTGCGCAGAATGTTGACGATGCGCTTGTTGATCGCCGTGAGCACGGCGGCGTCCGGCAGACGCAGGAATTCCTTCAGAGCCTTGAGCCGCCGCTCAACGTCGAGCGGGGACGCGGGTCGGCCGGCCAGGACCGCATCGAGCATTTCGGCGGTGGTGCCGTCCGCCCGCTCGAGCAGCAGACCCCGCAGGCGCTCGGCGATGAAGTCGTAGGTTTCCTCGGCCACCCCGGCCCGCTGCACCGGCTGCGCCGCCGCTGCCGCCGCCAGCAGTTCCGGGAGGTCCAGCTCCAGCCTTCCCTCGAGCACGATGCGCAGCACCCCCAGGGCACAACGCCGCAAGCCAAAGGGGTCCTTGGCGCCCGTCGGACGCTGTCCGATCGCAAAGATCCCGGCCAGCGTGTCGAGCTTGTCGGCGAGCGCCACTGCCTGCCCGGTCTTGCCCGTCGGCAGCGCGTCGCCCGCGTAGCGCGGACGATAGTGTTCTTCGATGGCGAGTGCGACCTCCGGGTCCTCGCCCTGGGCCTCGGCATAGTATCGCCCCATGGTGCCCTGCAGTTCCGGGAACTCACCGACCAGCGCCGTCATGAGGTCTGCCTTCGCGAGTGCGGCGGCGCGCACGACCCCGTCGCCGGCGCTTATACGTTGGCCGATGATTTTGGCCAACGCCGTCACCCGCAGGGTCTTCGCGGCATAACTGCCGAGCTTCGTCTGAAACGTCATGCTACCCAATCGCGCTGCATGCTCGTCGAGCGACACCCGGCGGTCTTGTTCCCAGAAAAACGCGGCATCGCTCAGGCGCGGGCGCACGACCCGTTCGTTGCCTTCGCGCACCTTCGAGGGATTCCGGCTGTCGATGTTGGCCACGGTGATGAACCCGCCGGTCAAGCGGCCCTCCGACTGCACCGCGAAATAGCGCTGGTGGTCTTGAATGGTGGCGATCACCACCTCGCGGGGCAGTGACAGGAATCGCTGTTCGAAACTCCCGGCGATCGGCACCGGCCACTCGACCAGGGCGGTCACCTCGTCCAGAAGCGCATCTTCGATCAGCGCCTCGCCGCCGGCCGCGGCCGCCGCCTCGATGACGCCCGCGCGCACGACCTCGCGTCGCCGGGCGAAGTCGGCGATCACCTTGGCGCGCCGCAACTGGCCCTCGTAACTTTGCGGCGACCGGAGTGCTATCGGCTTCGGCGCGTGAAAGCGATGTCCGGAGGTGTGCCGGCCGGACTGAAGGCCGAGCACCTCGATGGGCACCACCTCCGTGCCGAACAGCAGCACGACGGTATGCACCGGCCGTACGAATTCCGCGTTGCGCGCGCCCCAGCGCATGCGTTTCGCGATGGGCAGCGCGGCAATGGCCTGGGTGACGATGCCGGCGAGCAGTAGGGCTGTTGGCGAGCCCCGCTCGATCCCGCGGAAAGCCAGCCACGCCCCCTTCTCGGTGGTCAACCGTTCCAACTGCTCGACCGGGACGCCGCAGCTTCGGGCGAACGCCGTGGCAGCCTGGGTCGGTGCGCCCGCGGCGTCGAACGCGCTCGTCACCGGCGGACCTCGGCGCTCGGACCGGCGATCCGGAGCGCTGTCCGCGCAGGCCTCGATGATGACGGCAATCCGGCGCGGGGTCGCGAAGGCGCGCGCCTTGCCGTGGGGCACTGCGGCCGCGTCGAGTCCCTTGAGCATGCCCTCCTCGAGGGCAGCCGACAGGGTGGCCAAGCTGCGCGGTGGCAGTTCTTCCGTGCCAAGTTCGAACAACAGGTCGCGGGCGGCCATCAGGCGGCCTCGAGCGGGGGCGGGGAGCCGCTCCTGAGAAGCGGGAAGCCGAGCCCCTCACGGCTCCCGAGGTATGCCTCGGCGACGGCGCGCGCCAAGGTGCGGACGCGCAGAATGAAGCGCTGCCGCTCGGTGACGGAAACGGCATGGCGCGCGTCGAGCAGGTTGAAGGCATGGGATGCCTTGACCATCTGTTCGTAGGCGGGCAGCACGAGCTTGTCCTCGATCAGGCGCTGGCACGCCGCCTCGTGCGAGTCGAACTGCCCGGACAACACCGCCGTATCGGCCTTCTCGAAGTTATACGTGGATTGCTCAACTTCATTCTGATGGAAGACGTCGCCATAGGTGACGGTGCCGAAAGGTCCCTCTGACCAGACGATGTCGTAAATGCTTTCCTTGCCCTGGATGTACATTCCGAGGCGCTCGAGCCCATAGGTGATCTCACCCATGACGGGCCGGCAGTCCAGGCCGCCGACTTGTTGGAAATACGTGAACTGCGAGACTTCCATGCCGTTGAGCCATACCTCCCACCCCAGTCCCCAGGCGCCGAGCGTGGGCGACTCCCAGTTGTCCTCGACGAATCGGATGTCATGGGTCAGCAGATCGAAGCCGAGCGCACGCAGGGAGCCCAGGTACAGCTCCTGGAAATCGTCAGGCGAGGGTTTGATGCACACCTGAAATTGAAAGTAATGCTGGAGCCGGAACGGGTTGTTGCCGTAACGCCCGTCGGTGGGCCGACGTGAGGGCTGAACGTAGGCCGCGCGCCAGGGCTCCGGACCCACCGCCCGGAGAAAGGTCGCTGTGTGGAAGGTGCCGGCGCCCATCTCCATGTCATAGGGTTGCAGCACGATGCAGCCCTGGTCGGCCCAGTACCTCTGCAGGGCGAAAATCAGGTCTTGGAACGTACGGGGCGGCGCGGAAGGGGCTTTGGCCATCGGGTGCTCGTCGGCATTTAACAACGGCCGGGAGTATAGCGATGCCATACCCACCGTGTCCCCGACCGTTCCGGCCCATGAGCCGTCACGGTGCGCGCGCACCAAATCAGAGCGCATTTTTTACCTATGCGCCATAATAGCGCGACGATGCACGGTTCTCGGTCGCAAGTGGTTGATCCGACGACGACCCATGCTGGCATATTTGGTGCATCGCCAATACACCCCGGCACCGGCCGGACATCGACAAGAGCTACACACCGCGCGAGGATGCCAATGACTCCGGCTGATGTTCTGAAATTAATTAAGGAAAAGGAAGCGAAATTCGCCGATCTTCGCTTTACGGACACTATCGGCAAAGAACAGCACGTCACCATTCCGGCGCGTCTGGTGGACGAAGATCTGTTTCGCGACGGCAAGATGTTCGACGGCTCGTCCATCGCGGGGTGGAAGGGTATCAATGAGTCGGACATGATCCTGATGCCGGATGCCTCGACGGCGATCATCGATCCTTTCTACGAGGAAACGACGGTCAATATCCGGTGCGACATCATCGAACCGACGACCATGCAGGGTTATGGCCGGGATCCGCGTTCGCTTGCCAAGCGCGCGGAGGCTTATCTCAAGTCCACCGGCATCGCCGACTCCGCCCTGTTCGGGCCGGAAAACGAGTTCTTCATCTTCGACAGTGTGGTGTGGAACTCCGAGATGCGCGGTTGTTCCGCACAGATCGATTCGGTGCAGGGAGCTTGGAACAGCGGCAAGGAATACGAGGACGGCAACAAGGGCCATCGTCCCGGCATCAAGGGCGGTTATTTTCCAGTGCCCCCGGTCGATGCATTCCAGGACCTGCGCAGCGCCATGTGTCTCGCGATGGAGGAAATGGGCCTCAAGATCGAGGTGCACCACCATGAAGTCGCCACCGGCGGCCAGTGCGAAATCGGAGTCGGCGCCAACACGCTGACCAAGAAGGCTGACGAGGTGCAGATCCTCAAATACGCGCTCCAGAACGTCGGTCATGGCTACGGCAAGACGGTCACCTTCATGCCGAAACCGCTCGTCGGCGACAATGGCAGCGGCATGCACGTCCACCAGTCCCTGCAGAAGGAAGGCAAGGCGCTGTTCGCGGGCGACAAGTACGGCGGCCTGTCCGACACCGCACTCTTTTACATCGGCGGCATCATCAAGCACGCCCGGGCCATCAACGCGTTCACCAATGCCAGCACCAACAGCTACAAGCGTCTGGTGCCGGGGTTCGAAGCGCCGGTCATGCTGGCGTACTCGGCACGCAATCGTTCCGCCTCGATCCGCATCCCCTGGGTTGCCAACCCGAAGGGCCGCCGTATCGAGGTGCGCTTCCCTGACTCCACGGCGAATCCGTACTTTGCCTTCGCCGCGATGATGATGGCCGGTCTGGACGGCATCCAGAACAAGATGCATCCGGGCGACCCCGCCGACAAGGATTTGTACGACCTGGAACCCGAGGAGGCGAAACACATTCCGACCGTCTGTCATTCGCTCGACATGGCGCTCGAATATCTCGACAAGGATCGCGGGTTCCTGAAGGCGGGCGGCGTGTTCACGGACGACGTGATCGACGCGTACATCGAGTTGAAGATGAAGGACGTCACGCGGCTGCGCATGACCACTCACCCGATCGAATTTGAGATGTACTACAGTCTGTAAGTCTCCCTTACGGGGCGCGGGCCAGGTGGTGACGGCGGACCAGCCGCCGTCGCCCCGTTTTGTGGACGGGAGGCGATAGGGCTATGCTTCAGGGATATGCACCTCCGACGACTCTCGATTCTGCTCAGTCTCGGCGCGACCTTTGCGGCGGGCGCCGCCGTGGTCTACAAATGGACCGACGCGGACGGCGTGGTGCACTACTCGGATCAGGCGGTTCCCGGCGCGGAAAAAATGGTGACCTCGTCGGGGTCCTCCAATGGGATCGGCGGTTCGGCGCGGTCGTCGTCGACGGGCAGCAACTCCGCGCGACCGGCGACGGGCGTGCCGACGGCACTCCCGCAGGAAAAAATGGTCATTCAATCTCCGGCCACCGACCAGGTTTTTTTCGGCGACGATTCGGTGCCGGTGCGGCTGGACCTCGAGCCCGCGCTGAAACCGACGCAGACCATCATCTGGGCGCTGAACGGCAAGACCCTCGACGATCAGGCGAATCAGACCGCCTTCTCTCTCAACCCATTGCCCCGGGGAACGTATTCCCTGACCGCGACCGTGTCGGATCCGGCGACCGGTTCGGCGCAGGTCACGGCCTCCGTGACCTTCAACGTCCGCCAGCCGTCCGAGCTGGCACCGCTCAATCCCAACCGACGTTGACGGCCGCTCCGGGGCCTGAACAGGCCCTGGCTCGGGGGGATGGCGCTCGTGGCTGCTGAACTGCGAATCCAGGCGCCCGCCATCGAAGGCACGGAACTGCTCGATGCGCTGGTGACCAGCGTCTTCCTGCTCGACGCCGATCTGAATGTCAGCTACCTGAATGCCGCCGGCCAGACCTTGCTCGGATTGGGCGCCAACCAGGCCCGGGGGCGGCGGTTCACCGAACTCGCCCGCGGGGCCGAGACCCTGCTCACCCTGTTCGATCGCGCCCGCTCGGGGGGCGAGGGCGTCGTGCAACGGGAGCTGGCATGGCCCGCTCCCGGCGGGGTGGATCGCATCCTCGATTGTGCGGTGACGCTCATCACGGTGGGCCGCGACGGGCCGCAGCTCCTCGTGGAGATCGAGGACATCACCCAACACCGCCGGTTGACGCGCGAAAATGCGCTGCTGGCACAGCTCGGCGGCAGCCGGTTGATGGTCCGGCAGCTGGCCCACGAGATCAAGAATCCCCTGGGCGGACTGCGCGGCGCGGCCCAGCTGCTCGAGCGTGAACTTCTCGATCCGGCCCTGCGCGAATACACGCGCGTCATCATCAGCGAAGCCGACCGCCTGACCAACCTTCTCGACTCCATGCTCGGGCCGGGGCGGCCGCCGTCGAAACAGCTGGTGAACGTCCACGAGCTGCTCGAGCGCGTGTACCACCTGTTGCGCAGCGAAGCCCCCGAGGGCGTCGTGGTCGATCGCGACTATGATCCAAGCCTGCCCGCGATCACTCTGGACCCCAACCACATCATCCAGGCCATGCTGAATCTGGGCCGCAATGCGATTCAGGCGCTGTCGACCGGCGGCGTGCACGCCCCACGCCTCATCCTGCGGACCCGCGCAGCCTCCAACGTCAGCGTCGGCGCGAAACGTTATCGTCTGGTTGCCTCCATTCAGTTCGAGGACAACGGCCCCGGCGTGCTGCCGGAGATCCGCGACACCATTTTCTATCCACTCGTCTCCGGCCGTTCCGACGGCACGGGACTAGGCCTTGGCATCGCCCAGGATCTGGTGAGCCGCCACGGCGGCCTCATCGAATTCGACAGCGCGCCGGGACGAACCATCTTCGTGATCTCTCTGCCCATGGACTCCGTATGAATGCAAAACCGCTTAGTGTCTGGCTGGTCGACGACGATGCCTCCATCCGGTGGGTGCTCGAGAAGGCGCTGAAAGGCAGCGGCATGCTCGCCAAGTGCTTCGACGGCGCCGACAACGCCCTCACGGCGCTGCGCGCCGATGCGCCGGACGTCCTCATGACCGACATCCGGATGCCGGGGCGCAGCGGGCTCGATCTGCTCAAGGAAATCCAGGTGTCCCGCCCGGGCCTGCCGGTGATCGTGATGACCGCGCATTCGGATCTCGACGCCGCCGTCGCCGCCTACCAGGGCGGTGCTTTCGAATACCTGCCGAAACCGTTCGACATCGACAAGGCGGTGGATCTCGTACGACGCGCGGCGCAGCAGGCGACGGTCTCGACGGACGTCGAGGCGGCCCGCCGCAGCATTCCCGAGCTCCTCGGCCAGGCGGCCGCCATGCAGCAGGTATTCCGCGCCGTCGGCCGGCTCTCGCGCTCCAGCATGACGGTGCTCATCACGGGCGAGTCGGGCACCGGCAAGGAACTGGTGGCGCGCGCCCTGCATCGTCACAGCCCCCGGTCGAGCAAGGCCTTCGTCGCCCTCAACACGGCCGCCTTCACCGCCGATCTGCTCGAATCGGAATTGTTCGGCCATGAAAAAGGCGCGTTTACCGGAGCGGACACCCTGCGTCGCGGGCGCTTCGAACAGGCCGACGGTGGCACGCTGTTTCTGGACGAAATCGGCGACATGTCGCCGGCGTTGCAGACGCGCCTGCTGCGCGTTCTCGCGGAGGGGGAGTTTTACCGGGTGGGCGGACAGACGCCCGTGAAGGTGGACGTGCGAGTGATCGCCGCGACCCACCAGGACCTCGAGACCCGGGTGAATTCCGGACATTTCCGCGAGGACCTCCTGCACCGGTTGAACGTGATCCGCATCGAAATCCCGCCGCTGCGCGAGCGCCGCGAGGACATTCCGGAGCTCCTGAAGCATTACCTCTCCGTCGCAGGCCAGGAGCTCGGCGTGGAACCGAAGCTGCTCATGCCCACGGCGGAAACGGCGCTGGTCACGTTCGACTGGCCGGGGAACGTCCGTCAGCTCGTCAACGCCTGCCGCCGCCTCACGGTGACGGCGCCCGGCCGCGAGATCAGGGCCGAGGACATTCCGCCTGACTTGGGCGGCGTGCAGGTCGGCCAGGCGACCAACCATGACTGGACGGCAAAACTGTCGCACTGGGCGGAACAAGAGCTGGACGCCGGCACGCAACGGCTGCTCGATCAGGCCGTTCCCGAGGTCGAACGCATTCTCATCCGGGTCGCCCTGCGCAAGGCCGACGGTTTGAAACAGGATGCGGCAAAGCTGCTGGGCTGGGGACGCAACACCCTGACGCGCAAAATGAAGGAACTCGGCATGGAGGACGTGAACTAGGCTCCCCGGCGCCGCGGGCCCCGTCGCGCGGGCCCTGCGGCCGGCCGCGGCGGTATAATCGGCGTCATCATGTCCGATTTCATCACGCATACGCTGGGCGCATCCGAGCGTATCTTCTATGGCAACGCGATCGCCGACTGGATCCTCGCCGGTGTCATCGCCGTCGCGGTGTGGTCGGTGCTGTCGATCGTGCGGCGCTTCGTCGCGGCCCGTTATCAGCGTTACTCCTCCGCCAAATATTCGACCCCGGTACGGCTGGCGTTCTACCTCGCGGGCAATACGAAGCAGTTCCTGTTCTTCGCCATCGCCGTGGACGCGGCGCAGGAAGGGCTGATCTTCCCGCCCAAGCTTCAGCACCTCATTTCGAACTTCGTGCTGATGCTGATCCTGATCCAGGTCGGATTATGGGCCGGCCGCACGGTGCGGTTTTACCTGGAAATCAAGGAGCTGGAGAGCGGGCCCGACCGGGCGTTCGCCGGTTCGCTCGACATCATCAACTTCGTCGCCCGGATGCTGATCTGGTCGTTGTTGATCCTCGTCGCACTCGAAAACCTGGGCGTGAACATCACGGCGCTGCTTGCCGGCCTGGGCGTGGGCGGCGTCGCCGTGGCGCTCGCACTCCAGAACATACTCGGTGATCTGTTCGCCTCGTTGTCCATCGCGCTCGACAAGCCCTTCGTCGTGGGCGACACGCTCAACATCGACCTGTACACCGGGACGGTGGAGCGCATCGGCATCAAAACCACCCGGCTGCGCAGCGATTCCGGGGAACAGATCATCCTGTCGAACGCCGACATCCTGAAGAGTCGCGTGCGCAATTATGGACGGATGCCCGAGCAGCGGGTGCTAACGACGCTGCGGCTCTCGTATGCAACGCCGACCGAACACCTTCACGGAATCCCCAAGCTGCTCGAATCCATCGTCCGGGACCAGCCCAACGCCCGGTTCGACCGCTGTCATTTCAAACTGCTGGGCGAATGCTCGCTGCAGTTCGAGCTTTCCTACTTCGCGCAACAACCGAAGCTCAATCCGCTGCTCGACCTGCAGCAGACGGTCAATCTCCGCATCGTCGACGAATTCCGCCGGCTCGGCATCGAATTCGCCTATCCGACCCAGCGCGTCGTTCTCGATCGGTAGAGCGGATGCTGCACGTGGTGCTGTTCGAGCCCGAGATTCCGCCGAATGCGGGGAATGTGATCCGCTTGTGCGCCAACATGGGCGCCACGCTGCATCTGGTGAAGCCCCTCGGGTTCCGACTCGATGACCGGAGCCTGCGGCGCTCGGGCCTCGATTATCACGATCTCGCCGACGTCCGGGTGCATGCGGATTTCGCCGCCTGCCTCGTCGATCTGGGCAGCGCGCGAGTCTTCGCCGTCGAGACCGGCGGAGCACGCTGTTACGGCGACGTGCTGTACTCGGCCGGCGATGCGTTGCTGTTCGGGCCGGAAACCCGCGGACTGCCGCCCGATGTTTTGGGGCGGATCGGACGCGGGAACACCCTGTACATTCCCATGCGCCCGCACAGCCGCAGCCTCAACCTGTCGAATGCCGTCGCCATCGTGGCCTTTCATGCCTGGCAAACGCTGGGCTTCGCAGGCGCTACTCCGTCTTCGGCTGCAACTCGAACAGGATGCGATCCTCGGGTCGGGTGAGGTCCTGATCCAGCCAGCCGCGAAACTGCTCGCGGTCGATGGTGCCGAGCCGCACGCGCTCCAGGACGACGCTGCCCACGATGAATTTCCGTCGCGTCTCATTCTTGCGCTCGCGTTGGGTTTCGACGGCGCGCTTGCGGGCCTCTGTGCGCTGCTGACGCAGTTTGAGCTGCTTGAGTCGCTCCTGCAGGGTCGAGATCTGGTCATCGAGTTTGGGCATTCGTCGCGTCCGGCTCTGGTTGCTTCGGGGTGCGGATCATACCGCGTCGTGGACGACGTCGCGCTTGCGCCTCAGCGCGCGCGCCGGAACGTCAGGTTGACCCGCTGCGCCCCGAGTATCGGGTGGTATCCCGGCTTGACGGGGGAGATGCCGTGGTAGCGCAGGCGCGCGGGCCCGCCGAACACCACGACGTCGCCGTGGCGCAGGGGAACGCGCAGGGACCTCGATGCCCGGGTATCGCCGCCGAATTGGAACACGGCCGGCAGTCCGAGCGAGACGGACACGATGGGCGCGCTGAAATCCGCCTCGTCCTTGTCCTGATGCAGCGACATGCGCGCACCGGGTGCGTAACGATTGATGAGGCAGGCGTCGGGCATGAAGCCGGCATGGCCGGCCGCCGCGGCGGCATCGCGGGCGAGTTCGCTGAACTGCGGCGGCATGGGCGGCCAGAGTCGCCCGCTGGCCGGATCCGTAGCCTGATACCGGTACCCGCGCCGGTCGCTCACCCAGCCGACGCTTCCACAGTTGGTCATCGCCACGGACATGGTGAAGCCGCCGGGTGTCTGCCACTGTCGATACGGCGCGGCCGCCGTGACGGCGGCGAGCGCGTCGATCAGAGTGGTTTCCCGGTCCAGCGCGTAGCCATGCAACAGCGCGGCCCCGGGGGTCAGCCAGGCGCAGCCGGTCCGGGACCCGCCGGCGTGATCGCGAAACAAATCTCTGGTCCGTCCTTGCATGTGCCGGGATCTTACCGCCTCGGGTAGACTAAGACCTAGGGGTCAAACTGTCATTCACCCGGCGGGGAGTGGTGCATGCTGCAGCAAGGCTTGATGATGGATCGGCCGCTGTTGATCTCCGACATCATCGAACACGGGTCCGCGCAATACGGCCACGTCGAGGTGGTGTCGAGGGAAACCCACGGCCCATTGCATCGCTACACCTACGCCGACTGCGCCGCTCGCGCACGGCGTTTGGGCGCGGCGCTGCTCGGCAGCGGGCTTCCCGCGGGCAGCGCAATTGCCTCGCTGGCCTGGAACAATTATCGGCATCTCGAGGCCTACTTCGGCGTCTCCGGGGTCGGCATGGTGCTGCACACCTGCAACCCGCGGCTGCATCCCCAGCAGCTCATTTACGTCATCAATCACGCCGACGACCGCATGGTTCTCTTCGATGCGACTTTTGCCCCGCTCGTCCAGCGGATCGCGGCATTCTGCCCACACGTCCAGGCATGGGTATCCCTCTGCGAGCGGGCGCACATGCCGGTCTTGGACGATCTCGTGAACGTGGTCTGCTACGAGGACTTCCTGGCGCCGCATGACGGGCGCCTGGAGTGGCCGCGCTTCGATGAGCGCACCGCCGCGGCGCTGTGCTACACCTCGGGTACGGCCGGCGATCCCAAGGGTGCGCTGTATTCGCACCGCTCGCTCGTGTTGGGCGCGATGACGGCTTGTCTGCCCGGGATTCTGTCGATGTCGCCCCGGGACACGATGCTGCCGGTCGTGCCGATGTTTCACGTGAACGCGTGGTGCATTCCCTATGCCGCGCCGATCGGTGGAGCGAAACTGGTGTTGCCGGGACCGCGTTTGGACGGCGCTTCGCTGTTCGAGTTGATGGAGGACGAAAAGGTCACCGTCAGTGCGGGAGTTCCGACCATCTGGCTGGCGCTCATGCAGCACGTCGAGCAGCACGGGTTGCATTTCTCCTCGATGCGGCGGACCGTCGTCGGGGGGTCGGCAATGCCCGAGTCCCTGATCGCGAAATTTGCGGATGAGTATGGCGTGGAGGTGCGCCATGGATGGGGCATGACGGAAACCGGGGGCGGCTCGACCCTGTCCGTGCTGAGCGCCGAGGAACTGGAATTGCCGCCGCCGGCGCGGCACGCGATCGTGGCGAAGCAGGGCCGTGCGTTTTTCGGTGTCGAACTCAAGGTCGTCGACGAGACCGGCGCCACTCTGCCGCGCGACGGCAGGTCGCAGGGAGAACTGATGGTGCGTGGGCACTCCGTCATATCGGCCTATTTCAAAGGGGAGCGGCCGACGTCCGTCGACGGCTGGTTTCCCACCGGCGACCTGGCGACCCTCGATCCGTCGGGCGTGGTTCAGATCCGGGACCGGGTCAAGGATCTCATCAAGACCGGCGGCGAGTGGATCAGCTCCATCGACTTGGAAAATGCAGCCATGGCGCATCCGGACGTGGGCCTCGCCGCGGTCATCGGCGTGAAGCATCCACGTTGGGTGGAACGGCCGGTGATATTCATCGTCTGCAAGCCCGGCCGGGTGCTCGAACGGCACGAGATCATCACGTTTTTGGAGACCCGCGTGGCGAAATGGTGGGTGCCCGATGACGTGGTTTTCGTGCCGTCGCTGGTCGTCGGCGGCACCGGCAAAGTCCAGAAGGGGCCGCTGCGGGAGCGGTACGCGGGCCTGCTCGCCGGCGGCGATCCCACCGCCTGAGTGTTTTTGTCCGCACTCGCGAGTGTCAGTCGTCCCAGCGCCGTCCACGCTCGCTGCGGCGCTCGTTCGACACGTTGCCGGCGCGCCAGATACCGAGCAGCTCGTCCCGCCGGCGCGGCTGACCCCGGCGGTCCCGATGATGTTTGTAGGAACAGGAACACGACTCGCGGGAGGCACACTCGGCCAGCGGCAGGAGCGGTGCATCGGCCGAGAGGAACCGCCCGTTGCGCAGACCCTGAGCCGCCTCGCAGGCCCAGCGGCCCGTGACGACGGAGACGGCATGCCATGGCGTGCTGCGGTGGGAAACCGGTTCGATCTTCTTGGCTGTCGGGGGGGCTGTCTTCTTGATCATTCCATCCCACTCAAGACCGGCGGCCTGTGCCGCGGAGAATAGCCAGTCTACAGTTCACACTTTGACGATGCACCTGTCGGCGATCATAAATTTACATAAAATGACAGTGGAAAACAGGCACTTTTGTTGCAACGCAATAGGATTTTATGACCTTTAAAGCCATCGTCATCGACAAGGAGGGGTCAGCCACCTGCGCCCGGTTGGTGGATGTCGCCAATGATGCACTTCCGGCCGGGGACGTCGCGATCGATGTCAGCCACTCCACTCTCAATTACAAGGACGCACTGGCAATCACGGGAAGGGCTCCCATCGCGCGCAGCTTTCCGATGGTGCCCGGCATCGATTTGGCCGGCATCGTGTCGCACAGCGACAATCCGCGGTTCAAAGCGGGAGATCGGGTGCTGCTCAACGGCTTCGGCATCGGGGAGAGCCGCTGGGGAGGCCTCGCCGAACGCGCTCGAGTGTCAGGTGACTGGTTGATTCCGATCCCCGCGCCGTTCAGCGCGGCGCAGGCGATGGCCTTGGGAACGGCCGGCTACACCGCGATGCTCTGCGTGATGGCATTGCAGCGTCTGGGGCTCACGCCCGAGAAGGGGCCGGTCCTCGTGACGGGCGCAGGCGGAGGGGTGGGCGGCGTCGCGATCCAGATCCTGCATCGGGCGGGATACCGGGTCATCGCCTCGACGGGTCGGCCGGCGGAGGCGGCGTATCTGCACGAACTCGGGGCGGACGCGGTCATCGATCGAGCAGAACTTTCGGGTCCCGGCAAACCCCTGGCCAAGGCGCGTTGGGCCGGCGCCATCGACAGCGCCGGCAGCCACACTCTGGCGAACGCCTGCGCCGCGACCCTTGACGACGGGGTCGTCGCCGCCTGCGGCCTCGCGCAGGGCATGGATTTTCCGGGTTCGGTGGCGCCGTTCATTCTGCGGGGGGTGACGCTGGTCGGGATCAATTCCGTTTACCGTTCCCTGGCCGATCGCGAGGAGGCCTGGAGCCGTCTCGCGCGCGACATCGATGGCACCCGGCTCGAACGGATGACCCGCACCATTCCCCTGGCGGCCGCCATACCGGCCGCCGCCGACCTGATCGGGGGGAAAGTCCGCGGCAGGCTGGTGGTGGCGATGTGAGCCGGCGGCTCGCGCGGACCCCTCCGACAAGTCTCCCGATTATTCCGTCTCGGCGCGCAGTTCGCGTCCCATCAGGGCCTGTGCCGCCTCCCGTACCGCGCGGTCCTCGTGCATGATGCGGAAGACCTCGCGACAGATCGGCATCTCGACCGCCAGGGTGTCGGCGACGGCGCACACGGCACGCGAGGCGAGCACGCCCTCGACTACCTGACCGATGTCGCGTTGCGCGATCGGCATTGGTACGCCGCGACCGAGCGCGAGTCCCAGCCGCCGATTGCGCGATTGATCGTCGGTACAGGTGAGCACGAGGTCGCCGAGCCCGGCCAGTCCCATGAACGTGTCGCGGGCCGCCCCGAGGCGCAGCCCCAGCCGCTGCATCTCGGCGAGACCGCGCGTGATGAGCGCCACCCGGGTATTGGCGCCGTAGCCCATGCCGTCGGCGATGCCGCAGGCGATGGCGATGACGTTCTTGACGGCGCCGCCCACTTCGACGCCCACGATGTCGGCCTGAACGTAGGCGCGAAAACTGAGGTTGGAGAGCAGGCGTGCCAGCGCCTTGGCGAAATCGGTGTCGCGCGAAGCGACGGTCATGGCCGTGGGAAGTCCGGCGCCGACCTCGGCTGCGAAGGTCGGGCCCGACAGCACCGCGCCGGCCCGATTTCCGAGCACTTCGGCGACCACCTGATGCGGCAGCAGACCCGACGCGATCTCGAACCCTTTGGTTGCCCAGGCGATCCGTGAGTCCGGCACCAGGTGGCTGCCGACGGTCTCCAACGTGGCGCGGAAGGCGTGCGATGGCACTGCAACCAAGACGTCGCGCGCGCCCGTGAGTGCCGCGGCAAGGCTGTCGGCAACGACGAGTCCGGGCGGGAAAGCGATGTTCGGGAGGTACCGGGCGTTCTGCCGCCGGTCCCGCATGACCGACAGCTGCGCGGCATCGCGGCCCCACAAGCGGGTGGGATTGGCGGTGCGGGCAAGATGAACGGCCAGCGCGGTACCCCAGGATCCCGCGCCGATCACCGCCACCGGCTTCTGGCGCGTCGTCGGCACGGCTCGGAACCTGGCCTAGTTGACCAGGGCGGACTGGGGCTGTTCGGACGCCTGGGAGAACAGGACGTCGAAGTTGACCAAGGGCAGAAGAAAGTTCGGAAAGCCGCCCTTGACGATCAGGTCCGAAATGACTTCCCGAGCGTACGGGAACAGCACGCTGGGGCAAAAGCTGCCGATCAGGCGCTTGAGATCCTCGACCGACGCACCGGCAATCTGGAATACACCCGCCTGTTTCACCTCGACGAGGTACAAGGTGGCGTCCCCCTGCTTCGCTTCGAGGGTGATGGTCAGCAGCACCTCGCGCACGTCAGCGGCGAGTTCCTCTGCCGAGGTGTTCATGTTCAGCTGAAATTTGGGCTCCCAGCCCTGGTTGTTCGGCAACCTCGGACCGTTCGGCGACTCGTACGAGCAGTCCTTTAAATAGACACTCTGCAGCGACACCTGTACTCCGCCCACGCTGGCCCCGGCACCTTCAGATCTGACCTCGTTCATCATTCCCCCTCGATTAATCGATCCAGTTCGCCCCTGCTCTCGAGGGCGAACAGATCGTCGCACCCGCCGACATGCTTGTCGCCGATAAAAATCTGCGGAACGGTACGCCGCCCGCTGCGCGCGATCATGTCCTCGCGAAACTTGACGTCATCTTCGACGTTGATCTCGGTGTAAGACAGCTGCTTGCCCGCGAGGAGCGCCTTCGCCCGCTGACAATAAGGACACCACCCTGTGACATACAGAGTGATCGCTGGCTGGCTCATTTGGCGCCCGACTTACCGCCTGAAGCGGTCTTCGTCAGCGGCAGGTTGTCCTTCTGCCAGGCGTTGAGACCGCCCTCCAGATTGAATACCTTGGTGAATCCGAGTTTGGTGAGCGCGCGCGCGGCACCCGCGCCGCCACTGCCGCTTTCGTCATACGTGATCACGTTCTTGTCCCGCCACTTCTTCAGGCTCTCCGCCTGGGATTCCAATTCTGCCGCCGGCACGTTTCGCGCGTCGCCGATGTGGCCTGCGTCGAACGCCTCCTTGGGCCGCAGATCCAACACCAGGGCGCCCTGATTCATGAGACGCACGGCCTGCATGGCGGACAGCGCCGCAAACGCCTGGAGACGCGCCACCACCTCGTACACGGACAGCGCCACGGCCATCAGAATCGCCCCGCTCGCGAGCCAGGGGTGGTGTCCGATGTATTCGAATAATCGCTGCATGGCATTCAATCAATGGGTTTTTCGGGCGCGCAAGTATAGCAGCGGCCACAAGGCTTGTATGCTTGCCGTCCGAACCCCGTCGATCCAAGAAATGCCGCTCCGTTTATCCATTTTCTGCCTGTTAGCCGTTGTCGGCCTGCTCCCGTCCGGGCCGCTGCGGGCCGCCGCCGAGACCGCGGATTCGGCACAGGCGCGGGCCAAGCTCGCCGAAGTGCGGGGCCGCATCGCCGCGCTGACAGACCGTCTCGGCGGTGAGCTGAAAGACCGGGACGCCCGGGCGGCGCGCCTGCGCGAAGCCGACCTCGCCATCACCGCGGTGCGGCGCCGGCTCGATGGCCTGCACGCGGCGCAGGCAACTGCGGAGCGGCGCCGGGGCGAGCTGCGCGGCGAGGCGGCTGCGGTGAGGCGCTCGCTCGACGCCGAGCGTGGCGCGCTCGCAGCGCAGGTGAGCGCGGCCTTTCAAATGGGCGGCCAGGAGCAGCTCAAGATGCTGTTGAACCAGGGCGACCCGGCAAGTGTCGGCCGCATGCTCGCTTACTACGGCTACTTTGCCCGTGCGCGGGCCGCGCGGGTGGCCGAGATCCGGGAGCGTGTCGACCGGCTGCAGGAATTGACGGCGCAAATCGAGCAGCAAAGCGCCGACCTGCACTCGCTCGAGGCCGACGTGTCGCGGGAAATGGCGGATCTGCAACAGGCGCGGACCACGCGCACCGCGGCCCTCGCCGCCGCGACGACCGAAGTGGCGAACGGCACGGAGGAACTCACTCGGTTGAAGCGCGAGGAACAGGCCGAGGAAGCCTTGGTGGCGGATCTTGCGCGGGTGCTTCAGGATTTTCCCGTCGACGCGCAGCAGAGTTTCGGCTCGTTGCGGGGCAGATTGCCGTGGCCGGTGCAGGGGCGCGTGACCGCAAAGTATCAAGCCGCGCGCGAAGGCGCGGCGGCGGGCGTGCGACGCAACGGCGTGCTCATCGAAACGTCCCGCGGCGCGAAGGTCCGCGCCCCGTACTTCGGACGCGTGGTGTACGCCGACTGGCTGCAGGGGCTGGGACTGCTGCTCATCATCGGCCACAATGGCAATTACCTGACCCTCTACGGCCATGCGGAAGTGCTCTACAAGTCCGTGGGGGACTGGGTGGCGCCGGGCGACGTGATCGCCGCGGTGAGCGATGCGGCGGGAGCGCCCCCGCAGCTCTATTTCGAAATTCGCGACGGACGCACGCCCCAGGACCCCAAAATGTGGCTGAAGGCCGCGCCGTAGCGTTCTAGGCGGCGGACGCGCGCTGCGAAGTGTGCGCCGTTCAACTGGCGGCAGGCCCCTGCCGCACGTATGCTCACGTCACCGATGTTGAAACGAAACCGCAAAAGGGCCTGGCTCGTCTTGGGCCTGTCGATGGGACTGGCGCCCGGGGCAAGCGTGTCGATGGCTGCCGGTGCGCCGGCCGCCGACTCGCCGGGCGCAGAAACGCCGGCCGCCGGTGCGCCGGCCGCCGGAACGCCGGCCGCCGCTAAACCGGCAAGCGGCCAGGACGTTCCATGGGCGGACGCGCGCATGCTCGCGGAAGTCCTCGAGCGCGTCGAGCACGACTACGTGAATCCGGTGGACGATCATCAGCTGCTACAGGCGGCCATCCGCGGCATGGTGTCGTCGCTCGATCCCTACTCGGCGTTTCTCGACAACGAGGAATACGACGAGATCAAGATCTCGAGTTCCGGGCAGTATTCCGGCGTCGGCATCGAAGTCTCGCTGGAGGATGACCAGGTTGTCGTGGTATCCCCGTTCGACGGATCACCGGCGGCGCTTGCCGGGATCCGACCGGGCGATGTCATCACCGCCATCGATGGCGTGCCGGTGAACACGTCCGCTCTCGCGGACACGATCGGACGGATGCGAGGCAAGGAGGGGACGCCGGTCAGGATCGGCATCCTGCGCGAGGGAAGCCCCGAGCCTCTGGAGTTCACGTTGAAGCGCTCGAAGGTCGAGCTCCACAGCGTCAAGGCCGAGCTGCCGGAACCCGGCTTTGGTTATCTGCGGATTGCCGAATTCAGCGAGACCACCGGCGACGACACCGTGGCCGCCCTGCGCAACCTGCGCAAGCGCAACGCGGCGCCCCTCAAAGGTTTGGTGCTCGACCTGCGGAACAATCCGGGCGGCGTGCTCGAGGCCGCCGTGGCCGTGGCCGATGCGTTCCTCGACAGCGGCGTGATCGTCAGCGCCCGGGGCCGCACGCCGGAATCCAAGTTCGAGATGAGCGCCACACCCGGCGACGAGTTAAATGGGGCGCCCATCGTGGTGCTGGTCAATGGCGGTTCGGCTTCCGCCGCGGAGATCGTGGCAGGCGCCCTCAAGGATCATCACCGGGCGAGCCTCATGGGCCGCAAGACCTTCGGCAAGGGGTCGGTTCAGACCGTGATGCCCCTGTCGGGCGACCGGGCCATCAAACTGACGACCTCGTTGTATTACACCCCTTCCGGTATTTCGATCAATCACCGGGGCATCGCCCCGGACATCGAGCTGGAACGGGATCCGAAACCGCCGGCGGAGCCGGTCCCGCCGGACGCGTCCCTCGAGCTGCGCGATCCCGACGTCAAGCGTGCCATCCAGGAGCTGAAGGCGCCGACGGTGGGCACGGGCAGGTCGGTGACCGCGGCGCTTCGGGGACCGTAGCCCGTATGCGCAGCACCCGTTCGATCGAGATTCTGTGTCTGGCCCTCGCCGCCTTGGTGCTCGTGTGGTCGAAGACCCTGGTGACCCAGCCGTGGCCCGTGTCCGGCCTGTTGGGAGCCTTCGCGCTGGCCATCGTCGCCTTCCGGGCGCGCCGTTTCTTTCCGCAGCAGACGCGCCTCAAGCTGCAGATCGAGTCCTGGTCCATGGTGATCTTCATCACCGCCGTGCTCTGGTTCTCCGGAAAGAATGCGAGTCCGCTGCTCAACCTCTACCTGTTGCCGATCATCCTGAGTGCGTTCACGCTCGGCCGCGTCGTCACGCTGGCTCAGGTGGCGGTGATTGCCCTGTGCCATTTCCTGCTCGCCGCGGCGACTCCCGGGGTGGATGTGGCCTCCCTGACCTATGCCGCCCGCGCTACCGGCGAACTGGCGCCGTTCCTGATCGTCGCCTATTTGACGACCACGTTGTCCGCCGACATCACGGAGGCGCGAGAACACATCGAGAGCCTGGCGCAGACCGATGCGCTGACCGGCCTCGCGAACCAGCGCCAGTTCAACGAGGTGTGGCAGCGTGAACATGCTGCCAGCGAGCGGAACCACACGCCGTACGCCTTGTTGATGATCGACATGGACAAGCTCAAGGACATCAACGAGGACTTCGGACAGGAGGGCGGCAACAGCGCCATCATGCTGGTGGCCCAATGCCTGCAGCGGAGCATCCGCGTCACCGATACGGCGGCGCGCTTCACGGGGGACGAATTCGCGGTGCTCCTGCCGGGCGCCTCCCCGGAGATCGCCGAGTCGGTGGTGAAACGCGTGCGCCACAATGTCTACAAGACCACGCTGGATCTGCGCTCGCGCATGATCCGCTGCAGCGTCAGCATCGGCGTCGTCAACTATCCCAAGGATGGCCGCGACCGGCGCGAGCTCGCGGCGCTGGCCGACCGGAACATGTACCGGGACAAGGAGCTGCGGCGCACGCCGGGGTCGAAGGCTGCCGGCCTCACTTGAGACTTCACTTTAAGCGCGGATTCACGCTGCATGACTTCCATCACATTGGTGACAATGTTCTAATTGGACTTTACAGATAAAGCTGGCAAAGTTAGCGACGCGTCACGGCCGAGCGGGCGCAGCATATGGTTACCTTGGCTTAATTCCGATTTTCTAGGGAAATTCATGAGTTCAACGAATCGAGCACGGCTGTCGCCGGCGGCGGCTGCGGCCGGCGCCCTGGTGGTGTTTTGGACCTTGAATGCCACAGCGAAGCCCACGCTCGAGCCGAAACTCAAGTCGAGTTCGGTTCTGGTCGTCGATCAGAGCGATTCTGCCGTCCTGATTTCGCGTCACGCGGACGTGGCGGCACCGATCGCTTCCATCACCAAGCTGATGACCGCCCTGGTGGTGTTGGACGCCAAACAGCCGCTCGATCAGCCGGTGATGATCACTGAGGCCGAGACCGAGCTGGCGCGCGGCGGTGTTTCGCGCCTGAGCGTGGGGACGGTGCTGAGCCGCGGCGATTTGATGCATCTGGCCCTGATGTCCTCGGAGAACCGGGCCGCCCACGCCCTGGGTCGCACCTATCCCGGTGGCATGATGGCGATGGTCAAGGCGATGAACAGCAAGGCCGTGGCCTTGGGGATGACCAACGCTCATTTCTCCGATCCCACCGGTTTGTCGAGCGACAACGTCGCCAGCCCGGAGGACTTGTCCAAGCTGGTGATCGCGGCATCGAAAAATCCGCGTATCCGCGAATTTTCGACCGATCCCAGCTATGCCGTACGGGTACGTCGGCGTCTCGTGGAATTTCACAACACGGACAGCCTGGTCAAGAATCCGGACTGGAACATCATCGTCCAGAAAACGGGCTTCATCAACGAAGCGGGCAAGTGTCTGGTGATGGAAGCCGTGATCGACGGCCGCAACGTCGTGATCGTGTTGCTCGACTCTGCCGGCCGTTTGACGCGGGTCGCGGACGCCAAGCGGGTCAAGACTTGGATGGAGGCGAACGCCTCGCAGCGCATCCGACTGTCGATGCGCTGACGATCCCCGCGGCCCGCCGGCTTCCGGCGCCGCTCAGTTCGCGTGAATCAGATGCCAGACGGCGCCCACCAAACCGCCTGCGACGAGGATGAGTGTGGGCAGCGCGGACAGTCCATAGCCCGGGCCGCGCTTCGCCGGGTCCTTCACGTAGGACGCGGAGTAGATCTCCCGGCCGATGAGGTAGACCACGCCGAGCAGGGCAGCCCACAGTGGGTTCCAGTAGCGTCCGAAGAGATAAATCCCCGGTACGAATACGATCAGCTGCTCCAAGGTGTTCTGTTGGACGCGGAAGTGCCGGTCGAACACCGGATGGCCGCTGACCGCGGGGGCCTGGACCCCGTGTTTGCCGCGAGCCATACCGACCTTGATCCCGAAGACGACGAACTGCAGAAGTGCGAGGGCAGTCACGATATCGACATAAGCCATGGAGTATCCCCGTGTGATGGCCGATTCTACCACTCCATCGGACCGCGATTTCCGGCAGGATAGGGTCATGAGTTCAACCCGCAAATCCCGCTCCGGCACCCGGGGTTACGCCCACCTGGTCGAGGTCGACGTCCCGGTGGACCGCGTCTGGCGAGCCCTGACCGATCCTGCCCTGATCCGCATCTGGTCCGGCCAGGAAGCAGAAATCGATCCGCGCAAGGGTGGTTTGTATCGCATCGGCCGGCGTCAGGGCGGTGGCCGCGAAGCCCACATCGACATTTTCGAGCCGAACCGGCGGCTTCGTCTCATCTATCTCCGCGCTCCTGACACGCCGTCCAGCGACAGTGCCGTGGTCGACGACTTCCTGCTCGATGTGCGCAAGGGGGACGGCACCGCCTCGCTGCGTGTCTTGGGTTCCGGTGTGCCGGACGCCGAGGAATGGGATAAACCCTATGTGCGCATGCGCATGGGTTGGGAGCGCTTCCTGGGACGCATCAAGGCGATGCTCGAAACACCGCCCGAGCCGCCCAAACCTCCGCCGCCGCCCAAGGATCCGCCGTTGCCGGGACTCGATTACTAGAGTCCCAGGAGCCGTGGCGGCGGGGTGCCCTTGAAATCTCCGGCGGCGCAATCATGAAAGGGTCCATGGAGCCCGTATGCCTGGTTTTCTGATTCGTGCGGCGGTGGTCGCCCTGGGTCTTTGGCTCGCGACACTATGGGTGCCCGGGGTGTCCATCGACGGTCCGTCCACGCTGGTGCTCGCAGGAGTGCTGCTCGGCGTGGTGAATTCGGTGGTCCGTCCCATCGCCATCGTGCTCACCCTGCCCATGACCATCCTCTCGCTGGGATTGTTCCTGCTCGTGATCAATGCCGGCATGGTGGCACTGGTCGCCTGGATCCTGCCCGGCATGCACGTCGCAGGTTTCGGTGCAGCCTTCTGGACGGCGGTGCTGGTCAGCGTGGTGAGCATGGTCGGTTCCTGGTTCATCGGTCCGCGCGGCCGCTTCGAAGTGATCGTCAAGCGGCGCTGAGCGCACCCTGTCAGGTCCCGGACCGGCAGACCGCTAGCGTCCGGCCTCTTCCGCTTCCTGCTTGGCGCGTGCCGCGATCTTGTCCTTGAGCAGCAGTCCGGCCATCACGATTCCGATCTCGTACAGCAGATACATCGGCACCGCCATCGCGCTCTGCGAGACGGCATCGGGCGGTGTGACGAAGGCGGCGAAAATGAAGATGCCGAGCAACACGAAGCCGCGATTCTTGCGCAGCGCCGTGATCTTCACGAAGCCCGTCCACACCAGGAGCACGGTGGCCACCGGGACCTCGAAGGCGGCGCCGAACGCGAGCAGCAGCACCATGACGAAGTCCAGGTAGCTCCCCATGTCGGTCATCATCTGCACGCCGTTCGGCGTCGTGGCGACGAAAAAGCTCAGCATCACCGGGAAGACGACGTAGTACGCAAAGGCCGCGCCGGCATAGAAGAGCAGCACGCTGGAAACGAGCAGCGGCACGGCGAGCTTCTTCTCGTGGCGGTACAGCCCGGGCGCCACGAAGGCCCAGGCCTGATAGAGCACGAAGGGGATCGCGATGCCGATGGCGAGCACGAGGGCGAGCTTGAACGGCACGGTGAAAGGCGCCACCACGCTGGTGGCGATCAACGTAGCGCCCGCCGGCAGCTTGCGCTTCAGCGGCTCGGCGACGAACGTGAACAGCTGGTTCATGTAGATCGCGCACGGGATGAAGCAGATGCCGACCGCCAGCATCGCTTTGAGCAGCCGATCGCGCAGCTCCAGCAGGTGCGAAATCAAGGTACCTTCGGCGAGCCCCCCCGGATCGCCGTCCGGCTCACTCATGGGGTGGTTGACTGTCGGTGGGTCCCGCCGACGGCGGGTGAAGTTCCGCCGGGGGCGTGCTGGGATCGGATGGAACGGCCGGCGGACTCTCGCTGCGATGCGCTGGCGCCTTGACCGTATTGGCCCGGTCCTTCATCAATTCCTCGGCACTGACCTCCCGCTCGAGCTGCTCGCTCAGCTGGCGCGCCATGGCGCGGGCGCGACCCATCCAGTTGCCGACCTGGCGGGCCACCCGGGGAAGCCGCTCCGGCCCGAGCACGACCAGCGCGATGGCCGAAGTGAGCAGTATTTCCGAGAAGCCGAAATCAAGCATGAATCATCAGGCGTTCGTTTTGGGAGACGCCTTGACCTCGGTATCGCGGACCGCCGCCCCTGGCGTGGCGACGCCCGGCGTGGCGACGCCCGGCGTGGCGACGCCCGGCTGGAAATCAGCATCCTGCTTCAGCTGTTTGACCGATTCCTCGGTTTCGCCGTCGTTCATGGCCTGCTTGAAGCCCTTGACGGCGGCGCCCAAGTCCGTGCCGATGGTACGCAGCCGCTTCGTGCCGAAGACCACCAGCGCGATCGCCAAAATCACCAACAACATTTTAGAATCGAACATGTCGTTTCTCCGGTTTGGGCGCCAATGATACGCCAAAGATATTATGACATTGGACAACGGCTGACCGCTGCGTGTTCGGTCGCATTTGGCACGGGGCGGTCAGCTTTCCAGCCAGAACGTCACCGGCCCGTCGTTGATCAAAAACACCTGCATGTCGGCGCCGAAGACACCGTTTTCGACGCGGGGGTGCTGGGTGCGCGCGAATTCGACCATTCCCTCGAACAGGCGCCGGCCCAGATCGGGTGGCGCCGCCGTCGAGAACCCGGGCCGTAAGCCGTGCCCGGTATCGGCGGCCAGCGTGAACTGAGGCACGAGCAGCAGGCCGCCGCCCGTCTGCACGAGGCTCAAATTCATTTTCCCCTCGGCATCGCCAAAAATCCGGTACTTGAGCACGCGCGTCAGGAGCCGACGGGCGGACTCGGCGTCGTCTGTGGGTTTGACGCCGACCAAGACCAGGAGTCCTGCGCCAATGGTGGCCACCGGCTCACCCCCGATCCTCACCGTCGACTCCACAACGCGCTGTAAAAGAGCGATCATAGATTATTAAAATCCCACTCTATCGACAATCACCCGCAATAGTCGGACGTCAGAATCCACAAGCACAGAGAATTCTTGTAAGTGGGTGGAGCGATTCTAAATTCCGTTTATTTCCGCCACAATGTGGGCGTGAAAAGCACAAGAAGGGTGAAAACCTCCAGTCTCCCCAGTAACATGGCGATGGAGCACACCCACGTCTGAAAGTCCGTGAGAACCCCGTAGTTGCTTCCGGGGCCCACCAGCCCGAGTCCCGGCCCGGCATTGTTGATGCAGGCGATGATCGCGGTGAGCGACGTGAGAAAATCGAGCCCGCTCGCCAGCTGCACGAAGATCAGCGTGACGATGCTCATGAAGTAGAGGAACACGAAGGCGAGCACCGCGAACACGACCCGGTTGGCGATCACGACGCCGCCCACCTTGAGCGGCCGCACCATGTTCGGATGGACCAGCATGTTGAGTTCGCGGTTGGCCTGTTTCGCGAGCACCAACGTGCGGATCATCTTCACGCCGCCGCCGGTCGAACCCGAACTCGCCACGATGCAGCTCAGAAAGATCATCCACATCGGCGCGAAAATCGGCCAGCGCGAATAGTCCTGGGTGTGCAGTCCGCTGTCCGTGGCGATGGAGACGACATTGAACGTCGCATGGCGCAGGGCCGTGGGGAAATCCGGGTAGGTGCCCTTGAGCACGAGAAACAAGGCAATGCCGACGCAGCTGACGACGAGCACCCCGAGCACCGCTTTGGCTTCGGCGTCGCGGAAATACGCGGTCACCCCGCGCTGGCTCCACGCGAGGTAGTGGGTGGCGAAATTCAAGGCGGCCAGGATTTGAAAAACCGTCAGGACCATCTCGATCTGAACCGAATTGAAGTGGCCGATGCTGGCGTCGTATGTCGAAAAACCGCCGAGCGCGAGCGCCGAAAAACCGTGGCATACGGCGTCAAACCAGTTCATTCCGGCGAATTTGAGACACACGATGCAGGCGCCGGTGAGCCCGGCATAGACGGCCCAGAGCAGCTTTGCGGTCTGCCCGATGCGCGGGGTCAACTTGCTGTCCTTCATGGGCCCCGGCATCTCCGCGCGGTAGATCTGCATGCCGCCCACCCCGAGCATCGGCAGAATCGCAACCGCGAGGACGATGATGCCCATGCCGCCCAGCCAGGAGAGCAGGTGCCGCCAAAGGTTGATCGACCGCGGCAAAAACTCGAGCCCGGAAAGCACGGTTCCCCCGGTCGTGGTGAGTCCGGATGCCGCCTCGAAGTAGGCGTCGGTGAAATTGATCGGCAGAAACTTCCACAATGGAAATCCGGCGACCGCCGGCAGCGCCACCCAGGTGAGGGCCACCAGCATCAGCCCGTCGCGGGTCTTGAGCTCCCGTTTGAAGCGCCGTGTCGTGAGCCAGAGGAGCGCGCCGAGCACGAACGTGGCCCCGGCCGACATGACGAACGACCATAGCGCCGGGTCTAGCTCCCAGATCGCCATCACCAGAGGCGCCAGCATGGTCACCGCGAACACCATCATCACCAGCGCAAACACGTGGGCGACCGGCAGCAGCGTGTCTTTCACGGCGGCGCGTCTTTCACAGGAAGGAAGCTGAACCCTGAAACAGCTTCTCGACGGCGTCGATGTGGCGGCGATCCGTGAGGAACAGAATGAGATGGTCGTCCGGCTGCACGGTGGTGTCGTGATGGGCGATGATGACATCCTCGCCCCGCACCACGGCGCCCAGCGTCGTGCCTTCGGGCAGCGCGATGTCCTCGATGCTGCGGCCGATCACCTTGGAGCTGTCCGCATCGCCGTGCACCACGACCTCGAGCGCCTCGGCCGCGCCGCGCCGCAGCGAATGCACGCGCACCACGTCGCCGCGCCGTACGTGCGCGAGCAGCGAGCCAATGGTGATGGTCTGCGGTGAGATTGCGACGTCGATGGAGCCGCTCTCGATCAACTCCGCGTAGGACGGTTTGTTGATGAGCGCCATCACCTTGTGCGCGCCGAGGCGCTTGGCGAGCATCGCCGAGAGGATGTTGGCCTCCTCCGAGTTCGTGAGCGCGGCGAAGACGTCGGTGCTGTCGATGTTCTCCTCCAGGAGCAGCTCCTCGTCCGCGGCATCGCCGTGCAGCACGATGGTCCGGTTGAGCAGTTCCGAGACGCGTCGCGCTCGTCGGCTGTCCCGCTCGATCAGCTTCACCTGATTCTTGTCCTCGAGTTCGCTCGCGAGGCGGAAGCCGATGTTGCCGCCGCCGGCGATCACCACCCGGCGCGCGGGCGCCTCCTCGCGGCGCATTTCCTTCATGACCACGCGGATGTGCTTGCGTGCCGCCAGGAAGAACACCTCGTCGCCGTCCTCGATGACGGTCTCCCCCTCCGGCTTGATGCTGCGGCCGGCTCGGTAGATTGCCGCCACACGGGCGTCGGCGGTCGGAATGTGATCCCGCAGCGTCCGCAGGGCCTGTCCCACCAGCGGGCCGCCCGACAGCGCCCGGATGCCGACCAGCCGCACCCGCCCGTCGGCGAAGTCCAGAACCTGCAGCGCGCCGGGATAACGGATCAGGCGCGCCACGTACTCGGTGACGAGCTGCTCCGGGCTGATCCAGACATCGACCGCAACCCCGTTCTCACCGAACAGCCGGTCGCGCTCGGTGTAATCCGCCGAGCGCACGCGGGCGATTTTCTTCGGTGTGCGGTATAGCGTCCAGGCGATCTGGCAGGCCAGCATGTTGACCTCGTCGCTGTTCGTCAGGGCGACGAGGATGTCGGTGCTGGCGATGCCGGCGGCCTCGAGAATGCGCGGACTGGCCGCGTTGCCGTTCACCGTGCGTATGTCGAGACGGTCCTGCAGATCCCGCAGAATCTCCTCGTTCACGTCGATGACGGTGACGTCGTTCGCCTCCTCGCGCGAGAGGTGGTACGCCGCCGTCCGCCCGACCTGTCCGGCACCCAGAATGATGATCTTCACAGCGCGGTCACTTTACACGACCTCGAGATTGGCATACGACAGCATTAACCACTTTGTCCCCTGGCGCTCGAAATTCACCTGGATTCTAGCCTGCGGACCGTTACCCTCGAAATTGAGCACCACTCCGTCGCCGAACTTGGCGTGGCGCACCCGGCTGCCCATGCGCATGGCGTGGGTGGGCGCATCCTCGAGGCTGGGGCTGCGCCGCGCGAACACCGGCCGCGACACCTGCAGCCGCGGCCGGATTTCCTCCACCACCTCGGGCGGCAGTTCGCCGATGAACCGCGACGGCTGGCCGTACTGGTCCACACCGTACAAACGGCGCTGCTCGGCATAGGTGAAGTACAGCTGGCGCATCGCGCGGGTGGCGCCGACGTAGCAGAGCCGCCGCTCCTCCTCGAGGCTGGCCAAATCTGCGATGGACCGCTGATGCGGGAACAGGCCATCCTCCATGCCCGCCAGGAACACCACGGGGAATTCGAGGCCCTTGGCCGTGTGCAGGGTCATCATTTGCACGCAGTCGGCATAGGGGTCCGCCTGCCCCTCTCCGGATTCGAGAACGGCATGGGCGAGAAAGGATTCGAGCGGCTGAAGATCGGTCTCGCCGTCCGGGGCAAATCCCTTGGCGGCGCTCACCAGCTCGAGCAGGTTCTCCACACGGCCCTCGCCCCGCTCGCCCTTCTCCTTCTTGAAGTGCTCGATGAGACCGCTCATCTGGATGACGTGGTCCACCTGCTCGGAGAGCTCCAGCCCCGCGATCTCCCGTCCGAGCGTGTCGATCAGATCCAGGAAGCTCTGCAGCGCCTGCGCCGCGCGCTGCGGCAGTCCGGCCTTCACGGCGCGCGTCGAGACGTGCCACAGCGACGTGCCCTCGGCCCGCGCCATGTCGCGCAACGTGTCCAGGGTCTTCGCGCCGATCCCGCGCGTCGGCAGGTTGACGATGCGTTCGAATGACGTGTCGTCCGCACGGCTGGCGACGAGTCGCAGATAGGCGAGGGCATCCTTGATTTCGGCGCGCTCGAAGAACCGCAGGCCCCCGTAGACGCGGTAAGGCATGCGCGCATTCAAAAAGGCCTCTTCGAAGACCCGGGACTGCGCGTTCGAGCGGTACAGCACGGCGACCTCGCGCCTCGCCCCGCCGCGGTCCACCCACTCACGAATGCGGTTGACGACGAAGTCGGCCTCGTCGCGTTCGTTGAACGCGGCGTACAGCTTGACGCGCTCGCCGTCCTCGCCGCTGGTCCACAGGTTCTTGCCGAGCCGCCCGCCGTTGTTGGCGATGAGGGCGTTCGCCGCCTTGAGGATCGTGCCCGTCGAGCGGTAGTTCTGCTCGAGCTTGTAGAGCACCGCCTTCGGATAGTCGCGGCGGAATTGATTCAGGTTCTCAACGCGCGCGCCCCGCCAGCGATAAATCGACTGATCGTCGTCGCCGACCGCGAATGGCAGGCCCTCGGGACCGGCCAGCAACATCAGCCATTTGTACTGAATGGCGTTGGTGTCTTGAAACTCGTCGACCAGCACGTGCCGGAAGCGGGTCCGATAGTGATGCAGGAGGGCGGCATTGTCGCGCCACAGCTCATAGGCGCGGAGCAGCAGCTCGGCGAAGTCCACGACTCCCGCACGCTGGCATGCTTCCTCGTAAGCCTGATAGATGCGTACGAGCTGGCGACGCGTCGGGTCACCGTCGTCCTTGAGCTGTTTCGGCCGCAGGCCCTCGTCTTTCTGGGCATTGATGAACCAGAGTATTTCGCGTGGCACCCACCGGGCTTCGTCGAGATCGAGTGCCTTCAACACCTTGCGCAACAGCCGCGCCTGGTCCTCGGCGTCGAGGATCTGGAAACTCTGCGGCAATCCGGCCTCGCGCCAGTGCAGTCGCAACAACCGGTGCGCCAGCCCGTGGAAGGTGCCGATCCACAGGGCACCGCCCGGAATGCCCAACAGCGTCTCGATGCGACTGCGCATCTCCGCGGCCGCCTTGTTCGTGAAGGTGACGGCCAAAATGCTGTTGGGCGAGGCGCCCTCGACCTGGATCAGCCAGGCGACCCGGTGAACGAGCACCCGCGTCTTGCCGCTGCCGGCGCCGGCGAGCACGAGTGCCGCCCCGAGCGGCGAGCCGACCGCCTGACGCTGGGCGTCGTTCAGGCCGTCGAGAAGATGTGATACGTCCATAAGGCCGCGGATTGTACTGCCAGACAGGGTCCTACACCCGCCCCTGACGCGCCTCCTCCGCAAACTCGATGAGCGCAATCACCAGGGAGAGGACCACGGGACCTGCGATGATGCCGATGGCCCCGAATGCGGGAATTCCCCCGAGCACGCCGACGAACACCGCCAGGGCCGAAATGTCGGCCCGTCCCGAGATCAACATCGGACGCAGGACGTTGTCCAGTCCGCCCAGCATGATTCCCCACGCCAACATGAAGATCCCGAAGCCCCAGCGGCCGTCGAGGAAGAGCCAGGCCGCCGCCGGCACCCAGACGAAGGCGGAACCGCCGATGGGCAGCATGGACAGGAGCGCGGCCAGCACACCGAACACCACCGGTGACGGCAACCCGGCGATGGCGAACCCGATCCCGATCAACACCCCCTGCAGGACCGCGGTCATGCTGGTCCCGAACACGATGGCCCGAGTCACGGCGCTCAACTGGTGGAACAGGCGCTCCTTGCGAACCTCGTCGAGCGGGATGAGCGACCGGGCGCGCGCCATCATGACGTCGCCGTCGCGCAGGAAGAAAAACAGCAGGAACAGCATGATGGCGAAATTGAACAGCGAATCGAGCGCGCCCAGGAAGGCCGAGCCGCCGAGCCCGGCCGCCTGCTGCAACACGTGCTGGGTGCCCGACACCAGCCACGACTGCACCTCGGCAGCGGAGATTCCCGCGTTCGACTGCAGCCAGCCGTTCACGCGCGCGATCCAGGGAAACTGCTGCAGATCCTCGAAGCTCTTGATGTCCCACTGCGCCGACGCCCTCTGCAGCTTCTGCAGCAGTGCCGAAATCTGGGAGACGAACTCGAGGGACAGCGCGGACAGCGGCCCGAGGATCGTGACCGGCGCGAGAAAGGTGAGAATCCCCGCCGCGGCCCCTTTGCCGCGAAGTTGGCGGCGCCACCTGACGTTGAGCGGAAAGAGCAGGAAGGCGAGAAAGGCCGCCCAGGTCGTGGCACCGAGGAAGGGTTTGAAAATCAACACCAGGGCATAGCCCAGGATGGCCGCCACCACGAGCGCGAAAACCCGCGGATAAAAGGTCGACGTGACTGGCATGTGGCGATGCTAGCATTGCGGGCCTCGCAGGTCGCAACCGGATCGTCGCATGACGAGGCTCAAGCTCAACAATCGGATCGTTGAAACCGACGCGGCACCGGAGACGCCGCTGCTCTGGGTTTTACGCGATCATCTCGGCATGACGGGCACGAAATTCGGGTGCGGCATGGCCCTGTGCGGCGCCTGCACCGTGCATGTCGACGGGGCCGCCATGCGGTCGTGCGTGCTGCCGCTGGGGGCGGTCGGCGAGCGCGCCATCACCACCATCGAAGGCCTGTCGCCGGACCGGAGCCATCCCGTGCAGAAGGCGTGGCTCGAGATCGACGTGCCCCAGTGCGGCTATTGTCAGTCCGGCCAGATCATGTCCGCCGCCGCGCTGCTCGGCGCCAACCCGAGTCCGAGCGACGCGGACATCGACGCCGCCATGTCCGGGAACATCTGCCGTTGCGGCACCTATCCGCGCATCCGCAAGGCCGTGCACCGCGCCGCCGAATTGCAGCGACCGGCGCCCGCCGCGGCGACGCCCGGCCCGAAGGCGGAGCGCGGTCGATGACGGCGCGACCCGGCAACCTGACGCGTCGTGGTTTCCTCGGGGCCGCCGCGGCCGGGGGCACCGTCATCCTGGCCGTGACGGTGCCCGCCTTCGGCAGGCTGCGGCCGGCGGGCACGGCCGCCCGCGAAGCGGCCCAGTTGAACGCGTGGTTCGTGATCGGCACCGACAACACGTTCACCATGATCGTGGACCGCTCGGAGATGGGTCAGGGGGTCTATACGGCGCTGCCCACGCTGCTCGCGGAGGAACTCGAGATCGGCCTGGACGCCGTCGCCATCGTCGCCGCTCCGGTGGGCGACGCCTATGTCAACGCGGGCAATGCCGGCCAGGTCACGGGCACCAGCAACAGCGTCCAGGACGCCTGGGAGAAGCTGCGCACCGCCGGCGCGCAGGCGCGCACGATGCTCGTTGCCGCCGCCGCCACGCGCTGGGGCGCGGAGCCCGCCGCCTGCCGCGCGGAGAACGGCGTGATCCATGGCCCCGCCGGCCGGTCGCTCACGTATGCGGCCGTCGCGACGGAGGCCGCCAAACTGCCCGTGCCGAAGTCCGTCGCGCTCAAGCCCCGGACCGCGTTTCGACTCATCGGCCAGCCGCGTTTACGGCTCGATTCCCCCGGAAAAGTCGACGGCAGTGCGCAATTCGGGCTCGACGTGAAATTGCCCGGCATGCTGTACGGAGCGCTCGCGCAGTGCCCGGTGCTCGGCGGCAAGGTTCGGTCATTCGACGCCGGCCTTGCCGGCGCGATGCCCGGCGTGCGCCGGGTGGTGCTCACCGGCAGCGGTGTCGTGGTGGTCGCCGACCATTTCTGGCAGGCGGTGAAGGCCCGCGAGGCGCTGCGCATCACCTGGGATGAAGGGCCCAATGCGGCGCTCGACAACGCCGGCATCCGCGCCCTTCTGGACAAGGCCGCGGCGTCCAAACCCGGTCTGTCAGCGCGGGCGGATGGCGACGCGGCGGCGGCTCTCACGACCGCCCGGAAGTCGCTGCACGCTGTCTACGAACTGCCGCTGCTGGCCCACGCGACCATGGAGCCCATGAACTGCACGGCCGACGTCCGGCCGGACGGATGCGATCTGTACGTCGGAACCCAGGTGCAGCAGGCCGCACAGGCTGCCGCGGCCGAGGCGGCCGGCCTTTCCCCCGCCAAGGTCAGGGTTTTCACCACGCTGCTCGGCGGCGGCTTCGGCCGGCGTCTCGACGTGGATTTCATTCCGGCCGCGGTCGAGGCCTCGAAGGCGGTCGGCGCGCCGGTGAAGGTGATCTGGACCCGCGAGGACGACATGGCCCACGACACGTACCGGCCGCCTGCGCTCGAGGAAATGCGCGGCGGCCTGGACGCCGACGGCCGGCTCATCGCATGGTCGCTGCACATCACCAGTCCGTCGATCACGGCGCGCGCGTCGCCCACGGTGACCGATCCCTTCGATTCGGTCGTCGAATATGCGCTTAATTGCCCCTATGCCGTGCCCAACTACTCGTTGACCTACTCACGCCAGGAAATCGGTATCGACGTGGGCTACATGCGGTCGGTGAGTCATGCGCCCAACTGCTTTGCGATCGAGAGCTTCATGGACGAACTCGCCGCCGCCGCCGGCCGCGACCCGGTCGAGTTCCGCCTGGCGCTGCTCGAAACGAAACCCCGGCACACCCGGGTGCTGCAGCTGGCCGCCGAACGCGCCGGCTGGGGCCACGCGCCGGCGGGCCGCTTCCATGGCGTGGCCTTCATGGAGGGCTACACGACCCACATCGCCCAGGTGGCGGAGATCTCGGTGACCGACGGCGTGCTCGAGGTGCACCGGATCACGTGCGTCGTGGACTGCGGACAAATGGTCAATCCGCGCATCGTCGAGTCGCAGATCGAAAGCGGCATCGTGTTCGGGCTGACGGCGGCGCTCTGGGGCGAGGTCACGCTCATCGGCGGCCGGGTGCAGCAGACCAACTTCAACTCCTACCGGCTGCTGCGGGCCAACGAGATGCCGGCGGTCGACGTGCACCTGATCGACAGCGATGCGGCGCCGGGAGGCATCGGCGAGCCCGCGGTCGCCTTGGTGGCGCCGGCGCTGTGCAACGCGATCTTCAGGGCGACGGGCCGGCGGCTGCGTTCGCTGCCGCTCCCGGGGCGGCTGTCCTAGAGGCTGAACGTCAGGTAATGATCGACGATCAGCGCCGCGAACAGCAGCATGAGGTACGTGATCGAAAACCGGAACGTGCGGATCGGCAGGTCGGCCCGCTTGCCGCGGTTCAGCGCCAGCACGAAATACAGGAACCGCGCGTTCAGCGCGATCACGGCCACGAGATAAATCAGCCCGCTCATGCCGGTGAGCACCGGCATGAGCGTGGCCAGGATCAGAAGGATCGTATACAGCACGATCTGCAGCCGGGTGTAGGGAATCCCGTGGGTCACGGGGAGCATGGGTATGCCGACCTTGGCGTAGTCGTCGCGCCGCGCGATCGCCAGCGCCCAGAAGTGCGGCGGCGTCCAGGTGAAGATGATGAGGAACAGCAGCAGCGCCTGGGGTTCGATCGAATGCGTCACCGCAACCCACCCGAGCACGGGTGGAGCCGCCCCGGCCGCACCGCCGATCACGATGTTCTGCGGGGTCGCCCGCTTCAGCCACATGGTGTAGACGATGGCGTAGCCGATCAGTGAACAAAAGGTGAGCAGCGCGGCGAGGGCGCCGACGCTCAGGCCTAACACCAGCATGGAGGCGACCGCGAGCAGGGTGGCGAACGTCACCGCCTGGCGCTTCAGCAGGTGGCCCGTCGGCAGCGGCCTGCGCCGGGTGCGCGCCATCTGTTCATCGATGCGGCGGTCGAGCACGTGGTTGAAAGCCGCGGCCGAGCCCGACGCCATGGCGATGCCCAGTGTCCCGAATATCAATGCAGACAGCGGCACCATGCCCGGCGACGCCAGCACCATGCCGACGATGGCGGTGAATACGATCAGCAGGCTCACCTTGGGCTTGGTGAGTTCGAGAAAGTCCCGCCAGCGGCTCGTGGCGAGGACGGTCAACGGGGGGTTATTCGGAACGGTGGACACGCTTCAAGGGTACCATGCCGATCGGCGATCCCGGCCACAGCGCCCGCATCAGCCAGACCATGGTGCCGACCAGCAAAGCCGCCCCCGCATTATGCAAGGTCGCCACGGCCAGCGGCACCCCGTAGTGCACGGTGGCAATGCCGATCGAAAGCTGCAGCAGCACGGCGGCCGTGACCGCGATTCCGGCGCCGGCCAGCCGCCGGCTTCGCGCCTGCAGTGCGGTGGTCAATCCCAGGCCGAGCAATACCAGGCCGGCAACCGCGGCGCCCATCCGATGGCTGAAGTGAATGGCCATGCGGGCGGGATTGGCGAGGATGCCGCCCTCGTAGTCCACGGAGACACCGCGCCACAGCACGAACGCGTTGCGAAAGTCCATCGGCGGCCACCAGGAACGCTGGCAGGTGGGAAAATCGGGACACGCAACCGCCGCGTAGTTGGTGCTGGTCCAGCCGCCGAGGAACAGCTGCACCACCAGCACACCGCACGCCAGCACGGCGAACGGTCTGAGCGACCGCTCCGCCGGGGTCGGCGTATGGCGTTCGGGCGTGATGGACAACCACCACAACAGGCCGAAGGTCGCGAGGCCGCCGAACAAATGCGCCGTCACGATCAGGGGCTTGAGCAACAGCGTGACCGTCAAGGCGCCCAACGCCGCCTGCAGGCAGACCACGCCGAACAGCAACGCCACCGGGATCAGCGGCTGGCCACGGTCCTTGCGACGTAAAACCGCCCAGAACAACAGCACCGTGATGATGGAGACCAGGGTGCCGGCCACGTAGCGATGAATCATCTCGTGCCAGGCCTTGCCCGCTTCGTGAGCGCCGTCGGGATAGACGTGCCCGTAGCATCCGGGCCAGTCCGGACACCCGAGTCCGGCATCGGTGAGCCGCACCCAGGCGCCGAGCACGATCACCGTCGCGGCCAGCGCGGCCCCGGCGAGTGCCAGCCGCCGGAACCAGACCACGCGCTCATCCGACATGGGACAGTCCCAGCAGGCGCTTCAGATCCTCCAACATGCCTTTGGGTTTGGCGTCGGGCGCGTACCACATCATGAGATTGCCCAGGGGATCGATGAGATAGACCCGCTCCGCCGCCGTGGGACTGGCGCCGCCGGATGGCGGCAACAATGCGAGCAGCGGCGCCGCCTGCGCAGTCGCCCGAACCGTCAGGAGGTCGGGGTGCTGGCTCTGCAGATAGGCGTAGTCACAACAGTCGCCCAGCGCGATGTACACGCGTTGCACGCGGTCCATGTCGCGGTTCAAGGCAAAACGCACCTGACGGGTGTTGTACAGGTCGACCCGGCACTGCGCCCCACAGTTCCCGGATCCGACATACAGCAGCGTCCATTTGTTTTTCAGGAAATCCGGCCTGGCCGTCCGGGGCACGCCTTGCGCGGCGACCGGCAGTGATACCTCGGGCAGGGGGCGCGCCGGGTCGATCAGATCGCCGTGATTGACGTGCCGTCCCGGACGCCAGCCCATCGGGCCATAGTAAAGATAGAACGATGCGGCGAGGGGCGCGAAGAACAACACGCCGAGGCCGATCAACAGGCGGCGCTGGCGCCGGTCTTGCGCGGCAGTCCTCGGGGCGCTCATGGCGGATCTCCGGGACGCGCGGCGCGGCGGACGTTGGTGACGACGTAGATCACGCAGAGCGCCAGTGCGAGGCCGAACCATTGCACGGCATAGGCCACGTGGCGCAGCGGAGGAAAGCCGGGGGCCTGCCATTGCCGCACGTAGCCGTCGGGCTGATCCCGGTCGAGCAACACGACATCGGCGGCACGGGCCCACGACGTCTCGTGCAGGAGTGCCGCGAGTTGCGCTCGGGTGGGAAAATTCGCGACCGCCGGGAATGGCGGGCGCAGCGGCGCCGCCTGGCCCATGCGGATTCCCGGCGCGGGCAGGTGATCGGCCCGCCCCAGCAGAGTGCGGACGTCGCCGGCCACGCCCACCGCCGGCAGTTCGGCGCGACTCCGCCCCAGCGGAACCCAGCCCCGGTTGACGAGCAGCCAGCCGCCCCCGGCGAGCGCGAAGGGAGTCACCACGAAGTAACCTGCGCGTCCGTCCGCATTGGTCATGTTGTCGATCAAGATCTGCCGTGACTCATCGTATCTGCCCTGTGCCGAGACGTGTTGGTAGCGGGGGACGGGCGGGGTGCGCAAATCGACCGGTCGCGTCGCATCTGCACCCTTGTCGAAGGCGTCGTACAAACTGCGCTTCTGATCCGCCCGCTGCAGCTGCCACCGGCCCAGGGCCACCAGCAGCGCGAGCACCACCACCGTGAGGGCCGTCGTGAACGGCCGCGGCGCGAAGATCCGGGAACCCACTCTCATCGGCACGATATACTGCCCGCGTGGCGCTCAAATACTTCGTAATCGCGATTCTGGTGCTGATCGTCGCCAGTCTGGGCAAGGCGTTGTTTCACCTTTCCAGCAACGAACCGGGCGACAGCGCCAAGATGGTCAAGGCCCTCACCGTCCGCATCTCGCTGTCGGTGTTCCTGTTCGTCCTGCTGATAGTCGCCTACGCTCAGGGCTGGATCGTTCCCCAGCATCGCTAGTCTCGCCTGGCCGGGCGGGCCGGTGCGGCCCGCCCGCCGCGCGTCATAACCAGTAGACGAAGATGAACAACCCCAGCCACACGACGTCGACGAAGTGCCAGTACCAGGCCACCGCCTCGAAGCCGAAGTGCCGCTGCGGCGTGAACTGACCCTTCATCACGCGGAACCAGATCACCGTCAGCATGATGGCTCCCAGCGTGACGTGAAAGCCGTGGAAACCGGTCAGCATGAAGAAGGTGGACCCGTAGATTCCGGTGCCGAGCGTGAGACCGAGTTCCGTGTAGGCCTCGTGATATTCCGTGGCCTGCAGGAACACGAACAGAAAGCCGAGCAAGAAAGTCATCGCCAGGAAGACCTTGAGACGGCCGCGATGGCCCGAGATCAGCGCGTGGTGGGCGATGGTGACGGTCACGCTGCTGGAGAGCAGGATGGCCGTGTTCACCGCCGGCAGGCCGAGCGCCGAGACCGTTTCGAAGGTGCCGTTTGCGCGGGGACCCAAGGCCAGCGGGCCGTTCGTCGGCCAGGAACCGGTGTAATCCTTCCACAGCAGCAGGCTGTTGAAGATCTTGACCCCGTGCCCGGACAGCCAGGGAACCGCCAGCTCGCGCGAATAGAACAGGGCGCCGAAGAAGGCGGCAAAGAACATCACTTCGGAGAAGATGAACCACATCATGCCCATGCGGAACGACCGGTCGACGGCCATGTTGTACATGCCGCGTTCGTTCTCGCCGATGACGGTGCCGAACCAGAAAATGAACATGGAGATGAGCAGCAGGAATCCCGGCAGCAGGGCCCATGCGGGCAGCCAGCCGTTCAGCGTGCTCGCGGCGCCCAGCATGAGCGTGAACAGGGACACGGCGCCATAGATGGGCCATGGACTGCTGTGGGGGACGTAGTACGGGTCGGCTTGTGGAGCGTGCGCTTGCGCCATGAGTTCGGTCTCTTGATCGAATGGGTTAAGGTGAAGAGTTTAGCCGTTTGATCACGGCCGTGCTGCGGATTGAGTCGTGTCGAAAAAGGTGTAGGCCAGGGTGATCTTGTCGATGTGGGGCGGCAATCCGGGGTCCACGATGAAACGGACCGGCATGTCGCGGCCCTCCCCCACCCCGAAATTCTGCGGAGTGAAGCAAAAACACTGGGTCTTGTGAAAATACTTGGCGGCCTCTCCCGGGGAGATGCTCGGAACCGCGCGGGCCACCGAAGGCATGCTGGTGAGGTTCCGGGCATAAAACTCGGTGTCGTAGAGCTTCCCCGGATGAATCTGCATGGAGGCGGTCTTGGGGCGGAACTCGAAGCTGCCCACCGAGGCGGGGTCGGCAAGGAATTCGATCGTGACCTCGCGACTCAAATCCACCGCCTCCGCGGTGACGGTGGACGGTCCCGCTTTGGCCTCGGCGCTGCCGATGCCGGCAACCCGGCAGAAGACGCCGTACAGCGGCACGAGCGCCCAGCCGAAGGCGAAACTCCCGGCGGTCATGGCGAGCAGTCCGACGACGAGGCGCCGGTTCGCCACCTTTCGCGGCTCGGGCGGTTTTGCGGGATCCATCAGTGGTGGCTGCGATAAAACGTCAGGGCGATGAAGCCGAAATAGAACGCCAGCGCCAGCGACATCAACAGCAGCGCCCGCACCCGGATCCGCATGCGCGACGCCGCGGGCGCGGCGTCGGGTGCGGTGTCACCCGAGCTGCTCATTTGACCTCGGGGGCGACCGCGAAGCTGTGATACGGAGCCGGCGACGGGATCGTCCACTCGAGGCCCGTCGGCGTCGCGCCGTCCCACACCGTGGCCGACGCCTTTTTGCCGCCGCGCGCGCATTGCACGACCACGATGACGAACAGGATTTGCGACAGTCCGAAGCCGAACGCGCCGATCGAGGAGACCATGTTCCAGTCGGTGAACTGCACCGCGTAGTCCGGGATGCGGCGCGGCATGCCGGCCAGTCCGAGGAAATGCTGCGGGAAGAAGAGCACGTTCACGAAAATTGTCGACAACCAGAAATGGGCCTTGGCCAGTCCCATGCTGTACATGTGGCCGGTCCATTTCGGCAGCCAGTAGTACACCGCCGCCATGATCGCGAAGATCGCGCCCGGCACCAGCACGTAGTGAAAGTGCGCCACGACGAAGTAGGTCTGGTTGTATTGGAAGTCCACCGGCACGATGGCGAGCATCACGCCGGAGAATCCGCCGATCGTGAAGAGGAACAGGAACGAGATGGCGAAGAGCATCGGCGGCTCGAAGGAGAGCGAGCCCTTCCACATCGTGGCGGTCCAGTTGAACACCTTCACCCCCGTGGGCACGGCGATCAACATGGTCGACATCATGAAGAACACCTGCGCCGCCAGCGGCATGCCGTCCACGAACATGTGATGTCCCCAGACGATGAAGGACAGGAACGCAATGGAGGCGATCGCATAGATCATCGAGGTCGCGCCGAACAGCGGCTTGCGCGAGAACGTCGGGAGGATCTCCGAAATGATGCCGAACGCCGGCAGAATCATGATGTAGACCTCGGGATGGCCGAAGAACCAGAACACGTGCTCGAACATGACCGGGTCGCCGCCCCCCGCCGCGTTGAAGAAGCTCGTGCCGAAATAATGGTCCGTCAGCAGCATGGTGACCGCGCCCGCGAGCACAGGCATGACCGCGATCAGCAGATAGGCCGTGATCAGCCACGACCAGCAGAACAGGGGCATCTTCAGCAGATTCATGCCGGGTGCGCGCATGTTCATGATGGTCACGATGACGTTGATCGCCCCCATGATCGACGACGCCCCCATCAGGTGGACCGCGAAGATGGCAAGCGCCACGAAGTTGCCGCCCTGGAGAAACAGGGGCGGGTACATCGTCCAGCCGCCGGCGGGCGCGCCGCCGGGTATGAATAGGGTCGACAGCAGGATGGTGAAGGCGAAAGGCAGGATCCAGAAGCTGAGGTTGTTCATGCGCGGCAGCGCCATGTCGGGTGCGCCGACCTGCAGGGGAATCATCCAGTTGGCGAGTCCGACGAACGAGGGCATCACCGCGCCGAAGATCATGACCAGCGCATGCATGGTGGTCATCTGGTTGAAAAAGCCGGGATCGACCAATTGCAGGCCGGGTTTGAACAGCTCCGCGCGGATCACCATGGCCATCGCGCCGCCGATGAAGAACATGATGAGACTGAACACGAGGTACATCGTGCCGATGTCCTTGTGGTTCGTCGCGAACAACCAGCGTTTGATGCCGGTGTCCGGCTCGCCGTGGTGGTCGTCGTGATGGGCGGTGTCGTGTGCGTGGGCCATGATGAGTGCTCTCTAGAAAATTCGGTGAATGCTGACGTCTAGTTCAGGACTTGCGCGGTGGCAGGGGGAGTGGCGGCGGGCGACCCCGCGGCGGGCGACCCCGCGGCCTGTTTCACGGCGGCCTTTTGCGCCTCCACCCATTTCTTGAAATCGTCCGGTGTTCGGACGTCGACGACGACGGGCATGAACCCATGGTCGCGACCGCACAGGGCGGCGCATTGTCCGCGGTAGACGCCCTCCTTGCCGGCGTCGACCTTGAACCATAACTCGTTCACGAAGCCCGGGATCGCCGAGCGCTTCGCGCCGAAATCGGGCACCCACCACGCATGGATCACGTCCATGGACGTGAGGAGCAACCGCACCTTGGTGCCGCTCGGAATCACGAGCGGGTGGTCCACTTCGAGCAGGTAATTGTCCACCGTGGCCGGATCGATGCCTGAATTCAGCTGACGCGCGAAGTTCGAGTCCTGCCGCAGCGTCGAGAAAAAATCGACGCCCTCGGCCGCATCCATGTACTGATATTCCCACTTCCACTGATAGCCGGTGACCCGCACGGACAGTTCGGAATTGCGCGTGTCCTCCTGTTTGAGGATGAGTTCCGCCGCCGGCACGGCCATCACCACCAGGATGATGACGGGAATGATGGTCCAGATGATCTCCACCTTCGTGCTGTGCACCATGGAGGTGTCCGGAACCGCACCCTGGGAATGACGGAATTTGATCAGCGAGTAGATCATGACGCCGAACACGACGACCGCGATGCCGACGCAAATCCAAAACACTTCCATGTGCAGGGCATACATGCCCTGGCTCAGGGAGGTGACACCCTCCGGCAGGTTGTAGCCGTTGGACGTGTTGGCGGCGGCGCTCCCCGCCGACAAGCAGGCGGCGAGTGCCGCCAGAGAGGGCGCCATCGCCCGGGGCGCGGTAGCCCGTGCCAAAGAAGTGCGATGGCCGACATCGCTTGCCCTGTTAACTCTCATCTCAACGGATCCCCTTCGGTTCAATCACGTTCAAGCGGCGGCGATTCGTTCATGCCGCCCACCAAATTTCCCAGACGCTTGGCGAGGAGGCATCTTTCCTCTTCGGTGAGGAAACTGCCGACCTCAAAAGCTCGCCCGCTGCTCTCGATCATCAACCTGCTCGGATAGAGCCGCGTTCGCGGACTGCGGAGTCTAACCTTCGCCCAATGCCGCGCAAACTCTTGTTTTGCCTCCCCGCGGCGCGAGCGGGTGACGAGACTGATCCGGGACTCCGTGATGGTGACTGTCTGGGTGTACAGCCGGCGCTGCATGCTGCCATACAGCGCGAGGCCCAAGGCAAGCATCTCGAGCGCCCAGAAAGGCAGCACGGGCCAAAATCCCAGGCACGCAAAAAACATGCTAAATGCCAGCGAAAACAAACAGGTAGCGATGAAGAAAAGCTTGGCGCCCGTGGGAGTCAGGGAACAGTTGGGCGCAAGTTCGAAGCGCTTTTCCATAAGCGGACAAGAATAACTCAAGGCGCCGCCGGCGGTGCCAATAACCCGCGATTGGCCTGGCGGCGGTCGCTCACGAGCCGCGCCGCAACGCGAGCTGACGCTTCAGTTCTTCCAGAGAGACGTGCGCGGCGGCGTCGTCCGGACTGCGTTTCGCGGCCGCGGGGGCCCACGCCTGGCCGAAAACCACCTCGTAGGTGGCCGGCAGACGTCCGTCCCGACGGAAGGCCTCGTAGGCCGACTGCATGCGGCCGAAGGTGCGCGGCCCGGTCAGTCCCCGCGCGCGACCGGCGGTGGCATTGCACGCGCCGACGGCCTTGAGGTCCCGGGCGAGGCCCCGCACGTCCTCGTATCGCAGGGTGTAGCGCTCGACGTCGAGCACCGGCTCGGCAAAGCCGGCCCGCACCAGCGCGTCGCCGATGTCATGCATGTCCAGGAAGGGATTCACGCGGGTGTGCGCGTCGGCTTCGAGCCAGGCGGCCCGCAGTTCACGCAGCGTGTCCGGTCCGAGGGTGGTGAAGCTCAGGAATCCCTGTGGCGAGAGCACCCGCCGGAACTCCGCGAACAGCGTGTCCGGGTCCCCCCACTGCACCATGAAGTTGCTGAGGATCAGATCGACGCTGCCGTCCGGCAACGGCATGGCTTCGGCGTCGGCGCAGACCCTCGACACCGGCCGGAACCAGGATTGCTGCGGGGCGGCCGCGCGCAACATGCCGAGCGAGGAATCGAGGGCAAGCACGTGCGCGCCCGGATAGCGCCGCTTCAACGCCTTGCCGGCATGCCCGGTGCCGGCGCCGGCATCGAGCACCACCTTGGGCGTCAGCCGGGTCAGATCCAACCGCTCGAGCAACTGGCCGCGCACCTCGTTCTGCAAGACGGCGGCGGCATCGTAGGTGGGGCCGGCCCGGTCGAACGAACGTCTGACCCACTGTTTGTCCAGGGAATAGGCGGCATCGAGCCTGGGCGGCAACGGAGGGTCCTCGGATGAACGGCGGCGGGCCAGTATCGGCCGCACGCGCAAACATAGTCAACCGGGGGGGCCACGCCTTCTTTAGCGGCCGAACTGATAGTTGCAGGCTATCCCCAGAAACACCGACAGCCCGAAATAATGATTGTTGAGGAAGGCCCGAAAACAGGCGTCGCGTTCGCGCCGGCGGATCAACCACAGGTGATGGAGGAAAAAGATGCCTCCCGCCACCAAGCCGGCGTAGTACCACGGCCCCATGTGGATCATGCCGCCGATCAGATACAGGGCGAGCAGCGTCATGACCTGCAGCGTCGCGATGATGTGGCGGTCCGAATCCCCGAACAAAATGGCGGTGGAACGGACGCCGATTTTGAGGTCGTCGTCGCGGTCGACCATCGCATAAATCGTGTCGTACACCGTCACCCACAGGACGTTGGCGATCAACAGCAGCCATCCCACCCGTGGTACCTGGTCCAGTTCCGCCTTGAACGCCATCGGGATGCCCCAGCCGAACGTGACGCCCAGATAGAGCTGCGGCACCGACAGAAAGCGCTTGATGAAGGGGTAGGTGACGGCGAGCCCCGCTCCGATCACCGCGAGCAGCAGCGTCCCGCTGTTCAACTGCACGGCCAGCAGCAGCGCCGTCAGCGACAGCGCCCCGAAAAGCACCAGCGCCTCGACGGTCGAGATCCGGCCCGCCGCGAGCGGCCGGCCTTGTGTGCGCTTCACATGCGGGTCGAAGCTGCGGTCCGCGTAGTCGTTGATGGCGCAACCCGCGGAGCGCATGAGCACCGTGCCGGCCGTGAAAATGATGAACAGCCGCCCCGGCGGACGCCCGCGGCCCGCGATCCACAAGGCCCACAAGGTCGGCCACAGCAACAGCCAGATCCCGACCGGCCGGTCGAGGCGCGTGAGCTGTACGTAATCGCCGATGGTCGCGAGCAGGCGCGGCAGCTCGTTCGTGGTCAGGGGGTGAAAGCGCACGCGATAGACGAACCAGCGCCAGCGCGCGCCGATGCGTTCCCCCAATTCGACGCCCGAGCGTGGGAGTGCCATCGCCTACAGGCGGCCCGTGGCCGGGAGGAATGCCTCCTGCATGAGCAACGGCGCGCCCCGCAGCGTCACCCGCGTGCGCCTCGCCCACAGGCCGGCCGGCTTCACGTCCGCGTCGCGCAGCGCGCGACCGGTGAGCGGGTGCCCCTGAGCGGGATCCCCGCCGCGAGCGGCGCCCGGCAGCCACGCATATTCATAGGAGCTGCGCTCCACTCCCGTGAGGCCGTTCAGGGTTTCATCGAGGGGCGCTTCGCCCATTTCAGCGAGCCAGGGATGCAGACACAGGGTCGAATCAGGCATCACGGTCTGGGCGAACACCCACACCTGTCCGGCGCTGCAAAGCTCGATGTCCCTGAACATGGCCGCATTATCGTTCGCCCGCAGCGCCGACTTGTGTGAACTCGACAGCAGACCGCTCCATTGGTCGACCATTTGAAGCGAAAATCGGCCGCCGCAGACCGCCTTCATGCGTTCCGACAGCATGCCTTTGCCGATCAGCCACGGCCGCAGGTTGGCATCGACGTCCAGCTGGCCGAGGCGTTCGGCCGGAAGCCATTGGACGGATTCGTTGTGGTGTGTGGAGCCCGATGTCATGACGTCATTCTACCCGACGCGACCGTACTGCTCCGCCCCGCCGACCCAGCGACGAATCAGCGGCGCGACGTGGGACGGCCAGTCGCGCAGCAGCGTCTCGGCGGTGAGCTGGACTTTCGGCAGCAGGTCTGCATCGCGGAGCAGGTCTGCCACCCGCATCTGGGCAAGCCCCGTCTGTCGCGTTCCCATGAGCTCCCCCGGACCGCGCAGCTCGAGATCGCGGCGCGCCACGACGAAGCCGTCGTTCGTGTCGCGCATCACCCCGAGACGCTCCCGCGCGTGCGCGGACAACGGTCCGCGGTACAGCAGCAGACAGGAGCTTTCGTGGCGCCCGCGGCCGACCCGGCCGCGCAGCTGGTGCAGCTGGGCGAGGCCCATGCGCTCGGCGTTCTCGATGACCATGAGCGTCGCGTTGGGAACGTCGACGCCGACCTCGATGACCGTCGTTGCCACCAGCAGCTGGATCTCTCCCTCCTTGAAGCGGCGCATGGTCAGCTCCTTGGCGGTGGGCGGCATGCGGCCGTGTACCAGCCCGACACGCAGGTCGGGGAGCGCGGCCGCCAGCGCGGCCGCGGTTTCCAGCGCGGCCTGGTACGGCATCTCATCCGATTCGTCGATGAGCGGGCATACCCAGTAAGCCTGCCGTCCCTCGAGGCACGCGGTCCGGATGCGCATCACCACCTCGTCCCGCCGGCCTTCGGCGAGCACCACCGTCTTCACCGGCGTGCGTCCCGGCGGCAGCTCGTCGATGACCGACACGTCGAGGTCGGCATAGGCCGTCATCGCCAGCGTGCGTGGAATCGGCGTCGCCGTCATGATGAGCTGATGTGGCTGATGGCCGTCGCGACCCCCTTTCTCCCTCAGCGTGAGGCGCTGATGGACGCCGAAGCGATGCTGCTCATCGACGATGACCAGTGCGAGGGACTTGAACGCGACGCTTTCCTGGAACAGCGCGTGGGTGCCGATGACCAGCGGCGCGTGACCCTCGCGAATGCCCTCGAGGGCGGCGGTGCGCGCCTTGCCGGTCTGTCGTCCGGTGAGCAGGGCGACGGGAACGCCGAGTGGTTCGAACCAGCGCCGGAAATTCTGCGCATGCTGATCGGCGAGCAGCTCCGTCGGCGCCATGAGCGCCACCTGGCGCTCGAGCTGCACCGCCTGCGTCGCCGCCAGCGCCGCCACGAGGGTTTTCCCGCAGCCGACGTCCCCCTGCACCAGGCGCAGCATCGGCTTCGAAAGGCGCAGGTCCCGCTCGATCTCGCCGAGCACGCGCGCCTGCGCGGCCGTCAAGCGAAACGGCAATGCCGCCACGACCCGGTTCTTGAGCGCGCCATCGGTCGCCAGCGGCCAGCCGGGATCGCTCTGGATGCGTTGCCGTAGCAGCTTGAGCGAGAGCTGGTGCGCGAGCAGCTCCTCGAACGCAAGGCGCCGCTGGGCGGGGTGACGCCATTCGAGCAGTTGTTCGACCGGAGCATCGACCGGCGGCCGGTGCACATACGTCAGGGCCTCGCGCAGCGACGGGAGTTTCGAGTCGGCAAGCACGTCCGGTGGCAGCCAGTCCTCGAGGTCCCGGACGGCGGTTTGATCGAGCGCGAGGCCGACGAGCACGCGCAGCCGCCCCTGCGTGACGCCCTCGGTGGCCGGATAGATGGGGGTCAAATGCTCATCGGCGGCCTTGGGAGCCGCGGGATCGACCCGCCGGTATTCCGGATGCACCATTTCCAGGCCCTGCGGGCCGCGTCTCGCCTCGCCGAAACACCGGATGCGGGCGCCGCGCGCGAGACCCGCCTGCTGCTGGGCCGTGAAGTGAAAGAACCGCAGGGTGAGGAATCCCGACCCGTCGGCGATCCGGCACAGCATCTGGCGCCGTCCCCGAAAGGCCACTTCGGTCAGCAGGACTTCGCCCTCCACCGCCGCCCGTTGCCCGGGCGCGAGCTGCCCGAGCGGCACCACGCGGGTCCGATCCTCGTAGCGCAGCGGCAGCAGGAACAGCAGATCCTGGGTGGTTTCCACGCCGAGTGCACGCAGCCGCAGGGCGAGGGAGTCGCCGACGCCGCGCAGGACGGTGACCGGCTTGGGATCGATCACAACGCGACGATGCACTCCACTTCGACCCGGGCGCCACGGGGCAGCGCGGCGACGCCGACTGCGGCGCGCGCGGGATAGGGCTCGCGGAAATATTCCGACATGATCTTGTTGACGAGCGCGAAGTGGGCGAGATCCGTGAGATAAACGTTCGCCTTCACGACGTCGTCGAACGTCGCGCCGGCGGCAACCACGATCGCCTTCAGGTTGTCGAATACCTGACGCGTTTCCGCCTCGAAGTCCCCCTGCACGAGTTCCTTGGTGCGCGGATCCAGGGGAATCTGGCCGGAGACCCAGATGGTGTTGCCCACGCGGACCGCCTGCGAATAGGGGCCGATGGCGGCGGGTGCGTCGTTCGTCGAGATGATGTGCTTGGTCATGAAGGTCTTGTCCTGTTTCTGCCGCCTGACTGTCACGCCAGCGTGCGGAACACCCGCTGCACGTCGGGCATGCGGCGGATGGTGCGGATCACCCGCGCCAGGTGTTTGCGATCGCGCACCTGCAGCTGGATCCGCAGCCAGGAGTTGCTGACGTCGCGTTCCTCGAGCTGCACCTGGTCGATGTTGGTCTCGGTCCCGGCGATGCTCGAGGCGACCGCAGCCAGCACGCCCACGCGGTTGTTGATTTCCAGTTGTATCTCGGAGGTGAACAGCCGCTCTTGTGTCGCCTCCCAGGCCACGGACAGCCATTTTTCGGGCTGCTTCCGATACTCGGCCAGGTTACCGCAATTCTGGCGGTGGATCATGACGCCGCGCCCGGCGGAGAGGTACGCCATGATCGGGTCGTTGGGAATCGGAAAGCAGCAATGGGCGTACGTGACGAGCAGGCCCTCGGTGCCGGCGATCATGAGGGGTCCGGTGCCCGCCGCATTCTGTTCCGCATCGTCGCGCGCGGGTTGCAGCCGCCGCGCCACGAGCGGCGCCAGGCGTTCGCCCAGGCCGATCTTTTCGTACAGGTCGTCGGCATCCTTGAGGTTCAACTCCCGGACCACCGCGTCGATGTCCGCCGGCGCGATCTTCTTCAGGTTGAGCGAAAACTCCTCGAGCGCCGAGCCCAAGAGGCGCCGGCCCAGTTCCAGCGCCTCGCCGCGCTTCAAGTTCTTGAGATATTGCCGGATGGCGGCGCGCGCCTTTGCCGTGACGAGGAAGCTCGACCACGACGGATTGGGCGTGGCGCCCTTTGCGGTGATGATCTCGACGGTCTGACCGTTGCGCAGCGGCGTGCGCAGGGGGACGAGGCGCCGGTCTACCTTGGCCGCGACGCAGCGGTTGCCGACGTCGGTGTGGATCGCATAGGCGAAATCCACCGCGGTCGCCCCCGTGGGCAGGCGCAGGATCTTGCCCTTCGGGGTGAAGACGTAGACCTTGTCCGGGAACAGATCGACCTTGACGCTTTCCAGGAACTCCTCCGAGCTGCCGCCCTCCTGGATCTGCACGAGCCCCGCCAGCCATTCGCGGGCACGGTCATGTTCCACGCCCCCGAAGGTGTCGCCGCCCGACTTGTATTTCCAATGCGCGGCGATGCCCGACTCGGCGACGCGGTGCATCTGTTCGGAGCGGATCTGCACCTCGATCGGAATGCCGTTGGGACCGAACAGCGTGGTGTGCAGCGACTGGTAGCCGTTCACGCGGGGTATGGCGATGTAGTCCTTGAAGCGGCCCGGCATGGGCTTGTAGACGCTGTGCACCAACCCGAGCGCCCGATAACAGGTGTCGGAATTCTCGACGATGATGCGAAAGCCATACACGTCCACCATCTCGTTGAGCGAAATGTGCTTGTTCTGCATCTTCCGGTAGATGCTGTACAAGTGCTTCTCCCGACCCTCGACGCCGCCGGGGATTCCGGCCTTCTTCAGCGCCCCCTTGAAGGTCTCGGCGATCTTGCCGATGAATTCCTTCTGGTTGCCCCGCGCCCGCTTCAATTCGCGTTCGAGAACCTTGTAGCGATAGGGGTAGAGCGCCCGGAACCCCAGGTCTTCTAGTTCGAGTTTCACCGCATACAGGCCCAGCCGCTCGGCGATGGGCGCGTAGATCTCCAGGGTCTCGCGCGCACTGCGCCGGCGTTTCACGGGAGGCATGACGCCGAGCGTGCGCATGTTGTGCATGCGGTCGGCGAGCTTCACCATGATGACGCGGATGTCGCGCACCATCGCCAAGAGCATCTTGCGGAAGCTCTCGGCCTGCGCCTCCTGTCTGTTCTTGAATTGGATCTGATCGAGTTTGCTGACGCCATCGACCAGTTCGGCGACCACCTGGCCGAAGATCGAGGCAATTTCCGCCTTGGCGGTCGGCGTGTCCTCGATCACATCGTGCAGCAGGGCCGCCACGAGCGTGTCCGCGTCCAGGCGCAGATCCGCCAGGATGTCGGCCACCGCGACCGGATGGGTGATGTAGGGTTCGCCCGAAACACGCTTCTGTCCGCGGTGCTTTTCGGCGCCGAACTCGTAGGCCTCGCGGACCCGCTCGACCTGGGCGGGCGAGAGATAGGCCTCCAGCTTGTCGAGTAGCTGGCTTATCCCCGTGGAGCGTCTTCCACCGGGCAGGAAACCGAGTATGGAAGACGCATAGTCCATCGTGACATCGGGGACGGCGGTGCGGTCAGTCCCCTAAGCCGAGCTGCGGCGCGCGGAAATCAGACGGGATGTCGAGTTCGCTGACGGATGCCTGTATGGGCTCCTCAGGTTCTTCCAACATTTCCAGGGTGATGTTTCCGGCGGCAATCTCACGCAGCGCCACCACGGTCGGTTTGTCGTTCTCCCACTCGACGGTGGCTTCCGCGCCGTTCGCCAGCCGGCGCGCCCGCTTGGCGGCAAGCAGCACCAGGTTGAACAGGTTGGGTTCGTTCTGCAAGCAGTCCTCGACCGTGATTCGCGCCATGACTTAAGGTTCCAAAAGAGGGATTGTCAGCATAGCAGATCGAGCGTCGCACATCACCCTGGGTCTGTCGCCCGTCCGCCGGCGGATCAGGATTCGACCAACTCCGCGGCGAATTGCGCGACTTCGGGGCGGGTGGCGGCAAACGCGGCACCCCGCTCCTGCACGATGTCGAGCAGGTCGGCGAGGGCCTGCTCGAACCGGTCGTTGATCACGACATAGTCGAATTCGGGCCAGTGCGCCATGTCGTGTGCCGCATCCTGCAGGCGGCGCCGGATCACCGACTCGGAGTCGGTGCTGCGCGCCCGCAGCCTTTCATCGAGGGCGCGGCGGGTCGGCGGCAGGATGAAGATGCTGCGCGCCGCCGGCAGCCTCGCGCGCACCTGTCTCGCCCCCTGCCAGTCGATTTCGAGCAGCAGCAGATGGCCGGCCTGCAGTTCGTCCTGGACGGCCGCGAGGCCCGTGCCATAAAAATTGTCGAAGACCTGGGCGTGCTCGAGGAACTCGTCGCGCGCGACCATCGCCTCGAATTCAGGCGTGTTCACGAAGTGATAGTCCCTTCCATCCACCTCGTTGGGCCGCGGCGGGCGGGTGGTGTAGGACACGGAAAAATGCAGGCGCGGCTCGCGCTGCATCAGCGCCTTCACGAGGCTCGTCTTGCCGGCCCCCGACGGTGCTGCGACGACGTACAGGCGTCCGAGTTCGGCCGCGGTTTGTGACGGGGAGGAAGGCATTCGCTCGCTACTCGATGTTCGGCACTTGTTCGCGCGGGGCGCGTGCAAGCGATTGATTAATCACTGATATTTCCAGCATGCTGTCTGTCTAGCTACAAGTCTAGCTACAAGTCTAGCTACAGGCGCCGTGGCCAGGAATTCCGCAGACCAATGCGTGTGGAAATTGCCTCGGGCACAGCGCCTGCCCAGCCGGGCCGGGCCGCCCGTCAGTTTACTCAATACGCTGAGTAAAAATACTCAACGTCTTGAGAAAGTCGTGGCTGATGCCTGCCGCAGAAGTAATGCACCGGCGCCAAGGGACACGCTACCCTCAGGCAGTGGCCGCCATGAGCATGCCGATGTCAGAACTAATCAAGGTCCGAGACGAGTTACGTGCGTTCGCTGCCGAGCGGGACTGGGACCAGTTCCACTCGCCGAAAAATCTGGCCTCAGCCCTGTGTTCCCTGTGTTCTCATTTTGCGATACACGCATCGCTGCGCTCGGCATCGTCAGCGGCTACTGCCGAGAGAGCCCGAAGCC
>Ga0182030_10001232_pt1 | contig 52195 bp, 49 predicted proteins | sample 812S3MmetaG_FD_121299 | JGI IMG/M metagenome (GOLD analysis project Ga0182030, IMG submission 121299) | Permafrost microbial communities from Stordalen Mire, Sweden - 812S3M metaG (Illumina Assembly) | ecosystem: Environmental > Terrestrial > Soil > Wetlands > Permafrost | place: Sweden...
GGACGATGCGCTATTTTTGTATCCAAGGGCTATTGCTATGCGGGGAGTTAGACGAAAAATGAGCGCTACTCAACAATCTCGGGCATTTTATAAATCCAGTCAAGGCTATCAGCATCGCTGTAAAACACCCGCTCCTGAGAAAGTCCCTGCTCACGTAGTTTGATCCTGATATCGACTGGCGCAAACTTCTGAAGTTCGGAAATTCCATTGTAGACCGACATGGTGCGCACCAGCGTATCCCCCTCAACTTCCTCAATTTTACAGTAAAGGCCTTTACCACTCTTTTCGCGCCCTTCCACAAGACAGGCAATCTCTTGCTGAAACGCTTCCACTTTCTTCAACTGCTCCTGTTTCTCGGCTTCCAGCTTTGCCAGTGCACTATCGACTTTGGCAAATTTGGTAGTCATTTTTCTCCAATTTTCCTGATGTGCCGCAGTCAGCTTGACTGTAGACAGTTTAACGCTGGTTGCCACAGCCAGATATTTTGCGACTTCTTCATTGGAACTTATCTGCGCAATTTCAGAATCTTTTTTCGTGATTATCTGCTGGCAATTTTGCATCGCCTTATTCACTTGTCTGATCTGGGCTTCAAATACGGTCAGATCCGGAAGCACCACTGAAATATTTGTTTCTTTGCCGCGACTGTCTGTTGACGAAGTAATCTTGACCGACCTGCCCGCTATTCCGCAGCCCTCGGCTGAACCTATCACGATATCCTCTGCAATAATTTCACAGTTGACGGCTTGATCGATCACTACCGACTTTCCCAATATAAGGCAGGCTTCGGCATAATTGATGGTGGCGTGCCCATCACGGGCGTCGATGAGAGAATTGAAAGATCTTCCGTTTGACGTTATATCGCCACCCAAACTTTTTGCACTCCCGTTGGACAGGTTTTGCTCCAGCAGAATAAAGCCGCCCCTGGAAATAATTGTGCCGTAAACGTCCGAACGAAAGGTCATATTTGTGCCTTCGACAGTTCGCCCCTCCTGCACTTCGCCGTGCTCAATAAACTCTTTTCCCGCCAGAGAAAGATCGCCGGTTGTTTTTACACTAACGCCGGTTTTATTTTCAATTTTTTCGGTCACTTCGATATGATTGGTCTCAATGTCCAGTGCGACAAAACCTTTTCGAGCCGCCACGACATATTCATATCCGCCTTTTGTTTCAACCCTGGTACCGACACCCGCCAGGGCTTGCAGTTCAAGATCCTTGGGGATGTCCGGCTCTATCCTTGCCCCGTTCACTTTGAAACCGGGCTTGCCCAGCGTGCGCGATTTCTTTTTGAGTAGCTCGGTACCCATCTCAACCTGCGGAAAACGATTTTGGAATTTACGCAAATCAGCTTTGCCGTTAGGCAAAATTTTCGGCGAATTATCCTGGCGCAGTACGTCGCTGGCTTCTTCAATTTCCGCATCGGTACCGGCGGACGCGTCCAGTTGCTTTGCAATACTCTTTCGCACGGATTCATTGCGTGAGATCGCCTTGGCAAGTTCTTCGATATCAATGCCGAAGCGAACCCCTTTCAACCACATGTCGGCAATAAATTCATCCACACTCAAGCTGGTCGGTTTCAATTCCAAAACACGCTCCGTGCCAACGATAGGACGAACGCCATCGTCGCCTTCTTCGCCATACACGGGCACTTCTACCTCCACCTCAATCTCTACCGGCTCAAAAAAATATTCCGCATTCTCAAAATGCGCGCCGAACTTGACGCCTCTGTATAATAATTTTCGTTTTGAGGGAAAATTCACAATGTCATCAGCCAGCTTCACTTTGGTATCAATTCCGCAAGCATCCAAAACGGCGTCATAGTCATACAGCAAATTCAACAGCAGCTTATAGTTCAACTGAACGAATCTAAATCCATCGCCGAATAAACGATCAACAAACTTATCGAATTCGCCACCTACGGGAAAATGAGGCAAGTTCACATAGATGCCATCCGCTTGCCTGAGCACATAGTTAGGCAGCAGAATTTCACCTTCTTTGAGATTAGCCAGATTTCCGATTGTTGATTGCTGCGACATAATTACAAAATTACCATCATTATTTTTTCAATGAATCCACATTAATCTGCAACCACCATTCCAACAATGCGAGATGCCACAACTTGCTGCCCTGAATACGCGTGAGATATCTCTCCGGGTCGGCCAGTAACTTTTTCACATAGCCGCGTCGAAACAAACCGCGATCAATACAGGCTTGCGATTGTAGAATATCACGCATCCTCTCTAAAAATTCACCGCGCACATATTTCAGTGCGGGCACAGGGAAATAGCCCTTGGGACGGTCAATTACAGAATCGGGAATAATCCCGCGTGCAACCGCCTTGAGCGGAAACTTACCTCCTTCTTTAAGTTTCAACGACGGCGGCATCTTCGCTGCCAACTCGACCAGCTCATGATCAAGGAAGGGCACCCGCGCTTCCAGCCCCCAGGCCATTGTCATGTTATCCACACGCTTCACCGGATCGTCCACCATCAAGCTGGTGACATCCATGCGCAATACCTGATCAAGAAACTCATCCGCATCCGGCTTTGCCAACTCTTCTGCCACCCAGTCCGAAGTCACATCCGCCACGTGATATTTGGGCGAGATCATTTCCAGATATTCGGGGTGATCGCGATCAAAATAATGCCGCGTAAATTTTTCCAGCGGTATACCCGCTTCTGCATCCATAAGCGGATACCAGAAATAACCGCCGAACACCTCATCCGCACCCTGCCCCGCCAACACCACCTTCACTTCGCGAGATACCCGTTCACCCAGCAAATAGAACGCAGTCACATCGTAGCTTGGCATGGGTTCGCTCATTTCGGCGATGGCTTCCGGTAAGCGCTTTAATACTTCCGAGTTCGGTAGTGAAAATTTATGGTGTTTCGTTTTGAAATGCTGGGCAACCCGATCGGAATATTCGAACTCATCCGCCAACTCGCCAGCCACCGCTTCGAAACCGATAGAAAATGTATTCAACTCATCCACGTGGTCGGCCAATAAGCCCACCAGCAAACTCGAATCCAGTCCGCCGGAAAGCAATACGCCCACGGGGACATCCGCAGCCAAACGATGACGTTCAACCGCGCGGCGCAAGACAACGCGCGTTGCCGCCAGCCAGTCTTGCTCGGACAAAATCTGATCAGGCCGCGTTGCATCAAGTTTCCAGTAACAGCGCAAAGCTATATCACTTGACGGGTTGTGATGCTGCGCGTGATTTTCCTTGTCGTCAGTACCCCTGCCTTTCCCGTTCGAGAAAGTCATTGTGTGAGCAGGAGGTAATTTTTTGATACCTTGCAAAATAGTGTGCGGCGCGGGAACCACGCTATGCAAAGTAAAGTGGTGATGCAACGCTATCGGGTTAAGACTGGTATCCACTTCTCCGCCGGCCAATAGCGCCTGCATCGTGGAGGCAAAGCGCAAGCGCGCGCCATCCAACGTGTAATAGAGTGGCTTGATACCGAGGCGGTCGCGCGCAAGAAACAAAGACCCGTTACGTGTATTCCAGATGGCAAAAGCAAACATACCGTAGAACCGTTCCACGCAGTGCTCTCCCCAAGCGTGATAGGCTTTGATGATCACTTCGGTATCACCCGCCGAAAAGAAATCGTAACCCAACTCTACCAGTTCGGCACGCAGTTCCTTGTAATTGTAGATCGTGCCGTTGAACACCAGCGCAAGGTGCAACTCCTTGTCCTGCATGGGCTGGTCGGCGTCGGCTGACAGGTCAATAATAGCCAGTCGCCGATGACCAAACGCCAGCGCACCATCGCTATAGTAGCCCTCATGATTTGGGCCGCGCCGCGCCAGACGCGCCGTCATTCGCTGTAATACCGCCATATCCGGCGACGAGTGATCGAAGCGTAATTCCCCGCAAATACCGCACATGCAAAACTCCACTCAATATCAACTGCGGGTTGAAGTCCTAATGCAATGCGGCCTGGATAAGTTTTTGCAACTCTCCTGTCTCCGACAATGCCAACATAATGTCTGAGCCGCCAATCAGTTCGCCCTTGATATAACACTGGGGAAATGTCGGGAAGTCGGCGTAAAACTTCAAATTGTCAAATATCTCCTGGTCGGCAAGCACATTCACCGCAACATAATTTTCAACCCCGCAAACCTTGAGTACCTGAGCCGCCCGTCCGGAAAAACCGCATTGCGGAAACTGAGGCGTGCCTTTCATGTACAGCACAACAGGATTCTCGGTGACAGTTTTCTTGATTTTTTCCAGTACATTTTGATCCATGATTTTCTCCTTAAATAATTCAGGCTTGTTTGCGCCATTGTTCCGGCGTAAAAGTCTTTAACGACAGGGCATGTATGACATCCATTTTGTTTCCAAGTTTCTGAAATACAAGCCGCTGCTGCTGCAACATCCCCAAGCCTTCAAAAGCCTTGCTCACGATTAGCGCATCAAAATGGCGACCATCTCCTTCAACCACGATGTGCTCGCACTCCAGATCCTCCTGGATAAAAGCCTTAACATTTTCGGGGGTAATCAAAATAAAAATCCTCTCTAAACAATATTTCTGTCCGGCCTATTTTATCGCCTATTCAGACTCAACTGCATCACTTGGATTGAAAGTTGACTTGCTCAACCTGATAGCCGCGCTTTTTCATCAATGCCGGCAAACCGATTTCACCGAACATATGCAAACTGCCCACAGCGGCAAATACGTTTTTTCCGCTTTTGTGTATCGCATCGATACGCCCTGCCAAATTGGGATTTCGATCATCCAACAAGCGCTTCATCATGTCGCGCTCAATCGCGGTTTTCAGACATTCGCACCACTCGTTAAAGTGTGACATTTCATCATAGTCGGCCTTTTCCCATATCCCTGTGATACGATTCAGAAAAGTATGTGCGCGTCCGGATTCCAAATCGTCCAGACTATCTTCAACCAATGAAATAGTTTCCAGCGAATCTTTCATTTGCAACATTTTCAGTTGCGACTCAGGGCTCTCCAGCGACACCACTGTTTTCTTGGCAGAGTGCCCGAATCCGGCCAAAACAGCATCAATGGCATATGCAGCATAAAGTCCATCCCAGCTTCCCACCATTAAAGTCAACGTATCGATTTGAAACTCCGGCGCGAGTTTCGCAATAGCGTTGTAGGGAATACACACGGCATCTGCCTGCTGTTTCATACGATTCGACAATGCTTCCGGGAGCGCAGTTTCGGGAAATTGCTCAATCCCTTTGGAAAGTCGGGTTTGAATATCCGGGTCCAGCATATCCAATTCCAACGCTACCGTATCTGATGCTCGTAACGCCTGCGTCACAACCGGGCCCGGAAACATCCAGTCGAATTTGGCTACGTGTATCGTTCCATACAAGTATGAGGTGTGTCCGTCTTTGCTGATACGCCACAAAAAACCGTGGTTACCTGCGTTGCTCATTCCTGCTTGTATGGTCTCCGGGGTCGGGGGTTTAGCGACAGGAGGACAGACCTTCGTTTCCTCGGCGAAAACAACGTTCGCAAGGGCAAGCAAAGCGAGGAATAGACCAAAGCGAATTTTATTTAGCACAGGAATTGGGGAATTTTTTAGACTCCGTCGAGTTGAGTAATTTCATATATCAAAAATTACGGCTGCGTTCTTGCCACCCTAAATCCGCTGCACTCGCCAGCGTCGGGATCATTGCCATAGCGAAAGCCCGCGCGTGCGTAGGAGGCATCATTGCACCATGAGCCTCCGCGAACCACGCGTGTCGGGCATTCACCGCCTTTCCAAACACTGCCGTCGGCAGGGGCGCCCTGAAAATTCGGATGCCAGCAATCTTGTACCCACTCCCACACATTCCCGCTCATATCGTGCAAACCCCAATCATTCGGCTCGCGCCTTCCGGCCCAACTCGTCTTGTGGTTGGTATTGGCGTCATACCAGGCTAAAAGATTCGGGTTGTCACCGTTGCCGCAATATTTGCCCTGTGCATGTCCGGCACGACAAGCGTATTCCCATTCTGCTTCGGAGGGCAATCTGACTTTGGTGCCCGCTTTACCCATCAGATCGGAAAAACGATTGGCATCATCCCAACTCACCGTTTCGACCGGGTTATGCAAGTCAACAAATTTGCTTGGATTGATTCCTACCACTTGCAGATACTGTTCCTGTGTCACTTCATACTTGCCCATCCAAAAACCTTTGACACATACCTTGTGCAAGGGAGAGCCAAAACTCCAATCCGTACCGCCCATCTGGAAGCAACCGCTGGGCACCCACACGAACAGCATGCCTGTTTTGGGTTCTTTCCATTCGGTACCCGCAGCAGGTTCGGCCGATGCGGTTGACGAAATTCCCTGCAAACACAGTAACAATACTGCAAATAAAAACTTGTTGTTCATACTGTCCCTATCTGATCAAAATTTTATTCAATTTTAGTATCGACTACTTCTGCGCCAAAATCACAACCATATTCAGCGGCAATACGGGCGGCAAAAAACCGCCCCATGAAGCCATGCAATCGTGTCGGGATCAGTCTCACGCATTCATCCGGACTTACCACCATCCCGCATACATAACGCCCCGTATCATTTTGCCACAACAACGCGCGACAACGGCCACTAAACTGAAACAAAAAGACATACGCCACCGGGCAAGGTTCGCATGCGCAGCAAACCCCGCAGCCATTGCAGCGCGCACCGTATTCAGGTTTAAGCGGGGCTAACGGGTGCAGCTCGATAATCTGCGTCAGCGATTTACTCATCCTCTGCCAGTGTCTGCAATACCGCCTGCAACAACAGCCAGCAATGCGCCACTGATTCTATTTCAACACGCTCGCCGGGAGCATGCGCGCCGCATATGTCGGGGCCAAAAGAAATCATGTCCAACTGTGGATGGCTGGCGGCAAGCAAGCCGCACTCCAGTCCCGCATGGATAACTTGTATGCTGGCCGGGTGGCCGAATTGCGCGGTGTAGACTTTCTGGCACAACGCCAGCAAATGCGATGACGGGTTTGGCGACCAGCCCGGATACGCACCGTCTTTCCATGCGCGCAAATCGAAACTGGCGGCATGGGCGATTAACTTGTCAGCCAGCGCTCCGCCTCTGGCATCCAACAATGAACGCACTTTGAACGTCGCACGAAAAACACCCTGCGCCAGACTCGCCACACCCAGATTATCCGAGGTATCGACCACACCGGCAAAGTCATCACTCATGCGGGCAACCCCGTTTGCAGCAATGTCCAGGTATGTAAGCAGACGGTTTCGGTCTTGCTGACTAATCGCTTTAGCCTGCGGTAACTCCTTTATTTTGCATGCCAACAACACATTGGAATCTTCTTCAGCGAACCGACGCCGCCATGCCTCCAGCCGATGCTGCAACCACTCATTGATATTGGCAGCCACTGCTGCCGGCAGCGCGCAAACAGCAAAGGCTTCACGCGGAATTGCATTTCGAGCCGTGCCTCCATTCAGCTCTATTAATCGAATATCGGTATGTGCGGACAAATCTCTGAGTGCCTCTGCCAACAACTTGATCGCATTCCCTCGCCCCAGATGGATGTCAATACCGGAGTGCCCGCCATGCAAACCTGTCACGTCAAAGCGCATGATCGAATAATCCAAGGGCACCTCTTCCTGCGGAAAATCTTGCCGTACCTCCACATCCACACCTCCTGCACAACCCAAATAGAAATGCCCCCATTCCTCGGTATCCAGATTGATTAACCTTTTGCCCTGCAAAATGCCGGGTACAAGCCCGCGCGCACCGTCCATGCCGGATTCTTCGTTGACAGTGAGCAACACCTCCAACGCCGGATGAAGCAAGCCCGGTTCTTCGAGCGCAGCCAATGCGAGTGCAACGCCAATGCCGTTATCCGCCCCCAGCGTGGTGTCTTGCGCCATCACCCAGCCGTCGCGCACCTGAACACGGATCGGGTCGCGTTCGAAATCGTGTTGCGTTCCTGTATTGGTCTGACACACCATATCAAGATGGCCTTGCAGAATCACACCCGGCATCGCCTCGCAACCGCGGCTGGCCGGTTTTTTCAAAATCAAGTTTCCTACGCCATCCACATCGGCTGTTATGCCACGCGCTTGTGCCCAATTAATCAAATGCTCGCGCAGAGCCGCTTCGTGCAGAGAAGAACGGGGTATTGCGCACAATGTGGCGAAATGTGCCCAGACTATGCTCGGGTGCAGGTTTTCCAAACTATTGTTTGCGGTCATCGAAATAAATCCCAAAACTGAATATACAGAAGGTGTGTCCGTTGGAAGATTGATAATACAGTGACAGTATCGTGGAGGATTCAAGTCGGCGCAATGCCCCATAATTTATTGCGCTTAATGTATTTTCACATTGACTTTTGTTGGTAAGTAGCGAATTTTATTGACTTCGCAAAAGTCAAAAAATATTTATGCAAATAGACCAAACAGCATATTGACAATATTAAATAATGCACAACCCTAGCATTGAAGCGCCTTGGCGGGCCAGAGTCATGTAAGATCACCCACAACTTACAGTAACACATTGTTTTATAATAATTTAATAAAAGTGCAAAAATTGAGCAGCACTACAAAAACCGTTATTCCGTCAAGGGGTAAGAGTTGCTTCCAGTTAGTAATCCACAAAGTTATCCACAGTTTTTGTGCATAAATAAAAATTCGCTTATGCCGCGACAAGTTAGCAAAAATCAGTATTACAACTCAGGATGAATCTTGCTCAATCCGGGGGGACAAGTTACAGTTCCGCCTTCGGAATTTTAAGAACATCTGGAGAGTTGCGTGATCACTATTGTTGAAGCGGCCGGTTGGCCCATCTATTTTTTGCTCGTTGCCTCTGTTTTATCTCTTGGCCTGATTGTGGAGCGCGTGATATTTCTGCGTAGAAACAACATCGCTCCACCCGAGCTATTGGATGAAACAGTTAAATCATTAAAGCAAGGAGGAGTAAATCCGCAAACTCTGCAGAAGCTCAGCGAGGGTTCTTTGCTCGGTCAAGTGTTTGCGGCAGGTTTGAAAAATATCAAAAGCTCTCCCGAAATTATGAAAGAGGCTATTGAAGAAGCCGGGCGCGCGACCAGCCATGATATGGAACGCTTTCTCACCACGCTGGGAACAATCGCTTCGATCAGCCCGCTGCTCGGCTTGTTCGGCACGGTTGTCGGCATGATCGAAATTTTCGGTGCGCAAAATGCCGGGGGAAGTAACCCGGCGGAATTGGCTCACGGCATTTCGGTTGCTCTGTACAACACGGCGTTCGGTTTGATTGTAGCCGTGCCGAGCATGATCTTTTACCGTCACTTCCGTGCCCATGTCGATAGCCTGACATTCGAGATGGAGCAACAGGCGATCAAGCTGGTCGAAGTCATTCACGGCGAACGTAAGTGAGGTAGTTGATATGAATTTCCAGCGTGGCCGTACCCGTGAAGAACCGGAAATCAATCTGATTCCGATGATTGATGTATTGCTGGTTGTATTGATCTTTTTAATGGTCACAACCAGTTACGCAAAGTTTTCAGAATTGCAGATCAACTTGCCGCAGGCTGCGGGTGAACAGGCCAGCAATTCCCCCAATAAACAAATATATGTTGCGGTAGATTCATCCGCGCAATATGCGATTAACAACGCCCATGAACCATTTTCCGGGATAGACAATTTCGCCCAAGCCCTGCGCAAAGCCGCCGGCAGCGAAACCGACCCCATTATCATCATTAGTGCCGATGCGAAGGCGACCCATCAATCTGTGATCAATATCATGGAAGCTGCACGAGTCGCGGGTTACGGACGCATCACGTTCACCACGCAGAATCCATCCAAGTAAATCGCCAAACAGCAGGATGAATGCGCTGGAAGAAAACTGGTATCGGATTACGCCGCTCCATTTGTTACTCTGGCCGTTGAGTTTACTCTTCCGTCTGCTAAGCTCGGCTCGGCGTTTGCTCTATCGTTCTAAGCTGTTGCGCAGCTTCCGGCTCCCCGTCCCAGTCATTATCGTTGGCAACATCAGTGTCGGCGGTACTGGAAAGACGCCTTTCACTTTATGGCTCGCACAACAATTGCTGGACGATGGCTGGCATCCGGGAATTATTAGTCGCGGCTATACCAAAACAAAGCAACAACGCCCCGATACTCCCCATGCCGTCGAAATAAATGATTCGCCGGATGTGGTCGGCGATGAGCCGCTGCTCATGCTGCAACGTGATTTATGCCCGGTCTGGATAGGACGCAACCGCGTTGCGGCAGCTCTGGCGCTGCTGCAAGCGCACCCTGAATGCGATGTCATTTTGAGCGACGATGGACTACAGCACTACCGCTTGCAGCGGGACATCGAAATAGTGCTGGTGGATGGAAACCGCGGCTTTGGCAACGGGCTGTTACTTCCCGCGGGACCGTTGCGCGAGCCGGTATCGCGCCTGAAGTCAGTCGATTTTGTGGTTCGCAACGGTGGCAAGTCTGATGCTAGCGAATATGCAATGCAACTTGCAGGGGCTATTTTCTTCAACCTGCTTAATCCGAACACGACACTTCCGGCCAGCGCTTTTACCGGCCGGAACATCCATGCCATCGCCGGGATCGGTCATCCGGAAAGGTTTTTCTCACATCTCAAACAGTTGGGTATCACCCCGCAAACCCGCGCATTTCCCGATCACCACTGTTATATCCCTGCCGATATTGTGTTTAACGACGCTGAAGCAATACTCATGACTGAAAAAGATGCGGTAAAATGCGCTTCGTTCGCAACCGAGCAATGCTGGGTTTTGCGTGTAGATGCACAATTAGATTCGGCACTTGCCCAACTCATCATAGAAAAGATCAAACAATAATGGATGCCAAGCTACTCGAAATTTTAGTTTGCCCGCTGTGCAAATCGCCGCTGATCTATCGCAAAGCCGAACAGGAACTCATCTGTAAAGCAGATCATCTGGCGTATGCGATCAAGGACGATATTCCGGTGATGCTGGCCGACGAAGCGCGCAAACTTTCCCCGGAAGAAGTCGAGAAGCTCTGATGCTTGATTTCCGCGTCGTCATCCCAGCGCGAATCTCTTCGACACGCCTGCCCGGAAAACCGTTGCTTGAAATCGGCGGCAAGCCGATGGTAGTGCGCGTAGCCGAACAGGCAGCCCAAAGCGGAGCGCAGCAAATCATCATCGCCACCGACCATGAACCTATTCTTGCCGCGTCGAAACAACACGGTTTCAGCGCCTGCATGACGCGTGTCGATCACAGCAGCGGCACCGACCGTATTGCCGAGGTGGTCGCACAACAAGGCTGGGCGGATGACACTATCGTGGTCAATGTGCAAGGCGACGAACCGTTGATCCCTCCCGCATTAATCCGCTCCGTCGCACAACATTTGTACGATCACCCGGAATGTGCCATTGCCACGGCCTGTCACCCTATCCACGATGAAGCCTCGCTGCGCAATCCCAACATCGTCAAAGCGGTGCTGGATAAAAACGGCAACGCACTGTATTTCAGCCGCGCACCGATCCCCTATCCGCGCGATGTGTTTGCTCAAGGCGGCTCACTTCCGCACAATATACCCGTTCTCCGGCATATCGGCATTTATGCCTACCGCGCCAGTTTCCTGCACGCATTCGGGCAACTGCAACCCGCCGCCATCGAACAAATCGAAGCGCTGGAACAATTACGCGCCCTCTGGCACGGCTACAAAATTGGTGTCACTATTACGCATGAGGCCCCACCCAGCGGGGTTGATACAGAAACTGATTTACTCGCGGCACGAAAACTATTCGAATCTTTTCACACACAGGGAGCAAAAAAATGAGAGTCATTCTTCTCGGCGCACCGGGCGCTGGCAAAGGAACACAAGCCAATCTCATCAAAGAAAAATTCGGTATTCCGCAAATATCGACCGGCGACATGCTGCGTGCGGCGGTTAAAGCCGGCACCCCGCTCGGCGTTGCCGCGAAGAAAATCATGGATGCAGGAGGCTTGGTCTCCGATGAAATCATCATCAATCTGGTGAAAGAGCGCATCAAGGAAGCGGATTGCGCCAATGGTTTTCTGTTCGATGGTTTTCCGCGCACGATTCCGCAAGCACAGGCGATGAAAGATGCCAGCATTCGTATCGACTATGTGGTTGAAATTGATGTGGCAGATAGCGAGATCGTCCAGCGCATGAGCGGCCGTCGCGTGCATCCGGCATCCGGGCGCACCTACCACATCGTATTCAACCCGCCCAAAGTTGCGGGGAAAGATGACATCACCGGTGAAGACTTGGTACAACGGCCGGACGACACGGAAGAAACTGTCCTCAAACGTCTTAACGTTTATCACGAGCAAACAAAACCATTGGTGAATTACTACACGACCTGGGCAAAATCGAAAGAAGCGAATGCACCCAAGCTTGTGCATGTCCCTGGTGTAGGCAACGTTGACGCAATACGCGACAAAGTTTTCGCTGCTCTAGCAAAACCGTAGAATATAGTGCAACAAAGTCAGGCAGTCTGCTGATGAACTAACTAGCCATTCGACCAAGTCACCAAAATACGGTGACCTAAGCCGCCGGTTATATCAAGCAAGCTTGATGCAGAATGGACACAGCTTGCGAACCGCATCTCATTCTACAATCACCACCGATGCGGTTCATGCCTCACCACATCCTACCGAAATTTGGATAAGTTCCCGGAAATATATACAGCCAAACCGTAGGATGTGGTGAGGCACGAACCGCATCACTCGCCTTGTCGCTCAAAGCCCATGCTGTAACTGCACAAAAACTCCGCGTCCGGGAAGAGGGAGATCGGATGTGATGCCCGATGAATAAAAGGTCGGTTCCAGCGCATTGGCATTAAACAAATTCGTCACCATGGCGCTTGCGCTCCAGCCGCCGACAAATTTCTCACAGCGCAGATTCATGTCCACTGTGGTGTAGTCGGGAATCAAAGGACGGGGATCGCCCGGTTCGCGCATTCGTTCTGCAACGTAGTTGACCGTGGTGCCGAACTGCCAGCCCTGTGCGAAACGCCAGTCCGAACGGGCGAATACGTGACGGTGCGGAGCCAGACCGGCATCTTGTCCGGTGGCACTATCAATGGAATGTTGCAAGGAATAATTGCCGCTCAGCCGCAGATTGCTGCTCGCATCATAAGTCTCTTCCAACTCAAAGCCACGCCCGACCTGATCACCAGAATTCTGATACGTCGCTGTCGCGGCAACCGGCAAAATGATATCGCTCATGTGGTAATAGAATAAATTCAGGTTGCCTTTCAACTGGCTGGTCTGTTGCCAAGAGAAAGCCAGTTCGTCCGAAACCATCTTTTCCGGTTTGATGTTTGGATTGCCGACAAACACAGGGTTGTTGATGTTGTACATCTCAGTAAAAGCAGGGGCGCGAAAAGCCGTCCCATGCATGGCCTTGACCACCACATTGTAGGAAGCATCCCATACCAGTGCGAGGCGGGGATTGGTAGTGCTGCCAAAGTCTGAATAGTTGTCTGTTCTCAGCCCTGCCGTGAGAGTCCAGTCCTTGACGATGCTCCATTCATCTTGAGCAAAGGCATATTCCACTGTACGCTTGTGTGGCATCAGAAAGACCAGTGAAGGATTGCCACTCGCATCCACCACCACGGGCGGATTGCCATTTGGAGCATATGCAGCGGTATAGTTTTTATATTCGGTTACTGAGTATAAGTCGTCTATCTGAAAACCCGTGCCTATACGTATTCGATGCTGCTCAAATCCGGTATAGAAAGCGGAAAGATTGCCGTGAGGGTGCTGTTCTTCATGCCCAGGATTGCCGACCATTCCATTCGGGAAGCCGGGAACCGTTCCAGGGGGATAAAGCATGAAAGCCGGATCAGCCGGTTTATCATTAATATTGTAATAACCTGCTGCGCCTGATACATCCCAATTGGGTGCCCAGTTGGCTTGTTCATAGTTTAGGTCAAGATACAATCTGGTAGAGTTGATGCGTGAATTGGGATCAAGTGCTCCGGCAAGACCCGCGCCGCTACCCACATCACGCTCCTGATATGACGCCCGAAAGCGCCACGCTTCTTTAGACAAATCGGCACTCGCGTCAAATGCCTTGCGTGAAGTGCTGAGCGGACCGGAATTACCGACAGCATCCTTCTGTAGTATGGCTTGTGAGCCATCAGTATTACCTGCCCGAATATTGAATGCGGTATCCAGTGCACCCAGTTTGCCTCCATATTGCGCATATCCATCGGTAGTATGAAAGCTACCGGCTAGCAAACCAAACTCTGCACCCTTTATATCAGATGAAGTTTTGGTGATGATATTGATAACCCCGGCGGAAGCATCGGCACCATACAATGCAGATCCCGGTCCGCGAATGACTTCAATGCGCTCCACATTTTCCAGCGACATACCGCCCCAAAACTGACTGCGATCACCTGCAAAAACATTGGTGATTGGCGATCCGTTGACCAGCATCAAGACTTGCGTATTCTCTTTGGTGAAAATACCGCGAAAACTGTAAATCGGGTTCTGTGCAACGTGTTGCATGGAAACGTGAACACCGGGCACGCTTTCCATCACCTGATTCAGATCGGTCGCACCCATGGCCTGAATATCCTGAGCCGTAATAACGGTGGCTGATGACGGTGCTTTGGAGATGGCCTGATGACTGCCGGTGGCAATGCTAACGTTAGCCTTGTCGCCGTAGACCAGAGCCAAGTCATCCTCTTCTTCGGAAGTTTGAGCTGCAGCGGTGCCGACCAAAGTTAACGCCAGAAAAATAAAGAGTATATGATGATTAAATGCTGGCACAGCAGAACCCCCTCTTTAAAAGTAACCGATTAGTATTTTTATAATCGGTTCATGCTTATTGTTTTTTCAGGCTATTTCCACGACGCTTGTATTTTTAACCATGAATACTATATGGGTAGTGTAAAGCCTGATACTATACCGTGCAAGTGAAGTGGTAATTGTGAGACTCTAGTAAAACCCGTAACAATGAATAAACAATGATGGACAGATTCACCCCACCTTCGACCTTCCGTGTCGCTTGTTTTTCGCACCGGCGAATTGATCTGTCGGCTTGCTTGCGGGTGGTATCGTTGCTGTTGATTACAGCAGGTTCGGCGTGGGCGACACCCAAAGAGTCGGCTGATTTTTCAACCCCGCAGATAGATTACTCCGGCGTAACTCGCGCCATTGCACCATACCTTTCTTCTCCCGATTCCCGACAGTTTGCTCCCGAATATCCGGACGAAGTAATGCGCACTATTGAGGCTTATCCTGATGTAGTGGTTTTCCCTATTCAGGTCGCCGGTAATGTCAGCGTTGCTGCAAATAGAAAACTCTCCAATAAAATTGCACAGGCATCGGATGAGGGCACCATTGCGGTTATTTACCCTGATATCGGCGAGCCATATCGTAGTGTTTTTGCCCAGATTATTGGTGGCATCGAGGCAAAAACCAAACGGCATGTAGTCAATTTCGCGGTTGGCTCCAATGTCGATGTAGGTGAACTGAACAACTCACTGCGCAGCCAAAATACCAAAGTGGTCATTGCGCTTGGCCGTCAAGGCGTAAAAGTTGCATCCACGCTGGACAGCAACATTGGCATCGTTGTGGGCGGCGTGTTGACAGCAACAGAAAGTGAAGTCCGAAATCATGAGGTGAACAGCTTGTCGCCTGATCCGGCGTTGCTGTTTTCGCGCTTAAAGGGAATGATGCCCGGCGTGCGGCGAGTTTTCACCGTATACGATCCGCGCCAGAATGCGTGGATGATGAGTCTGGCAAAAGAGGCTGCGCGTGCTCAAGGGCTTGAGCTCGTCACCTACGATGCTCAGGATTTGCGCACGGCGATGAAAGATTATCAGGATATTTTCGCCGCGTCTGACAGTAAAGAGGATGCCTTATGGCTGCCGCAGGATTCCACCACGGTAGAAGAAAGCACTGTGCTGCCGATGGTGTTGCAGGAATCCTGGTCACATAATTTGGCCGTATTTTCCAGCAGCTTTGGACATGTGCGGCGCGGTGTGCTGTTTTCGCTGTACCCCAACAACGAAGAATTGGGACGCCATCTTGCAGGCTCGGCGCTCGGCTACCTGGCCACCGGCGAAAATGGGGCAACCGGAATAATCCCGCTACGCGAAGTGCTGATGGCAATCAATCTGCGCACTGCCAAGCACTTGGGCGTGAACACCAATCGGCAGCAAGGTATTGACATGACGTTTCCAGAGCAATAGGCGTGCCGGAAATGAAGAAGAATTTAAAGTCACTTTTCCAGCAGCTTACTTTCCAGCGCCAGCTCGGCATTACAGTAACACTCGGCATTCTTTTTTTAGCAGTAATTTCTTCCATTGCAGGTTCTTGGCAAAGTAATAAGCGCGTGCGTGACGATCTGATCGAACAGGGGCAGCGCATCACCGAAAATTTGGCGCGCCAAAGTTCGCTGGCGCTAATCTACTCTTCTGCCGATAACGCCACCGAAGCGGTAAATGCCACAATGGCATTTCCCGGAGTGGTCGGTCTGGAAATACGCAACGCAAAGGGGATGGTATTGTTGGCGCGCGGCAACGCCAACCTTGCCGAATTTATCAACCAACCCGGCCACACTGATGGCTTACAGGCTGCCGCCATGCTTAATGCTGAAAGCGACAAAGCCTGGAACTTTGCCGCGCCGGTCTATTCGCAGGCATCGGCAGAATCTCCGTTTAGCGATGCAGCCACGCCAGAGTTTCTTGGCAATGTTTCAGTGGTAATGAGCAAGGCGGCGATGGACAAAATGACCACCGATATTTTCATTACTAATTTGATCACGTCGCTTTCCTTTGCACTACTTTTCTTATTTTTTATACGCGTCCTTACTCGTAATGTGGTGCAACCGCTTGATCGCCTTTCCTCCAGCATGGAACGCGCCCAAAGGGGTGAATCAGAAGTGCGCGCCGTACCCGGAGGTCCTAAAGATATTGCCAGAATGGCTCATGCCTTCAACAGCATGATGTCGGTACTGGAAGCGCGAGAAGCGGATTTGAGTATCGCCGCCATTGCCTTTGAGACGGATGAAGGCATGATGGTGACCGATGAAAACGCGCTGATCATCCGGATTAATCGCGCATTCACCCAAATTACCGGCTATAGCGCGGCAGACGCCATTGGCAAAAATCCGTCCATACTCAAATCAGATCGTCAAAACGTAGAGTTCTACGAACGCATGTGGACAAGCTTGCGGGTAACTAATAGTTGGCAGGGAGAAATCTGGAACCGGCGCAAGAATGGCGACGTTTATCCTGAATGGCTGAACATCACCGCTGTCGTGGACAAAGCCGGGAAAGTTACTAATTACGTCAGTACTTTTGTTGATTTCACCGAGCGTAAACAAGCTGAAAGTGAAATCCACCATCTCGCTTTTTACGATTCTCTCAGCAAACTGCCCAACCGGCGCCTGCTGCTTGACCGTTTGCGGCAGGCAATGGTTAACAGCTCACGCAACCGGGCCAGTGGCGCTCTGCTGTTCATCGATCTCGATAATTTTAAAACCCTGAACGACACCAAGGGGCACGGTGTCGGAGACTTGCTGCTAATCGAGGTTTCCAAACGTTTGCAAGCATGCGTGCGTGAAGGTGACACACTTTCTCGTTTCGGCGGAGACGAATTTGTTTTGTTGTTAGAAGGGTTGAGCGAAGAAAGGGCACAGGCGGCTATACAGGCGAAAGGCGTTGGAGAGAAGGTTCTTGAAGCACTTAACCAACCCTATTCTCTTGAAGGAAATGAGTTCCATAGCTCCTCAAGCATAGGCGTCACCCTGTTTGCCGATTATCAGCAAAACCTTGATGAGTTGCTGAAGCAGGCCGATACAGCCATGTACGAAGCTAAAAAAGCAGGGCGAAACACATTGCGCTTCTTTGACCCTGCGATGCAGGAAGAGCTTGAAACACGCGCCCAACTGGATGCCGGGTTGCGGGAAGCGTTGCGCAAGCAAGAGTTCCGGCTTTATTATCAAGTCCAGATCAATCAGACCGGACACGTTCTGGGTGCGGAAGTTTTGATACGCTGGATGCAACCCGAGCAAGGCCTGATTTCGCCACAGCAATTCATTCCGTTAGCGGAAGAATCCGGACTCATCGTTCCTATCGGAACATGGGTGCTGGAGAGTGCATGCCAGCAACTCAAAAGATGGGAATTAAATCCGTTAACCCGTGATTTGCAGTTGGCTGTAAACGTCAGCGGGCGGCAATTCCGCCAACCGGATTTTGTTAACCAGGTATGCGAGATTTTGAACCGCACCGCCATCAATCCCTTGCACCTGAAACTTGAGCTTACCGAAAGCATCGTGCTCGACAATGTGGCTGACACCATCGCCAAGATGCAGGCACTCAGACAAATCGGCGTGAACTTTTCCATGGATGATTTTGGAACAGGATATTCTTCACTGGCTTACCTGACCCAGCTTCCGCTCAAGCAACTCAAAATCGATCAATCGTTCGTGCGCAACATCGGCATAAAAGCCTCCGATGCAACCATCATCCAAACCATTATCGGCATGGCAAACAATCTGGGCATGGAAGTCATCGCGGAAGGAGTGGAAACGCAAGAACAGCGCGACTTTCTCGAAAGCATGGGCTGCAATCTTTATCAGGGATATTTATTTGGTCAACCGGTGCCGGTGGAAGAGTTCGTTTCGCATCTCGGCTAGCACAGCAACAATTTACTTTGCGCGTCTGCCGGGACGGAAATATTGTTGATTATCGTAGTACTCATCTCGCTCATTGTCATTTGACCAACCCGGTATACCCAGCAAGGGCACAGGCGTCAGTTCGCGTGTATCGCGGCAATGCGTCGCATCACCAAGGTACTCAGCCACTCGCTCATCCAAATATTGCATTCTCTGCGGCATTGACCAAGTAAAAAACTCCATCTCCACCGGCATAAGCAAACCCTGCCCGGTCATACCGACATAGGGCTGCATTGCTTTTTCGTAAAGACCATGACCGAAAAGATAGAAGCCCATCTGTGCGTTGACTTCCTCACGGCACAACCAGAAAAGTTCTTTCCATTTGAAATCGCAAAGCAACTTGGCCAGTTGGGAATTTGAATACGCAACGATTACGCCGGATTCATCGAATAAGGTAGCCATATCGCGCACTTTGCCACGCCGGGATTTCAGGGCGGAAGCCGCCTGCGTCAAAGCCCGATAATGGCGTGCATTGATGGCCGCTTTACTTTGCGGGAAGGTCAGCCACACCAGTGCATTGAACAGGTCATGAAAATTGTTCTCGCGCGTCTGTACTTCGCCACTCAAGTAGCAGCGCGGCTCATATTGCGATTCGAATGCCAGCTTACCCAATTCCTGTTCGACAAAATGAAGTCGCTTGCCGCTTTGTAATTTAATTTCAGCATGCAAACCGAGCAAAGAATTCAAATCCTGCAATAAAGGAAAATGATTGTTTTCAAAGTGTGACAACAGAAAACGCAGCGGCTCGAACAGGGGAGACTTCCTCAATTCCTCCGGATTCCATTGTGGTAAATTTTCCATAACCGCAAGTTTAACCCAAGCAACCTTGTATGTTATTAGTCATCTCTTGCAGGTGGCTATAACACATCCAAACAAATTGGCGTAAGATGTTGGATAAATAATCGACACTCTTCTAAAACACAAAGGGAGTTCAGCATGGCTAAAAAGAATGCGTTTTATGCTCAATCCGGCGGCGTCACTGCTGTCATTAACGCTTCAGCCGCCGGGGTAATAGAGACAGCCCGAAATCACAAAGATAAAATTGGTAAAGTGTTTGCAGGACGCAATGGCATCATCGGTGCATTAACAGAAGACCTGATCGACACCGGCAAAGAATCGGCAAAAGATATCGCTTCCCTACGTTACACTCCCTCCGGCGCATTTGGTTCTTGCCGCTTCAAGCTCAAAGGTTTGGAAGAAAACAAACTCCAATACGAACGTCTGATCGAAGTATTCAAAGCCCATAACATCGGTTATTTTTTCTACAACGGTGGCGGCGACTCGGCCGATACCTGCTTAAAAGTTTCGCAACTCTCGGAAAAACTCGGCTACCCGCTGCAAGCCATTCATGTGCCAAAGACAGTGGATAACGATTTGCCCATTACAGACTGCTGCCCCGGCTTCGGTTCGGTGGCAAAGTACGTTGCAGTGTCCGTGCGCGAAGCCAGTTTCGATGTGGCTTCGATGGCAAAAACCTCAACCAAAGTATTCGTCCTGGAAGTGATGGGACGCCACGCTGGCTGGATCGCGGCGGCGGGCGGGCTGGCTTCGGACGAGCGCTGCAATTTACCCATCGTTATTCTGTTTCCGGAGGTTGCTTTCAACCAGGCAAAATTCCTCGCCAAGGTGAATGGCTTGGTGAAAAAATTTGGCTACTGTTCGGTCGTCGTATCTGAGGGTGTCAAAGGTGAAGATGGCAAATTCCTTTCCGATCAGGGTGTGCGTGATGCCTTCGGTCATGCCCAATTGGGCGGCGCGGCACCGGTAATCGCCAACATGGTTAAAGATGCGCTCGGTTACAAATTCCACTGGGCGGTTGCCGATTATCTGCAACGTGCCGCGCGCCACATCGCTTCCAAAACCGATGTCGATCAAGCCTATGCACTGGGTAAAAAAGCCGTCGAGTTGGCATTAAAAGGCGAGAACGCAGTAATGCCCACTGTGGATCGCGTTTCTGACAAACCTTATAAATGGAAAATCGGCGTTGCGCAATTAAGTAAAGTCGCCAATGTGGAAAAAATGATGCCGCGCAACTTTATCACCGCAGATGGTTTCGGCATTACTGAAAAATGTCGTACTTATCTGGCTCCCCTTATCCGGGGAGAAGACTATCCCCCGTTCAAAGACGGGTTACCCCAATATGTGCAACTCAAGAATGTGGCAGTCGCCAAGAAGTTAGCTGGTTTCAAAATTTAGTACCATTAAGCCGATCATTTGATCGGCTTATTTTTTTATAAGGAGACATCATGTCAAGTGGTCTGATATTTACGTTACTGTGTGCTGTGGTTGCCATAGTTTATGGCGTATTTTCTATTCGCTGGATCGTCGCACTTCCCACTGGCAATGACAAAATGCGAAGTATCGCGGCGGCGATACAGGAAGGTGCGACGGCGTATTTGAATCGCCAGTACACCACCATCGGCATCGTGGGCGCAGTTTTGTTTGTGGCAATCGGACTCGTGCTTTCCTGGAAAACCGGATTCGGCTTTCTCATCGGCGCGCTCCTTTCAGGCGCAACCGGCTACATCGGCATGAACGTATCGGTACGAGCGAATGTGCGTACTGCGCAAGCCGCGCATGACGGTCTTAATGCCGCGTTGAACGTAGCCTTCAAAGGTGGAGCCATTACCGGAATGCTGGTCGTTGGCTTAGGGTTGCTCGGTGTGGCAGGCTACTACGCTTTTCTGGCCGCCACCGCACCGGCAGGCGCCAGCACCACAGAAATATTGGGGCCACTGGTTGGCTTTGGATTTGGTGGTTCACTCATCTCAATTTTTGCTCGACTTGGCGGCGGTATTTTTACCAAAGGTGCAGACGTAGGTGCCGACCTCGTGGGTAAAGTCGAAGCCGGCATCCCCGAGGATGACCCGCGTAACCCCGCAGTGATCGCCGACAACGTGGGTGACAACGTGGGCGACTGTGCAGGGATGGCGGCAGACTTATTTGAGACTTATGCCGTCACCATTATCGCCACCATGATACTGGGCGGCATGTTGTTGACCCATGCAGGTGCAAATGCAGTAATTTATCCGTTGGCACTCGGCGGCTTCTCGATCATCGCCTCTATCGTCGGCAGTTTTTTCGTGAGCGCACGCGAAGGCGGCAAAATTATGAACGCGCTGTATCGCGGCTTGGCAGTTGCCGGTGGTTTGGCACTGGTCGCTTTCTACCCAATCACTTCCTGGTTGATGAGCGATAACGGCAGCTTCAGTGTGAACGCTTTGTATGGTTCAGCCGTGATCGGTTTGATTCTGACTGCCGCGATGGTGGTGATTACGGAATACTACACAGCCACTGAATATGCACCGGTACGCCACATCGCCGAGGCTTCTACCACCGGCCACGGCACTAACATCATCGCCGGCTTGGGCGTCTCCATGAAGGCCACTGCGGCCCCCGTACTGGTGGTGTGCGCAAGTATCTTTGCCGCCTATTCATTTGCGGGTTTGTACGGCATCGCTATTGCAGCGACATCCATGTTGTCGATGACGGGTATTATCGTGGCGCTTGATGCTTACGGCCCGATCACGGATAACGCCGGCGGTATTGCTGAAATGTCCGGCTTGCCGGAAGAGATACGCAACATCACCGATCCTCTGGACGCGGTAGGCAACACCACCAAAGCGGTTACGAAAGGTTATGCCATCGGCTCGGCAGGTCTGGCAGCCTTGGTGCTGTTTGCCGATTACACACATGCTTTGGAAACGCATCTGGGACATTCGACACTGTTTGATTTGTCCGACCATATGGTCATCATCGGGTTGTTTATCGGTGGACTTGTACCTTATCTTTTCGCTGCTATGAGTATGGAGGCGGTGGGTCGTGCGGCGGCTTCCGTCGTGGTCGAAGTGCGCAGGCAATTCAAGGAAATCCCCGGCATTATGGAAGGTACCGGCAAACCGGATTATTCCAAAGCGGTCGATATGTTGACCAAGGCTGCGATCAAAGAAATGCTTGTTCCATCGCTACTGCCGGTCGCAGTGCCGATTATTGTCGGTTTGACGCTGGGGCCAATAGCCTTGGGAGGCGTTCTTGTCGGAACAATAATTACAGGCATCTTCGTCGCCATTTCCATGACCACTGGTGGTGGCGCTTGGGATAATGCGAAAAAATATATTGAAGAGGGTAATTTCGGTGGCAAAGGCTCGGAAGCTCATAAAGCGGCAGTTACTGGGGACACGGTGGGTGATCCCTACAAAGATACCGCCGGACCTGCTGTGAACCCGCTGATCAAGATTATCAATATTGTCGCGCTGTTGATTGTGCCGTTGTTATAGCTTCAATAAATTTGCAATGAAAAGGGGCTGCATCGCAGCCCCTTTTCATTGCGCCGGATGATACAATTCGCGCCTCAAATTTTCTATCTAAAAGGCCCTGTATCATGAGTTTGAACAAAGTCCCTTCCGGCAAAGACCTACCTAACGATTTCAACGTCATTATCGAAATCCCCATGCACGGAGAGCCCGTCAAATACGAAGTTGATAAAGAGTCCGGCGCAATATTTGTCGATCGCTTTATGAATACCGCAATGCATTACCCCTGCAATTATGGCTATATCCCCCATACGTTGTCCGACGATGGCGATCCAGTTGATGTTCTGGTGATCACCCCTGTTCCGCTGAATAGCGGTGTCGTGGTACGTTGCCGTCCGCTGTGTGTCTTAAAAATGGAAGACGAATCCGGCTTCGATGCCAAGGTTCTGGCAGTACCCGTAGACAAACTCTCTACCCTCTATCGGGGATTGAAGAGCCACACCGAATTGCCCGAGATCGTTCTGAAACAAATAGAACATTTCTTCGCTCACTACAAAGACCTTGAACCCAACAAGTGGGTCAAGATCGGTGGCTGGGAAGGACTGGAAGAAGCGCGTAAAGAAATCATGGCCGGTGTTGCCAATTACGCAAATTCTGCCGACAAGCCAAGCTATTAGTACCATTCAAGGAGAAGCTGATGACCGCACGTATCATTGACGGCAAAACTATCGCGCAGCAAGTGCGAGCTGAATGGAAAGTCCGCGCCGATGCTTTAAAAGCGCGAGGCATCACGCCGGGGTTGGCGGTCATCATCGTCGGCGAAGACCCCGCCTCCAAGGTATATGTAGCCAACAAAGTAAAAGCGTGTGCCGAACTGGGTTTACACTCCGAACATATTGCTCTGCCGGCAGACATTAGCGAAGCCGCTTTATTGGCAAAGATCGCCCAAATAAACGCCGATCCGAAGATACACGGGCTGCTCGTACAACTACCCGTACCCAAACACATTGATAGCAGTAAAGTGATCGAAGCGATCAGCCCGGACAAAGACGTTGACGGTTTCCATCCCATCAATGTCGGCGCATTATCAACAGGTAATATGCGTTTTGCTCCCTGCACTCCTTACGGCTCGATGATCCTACTGGAAAAAAGCGGCGTCAGTATCGAAGGCAAACACGCTGTGGTGATTGGTCGCAGCAACATCGTTGGCAAACCTATGGCAATGTTACTGCTGCAACAAAACGCCACCGTTACCATCTGCACTTCCAAAACTGTTGATCTCGCAAAATACACCCGTGATGCCGACATACTGGTCGTTGCCACAGGTAAACCAAAAATGATTACGGGTGACATGATCAAACCCGGCGCAGCCGTCATCGACGTGGGGATTAACCGCATGGCTGATGGCAAACTTTGCGGAGATGTGGATTTTGAATCCGCCAAAGAAGTTGCCGGCTGGATCACTCCGGTTCCCGGTGGTGTTGGCCCAATGACCATCACCATGCTGGTGGCAAACACTGTTCAGGCTGCGGAGCGCGCGGCAAGATATTAAGTATGCTGGCTTCACCGCGCTCTCCGAAAAAAACCGGGCTAGACGGGAACAGCCCACTCTCTGAAAGAACGTTTCGTTAAGAAGGGAAAAAATTAATGGCACAAAATACAGGTACTTTTGCGGTTAAAGTCGGCTTGGCCAAAATGCTCAAGGGCGGTGTCATCATGGATGTCGTGACGCCCGAACAAGCGAGGATCGCGGAAGACTCCGGGGCCTGCGCGGTGATGGCACTGGAGCGCGTGCCTGCTGACATTCGCGCGCAAGGCGGCGTGGCGCGCATGTCTGACCCTGAGCTTATTCTAAAAATTATGGAAGCGGTGACTATCCCCGTGATGGCAAAGTGCCGTATCGGACATTTTGTGGAAGCTCAAATTCTTGAGTCGTTGGGCGTAGATTATATCGACGAGTCTGAAGTGCTTACACCTGCCGACCAATCTCATCACATCAACAAACAGTTGTTCAAAGTACCGTTTGTTTGCGGATGCCGTAATATCGGTGAAGCTTTGCGTCGCATCGGTGAAGGCGCGGCAATGATCCGCACCAAGGGCGAAGCGGGCACAGGTGATGTGGTTGAGGCTGTCCGCCACGCACGTACCGTGCTTGGTGCAATTCGCCAATTGCAAACGATGCCGGAGGAAGAACTCATGGCTTTTGCCAAAGAGATGGGCGCCCCCTATGAGCTGATTAAAGAAACCAAAGCACTGGGGCGTTTGCCTGTGGTTAACTTTGCAGCGGGTGGAATTGCAACTCCGGCTGATGCGGCGCTGATGATGCAGCTCGGTGTAGATGGCGTGTTTGTCGGTTCCGGTATTTTCAAAAGTGGCGATCCGTCCAGACGCGCTGCCGCCATCGTCAAAGCAGTAACGCATTATCAAGATGCCGCAATTCTGGCCGAGGTCAGCAAAAATTTGGGTGAAGCGATGGTTGGTCGCAACACCTCGCAAATGCCCGAGACTGATAAGATAGCCGGACGCGGATGGTAGCAGGGGCTGTCTATGAAAATCGGTGTTCTTGCAATACAAGGTGATTTTGCCGAACATATTGCAATGCTCAGGCATCTCGGGGTCGAGGCAACCGAGGTGCGCTTGCCCGGGCAACTGCAAAATCTCGACGGTCTGATTATTCCGGGAGGAGAATCAACCACCATCGGAAAGCTGTCCACCGATTATGGCTTGATAGAGCCGCTGCGTGCGTTTGGTCAACATCATGCAATATGGGGAACGTGCGCAGGTGCAATTTTTTTATCGAAAGATGTCAGCCGTCCTCAACCTCTGCTCAATCTAATGGACATAAAAGTGGCTCGCAACGCGTTTGGTCGCCAAGTGGATTCTTTTGAGGCCGACCTTGAAATTCCCGAACTGAAAAAGGCCACAGGAACAGAAACGCCCTATCACGCGCTCTTTATTCGCGCACCTATTATTGAGTCAGTGCAAGGAAGTGCAAAGATACTCGCGTCCCTCGCCGACGGGAGAATCGTTGCCGCGCAACAAGGCCGTCTTCTGGCAACATCTTTTCATCCGGAATTGACGAATGACATGCGCTTTCACGAATATTTCCTACTCTTGGCCAAGAGTGCGTCTTGAACATGGAAAAAAACCTGTCCGCAGGTTTCGCCGTTAGTTGTATTTAAAGTGGCAGGTTTTTTGCAAAAGCTTTTAGCATTATCAAAGGCACACCGAAATTGATTCTATATTTATATGAATCAAATGAAGCTTCGAAGAAATCGAGAAAATTCGGACTAGACAATATTTCAGTGTCACTTACCATGTGAAAGCCCATGCTCCAATTCGGGAAATCTCTGGAATGAATTATATTGCTTTCAAGAACTGTTACAAATCGGTGCCGAGAATCAGCTTTAATTTTCAACATGAGGTCGTCAATATGAATTGATTCCCCCTCAATGACTTGAATAAAGCGTCCTCGACCATAAAGCAACATACCTGTGATCTCACTTTTTTTATTATTTTGAGCAGATACTTTAAGAATTAAGGCGAGTTCCTTTTCGCTCATTTCCTTGGTAGCTGAACTTACATAGATTAATTGGGTAAGAGGCATATTCTTATTCCGTTTCTATTTCACTATGGCATCAGGTTTATCTCCGCTACCTTCCTTGGCTAGAAATATATTCTCAATTACCCATGAAACAATCTCGACTTCATGTGGGCCATCACGTTGCGCGGCGAGAACAATTCGGGACTGAATTTCGGGAGTTCAAGCGCATCCAGTGTATTTTTTGCCACCAGCCCGAGTTCTGTATCCCCTTCTACTGCCAGACGACGACTGAAGAAAAGCGTGTCCGGGTCTTCTTTGCGGGTGGCCAGCAGAAAGAAGTCCTGCGCTGTGGCAGTGAAAGACAGATCGGGCACAGTGCCGGAGCGGGTTGGCATAAAGTTTTCGGCATTGACGGTGAAGTACAAACTCAGCCCGAGATCCTTAACGTGGATGGCGATTTGCTTGCCGTGTAAGGGTTCCAGATATTCTTTGCGTATGATCCTTCCCAGTGCCAGATTGAGCACCTTGGTAAAAGCAAAGGAAGGTGGATAGGTTGGCAAACGTGAAAGCAGTTCGCCGATGGGTTTGGGAAAGGTGAAAGGCTGTTTCATGTTGTCCCCTTAAGCTGAAGTGAATAGGAGTTAGTGAATGTTTGCCGGGCTGGAAAGTCCGACTTGCTGGATGCCTGCACGTGCATGCCAGTAGCCATCGCAAGGCTCGTCCGGCATCAAGCTCTCCATTTGTTGAGCGGCTTCGGCAGCGGAGAGTTTACCCTGCAGTCGCCGATAAAACACGTCAATAATGTTGCCGATATGATTCGGCTGCGGACTGATGCGCACCACGTCCACCCCGGCTTGTTGCATATTTTCAAGCTCAGCCACCAGGTTATAGATGCTGGACGATTGTGTCTGGATGCCGTTCAATGCCAGAAATGACTGCCCTTCGCGAGTTTTCAGCGTCAACCCGTAAGCGTGGTCTAGGCAACGGAATTGGCAGTCATCTTTGGGCAGGTTGTAGTGGCGCGCGGTAAAGCAGCGCGCGGAAAATGCCAGTGGCAGACGGCCATAAGCGAAAACCTCTGTTTCCATGCCCTGCGGTTTTCCGGCCAGCATGTCAGACAACATTGATTGCGACATTTCTACCGGCATTACCCAGCGCTTTGCACCCAACTCGGCCAGCAGTGACAGAGTCTGGGTGTTATAGGTGTTGATATGCGGCCCGACTACAAATTGTTTACCCGACATGAGTCGTACCGCCCCCATGTCGTTTGTCTCAACAATAAAATTGCCGTTTTCGGCCAGGCGGCGCAGCGTTTTCAGGTCGGATTCGGATTCGATCAGTGCCTGTGTGGATAGCACGACTTCCTTGCCGGCATCGGCAAGTTTTTGCGCTACTTCGAACCAGTCATCGGGGCGAAAGTTGTGACGTTTCGAGCAAACGGTCTCGCCCAGATAAACAATATCGACAGCCGCATCGGCAATCTGTTCGTAAAAGTCAAATAGAGCTTCGCGTTGCCAATAATAGAGAATCGGTCCAAGAGCAAGTTTCATGTTTATTTCCAAGGGCGGTGGTAAGCGCCGAGGGTATTTTGCTGTCCCTCGGCCAAATTGTTCAGTTGAGCCATCCAAGCAGGATTAACGCTATAGCTTTCTGCATTTTTCTTGGCGCTGTCGATAGCGGAACGCCACACTTTAGTTACCTGTTCAACGTAAACCGGGCTGCGTTGGCGTCCCTCGATCTTGATGGCGGATATTCCCATGCGCAGCATTTCCGGAATAAGCTCCAGCGTGTTCAGGCTGGCAGGTTCTTCGATCGCGTAATAGGTTTCTCCGTTGACTTCAAAACGTCCCTTGCACAAGGTGGGGTAACCTGCATTTTCACCGGCACCGTAACGATCCAGCAGCACACCGTTTAAGCGCGACTCCATCCCTTGCGATGTTTGCTGCCAGCGCACTGCCTTGGCAGGAGAACACACCCCGGCTGTATTGGGAGATTCACCGGTGACATAGGAAGATAAAACACAACGCCCCTCCACCATCACGCACAAGCCGCCAAAGCCGAAAAGCTCAATTTCCACCGGAGTGTTTTTCACCAGTTGTTCCACTTGCGGCAAGGATAGCACTCTGGGTAAAACAGCCCGCTGAATACCAAAATGCTCATGGTAAAAATTAATCGCTTCGTAGTTGGTGGCCGACCCTTGCACCGAAAGATGCAAACGCAGCTTGGGATAGGTACGGGAGGCATAGCGCATTAACCCGGCATCAGCGAGGATGACAGCATCAACCCCTGCTTCCGCTGCATTATCCACGGCCACCTGCCAGCGTTGCCATGTCGCTGCCTGCGGAAAAGTATTGAGCGCCAGCAGCACTTTTTTTCCGCGTGCATGAGCATAACGCACTGCTTCATTCGTGGCAGACAGATCAAAATTCAGTCCGGCAAAGGCGCGGGCATTGGTGTTGTCGCGAAAACCCATGTAAATGCAATCCGCACCATTATCTACTGCGGCCTTCAAGGCTGGCATACTTCCAGCGGGACAAACCAGTTCAAGCGACACGTTTCAATTCCTTGTTTACAAAAAATGTTCCAGCGCGACAACCCTGACGCGAGTCGCGTTTTCGCAGTTCAATTTCAATCCCGTTCAGCACGTTCCATTTTTCCGCACACCAAACCGGCGCCAACAAGACATTCCGTGATGCTGTTGCCGTTACCCGATGATAAACGATATCTTCCGGCGTGCGTTCGATCAAGTTGGCTGCGATGCTGATGTATTCTTCCCTAGACAGTGGATGATACTCTCCTTGTCGCCATTGGTGCGCGAGTAGTGTGTGTTTCACAATATGCAAGGGATGCAGTTTAAGTCCTTCCACACCGATTTCCAGCACACTGTCCAGCGTGGCATGACAGTGTTCCTCGGTTTCACCGGGCAGCCCTACTATCAGGTGGGTACATAACGGAATTCCGCGTTTTCTTGTCGCGATTGCTGTTTCCCGATATTCGGCAAAAGTATGTCCGCGATTGATCCGTTGCAAAGTTTTGTTGAAGGCGGACTGAAGCCCCAACTCCAGCCATACTTCCAGCCCCTGATCGCGAAACTTTTCCAGCAAGTCCAATACCTCTGATGAAACGCAGTCGGGACGGGTTCCCACTGATAGCCCAACCATATCGGGCTCTTTCAGTGCTACACGATACAACTCTTCCAGTGCTTCGACTTTGGCATAGGTGTTGGTATAGGCCTGAAAATAGGCAATAAATTTACGGGCACGGGTGCGCCGGGAGATAGCCAGGCGTGCTTTGGCTATCTGCGCCGCAAGGTCGAGGCGTGCATCAGCATCAGGGCTAAAGGAAACATTGTTGCAGAAGGAGCACCCGCCACGGCCTTTGGTACCATCCCGGTTGGGGCAGGTGAAGCCGGCATCAAGGGCAATTTTGTGGACACGCTCGCCACGGCGACGAAGCAGATATTGTCCGAATGTGTTGACTCTCGCTGAAAGTATCATCAATAGTGGTTCATCAGAAATTCAAGTAACTCTAAACATTTCCGAATTTCTTAGTCTCGGACAAAGTGCTTTAAAGCACACTGACTCGATTAGTGGAATATAGCAGATATGATCCGTTTCGGCATTCTTGAAATTGGCTAATGTTTAAACTGACTCATCGCAAACACCGATGAATCCGGAATAAGCCGATGCAGCCAGATTTTCTGAAAAAATACTTCACGGCTCATAGCTCCAAGTCATTGCATATTCGAGATGTTACGGCAATCAGAATATGTAATCTTCACCAAAATAAATTTGGGTGATGGTTTCACTTGTGGTTCTAGTAAAATCAGAAATATCGGTAAATTTTACCTTTGGGTAAACATCAATGCCTAACCTGAAGGCAAAATGTTCAGAATCATCCGAAAAATAACGTCCCCCTATACCGAAGTATATCCCTGAATTTCTAAGCTGGAATATTGTAAGAGTTGGGATAGTGAGTTGTGTGGATGCACTATATAGCCCGACTTTTCCAAACAGTCCACTGCTTGATCCCACAAGCACTTCAGCGTGAGAAGCGGTTGCAGCATATTTGTATGAATTGCCTACAACACTCCCATAACTATTACAACAAGCGGTGGTGTATCCGGTAACACTGCCGAAATCGTTATATCCTATTTCCCATCCAAAAATTTGATTCACCCACTGGCCGACATTTATGCCGAGCCCAAAAGATACCGTAGATTGCGATGTACTGGAAGAAGCCGCTCCTTGCCCATAGTCAGCATTGTCGGCCACGTCAGACCAGTTTGGAAATTTGTTTACATCAAAATCGCCGCTGACAAAATAACCTTCTGCTTGAACTCCCAGTGAAAATCCAACTAATACAGTATAAATTAATGTTCTTATAGTTATTGCCACCTTCATCTGTTTACAAGCCTTTCTAACCAATCACCCAAATAGATTATCAACAAATGGCTTTGGCATCGTTCTGTGTCCCCAGAAAAATTGCTAAAGCTCGCATAGATAATTCAAATGCGTATTCATAATTACTTGCGCATTTGTACTACATGGAGGTTACGATTTGGCTACAATCCACAACTACGAAGGGGATTTATTATAATAAGTTCGCATTAACACATAGCCAGACAAGCACAATGCACGGCATTCTGCATTTAGACTATCGCTGCATATCTGCTCAATTGCGCTAATTTCTTGTATAAAGAATCGATGTTATTGAACAGTTGCCAAGTCGGCAAATTCGTGTCCAAGCGCCACCGATTTATTGAGCGGCTTTATGACTGCCAGCACTCTTAAAAGAGTCGTTTTACCATTTGCAAACTTTACAGTTATCGCAAAAGGAAGTTTATGACCAACTACAAGTGCTTGCCGCAACCCGATCAACACCAATTGAGTATCACCTTCCCCAATTGTTACAGGTGTTTTTGCAGGAATATCCAACTCGGATAATTTACTCGTCGTCACCAATGCTCCTTCCGTGCTCCTGCTTTGAATTTCAACGCGTTCCGCCATACCACTACCCACTTCGATAATCTTCGCGTCTTTTCTACTGGTAATTACCAATTGTATCGATGCGGTATCCTGACCGGGCGATGATTCCGCAACCCAGGCATTACTGATTATTATTTCGTCAGCGTGTGCATATCCTAAAAATACACTGGCCAACATACATCCCAATAATAGGTTTTTCAATTTATGTCTCCTTATGTTTGCACTTTGAGCCCTATAACTGGCTAAGGCAATATTGGTTGAACTAATTGATTTACACAGTACTAAATTGGAGCGATTTAACCAATCTCACTAGGCGGAATTGATTTGATGAAAGGAGTGGTTTACCAGACATGACAGACGGTCTATTTTTCGCGACAAGCGGTATCTCACCAAAAGTTCATTTAACTAAGTATGAATTTTAAGTCATTCAATAATGTGCATTGGGGCTGAAAATCTCATTCGATAATCACGCCAACTGAAAACAGCTTAATTATCTATTAACCGAAAAATATGCTGCTACAACGACCTTTCAGTGACCAACCGATTGAGCAGCAGCTACAGAAGAAACAGGCACTGGGGGATGTTGCCCCACTATCTGAAAGAAAACTTCGTCGCGCTTGACCATGCCCAACTCGCTACGCGCCCGCTCTTCAATCGCTTCAGTACCTTTTTTAAGATCGCTAACTTCGGCATCCAATACGGCATTGCGCATCGCTGTTTGTTGATTGATTTTTTTTTGAGCCTCGACCTGACGGTCAATGTCCCACACTTTAAGCCAACTTCCCTTACCCAGCCATAACGGATATTGCAATAGCAGGATAAGGGCAAGCAGAACCAGCGTAACAGGGCGCAGCATTAACCCAACTGATAGTACGCGTTGCGACCCGGATAAGATGCGCTATCGCCCAAGTCTTCTTCAATGCGCAGTAGCTGGTTGTATTTCGCCATCCGGTCTGAACGGCACAATGAACCCGTTTTAATTTGCAGCGCGTTAGTTCCCACAGCCAGATCAGCAATGGTGGAGTCTTCTGTTTCGCCGGAGCGATGCGAGATGACAGCGGTATAACCTGCACGTTTTGCCATTTCAATGGCGGCAAATGTTTCGGTCAGAGTACCGATTTGGTTTACTTTGATCAGAATAGAATTGGCGATGCCGCGTTTGATTCCTTCGCGTAATATTTTGGTATTCGTCACAAAAATATCGTCACCAACCAACTGAATATTCTTCCCCAAACGATCAGTCAGTACTTTCCAGCCATCCCAATCAAGTTCGCTCATGCCATCTTCGATGCTAACGATTGGATACTTGTCTACCCATGTGGCATACAAATCTACCATTTGAGCCGAGTTCAGAATTAGTCCATCCGCTTTAAGGTGGTACTTGCCGTCTTTGTAAAATTCCGAGGCCGCCGGATCCATCGCAATCGCCACATCCGCACCGGGCACATAACCTGCTGCCTCGATAGCCTCAACGATTACTTTCAACGCTCCCTCATTGGAACCCAAGGCAGGAGCAAAACCGCCTTCGTCGCCGACAGTAGTGCTGACTCCGCGATCATGTAAAATCTTTTTCAGGTTATGGAACACTTCAGCTCCGTAGCGCAAGGCTTCTCTGAAGCTTTCTGCGCCGACAGGAACGATCATGAATTCCTGCATATCTGCGCCACCGGTCGCATGTGCACCGCCGTTGATGACGTTCATCATCGGTACTGGCATTTCCATACGCGCCGCGCCGCCAAAGTAGCGATACAGGGGCAAGCCGGATTCTTCAGCAGCCGCTTTTGCAACCGCGATTGAAACCGCCAAAATGGCATTCGCACCCAAACGTGATTTATTTTCTGTACCATCCAGATCGATCATGGTTTGATCAATGAAGGCTTGCTCGGCTGCATCAAGTCCCACAATTGCTTCAGCGATCTCGGTGTTCACAAATTCAACCGCCTTCAATACACCTTTACCCAAGTAACGATGTTTGTCGCCATCGCGAAGTTCTACCGCTTCTTTGGTTCCGGTTGATGCACCGGAAGGAACAGCCGCTCGGCCCAACACGCCTGATTCAAGCAACACATCGGCTTCCACAGTAGGATTGCCACGGGAATCCAAAATCTCACGCGCTACAACATCAACGATTGCACTCATGTTTATCTTCCTCAGTTTTAATTACTGCTAAATACTCCGTAAATCGATTTTCTCTTCGATCAAGCCTTGTTGTTTCACAGTCTTATCCAAAACACTCAGGGTCCGCAACAGTTCCTGCAAATGCCCTAGTGGAAAAGCATTGGGGCCATCAGAAAGTGCTTTGGATGGATTCGGATGGGTCTCCATAAATACGCCCGCAATCCCCGCTGCAATCGCCGCACGCGCCAACACCGGCACAAATTCGCGCTGCCCGCCCGAGCTTGTGCCCTGCCCGCCAGGCAACTGCACAGAATGCGTGGCATCGAACACTACAGGACATCCTGTATTACGCATCACCGCCAAAGATCGCATGTCCGACACCAGATTATTATATCCAAATGAAGCGCCGCGTTCGCATACCATGATGTTGTCGGCTCCGCTCACTTCACGCGCCTTATCCACCACGTTCTTCATATCCCAGGGAGACAAAAATTGTCCCTTCTTGATATTTACCGGTTTACCCGATGCCGCTGCTGCATGAATAAAATCGGTCTGGCGGCACAGAAAAGCCGGGGTCTGCAACACATCAACCACCGCTGCGACTGGAGCGATTTCATCAACGCTATGCACATCGGTCAATATAGGCACACCAATCTGCGCTTTCACTTTTTCCAAAATCTGCAAGCCTGCTTCCAGACCAAAACCGCGAAATGTTTTTCCGGAGCTGCGGTTTGCCTTGTCGTAAGACGATTTGTAGATGAAGTTTATCCCTAATTTATTACAAATCTCTTTCAATTGACCGGCAGTATCCAAAGCCATCTGTTCTGACTCGATCACACAAGGACCGGCAATCAAAAAAAATGGCTTATCCAAACCAACATCAAATCCGCACAGCTTCATATTTCAACACTTTCAGTTAGATGTTGGGCAAGTCCGTCCCGCAGTGACAACTCCACATGCGACTTGTCGCATAGTGGATTGCCTGACTTTGTTACCAAGCGCTGCGCGCCATCGTGTCCGGACAGCACATCAAATCCGCACAGCTTCATTTATTTTCCTTGTAGGTCACTGCGGCTTCAACAAATGCTTTGAACAAGGGATGTCCATCGCGCGGCGTGGAGGTAAATTCGGGGTGAAATTGCACCCCGACAAACCACGGGTGCAGGCTTTGCGGCAACTCCATTATCTCCGGTAAATTCTCTGATGGCGTGCGAGCCGAGATAATCATGCCGACTTTTTCCAGCGCGGGTACATAATGATTGTTGACCTCGTAACGGTGGCGATGGCGCTCGTTTACTTCCGCGCCATAAATGCGCGAGGCTAATGTACCTGACTTGATAGGACAGCGCTGCGCACCAAGTCGCATCGTACCCCCCAAGTCGGAATCCGCGCTGCGCATAGCAACTTTGCCATCGCGATCCAGCCATTCGGTAATGAGAGCGACGACCGGATGTTCGGTCTGCTGGTCGAATTCTGTGCTGCTCGCATCGGTCATGCCCGCGACATTGCGTGCATATTCGATCACCGCAAGTTGCATTCCCAAACATATTCCGAGATAAGGTACTTTGTGTTCCCGCGCATAGCGAATCGCGGCAATTTTGCCTTCCGTACCGCGTTTGCCAAACCCGCCGGGAACAAGAATGGCATCAAAATTTTTCAAACCTGCGCGGTCGCTCGCCTCGAACGCTTCGGAATCGATGTATTCAATATTCACCCGGGTGAGCGTATGAATCCCCGCATGGCGCAAGGCTTCGATCAACGATTTGTATGACTCGGTCAGTTCAACATACTTTCCTACCATACCCAGCGTAACTTCTTTTGTCGGATGTTCCAGCGCATCAATCAACTTCTTCCACACCGACAAATCGGCAGGAGCAGGATTAATCCCCAGTTCTTCACAAACGATGCGATCCAAACCCTGTTCGTTCAATATTTGCGGAATCTTGTAAATGCTGTCCACATCCCAAACTGAGATGACCGCTTCTTCGCGTACATTGGAGAACAGCGAAATTTTAGCGCGCTCATCATCGGGGATAGGACGATCCGCACGACACAATAATGCACTGGGAAAAATACCAATCTCGCGCAATTTTTGCACGCTGTGTTGGGTAGGCTTAGTCTTCAACTCGCCCGCACTGGCAATGTAGGGGACCAGCGTCAGATGCACGAAGGCAGTGCTGTTACGACCGCGACGCAGGCTCATCTGGCGAGCCGCCTCAAGGAAAGGCAGTGACTCGATGTCACCGACCGTGCCGCCGATCTCGACAATCGCCACATCTGCGTTACCATCGAAAGAAGCGGCAGCACCGCGTTCGATGAACGCCTGTATCTCATTGGTGATGTGCGGAATAACTTGCACCGTCTTGCCCAGATATTCGCCGCGGCGCTCTTTGCGTATCACGCTGTCGTATATCTGCCCTGTAGTGAAATTGTTCGACTTGCGCATCTTGGCTGTGACAAAACGCTCGTAGTGCCCCAAATCCAAATCTGTCTCTGCACCGTCTTCTGTTACAAATACTTCACCGTGCTGAAAAGGACTCATTGTGCCGGGATCGACATTAATATACGGATCCAGCTTGAGCATGGTGACTTTGAGACCGCGCGATTCGAGGATCGCTGCGAGAGATGCGGCGGCAATGCCTTTTCCCAGAGAAGACACCACGCCGCCAGTAATAAATATGTATTTGGTCATGGGGAGCAATGATACCGTAAATCCCCCTTGCCTCAAAACAGTTAGAGCCGTCACTCTCAAACAATAAACCTATAATCCCAATGTACTCAATACGTCACACAGAAAAATTAATGTAGCAATATAAGTAAGGGAAGAATACAACTCAGGTGTGTTTAAGCGAAAGGTCTCTGCCAAATAAGGATTGCGAGTATTGTTGGACTTGTTGTTTTGATATATCAAGTTTAATTATTTCATCGCCAAAATCATACGCCGGTTTACGTAATGCAGACAGACCAATGTTTCCGACAACGGTATGATCCGGCTCCCAAAGAATTTGAAATAGCGGGAAAGCGTCCTGTTTACCCCTCAATGCAGCGCGCATTACAGGGCGAACTCTGTTTGCAAAACCTGAAGGCAATGAATCAACAACTGCTTGCGTTGTCATAATTTGTCCGGCCCCCGTCATTGCGGTTACACGTGCAGCAATATTTACCGTGTCTCCAAACAAATCGTTTGCTTTGAAAATAACTTCTCCGTGGTGAAAACCGATCCTAACCTGAATCGATTGGTCAACGCCAGGTCGTTGCACATCCACTTCAAAATGCATGGCACGCGCAGCCTGGGTCGCCAAATTGATATTGGGAAAAGAACACATGATTTCGTCACCAATAGTCTTAATCACGGTGCCCTTATGTTTGGCAACTTCCAGAATCAAAATATTTAGCGCGGACGAAATGACCTTCAATGCCCGTTCATTTCCCAATTTTTCGTATAAGGCAGTACTGCCACAAATGTCCGCAAACAGTACGACCGCCCTGCCCTTTTGCTGAACTGGTGCAGTGGCTTTAAGTTGAACGCCCAGCTCATTTTGGGATGCGTAATGAATCATTTCCGCGATGCGTTTATCTTCACGAAGCAAGGCAAATTCAAGCGGAGATTTATCTTCTTTGTTTTTTACCCGCAGTTTCGCCCCATGGATAATCAGCAAAAGGACAATATCCGCATAACCTTTCTCTATGGCAAGAAAAAGTGGAATCGCACCATTTTGGCTAAAATTCACTTCTACATCTGATTTGAGCAATTGATGAAGTGACGGTACGCTTCCTTTAAGAATCGCATTAATTACATCGTTTCTGGAATTGAGAGTGTCCAGTCTGGTACTGCCGGTGTAATCCGTATCAGTCGTGTCGGCCGTATCAGTCGTGTCGGCCGTATCATTCGTGTCGGCCGTATCATTCGTGTCGGCCGTATCATTCGTGTCTTCTTGAAGTGAACCGGGATAATAAAACCTGTACAACAAGCCCATCAAAACCAACACGCCTGAAGCCACGATCATTGCAAGTTGGCTAATTCCCAGTTGATTGGCCAATTGGTCCGGCAAATTTGCACCTATAGCCAACACTGACACGGTGATGAACAACATCAATTTGAGATACAGGAATAAAGAAATGATCACTGTCGCAGTTAGCGCGATCAGCAACAAGTTTCGGTCAACAATGTGCCCTATTACCCCATCCGGAAGGTTGGCGGTAAGAGCCATAAAAGAAACCATCAACAACACGATGACTTCATTTGTTTTTATTTGCATATGATTCACCCTAATACTCAGCTCAATTTGACTGAAGCAAGGGACTGCAAATATACCGTTTGGTCAATGACTTTGCGTATGGAATAACGGAATCCATCAGAGAATACGGATACCGGCAATCCCGCTGTCATAGAGCACTAGGCTCGTTAGACCGGTAACTTTGCGTCCCTGCTTTTCAACAGGTTTGCTTTTTAGTAAAAAATAGCAAAAAATCTGGTGGTCAATAACGCACATATGCTAATACTGAGTATGCTATTTGAAACAGCTAAAACCGACGAAAGCACGATTTTGAGTCATGGGCGGCAATAAGTCCGATTCTGCGGTAATTATCCCTTCCGTACATTTTGCAAAGACTTATATTTGATAAACTTGACTGGAATTTAATAGCTCAAGTTTGTGACTTTGCAATACTTCAATTACTTCGGTTATAGATGAAGAACGGATCACTACCGATGCAGTAGATTTAGATGCGAAAGCATACATGTAGTCAATATTGATATCATTATCGGCCAAGATTTTCAAAGCATGGTAAAGACCGCCGGGTTTGTTTGGTACTATCAAACAGACCACGTCGGTCAGATTCACCGAAAAGTCATTTTTCTTCAATACAGAAACTGCCAACTCTGGACGTCCGACCACCATGCGGATAATGCCAAAATCGGTCGCATCGGCTATGCTCAACGCAGTGATGTTAATATCGTTATCGGACAGGATTTTGATCAAGTCAGTTAGTCTGCCCGATTTATCTTCCAGAAAAACTGATAGTTGTTTAATAATCATATGGGAGCTATATACTTAATTTACGGTTATCAATCACACGTTTTGCTTTTCCTTCGGAACGTTCTATGCTGCTTGGCTCCACTAGGCGGATTGTGGCACTTATTCCCAATACGCTTGAGATATTATTGCTAATACGTTTTTTCAAAGCTTCAAGCACTTTCACCTCATCGGACCAGAATTGTTCGTCAATTTCAACCTTGATTTCTAGGGAATCCAGATTGTTTTCACGACTTACAATCAGTTGATAGTGCGGTGAAGTTTCAGCCAGTTCCAGAAGCACTGACTCCACTTGCGAAGGAAATACATTCACCCCCCGAATTATCAGCATATCGTCCGAGCGCCCAAGACATTTTTCCATGCGGACCAAGGTGCGTCCGCATGCACATTTTTCCGCATGTAACCGGGTCAAGTCGCGTGTGCGATATCGCAGCAAAGGCATCGCTTCTTTGGTGACTGTCGTAAACACCAATTCGCCCAGTTCGCCGAAAGGTAATACTTCCAGGGTATCAGGGTCAATAATTTCGGGAATAAAATGATCTTCGAAAATATGGTTGCCGCATTGATACACGCATTCCATCGAAACCCCCGGTCCGATAATTTCGCTTAATCCGTAAATATCATAGGCCTTAATGCCCAGAAGATTTTGAATTTGCGCTCTCATTTCTTCAGTCCAGGGCTCGGCACCAAAAACGCCGGCTTTAAGTTTTATATCGTTTGGATCTATACCTTCTTTTAATATTCTTTCACCCAATAAAGCTGCATACGATGGAGTGCAGGCGATTACTGTCGAACCAAAATCAACCATTAATTGCAATTGCTTCTTGGTGTTACCGCCCGAAATAGGAATCACCGAGGCCCCAACTTTTTCGGCCCCATAATGAAGCCCCAATCCGCCTGTAAAAAGACCGTATCCGTAAGCAATTTGAATAATGTCATTATTGGTGACGCCCGCCATGGTAAGTGAACGAGCCACAACCTCACTCCAGGTATCAATGTCATTGCGAGTGTAGCCGACTACGGTGGGTTTTCCGGTTGTACCGCTCGAAGCATGCAAGCGTACAATTTTCGATTGGGGAACAGTGAATAGCCCGAACGGGTAATTGTCACGCAAATCTGATTTTAGGGTAAACGGAAGATCTTTCAGTTGGTCGACACTTTTTATATCGCCGGGTTGAAATCCTTTTTCATCAAGCTTGCTGCGATAAAAAGGAACAGTCTTATAAATTTCATCCAGCATTCTGGCTAAGCGCTGGCTTTGTATTTCGCGCATTTTCTCCCTGCTTGCGCATTCAATGTCCGGATTCCAAATCATGATTCTTATTTATAATTGAAAAAAGTATTGGGCAAATATTTCGAAAAGAATAATAAATAGAATTGGGTCTTAATTTTGCAAACCTTTATTAAAAGCCAACAGATTCATTTCAACAATTTCTTTTCCTTTTGCAGAAAAGAATTGTTCAATCGCTTTTTCTAATTGATCGATTCCAATGCCAATATACGGAGATGCCGCCCCCAACATTACCACATTGAATGTCTTTGCATTACCCACGCTACGAGCCAGTGCGGATGCATCCACAAAGATATGTTTTGCGGATTTTTCTATTTCGGCTCGAATGCGTTCATGGTCAGGGTAATTGGCAATATTATTAAATACTTCGGTTGCGGTAACGATGATTCCATCTTCCGATAAAAAGGGCAAATATCTCAACGATTCCATTGGCTCGATGGACAGAATAAGATCTGCTTTCCCGCGAGGAATAAGATCGGAAAATATTTCCGCATCGGAAATGCGAAGATGTGATTCAACAGCCCCGCCACGTTGACTCATGCCGTGGACTTCGGCTTGTTTGACTTGAAGTCCGTTGTTCATTGCAGCCAGATCGATAATTGCGGCAATGGTAAGAATACCTTGGCCGCCAACACCCGCTATAATTATATTTTTAAACATCTTTGATTATGCCGATACAGTTATATCGGCTGGCTTTTTCCGCTTTGCCTTTTTGACTTGAATCATCGTTTGCACGCATTCTCTTTGCGCAATAATAACTGAAACACCTTTATATTCAAACTCTTCTTTCAATATGGCCATATTTTGATGAAGGTTTTTTTTCAAAGGTTCAATCACACGTATATGCGCCTCGTCTACGCCGATACCTTTGCAGATGTCAAACAGTTTGTCGGTTGCGGAAGAGTCTTGCCCTCCGGTCATCGCGATTGTGGAATTGTCGGAAATGATTATTGTAACCGGAACCGCATCGTTTACCGCATCAAGCAATCCGGTAATGCCGGAATGAGTAAATGTTGAATCACCAATGACTGCAACTGCCGGATGAAAACCTGCATCGGCAGCGCCTTTCGCCATGGTTATCGATGCGCCCATGTCAACACAGGTGCTGATTGCCTGAAACGGCTCCAGTGCGCCGAGCGCGTAGCAACCTATATCAGAAAATACATGCTTTTCAGGATACGATTCGAATAGGCGATTCATTGCATCGAATACATCAATATGTCCGCACCCCGGACAGAGCTTAGGCGGACGACTGGCAACAACCTGGGGAATTGCTTTTATCTCATGGTGTCGCACATCAAACGCTTTGGCCAAAGCATCGGGTGACAGTTCTCCCATGCGAGGCAAAGCGCCGTCGAGTCGACCCCGGAATTTCGTATTACCCAAATAGCCTTTCAGTAATTCTTCATAAATCGGATAACCTTCCTCGGCAATTAAAATATCATCGTATTTTTCTACAAATGCTTTTACTTTTTGCTCGGGCAAGGGATATTGTGAAATTTTCAAAACAGGTATCTCAAGCTGCTCGGCTTGCCTCACTTCCATAATGTAGTTGAAGGCAAGACCAAAAGCGATGACAGCTTTGGGGCCTTTCCCCTCGACTACTTTATTAAATATCGAAGCTTCCGAAATTTCAGCCAACTGTGGTTGCAAATCCAGCAGCCCGGCAAAGTTGGGACGGGCATTTGAAGGTATCAAAATCCATTTGTTTTTATCTGTTGATGGATTCAGCGGGTTTTGTTCGCGTGCTGTTTTCTGTTGAACCACAGCGCGTGAATGCGAAAGACGAGTGGTAATACGCAATAACACGGGCAGTTTCACTTGCTCTGACAGATCGAAAGCGTATCGTGTGGCATCGTATGCCTCTTGTTGATTCGATGGCTCAAGAACAGGAAGATAGGCAAAGCGACCATATGCGCGGGTATCCTGCTCGTTTTGCGAGGAGTGCATCGAAGGGTCGTCGGCAACCACGACGACCAAGCCGCCATGAACCCCTGTTGATGCGGAGCACATAAACGCATCTGCCGCAACATTCATTCCAACATGTTTCATGCAAACGAGACTACGTTTGCCGACATATGACATTCCCAAAGCTGCTTCATAGGCAGTTTTTTCGTTGACCGACCATCTGGAGCGAACACCGTTTTGCCTGGCCACACTCGAACGTTGAATAAATTCGGTTATTTCAGTTGATGGCGTGCCCGGATACGCATACACCCCCGATATTCCGGCATCTATCGCCGCCAGTGCTATTGCCTCAGCACCAAGAAGAAGCTGTTTTTTCATTATTTATAAGGTTCAAGAATTCAAAATACACCTGCGACCGCAATGGGTAAGTATCCTTGACCACGTTCTCCCGGTCAATACCAATTTTTCTGCTGCGCTCAAATATTCAAAATCGCTATTTAACACGGTTAATTTCGTCAACGAGACTAATCGGCAGTTATTGGCGAGTAAGGGTAAACTAATTTCGTAAATATTAAGGAAAATTCCCCCGTGTTACGTTTTTCACCACAGGGTGATTAACGTAACACGAGGGAATCGGAATTAACTACAACTTATTATGTGTTGATATTAATGCACTGCAGCAGCCTCTGCTCCCAAGCCTGTTTCAGCACGGATCAACTGTGCATCGTAGGCTTCTCTTTCTTTCTGGCCGCTTTCGCTCTTGTCTGTCACTGATGCGATGTAAGCAACAATCAGGACAGCGGGAAGAACAACAAAAGTTGGGAAGTCATACGGGAATATTGCCGGCCCCATGCCTAGCACTTTGGTCCAGACTGTTGGTCCGATTACCAATAGACCAATAGAGCCCACAATCCCGGTGTACCCGCCTAGCACCGCGCCGCGTGTGGTAAGGCCGCGCCAGAAAATCGACAGGATCAAAACCGGGAAGTTAGTGCATGCAGCGATTGAGAATGTCAGTGCCACGATGTATGCGACGTTCTGTTTCTCAAAAGCGATACCGAGCAACACGGCCACAATACCCAACCCGATAACGGACATTTTTGATACCCAAACTTCTTCTTTTTCGGATGCTTTACCCTTCTTAATTACACCGGCGTAGATATCATGAGACAGAGCCGAAGCACCAGCCAAGGTCAAGCCGGAAACCACGGCAAGAATTGTTGCAAAAGCAACCGCGGCAATAAAGCCCAGGAAGAAGTCGCCACCGACAGCGTGAGACAGATATACAGCCGGCATGCTACCGCCACCTTTGAGTACCAGAATGCTCTTGGTAATATCAGCGAGATATTCAGGCTTGTTAGCAACCAAAACAATCGCACCGAAACCGATGATGAAAGTCAGGATATAAAAGAAACCGATAAAACAAGTGCCGTACAAGACTGATTTACGGGCAGCTTTAGAGTCGGTCACTGTGAAGAAACGCATCAGGATGTGTGGCAGACCTGCGGTACCAAACATTAATGTCAATCCAAGCGAGATTGATTCGAGCGGATTAGCCTTGGCACCGATTGGTACCACTGATTGCAGGATTTCCAAATGTTTCGGGTGAATTGCAACAGCGTCCGTGAACAGCTTTTCGAAACTGAAGCCTTCATGTGACATCACACCGATTGCCATTAAAGTTGCGCCGCCGAGCAGCAGAGCCGCCTTGATAATTTGCACCCAGGTTGTGGCTTTCATACCGCCGAAGGTGACATAAATAATAATCAGCGCGCCCACAACAACGATAGCCTCTCTATATGAAACCTGAGGTATCAAAGTATGCAGCAACTGACCTGCACCCACTGCCTGTCCGATCAAATACCAGATCACCACAATCAACGAACTGATCGCCGCCATGATTTTGATCGGGCCTTGTTTGAGGCGGAATGCAACAACGTCCGCATAAGTATATTTACCCAGATTACGCAAACGTTCAGCGATCAAGAACAGGATAATCGGCCAACCGACAAGCCAACCCACCGAATATATCAACCCGTAAAAACCGTTGAAGTAAACCAGCGCGGCAATACCCAGAAAAGACGCGGCAGACATATAGTCACCTGCAATCGCCATACCGTTTTGTAAACCGGTTACACCCCGACCGGCAGCGTAAAAGTCTGTTGCGGTTTTCGTACGGGTAGCGGCCCAGTATGTAATACCCAGCGTCACCGCAACAAATATCAGGAACATCACAATTGCGTTCCAATTCAGCGGAGGTTCTGCCGGTGCTGCTGCGACAGCAGCCACAACCGCTGTCGCCGGAGCAGACACTGATGCGCCCACTGTTGCAGGTGTTGCCGATGAAGCCACCCCAACTGTTGCGGGTGCCGACGCAGAAGCGGCCGCATCAGCAGCCAATACCAAGCCTGAAGCCATAAGCGCCAGTGTAGCCAAAAGTATTGTAAAGATTGTTATCATTTAGAGGCCTCTTGAACGATTTCACGGACAATAGGATCGAAAGTCCCATTTGCTTTATAAACATACACTCCGGTCAATAAGGCGGATAAAACAATAACGCCAATACCCAAAACAATTCCCAGCGGTATAACGCTGCCTGCCGAAATTGGCTGGGTAATAAATCCGGGGGCAAAGGCTATCGACAAAGTGAAGCCAAAATAGACGACGAATACGATTACAGAAAGCGTCCAGGAAAGCGTGTCGCGTCTTTTTACAAGTTGCAGATACTTGGGATTGCTCTGTATTTTGCTTGCGATTAATTCAGACATATAGTCTCCTCATTATCTAAGTTTTTATACAACATGTTGAATTTCCAGAAGAGCCGTGATCTCCCCGAAATACCTTTGTAAATAAAGGCACTCCTTAATAAATCACTCTGGAGGATTAATCTATTGCGCGTAAATTTTTCATTCGGTTTTATTGTTCTCCTTCGATGTAAGACGTTGGCTAACTATTGTTATTGGACTCATTAGCCTCTTTGTTAAAACAAGGCTTACGTTCCTTCTTTTGCTAGTCCCCACGCTCCCAGAACAACAATTCATGCCGCCCTGAAGAGTATCCCTGGGAAGAATATATCACTGTTCCAACGGCTAAGGAACCCCACGTTAACTAATTACGTGTTGATTTCGGAAGAATGTTGCATATTGATATTCAGTAATATCAAATATGGAATCTGTGTTTAAAGCACTTTGTAGCTGCTTTGGCTATTCAACCAACGCTGGGATTTTTCCAAATCAATAAAATCGGAAAAGTTAGAAATAATCTTCTTCATAGCCTGAACCTGCGCCACCTGAAACAGTTGTGCGGTAACGATTGCATCAGCCAATGCGTTGTGGCGATCATCATTGTGAATATCAAAGTGACCATTCCAATCGTCCAATGTGCGCAATTGAGCGGCAAGACTTGGGTTAAGCGCCGGCATGATATAGGCAAGGTCCAGCCAGGAATGCTTGAATGAAATACCCAGGTATTGACTAATCGCGCGTCGAATCATGGTCTGATCGAAAACAACGTGATAGGCCACCAATGGATCCTTTCCAAGGAACTCCAAGAAACTCAACAATGCTTCAATGGCAGGCACCCCTTCAGCCTGGGCCGCTCCGCCAATGCCATGCAACAGAATATTCTCTTTATGGCTCACTTTAGGTTGTTGTAGCACGACATAAAAGCTGTCACCCAATGCAATCCGGCCTTTTACCATGGCAATCGCGCCGATTGAAATGAGGCGGTCATTCATCAGGTCCAATCCGCTTGTTTCCACATCAACCACCACACATCTCATCTGGCCTACCGCAACAGCCAATGGTGACTCGGATAACTTTTCCCATGCCTGCAAACGCGATCTCTGCTGCTCCGATAAGTCGGGCTTATTTCCAAACATTCTTGCCAGCCAGTGCATCACAGCCGGTACTCCAAAGCGAGTCTCGCCTGAAGTTTTCTTGCCTGCCTGAAAGCCTCTTTAAGAATACGCCTATCCAGCTCGTTCAATTGCTCCGGGTCTATCAAATTATCCAATTCTTCATCACTTAAACCTTTCGCCTTTTCTTCATCGTGATGGCGCAAGCGTAGCACTTGAATAAACAGGAAAGCATCGATCCAGGCTTCAATTTCTGCCTCGGGGATTTTCAATTTTGCCGAACTGGCACGCAAGCGCTGTAACGTATTGGTATGCGGCACACCCGCAGCCATACCAAATAGCCGTGCAGCATTCACAAAAGGCGTAATTCCGTTTAGCTTCAGATCGAGCTTTTTTTCTTTTCCGACAACAAAGTCTCTGACCACGCCAAGCGGGGGTTTGAAGCTCATTGCCGCCTCGGCCATTTGTCGTAAAAAAAGTCCGTTAGCACTCGCTCTGTCCAGCAGCCAATTACGCAATTCGTCCGCCAGTTTTTGCTCACCGAATACGGCTCTGAAATCGAAAAATATGGATGAGTTTAATAAAGCTTCCTGTGAACTGTTGGTAATCCAACTTATAAAGTTACCCTTCCATTCGTCGAGAGACAAACACCATTGCGGATTCGATGCCATCACTTTACCCTTGCACAAAGGAAATCCGCACGCAGCCAATGTTTCATTAATCCTGAGGGCAACGGGCAATAATGTCGCCCGTACCTGATCGGCATTCATTCCTTCGGGTATGCAGAAGATGAGCGCATTATCCTGATCGGTGCTTAGTGTCTGCTCAAAGCGACCTTCCGAACCCAGTGCGATCCAACACAACTCGCTGATGTTTAGTCCACTGGCATTACATTCCAGTTCCACTACCCGCGCTGTGAGTTGATCGTTGAACGTGGAAATGAATTGGGTTAATTGCTCCGCTGCCACGCCCTGGGCCATCATGTTATGCGCCATGCTGCGGATATCAGCCGCAGCTTGTTGCAACTCAGCAAGATGCTGAGCATGCCGAATAGACGAACCAATCTGATGCAGACCAACCCGCTGCAGGGCGAATAAATCTTTTTCCGAAACCAGTCCGACCAAGCGCTCATTCTCTACCACCAGCACATGCCGGAATCCCAGTTTTGCCATCATCAAGGCTGCTTCATGTGCCAGCGCCTGCGGTGACAAACAGGTCAACTGCGTGGACATCACCGTAATCACGGGTTGCTCCAGATCGACCTGAGGTAGTGCGATACGTTCCAATACATCGGGTAGCGTCAATATTCCGATGGGCCTGCCTGCTTCGTCCACCGCAACCATAGAGCCCACACGCAATTCGTGCATACGTGCCAGCACCTCTCTTATGCTGGTTTGAGGTGCGCAACTGATAGGGGCACGACGAATAATCGCTGACAAAGGACTGGTCAGCGATTGCTGTTCGGCCCCCGATTGTGTGTACTGCGCCTGAATAACCTGCTTGGAATGTTCCAATAAATTGGCAATTCTGCGCGTGCAAAAATCGCGGAAGGGCGTGCTCATACCCAGCAAGGTTTGAAAATCAGAAGCTGGCAACTCATAACAAAACGTGTCCTTGCCGGCACGATACAGGCTGGCAACAGGACGATTTGCCAACAGTGCGCCAAGTGGGAAGCATTCACCTTCAGCCAGTTCCAGCCAGGTATCCGCGTCGGTAGCATTGGCGACTTTTTGTTCGCCATACACCATTCCCTGTTTGATCACCAAAAACCGGTTTACAACGCCCTGCTCCGGACTGAGTATCAATTCATCCCTGGCGTAATATCCGAGTTGCATCCGTTCCAGCATCCACAGCAAATGTGCCGGTTCCATCTTGTCAAACGGAGCATGTGCGGCAAAGAAAGTTAATTGTGAAGGATGAATGGCACTCATGGCAGACTCCGTTTAGGGGTTCCCTTTAGTTAACTCAACAGTTTTATTCCACAACTTTCACCGTCATGTCCAACAGACGAATACGCTTTGCAAAATGCTCCATTTGTTCCAAAGACAATGCTTTTAATCGCGGTGCCTCAGGCTGCATGGAAGTACGGGCAATTCCGTAAAGCATAACACCTTTCGGTTTTACGCCGAGTTGCAACAAATCATGCAAAACTTTCAGATAATCATCTTCGTCCTGTACGCCGGGCGTTTCGCCATCCAGTGCAAACCAGCATGTTTGCAGCCAGGTGTTCGGACAACATGCAATTGCTGCAATCAGATTTTGCCTAACTTTTTCCAAACTGGTGCGGGTATCATTGATACGTGCCATGCCCTGCTCGCTGCCGCGATCCAGCTTGAACCATACTTCACCGTTTAATTGTGCCATTTGGCGTAGTCCCTGCTGCACGTTTTCGCGTTGCAAAAGACTGCCATTGGTAATGAGCAACAACTTGATCTGTTCGGGCAATGCCAGCTCGCGTTTCAGCTTGCCGATTAGCCCGATGACTTGCGAAAACTCGGCCGCACTGGTCGGCTCACCGTTACCAGACAGCGCAATATCGTTAATCCGCCGCACTTCTTGCGAAACTCGCGTCTGCATGAAATCTCCGTGCAAAAGTTCATGCAGAAATCCGCGCAGCTCTTTTTCCAGTAAAACCAAATCAACCGGAGGCGCTGTTCCCAGTTTAAGATCGGGTACCTGGCAATAGATGCAACGCCAATTGCAGGCATTGTTGGGATTAAGATTGATTCCTACGGAGACCCCGCCAGCACGGCGCGAAATAACAGGGTAGACATAATGTAATCCGGCAACGTCACGACTGTGTTCCGTTACCTTGAGATTAATGTCAACCATGCCATTCTCAAGGTTTGATCAATGGCAAGTATTGCCCCGGATCGACCGGCTTGCCGAATTTGCGTATCTCGAAATGCAGTTTTACCTGGTCGGAGTCGGTCTCGCCCATCTCGGCAATCTTTTGCCCCTTGCTTACGCTCTGGCCTTCTTTGACCAATATCTGGTCATTGTGCGCATATGCGCTGAGAAAAGTTTTATTGTGTTTGATAATAACCAGCTTGCCGTAACCGCGTAAGCCGCTACCGCTGTAAACCACCTTGCCCGCCGCACTCGCCACTACCGGCTGACCGCGCCTGCCTGCAATGTCCACCCCTTTGCGATTGGCGTTCTCAGAGAATAAGGCGATGACTCTGCCTATTGTCGGCATCCCCCATTCCAAATCTTCTTCCTCGTCCTCCGCTTTCACTGAGGGAACGCCCGGGGCGTCGGCGACAACAGGAGCAACCGGTGCAATTTCCTTTTGCGCCCCATCCTCCTGAATCGCCTCTGCTTGGGCGAGCGCTGTTTCAGAATAGGGGATTCTGCCTACTTTGGGTTGTGTCTTTATTGCGCCAAGCGGGGTAGTGGGTCGTACTACCTGAGGTTTGGATTCGACGACTTTAGTCGGAGTTGACACGGGAATACGTAACTGTTGCCCGATCTTTATCTCTCCGGGGTTTTCAATCTTGTTCAATTCGGCCAATTCACGATAATCGACACCGTGCATAAAAGCGATGCTGTACATCGTGTCGCCTTTCTGCACCACATAATTCTGGGTCTCTACCGGTTTTTTGACCTGCGGCGGTTGCACAACCGACTGTTGTACAACCGGTGCCGGAGCCGCAGGCTTCTTCATTTCTGTTCCGCGCTCTACGATAGGCGCATGCCGTACCGGCTGAGGGGCGCAAGCAGTCAAAATAATTGCCGCCGCGAGCAGCAAAATAAATTGCGCGGCTTTTTTTTCGATTACCCCAAGTCTAATTTGTAACACTGTCATGCTTTTCCCGTCAGTATAGGTACGAACCTTACCGCCTCCAGGCGGCTCTCGCTGTAACCTTTTTCATCGCGTTCGATCAAAGTGAGGAACTGCTCTTGCGCTCCCAGCGGCAGCACCATTCTACCGCCTACCGAAAGCTGTTCCAACAATGCCTGCGGAACATGCGTCGCCGCCGCCGCCATGATAATGCCGTCGAACGGGGCTATTTCTGGCCGGCCCATCGTACCATCGGCATAACTCAGAATCACATTGCGTGTCTGCAATTCTTTGAGTGAAATTGATGCACGCTTATACAAGGGCTGAATACGTTCAACCGAATAAACTTCACGCGCGACTTGTCCGAGCACGGCCGCCTGATATCCGCAACCAGTGCCCACCTCCAACACGCGATTTAACTGCTTCCCATTGCGCAGCATTTCGATCATGCGCGCCACGATATAAGGCTGCGAAATGGTCTGCGAGTGGCCGATCGGCAATGACACATCGTCATAGGCACGGCTTGCCAATGCCTCATCCACAAAAATGTGGCGCGGAATAGCACTCATTGCCGCCAACACGACCTCATCCGTAACTCCCTGACTGCGCAAACGCTCGATCATGCGGCTCCGGGTACGCTGGGAAGTCATGCCAATACCAGAGTGTCGAATGTTCATTTTTCGCCGCCCATCCATGTGCGTACAGCCTCAATCTGCGTGTATTGCGTCAGATCGATCTGCAACGGTGTAAGCGAAACACGACGATTTAAAATCGCACAAAAATCTGTCCCTTCTCCTGCATCCTGTGCTTTGCCAGCCGCACCGACCCAGTACACGGTTTGCCCATGCGGATTGCTTGCTTTTACCACCGGCTCGGCTTTATGGCGTTTGCCCAGACGGGTCACCTCTATACCTTGCAGTTGATCGTAGGCAACATCCGGCACGTTCACATTAAGCAACCAGGGCGAGGTATGTGTATTTGTTTCAAAGCGTTTTACCAGCTCAACTGCCACCAAAGCGGCAGTTTCATAGTGCGCCAGATCGGAACCCGCCAGCGATACGGCAATTGCCGGAATTCCCAGCAAGAACCCTTCGGTGGCAGCGGCAACTGTTCCCGAGTAAATCGTGTCATCGCCCATATTGGCACCCGAGTTAATTCCCGAGATAACCATGTCAGGCTGGGTATCCAACATACCCGTGACCGCCAAATGGACACAATCGGTAGGCGTGCCATTCACATAGTAAAAGCCGCTATCCGCCCTGCGCAAGTTAAGCGGGCGATCCAACGTCAGGGAATTACTTGCACCACTGCGGTCACGTTCAGGCGCAACGACGACGACATCTGCAATCTCGGAGAGGTGCGAGGCCAAACACGCCAGACCGGGTGCAAAATAACCATCGTCGTTACTAAGCAGAATACGCATCAAGACTGAGGAATATCAAAGTTCGAAGAATAAAAGAGAGGAAAGCATGGGGTCAATACTAAAATCGCGTCAACCCGGATTTCCACGATAATTTCTGGTGGTAATGGTAGCACACTGACCACTATAAAAGTTGGACAGTAGATCACCCTGAACCAGAAGATTCAAGTTTTGCGCGCCTCAAAACGTCTAAACGTTATTTTGAGGGAAATACCCCGATCAATTTGCCGTGCGATATTCGCGTGTTTGTTTGACACCATTGACGACGGGAAGTGTGGTTTTCTTTGATCCCACTGAGGCAGGATTGGTATCCTTCATTTTCAAAACCTGCAACGAAATTTCGTTCATTGCTTCTTCCAGCTTCACAGTCAGCTCATGACGGTCTTTATTTGATAAAGGCTCATTGCCATCGGGATAATACAGTTGAGAGTAGATGACAACATACTTGTGAAAAAGATTCTTCAGGTCAAACGCACGGAGATAATCTTTGGCTATGAAATAATGACTGTTAACCATCGCAGTACTCCTTATTGTTTGTGGGGTGTGCTAAGTCTACAAACTCTGCACAAAACCTATCCGCCGAATAGGAATACTTTCTAGTCACAAATTACACAATTAAAAATCATCATCCATGCTGCCCAGAACAAAACCCGGCAGTGTTTCCTCAAAATCAGATTCGTTTTCTTCCCAGCATGAATCATCATTCAACACTTTGGCCGTCAAGCGTGTTGGCGCAAAAGTTCCCGGATCGACAGATTGCAGAATAGCGCTAGCGACTTGCTTGTGGTGTTGATGTTGTGCTTTCATGTTCGCCTCCTAAGCAGTGTCAAATTGACGGTTAAATTTTGCACCGGTGGGTTCACAGAGAATATAAGAGAATTGATAATTCTTGTGTAGGAATACTTCTTAAAGAGCCGAAATGGGGGCAAGTCTACATTATCAGTATTTTCTGCTATCACCTCGCTTGGAATAACAGGGTATTTTGCTCGCTTACTTTGAAATAGAGAGAAACTTGACTTATCGTAGCGAAAAAAGTATTCCATTCTAAAACCTAGGCAAGGCGCGAACAATAAATTGCGGCGCCGCATATACTTGATATATAAAAATTAATTTTTTGAAAGTGGTGCCACCTAACAACGAGAATTGTGCTTTTAGAGGCTCCCTTATACCGCCAATCAATTGAGCGTCTTACAACTTGCTGAAAATGCTTCAATCCAAATAGTTCATACTCCTGCTAATATTAGTTCCGAATTTCTTGACATAAAGTTCTGCATCCATATAATGCGGACTTCGTTTTTTGCGGGAATAGCTCAGTTGGTAGAGCGATACCTTGCCAAGGTATAGGTCGCGAGTTCGAGTCTCGTTTCCCGCTCC
>Ga0182030_10001233_pt1 | contig 52195 bp, 50 predicted proteins | sample 812S3MmetaG_FD_121299 | JGI IMG/M metagenome (GOLD analysis project Ga0182030, IMG submission 121299) | Permafrost microbial communities from Stordalen Mire, Sweden - 812S3M metaG (Illumina Assembly) | ecosystem: Environmental > Terrestrial > Soil > Wetlands > Permafrost | place: Sweden...
GTGGCGTGGGCAACGGTGACAGCGTGCGCAACGGCTGCGTCGACGGACAGGTTGAGCGCCTATGCTCCCGCGAGCGCGGCCAATGGCTGCGCCACGGTTGACCTCAGCTTTACGAATATCGGCCTAACGGGCGCCGGGAGAACCGGTCACCGGGGGCACGGTGCCGACAACCGCAAATCTCTTCGCTTATGCGACCGGGACGGGCGCGAGCGGCAATACCGTTGGGCCGGTCGATCTGTTCTTTAGCGGATTCGCTACCGGGGCTCACAGCGCTGTCACTCTTACGGATGTTGAGGATGCATTCAGTGAAACCGGGGCCGCACCGGAACGGTGTTCTGCGCTTCCGCAAGCGTCCTGGCAGCGACATATTATCTTTTTTTTCAATAATTTAACTGACCGGTTTGCCTCGAGTTCCGCCGTTTCTCTCCTCGGCTCCGCTTTAGCCGGACTGGTGGAACATTCTCGGGTTTTTGCCTAATGCCATCCCTCTCATCTGCCGTTCTTCTTTTTGGGCTGGAAGCTTCCACAGATTTGTGGTAATATGCTCTAAATCGGAGAGTTTTAGTGTCGATCATAAAAAAAGAAAACAACAAGGCTGATTCAGGCCTATCGATTCTGCCCCCGGCGGCGCTGCTCATATTGGCCGGGCTGGTTTCTTCCAGTTCTCTATTTGCAGGTCTTACGCCGTGCGCGGGTACTTACAATCTGGGGAATTCAGGCGCTGGCGCGTTGGTGTCTCCCGGTGGCGCTTCCGCCGGTTGTGAGCAGGTGGATAAAGAGTTTAACAACTTCAGTTATTCTGCGGGCGGGTCAAATCCCGAAGCCGGAGGCTCCGTGGGGACCACGTTTGCGGGCTCCACCCCGACCGGTGCGATTGGAATCACGTTCGGTTCAAGCAGCCCCGTCTGGAGCGTAACTAGTGCGGGAGCTACTTCTACCGGTGTTGTGACATACACGAACACTGTTGACCCTGCTTATGGCCCCGGGGGCGGGGCGTTTTATGCCATCACAAGCCTGGAACTCTTCGCGACCGCTTCCTTTACGCTGCCCGCGGGGACGTCCGACAACGTCACTTTGTTCGAGTACTTTTGCGCCGGTGGGTCGGCGGCATGCACTACCGGAACGCTCACCGATGGGATCAATTTGGCTGCTCCCACGGCCGGTTATATCGAATTTATCGATCAGGGAACCGGCTCCGGCAGCACGTCGAGCGAAGTGATCTGTTTCAATAACGGTGCCACCAGTTGTACCCCGACCTCCGGCTTCCTGATAAATTTCGCAACAAGCAATTACTCTGCCGGCTTTACAAACATTCTCGTTTCTTCCGGCATCTCCGTCTCCTCCGTTAGCGGTACGCAAGTTTCTCTTAACAATTTCACCGAGAACTTTTTTGAGACCCTCGATACCCCTGAGCCAGCCACCTTCGGCCTGATGGGAGCCGCGCTTGCCGGGCTGAGCTTGTTGGGTCTTCGCAAACGAAGGTAGTTCCGGAAAGTTTCGGCTTCTCGTTTCCCTGAGGCGGCTCTGTCACATGAGCCGCCTTTGTTTTTTTAAGGACACGCCGGACACCCTCGTTCCCGCCCCCTTCGCCCCCCAAAATTCGCTGCCTAACGAATCTAAGACCATTATGGTCCGGTATGGTGTATGCTGGAATTGGAAAAGAACTCCCATCTGCAACCGGGTTTCGTATAGTAGATATTGAACCTGTTAAGCTGAGGCTGGAAATGCAACTGAGTGTCAAAAAGAAAGCGCCTGTCAAGAAGAGCAGCGCCAAGAACCTCACCGAACTGAAGCCCGGCGAGGAGGGAGTGCTGGAAAAGCTCGACCTGCCGGAGGCCGACGCCCAGAGGCTCATGGAAATGGGCTTTGTGCCTGGCCACTTGGTGACGCGAGGTCTTTCCGCGCCCGGAGGCGATCCCAGAGTGTTTAGAGTGGACGGCAGCGAGGTCGCGCTGCGACGCGAGACCGCCCGCCGGCTCATCCTTAAATAGGAATATATGGGCGATTGCCACGGCTGCCCCAACAACATCGCGACTCTAGCTCCGCCTCCAGGTAGTGGAGCGCCGCCGCGCAGCCACATCGTGGCCATCGTCGGGCCGCCGAACTCCGGAAAGTCCACCTTATTTAACCGCCTGACAGGCTTGCGCCAGAAAGTAGCCAATTTCCCCGGCGTCACGGTCGAACATCGCATGGGCAAGGTGAAGCTCGAACAGGGACGCGACGTTTTCGTGGTCGATCTGCCGGGCGTTTACAGCCTGACTCCTCGCACCGAAGACGAGCGCGTCACGCACGACGTTCTTTCGGGCCGCATGAAGGATATTCCGCGCCCCGACGCGGTGTTGCTGATTCTCGATTCCACCAATCTCAGCCGCCACCTGGTGCTGGCCGCGCCCGTGTTGAGCCTCGGCCTGCCGACGCTGGTCATCCTGAATATGGCCGACGATCTGAAGAGCCGCGGCGGCGAACTGAACGTTCCGGAATTGGCCATGCAGCTCGGCTCGCCGGTCGCGCTGATCAGCGCCGCCAAAGGCACGGGCGTCGAGAAAATTTTCCAGTTCCTCAGCGGCGCGACCATGGGAGCCGCGCCGAAAGCGCCCCTGATTCAACTGCCGGTCATTCAAGATATCCCGAAATGCCGCGCCTGGGCCACCAACATCGGCAATAAAACCGGCTATCACGCTCCCGCGCCTCCTTTATGGACGCGCAGGCTGGATGCGTTTTTTCTGCACCCCGTGGCCGGTCCGCTGGTGTTCCTGCTGGTTGTGGTGGCTGTGTTTCAGACCATCTTTAATGGCGCGCGCCCGCTGATGGACGGCATCGACTCGCTGATCAAAACATCGGGCATCTGGCTGGGCCATCTGCTGCCTAACGAAGCGCTGCGCTCGCTGTTAATCGACGGCATCTGGACCGGCGTCGGCTCGGTCATCATCTTTCTCCCGCAGATTCTGCTGCTGTTCCTGTTCATTGGAATTCTGGAAGACTCGGGCTACCTGGCCCGCGCGGCGCTGATCGCCGACCGCACCATGGCCCGCTTCGGGTTACAGGGAAAAAGCTTCATTCCGCTGCTGTCCGCCTATGCCTGCGCGGTCCCGGCCATCATGGCCACGCGCACCATCGAGGATAAGCGCGACCGCATCGCTACCATTCTGATCGCGCCATTCATGACGTGCTCGGCTCGCCTGCCGGTGTACATCCTGATCATCGGCGCGTTCATCCCCGATAAGAATGTTCTCGGACCGTTCCTGGGCATGCGCGCCACCGTGCTGTTGGGCCTCTACGTCCTCGGTTTCGTGGCCGCGATTCTCACCGCGCGCCTGCTGAAATCCACGGTGCTGAAAAGCCGCCGTTCGTCGTTCATGCTGGAAATGCCTCCTTACCGCTGGCCCACCGTGCGGAGCCTGGCGTTGCGCATGGTCGATCGCTCCAAGGTGTTTCTGGTGCGCGCGGGCACGGTGATTCTGGGCGTAGCGATCGTCATCTGGGCTCTATCCTATTTGCCTCTGCACGACGGAAAGCCTCCGGCTATCGAACACAGCTTCGCCGCCGGAATTGGGCATTTTGTAGAACCCGCCATCAAGCCGCTGGGCTTCAACTGGAAAATCGGAATCGGCCTCATCACGTCGCTGGCGGCGCGGGAAACAATCGTCAGTACGCTGGGCACGATTTACGGCATGAAAGAGGAGGGCAGCCAGCAGGGCTTGCAGCATGCCCTGCATCAGGACCTGACCCTCGGCGGGGCCGTGGCGCTGCTGGTGTTCTTTGCCTTCGCGATGCAGTGCATGTCCACCATCGCCGTGGTGCGGCGTGAAACGGGCGGATGGTTTTGGCCGGGAGTGCAGTTCGCCTATATGACCGGCTTGGCTTACCTCTGCGCGTTTATGGCCAATCGCCTGGTTTCAATCTGGTCGTAAGTAATAAAAGACTCACGATCCTCCCCGCCGCGCCCCGCTTTTTCTCCTCCCGAAGCTCTCCCCAACACATTCATTTCATTGCTCTTATTCGCGCGCTAACCTTTCGCCTAGTCCTTTCCCCGTGCTCGTACCAGCCTTCGATTTAGGACTGGACGGACCCCAGTCCCATTGGTACGCTCAACCCCCAATGAGATTCTCTTGGCATCCGAGGAGGATCTTAATGAAATCTTTTTATAAAGTCGCCGTGGGCGGCTTGTTATGGCTCGCCTTTAGCGCGACTGCCGCATTCGGCAGCACGCTGTACATCACGAGCTTTACAGAGAACATCGACGACGGAGGACAGTTCCTGGCCAATCTGGGCAACCCCGCGAAGTCGTTTTACATCTACTGCGTGGACTTCCAGAACGAGGAAGCAAATACCGAACAGGTCAACATCAGCACTCCGAATACATCGACGCCTGATGTTGCTTCCAACTTCGACGGCCTCGCCAACACTCGCTACGGCGCAGTCCCGACTGCGTTGTTCACTTACGACGGAACCGGCGCGAACGCGCTCAACTCGGCGCAACGCTATGTGATGGCCGCTTGGCTCACCACGCAATATTCGTTCCCCGGCGGTACTGTCACCACCGCCGACGATGAAATTCAGAACGCCCTTTGGACCCTCTTGAACACCACCGGCAGCACCTCGGGCTTCCCCTTCGGCGACTCTTTGGGAACCGGGACTTACCTGAACCAGGCCTACACCTTCCTAACCACGACGCCGACGGCCGCTCTGCTCCAGTTCGAAAGTCAGATCGAGATCTTCACCTCGACGAATACGGTCACCTACAGCGGCATCGGCTGGTCTCCAGTCTCCGGCAACCAGGAAATGATCACGGTGAACACCACGCCGGAACCCGCGACACTCGCCATGATGGGCGCGGGGCTCCTGGCGCTCGGGTTGATTCGCAAACGAATCAAGGCCTAAAACAGGATGCTGAAAAAGTAAAAAAGACCGCTCCTGCGAGTCGCGGCTCTGTTTCGGCGTTACCTGTTATCAGTCCTTCAACGGAGCCGCGACCCGCAGGAGCGGTCATGCAGTGCCTTTTTCAGCACCCCGCTTCGAGTTTCAGTGCAAGGCGGTCCGCGACCTCCTACGCGTGCCGCTTGTTTCTATTGTTAGGATGAGTAAGTGCGAAACGTCATCATCCTGGGCTCCGGTTGCGCGGGAAACACCGCCGCCATTTACACTGCCAGAGCCAACCTGAAACCTCTTGTCGTGGTCGGCCACGAACCCGGAGGCCAGCTCTCCCTCACCACGTCGGTGGAAAATTTTCCCGGCTTCCCCGGAGGCATCAACGGCCCGGACCTGGTCGAGAATATGAAGCGCCAGGCCGAGGAGTTCGGCGCCGAATTCATGTACGGCACGGTCACCGAAGCCGAGCTCACGATGACCCCCTTCCGCATCAGCGTCGAGGGCGAATGGCAGGAGACGCGTACGCTGATCATCGCCACGGGCGCATCGGCCCGATGGCTGGGACTGCCCAACGAACAGAAGCTGATCGGCCACGGCGTCAGTTCCTGCGCCACCTGCGACGGCGCGTTTTACCGCGAGCGCAAGATCATGGTGGTGGGTGGCGGCGACACCGCGATGGAGGAAGCTAATTTTTTGACGCGCTTCGGCTCCCAAGTGACGCTGGTCCATCGACGCGATGAATTCCGAGCCTCGAAAATCATGCTCGACCGGGCCCGCGCTAACAAGAAAATCAAATTCCTGATGAGCACCGTCGTCGAAGACATCTACGACATCGAAAAGAACGAAGTCACCGGCGTGAAATTGCGCTCACTCACCACGGGCGAGACATGGGAACAGGATGTCGACGGATTTTTTCTGGCCATCGGCCATGTCCCGAACACGAAGCCTTTCGCCGGCCAAATTGACCTGGATCCCGACGGCTACATCGTCTCGAAGGGCGGAGCGCGCACCAATATCACCGGTGTCTTCCACGCCGGCGACGTGCAGGACCGGACGTATCGGCAAGCGATCACGGCGTCCGGAGCGGGTTGCATGGCCGCGATCGAGGCGGAGCGGTATTTAGAAACCGTCGGGCATTGAGTTCATCCGGTCGCAGCACTGGTGGCGCGGAGAAAACGTTAGCCGTCTTGGTTGGCCCGGCCCGCGTGGACATTTTCCGGTAACTCGCACAGAATCAGTTTTTGCGTGTTAAACTCGCCAAAATCGGCGGGTCGGACGACCCTCCGCCGACCCGCTATAGCGGAAATTTCCGAAAACGCGTTTAAACGCGCGCCAGGGGCCAGGAAACGCAAATCGCGGGCTCACGCAGGCGGGGCCGTCGCAGCCAGATCTACTTAGACTAGATTGCGGGAGGCCGAAAACGCCCCCGCGGGGCGGGCGCAAACTTCCAGATCCCAGCGGCCGCACTCATAGGCGTCGCCTCGGTAGGTGAACCGCACGCGGCGATCCTGCGCGGCCGTCTCCCCGGCAGGCAGAACGATTCCGTTCAGCACGTTTCCGGCCTCGATAAAGACCTTCACATCGGGCTCCGACAGTTTCCAGGCTTGCAGGGGAACAGCGACAGTCCACCGGGTCATGGGGTCACCTCCCGAATATCATCGGCCGGAGGACTCCCCGGCATTATACTGGCAGTTAAATGATCAAAGCCGAAACACTGCGGGCACTGCATCACGGCCTGGAGGTACTGGTGCTGCCGAACGCGTGGGATTGCGCGAGCGCGCGGATTTTTGAGGACCTCGGCTTCCCCGCTATCGCCACTACCAGCGCCGGCGTGTCGTTCTCGCTCGGCTACGCGGACGGACAGAACATCCCTGGCCGGGAAATGCTGGAAGCGGTCAAGAAAATCGCCCGCTGCGTGAACGTCCCCGTCACCGCCGATCTTGAAGGAGGCTACGGAGACATCTCCGAAACCGCCTCCGCGCTGCTCGAATCGGGCGCCGTCGGACTGAACCTCGAAGATATTTTAGGCCACGGCCCGGAGTCGCTTGCGTCGATCGACGAGCAGGTGAGCCGCATCGCCGCCGTTCGCTCGACAGGCGTCGTGGTCAACGCCCGGACCGATCTCTACCTGATGCAAATCGGCGATGCGTCCACCCGTTTCGACCGCGCCTGCGACCGCCTGAAAGCCTATCGAGACGCCGGCGCCGATTGCGTTTTCATCCCCGGCATCACGTCCGAAGATCTGATCGAGCGTTTTGTCGAAGCACTGCAATGTCCGATCAACATTCTGGCTGTCGCCGGTGTGCCGCCCATCGCTCGTCTGAAAGAACTCGGCGTAGCCCGCGTCAGCGTCGGATCGGGGATGATGCGGTCGGCAATGGGCCATACGCAGCGGATCGCGGAGCAACTTAAAGAGACCGGCCAATTCGACAAAATGATCGAAGGCTCGATCCCTTACGCGGAAGCAAACAACCTCTTCAAGCCGTAACCTCGCATTCTGGCTTCTGGCTACTTCTGCTTCAGTTCGTCGTCCGCTGCTTCTCGTACTTCTGCGCCGTGTACTTCGCGGCCTCGTCCAGCGCGCCGTATGAATTATCCTTCGTGCGAGCCGCCAGTCGATACTCGTTTACCGCGCGCTCCCGCTGATCGCTGACATCGAAAATCTTGCCTAAATTAATGTGCGACCAGACTTCCGTCCACTTCGGCACCAAGTCGCCGTTCAGCGCTTCGCGAAACTCATTCGCCGCGGGGGACCAGTTCCCTTCCAGGAAATGCACCTGCCCGATGCGGAAATGCGCCAGCGAGCTGTTCCGCGCGACATCGAGCGCCTTCTGGTACTCCTTTAGAGCGGACCCGAAATCCGCCACTTCCACGAACTGCTCGCCCTTGCGAATCGCCACCGCCACGCGAGCTTCGTTGGAAAACCGCAAAACCTGCGCCTTCGGATCGAGGACGACATTTTTCGGTTTCCCGAACGTCTCAATGACAAACTCCGAAGAAGTACCCACGACCTCAATCGTCTGTTCTTCGGGATTTCCTTCCGTCTCCACGCGCACCGTCACCGGCATGCGGAACAGGTCCAGGTCCTGCGAAACTTTGCCCATCACGCGGAACCCTTTGCCCTTTTGCGTGCGGAACACCGTGTACTCCAGCTTGAACTCCGGCGCACCGCTCGATTCCACCCACTGCTGGAAAAACCAGTTCAGGCTCTGTCCGTAAGCTTCCTCGCAGATTTTATGAAAATCGTCGGTGTTGGCCGACTTAAACGCGAACCGCGTCGGGTACTCGCGCAGCACCTTCATGAACGCGTCGTTGCCCATCACGTTGCGCAGCATCTGCAATACCGCCGCGCCCTTGCCTCCGGTCGTCGCCCAATACTCCGGCGAATAATCTTCCAGGCGCGCCGCCTGCATCATCGGCGGTTGATCCACCGTCAGCGCCTCGACGTACGCGTCGTGAATCTCCGTGTCCATCGCGCCCGGCCCGTTCACGTTCTCCTCGTACAACATTTCCGAATATCGCGCCAGCCCGTTTTCGAGCCACATGTGATTCCGCGTGGTTGGCGATACGATCGTCCCGAACCACTGCCTCGACACCTGGTTCGCAATTAGCTTGATGTCGATCGTCTTGTTGAGGCCTCCCGGCGAAAAAAACAGCATCCCCGGCGCCGAATAACCCTTCGCCGCGCCCGGTTCCGTCTCCACTACCGTGAGGCTTAGCCGCGACGGCGAGCCGTAAATATTAGTGAAGAACGAAAGCGCTTTGGCGATCTCCTCGCCATAAGCCTGCTCCACGCCCTTGGCCGTGCGCAAATAGAAATACGTCTTGATCCCGCCCGAGGTGACCACGAGTCCCTGGCCCTGCACCACCGCGAAGCTGCCTGGAAACGACGACCGGTCGTACTTGAACCGGAACGCTGAGAACCCGGCCGCGGCCGTCTCTTTCGTGTCGCTTCCGCTCGAAAGAACGGTGTAACCGTCCGGCACTGTGATCTTCAAATCGGAACTGAACCGGTCTGTCGAATAATCGTTCACCGGAAACCAGCGCGACGGGTACAGCAGGTACGACGCCTCCGGATGAATCGCCGCGAACTTGATCCCGAACACCGGCGATTCCTCGTCGCCCGTCAACTTGCCGTCGTAGACAAACGTCAGCGCCGCGACCTTCCCTTTTTTGAGCGCCTGCGGCAATGTCAGCCGGACGCTCATATCCTGCGCCGTTCGCGACGAAGGAACCTGCCGCCCATCTTCATCCAGCACCCTCGAAATATTCAGGGCGTTGTTCAACTCGAAGGTCACGGTCGAGGTGTCTTCAAGAGGCGTAAAGCGCACCAGCGCCGTGGCCGTCAGCGTCTGCGCGCGCGGATCCACCTGCGCGTCGATCAGGTAGCTTTGGACGTCGATCTTCTGCTGCCTCGCGCTTCGATCCTGCGCGCCGCAAAATCCGGCGATCAAACAACTAAGTACGACAAGCTTTTTCATTTACTACCTTCTCAACCCATTCCGCCGCGACCTCCATTGGATCGCGCTCACTCGCAAGCCTCGCCGATACTTCCTTGAGGCCCTTCCGCATCTCGTCCATCGCCGCCGGATCGTCCAGCAGCTTCGCCGCCTCGGCCGCGATTCTCTCACCCGTCATCTCGCTCTGAATCAGCTCCGGCGCGATCTTCCGCCCAGCCACCAGGTTCACCATAGACAGAAACGGCGCCCGCACCAGCCAGCGCCCTAATATCCAACTTAACGCGTTTACCTCGTAAAAGGTCACCAGAGGGCAGCCCAGCAAGGCCGCCTCAATGGTTACGGTCCCGCTCGCGGCCAGCGCCAGCTCTGCATGGGCAAGCGCGTCCCAAGTTACGCCTTCTACTATTACTTGGATGGACGAGCCGCGAATGCGTTCCGAAAAAGTGTTGCCAAATCCGCCCGGGAGTGCCAAAACAAACACCAGATCCCGGCCCGCCAGGCGCCGCGCGGCGTCGAGGAGATCATCAAGGTGCCGTTCGACTTCGCCATGCCTGCTCCCAGGTAGCAGCACGACGATTTTTTTGTCCACCGGCAGCCGGAACCTGGCGCAGAACTCCTCCCGCTTCATCGACGCCTTCACGACCCTCGCCAGCGGATGGCCTATATACGTGGTTGGGACGCCGTGGCGCGTGAAAAAGTCCTCCTCAAAAGGGAAGATACAGAGAAGACGCGCGACCTTCGCTCGTAGCGTCTTCACCCTCCCCTCCCTCCACGCCCACGCCTGCGGAGCGATGAGGTACACCACCGGTACGCCCTGCCGCTTCAAGAATCCCAGCAGCCGGAAATGAAAATCCGGCGAGTCGGTCAGGACCGCCGCATCCGGCTTCTCTCTGGCGATGGCCTTCTTCAGTTTCCGAAATTCGCCGTAAATCCTCGGAATGTGTCCAACGACCTCGACAATCCCCAGCACCGCAATCGACCGCGAATCCACCACCGCCCGCACGCCCTCCGCCTGCATCCGCGGTCCCGCGCAGCCGAAAAATTCGACACCGGGCATCGCCCGAACCACCCGCGAAGCATACAAATCCCCCGAAGCCTCGCCAGCGGAAATGAAGATGCGCACCGATTCCTAGTTTACGTGCCAACGCTCGACGACCGCTCAGTTTGAGAATCTACGCATTCTGGCTACTGGCTCCTGGCTCCTGGCTACTTCTCAAAAGTTCCTCGCCGATCCTCCGGAACCCCTCCCGCAAATACTCCTCGCGAGCCCCCAGCCAGATCCGCAAATATCCTTCGAGCCCCACGTAAGCCCCCGGCACCACCAGCGTGCTCTGCCGGACCCTCATTCTCTCGCATAGCTCCGCCGACGGAATCGACGCATGATACTTCACCAGCGCAATCGCCCCCGCTTCCGGCTCCCGCCATTCCAGAAAGCCGTTGAATGAAGCCACCCAATCCCGCGCGATCTGCAAATTCTTCGTCAACAGTTCGCGCGTCCGCGCATAGCACCGGTCGCGATTCCTCACCGCCACGCGCGCGATCTCGTCCGACATTTTGCTCGGACAGATGGTGATGTAGTCGTGCTGCGCCCAACAATCGGCGATCAGTTCCTTCGGGCCCACGATCCATCCGATCCGCACTCCCGGAATCCCATACGCCTTCGAAAGCCCGCTGGTCACAAGCACCCTCTCGCTCATCCCCCAAAAACTCTTCGTCCGGGGCCGCGAGATTTCCGCGCCCAGATAAACCTCATCCGCGATTAGATAAGCGCCCACTCGATCGCAGCGGTCGACAATTCTCTTCATAGCGGCGTCGGAAAGCACCGCCCCCGTCGGATTGTTCGGATTCGAAACATAAACCATCCACGTCCCCGGCACGACGGCTTTTTCGAACTCCTCCCAATCCGGCTCCCACCCGCTATCGAGGCGCAAATTGAAGGTGCGCGTGTCCGCGCCCAGACTTCTGGGGATGCCCCACAACTGCATATAATTCGGGATTTCCAGCGCGAAAACGTCGCCCGGTCGCAGTTGGCTCAGCGCGGCCATGTAGTTGGCCTCCGACGTCCCGTTGGTCACCTCGAAATTGTCGACTGTCGTTCCCGGATAAATTTTCGTCAATTCCTCTCGCAGCGCCAGCGTCCCGTTGGATTGGCTATACCCCAGCGGCACATCGAGAAACTTTTCGAGATCGAACCCCATCCCGACCAGCTCGCGCAACGTCAGCGGCTTAATCCCGCTCTCACTCATGTCGTATTCGACCAGATTCTCGTACGTCGATTGCATCCGCTCCATCTGAAACACTTCAAGCTTCATCTCGGCTCCTCGTAAATCATCTCAGCAATAAACAAATCTTCCACCCCAAGCCCGGTCAGATCCGCCACCGAACCGCGACCGTCAGGGAGCGGACAGACGGGATTGCTCCGTTCACAAAACAATCCAATCTCCACCGCCTGATCGCGAAGCTCCCGCGAATGCTGCAACTCCCCGAGCTTCTCGCATTGCGCCCGGGAATCCACCAGCACTAACTCCGCTTGACGCAAAATCTCCGGATCCAGTTCCTGCTTCCCCACCGAATCCGCCCCCACCGCCGAAATATGCGTCCCCGCCTGCAAGTTTCCCGCGAACAGTAACGGTGCCCGCGACGCCGTGCACGTGACGATCAATCGCGTCGATGCCGCCAGTTCGGCCGGCGTTTTCACCACCGTCCCGCCGATCTCCTCCGCACACCGGCGCGCTTTGTCGTGATCGCGACCCCACAGAAAGATCTTCTCTAACGGCAATACGTGCCGATGAAACCGGGCCGTCAGACGCGCCTGAATCCCCGTCCCCAGAATCCCGATCGACGTATCGCGACGCCCCAGCTCCCTAGCCACCATCGCCGCAACCGCCGCCGTCCGAACGTCCGTCAAATGGCCCTCATCCGCCAGGTACGCCACCGGCTCACCCGTCTCCGCCGAGGACAGCATCATCATCCCGCTCCCCTTGCCGTGAAACGTCGAAGCCATCTTCAGCGCAAAATATTTCCCTCCGCGCCGGTAGCTGGCCTTCATATGAATTTCGCCGCCATTGGCGGTATCCAGATGCATCGGCATCGGCGTCGAACATTCCCCCCGAGCCTGCGCGATGAGAGCCTCGCGCATCGCGTCGATCACCGCGCCGTCGCCAATGTAATCTTGGACCCGCGTTCGAATTTCCGAAAGATTCAGGATGCGCACAAAATCTTCTTCACCGTCTCCGCGCTCACGTTGCGCCCCGAAATCACCACCACCGCCGGCCCGGCACATCGTATTTTCCCGCTAATACAGGCCGCAATCGTCACCGCCGCGGTCGGCTCGATCAGATATTGATGATGCCTGACCATCCACCGCACGCCTTCCAATATTTCCTCCTCGCTCACCAACGCGACCTGATCCACCAGCGGCTGCAACACCGGAAAGGTGCGGGCCCCAATCCCTCCCTCAACCCCTCCCGCCATCGTCTCCACGGCCGGCAATCGCGTAATCGCATGCCCCGCGTCCAGCGACATCTTCAACGCCGGCGACAAAACATGCTGGCATCCAATGATCTTCGCATCCGGCAACCGATCCTTCGCCCAAACCGCAAACCCCGCCGCGAGGCCTCCTCCGCCCACGGGCAACACAAATGTCCGCGCATCCGGACAATCCTCCAAAACCTCTTTCGCGACCGTCCCTCCATTCGCCGCCATCACCGCGTCATCGTCGAAGGGAGAAAGAAAATATCTTTGCTCGCGAGCCGCCATCTCCAAAGCCCAGTCCTGCGTCTCGTCGTACCCGTCGAATTCCGAAACCCGAACATCGGCGCCCATCGCGACCATCGCGTCGAACTTCGACCGGTCCACCGACCGCGGCACACAAATAATCGAGCCTTTCGATGCGAACGCCACAGCTTTCCCGTGGTTCCCCGCCGAACAGGTGATCACATCTTCCTTCAACCGGGAAATTGCGAACAGCGCCCCGCGAATCTTGAACGACCCCGTCAATTGCAGCGACTCCAGCTTCAACCAGACTGGAGCCCCCAACGATTCCGAAAGCCCGTGCGAATACTCTACCGGAGTCCGTCGCACCCTCCCGTCAAGAAACGCCGCCGCCTGAGAAATCAGCTCAATCATCTTGGCCCAGACTGGCCCTTCTGATAAACAACCTTGCCGCCCACAATCGTGTACTCGACCTCCGTCTTCAAAATCCGATCCTCCGGCACCGTCAAAATATCCTGCGACAAAACCGTCACATCGCCCAACATCCCGACCTTCAGCGTACCCTTCAAATTCTCCTCAAACGCAGCGTACGCGTTCTCGACCGTGTAAGACCGCAGCGCCTCCATCCTGGACATTTTCTGCAAAGGATAAAATACTTTCCCATCTTTGGCGAGCCGTGTCACGCTAGCATAGTATGAAGCGATCGGCGAAACATCCTCCACCGGCGCATCCGTCCCGTTCCCCACATGCGCCCCCGATTTCATGAGGCTCTGCCACACATACGCGCCCTCTTCCGCGCGCTTCGCGCCCAGCCGGGGAATCACCATAGGCGCGTCGGAAGTGCAATGAATCCCCTGCATCATTGCAAACACGCCCAGCTGCGCGAACCGCGGAATGTCCGCCGGATCGATGTGCTGCGCGTGCTCAATCCTCCACCGCAAATCGCGCCGGCCCGCTAGAACCTTTTCGTAAACATTCAGCGCTTCGCGATTCGCCCGATCCCCAATCGCATGTACGCACATCTGATACCCGTTGGCCAGCGCCAGCCTCGCCGTCCGCTCGATCTCCTCCGGGGTTTCCGTCGCCAGACCACTTGTCGATGGCAGGTCGGAATACGGAGCCAGCATCCACGCCCCTCGCGACCCCAGCGCACCATCGATCTGCTTCTTGATCGCGCGCACCGTGAAGTGATCGTCGCCATAACCGATCACCCGAACTTTCGCGGCATCGGTCGCGATCACCGTATTCGGCACCCGCAGCATTATCCACAACCGCAGAGGCAGCGTCCCATCCGCCGCGCGATGCTTCAACCGCTCGATCACGTCCAGCGGCGACCCGGCATCTTCGAACGTCGTGATCCCCTTCGAAACGCATTCCTCCGCCGCCAGGTCGATCGCTTTCTCATCCTGCCCATCGCGCTCGACCTTCACCAACCCCTGCGCTCGCTCGTTCAACAATCCGATCGGCCGGCCGGTGGAATCTTTCGCGATATCTCCGCCCGGTGGATTCGGCGTGTCGCGCGTAATCCCCGCCTTCTTGAGCGCCGCATCGTTCACAAACGCCGCATGCCCGCTCACATGCTCCAGAAACACCGGATTGTCCGGCGACACTGCGTTTAGCGTGGCGTTCACCGGAAACCCGTTCACATTTGGCGACGGCCTGACATCCCACTTCTCCTGATGCCATCCGCGCCCGACGATCCATTCGCCCGGCTTGGCTTCCTTCGCCGCCGCGGCCACCATCGCGACGATCTGCTCCCAATTCTTCGCGTCGCGCAGATTCAACATCAACTTCGATTCGCCGACGCCCATGAAATGCCCGTGTCCCTCAATGAACCCGGGAATCGCCAGCCGACCATTTAAATCGATGACCTTCGTAACAGGCTGAATCTCGCGCGATATCTGCGCGTTCGTTCCCAGCGCGACGATTTTTCCCGCGGTAACGGCCATCGCCTCCACCTGAGGCTTCGCCGCATCCAACGTCACGATCTTTCCGTTGCGCAGCACCAGATCCGCGCACAGCATCAATAAGACAGGAATCATAATTCGTCCAAGTCATTGAGAGCGGCGCCGAGCCTGCGCAGCCCTTCTTCAAGCGGCTCTAGATCTCCGCCGATCCCGATTCGAAAATGGTCCGGCATGTCGAAAAATTTCCCCGGAACCACTGTCGTCTCATATTTTGCGCGCAACAAATCGCACAATTGATCCACACTCCCGCGCTTCAACCTCGGAAACACAACGGTACCGAATGGGGGCCGAAATACCTGCAATTCCTCTCGTGCATCCAGAAACCTCCACAGCGCCACACGATTCGCATCCAGCCTCGCGTGCACACTCTTTGCGATTCGCGGCAATTCGCCCAGCGCGATCACGCTCGCCAACTCCGCCATGTGCGCAGGGATGTTCCCGAATTTATCGTTCAGGTACCACATCTTCTCCGCCAGCTCCGGCTCGGCCAAAATCCAGCCGCAGCGCAGCCCGCTCAATCCATAAACTTTAGTCAGACTCGACGTCACGATAAACTGATCGCCGAGCATCGCAGCCGACCGGGGCGCCTGCTCAAACGCCGCGTCCAGATAGACTTCGTCCACCATCACGCGCACGCCCAGGTTTCCGATTTCCTTGATCGTCTCTTCATCCGCCAACGCACTCGACGGATTATGCAGGTTGGAAATCACGATCAGCTTCGTCCTGGGCGTTAGCTGCTCCTTGATTGCAGACAAATCCACCGTAAACGCGCTCCCCGAACGCTTGAATCGCGTGACCTCCGCCCCAATCTGCAGCGCCACATCGATGATCAGCTCATACGTCGGATGCTCGATCAGCACTTCGTCACCCGGCTTCAGCACGGCGGCCATCGCCAGATAATTCGCCATCGACGTTCCGGTCGCCGCGACGATCCGGTTGGCCGCTACGCCCGTGTGCTTGGCCAGCGCGTTCTGCAACGGCTCAAATCCATAAAAACTCGGCCCGCTGATTTCCAGGTCCTCGATTTTCACCGGCAGATCGCGCAGCTTCCAGTGCGCCACGCCGCTGGTCGCCAGGTTGTATTTCGCGTGGGACCGGCGCTTGGCCCACGGCATGTACTGAGTGCTCAATTTTTTCTCCAAAAGAAATAGACCGGCACGCCGGTGAGCAGGATTGCCAGTCCGATGGCGCTGTTGGCCGGATATTTCGCAATCGTGCTGATCACCACCGCAAAGCTGGACACGATGAAAAAGATCGTCGTAAACGGATGCCCCGGCGCGCGAAACCCCGCGGAGGCAGGCTCGCGCCGGCGCAGAATCAACAGCGCGATGCCCGTCATGCCGAACGAAATGAAATCCACCGAAATTACATAGTTGAGAATCTGTTCATACCTTCCCGATAACGCGATAATCACCGCGACCACTCCCTGCAACGCGATGGCAACCACCGGCGCGGCCGTGCGCGGATCGAGCCAGGCCACGCTGCGGAAAAACAATCCGTCCTTGGCCATCGCGAAGTAAACGCGCGGCGCGGTCAGCATCCCCTGACTCAAAAATCCCAGTGTCGAGATCGCGATTCCCAGTGCGATGAACGTCGCGCCTCGCTCGCCCAGCGCCGCCCGCATCACCGCCGACGCCGGGGTTTTCGTCGCCGCCAGTCCCTCCGCCCCCAGCGTCCGCAGGCATACGAACGTCACGGACATATATAAAATGATGACCGCGACGACGCCCATCAGCAGTGCGCGCGGCAAATCACGCGAAGGATTTTTCATTTCCCCGGCCACGAAACTTGCCGTCTGCCAGCCGCCGTAAGCAAACAGCACCGGCGTCATGGCGGCTCCGAACGACGTCACGGAAAACGACCGACCCAGCAACGCGGAGGGCTCGACGACAGGCTTCACCAGCAGAAATCCGGCAACGACCAGCGCCGCGATGGCGACAATTTTCAAAACCATCAGCACGCTCTGCAGCGTCGACCCGGCGCGCACTCCGAAGCAGTTCACAATCGTCAGCAGCGCCAGCGCGGTCGCCGCGACCACGCCTTCCGAAATCGGCGTATGCGTGATTTCGAGAAAATATCGCGAGAACGTGACTGCGACGGCCGCCATCCCCCCGGTCTGCGTGACAAGAAGCAGCACCCATCCATAAACGAACGCCACCGAAGGATGGAACGCCTCGCGCAAATACGCATACTGCCCTCCCACCTGCGGCCTCCGCGCGGCGAGTTCCGCATAGACGAAGGCGCCCGCCAGAGCAACCGCCCCACCCGCTGCCCACGCGCCCAGGATGAGAAACGGCGTGTGGACCTGTTCGGCCACAACATAAGGATTAATAAAAATCCCCGACCCGACGATGCCGCCCATCACAAGCATCACCGCGTCGAACAACCCCAATCGTCGCAGGAGCCCCGGCATCAGTTCATTTAAGCACGATGCTCAGTCCAGGTCGTCAGACACGCCAGCTTAGTGCGCTGACCGCATGAATAGTTTGTTTTCACCCGGATGGCGTGGCACCGTGCAGCCCCATGCGTCAGCGTGGGGTTATTGCGGTTCACAGTGCAAACCCCAAGCCGACGAGTCTGTGTGAAAACCAGGAAGAAACCGCTCCTTTTAGTCGCGGCTCAGTATGTGCTTCTGTGGAATCAAGGGAATGCTACCGAGCCGCGACCGCAGGGAGCGGTTTCTTCCGACTTTCACACGGACTCTGACACATGGGCTGAATTGCCAACAAATCATCCGGCCGCTTTGTAGTAAGAATATCCCGGCTCAACGCTGCGGACCGTTCTTCGTCGGTCAGTGTTTCCAGGAAAAGGTCGATCGCTTCGCGGATGTTGGCAAGCGTTTCCTCGACGGTCGCGCCTTCCGATTGGCAACCTTTCAGCTCCGGGCACCAAGCGTAACAGCCGTGCTCGTCCTGTTCGATTACGACGCTGACCTTCCCTGTTATCGCCTTTATCTTACCGCGGGAAATGATTAGTACGGTCTCACGGCGCTTTTCTTTGCGACATCACTCGCCGCAGCCGGGCGAGGATCTCCTGCTTTTCTGAAACCAAAATGTCCACTTTGGGGTCAAACCCCTCGTACCTCCGGATCGTCATATAGCGATCCTCGAGATCGTAGTTCAGGCTAATTGCCATCGTGGAGGGCCTGCGACGGTATGCCGAGATTATGAAGCGATGTCCATCGACGTGTCCTTCGGATGGCCCCCACACGTAGTCAGCCGTCAGGAAAATTAACGAATCGGAAATCGAGGGCTCGTTCCAAAAGGCGTGCTGGCTCTGACTTGTGACGGACATGTCTGGCCCAAAGAGATTTTCCAACTCTCGACCGTCGCCCAGTGTGAGCAGCGCAAGCTGGACTTGCCACCCACTTACTCCTTCGGTTGCCGCTGAGAAGAAAAGTGCGGAAGAACTCCTGTTCATCTGAATCACCTTTGCCTCGACGCAGTTACCGAACTCTTTAGGGGGCGTATAGCACTGCCGTCCAGGTGGGCCTTCGAGACATACCGAGGCTGGACCCGTCGGGGAACCAGCGGCATCACGTTTGGGCTGAATAACGGTTACCTTCCGTCCCTCAAACGTTTGGGGGAATTGAGCCTCTGAGCATAAGGCAGAAATCAGAAAAGCCAGGAGGATCACGAAGGTTACCTTAACACCGCAGAGGGGCCCTCGTGCAAAGATAGAGCTGAGAATGATCACTGCGCGCGCCTACGATACTCACATGGATCAGCTCTTTGAGAGGATCAAGCGACTGCACGCCGCGCTTGATTCGGCGGGCATCGAGTATCGCGTCGTGGGCGGACTAGCGGTTTTCTTCCAGGTCTCGATGCGTCGACCCGGGCGCGGACGATCTACCGAGGACGTCGATATTGCGATTGACCGCAAAGAACTCAAGAGGATCACCGCGGCTGCGGAGAAGTTTGGATTTCGCTACCGGCACGTCGCGGGTGTCGACATGTTAGTCGACGCGGAGACACCCCGGGCCAGCACGGCTGTGCACATGGTCTTCATCAACGAAAAAGTCCGAGCGGAGTATCTTGAGCCGGTTCCCGGATTTTCCGAACCCACCCGCACGGAAGAAGGAATTCTTCTCGCTCCCGTCGCCGACCTCGTGAAGATGAAGCTCACCAGCTTCCGCATGAAGGACCAGCTCCATATAAAGGACCTCGATTCCGCCCGCCTGATCACTCCCGAAATCGAGGCGTACCTCCCCGAACCACTCCGCGCCCGCCTCGCTGAAGTGCGGGCTCTGCGCTAGGTACAATAGAAGGTAGGAGTCTCCTCCTCCCTCATGCAAAATCTTCGCCAGCAACAACTGTACGACGCCCTTGCCTCGCGCATTCTTATCATCGATGGCGCGATGGGCACCATGTTGCAGGCCTATAATCCCACCCTCGACGATTTTCTTGGCCTCGAAAATTGCAGCGAAATTCTGAATCGCTCCCACCCTGAATGGATCGAGGCGATTCATCGCGCCTATCTCGAAGCCGGCGCCGACATCGTCGAAACCAACAGTTTTCAGGGCTCCCCAATCGTGCTGGCCGAGTTCGGCCGCGCGTCCGATACTCACGAATTGAACGTCCTGGCGGCGCAGATCGCCCGCAAAGCCGCGGATGAATTCTCGACCACCGCGAAGCCCCGCTTCGTCGCCGGTTCCATGGGCCCGACCACAAAGTCGATCACGTTGCGTGGAGATGTGACCATGTACGAATTGCGCGACAGCTACTACGCGCAGGCCGCAGGACTGCTCGACGGCGGCGTCGACCTTCTGCTGGTCGAAACCGCGTTCGACACCCGCAACATCAAGGCCGCTCTGCTGGCGATTCAAAAACTAGAGCGCGAACGTGGCATCAAAATCCCGACCATGCTTTCCGGCACGGTGGAGCGCTGGGGCGCGATGCTGGCCGGCCAGCCCGTCGATGCGCTCTACGCGTCCGTTGCGAATCACGATCTGCTCTCCATCGGCCTCAACTGCGCCACCGGTCCGGACCTGATGACCGACCACATCCGTACGCTGGCCGAAATGTCCACCACGCGCATTTCCTGTTATCCCAACGCGGGCCTTCCGAACGAAGAGGACAAGTATCTTGAGACTCCGGAAATGCTGGCCACCCAGCTTGACAAATTTGTCGATCACGGCTGGCTGAACATCGTCGGCGGATGCTGCGGAACCACGCCCGCGCACATCAGAGCTATCGCGCAGATGGCCGAAGGCCGCGCGCCGCGCAAGGCTCCCGCGTCCTCGCACCGCGCTTATTATTCCGGCATCGAACTCGTCGAAGCGGAGGATTCGAACCGCCCGCTGATTGTAGGTGAGAGGACGAATGTCATCGGCTCGCGCCTCTTCAAAAGCATGATCGCCGAGGAGAAATGGGAAGAAGCGAGCGAAATCGCGCGCTGGCAGGTGAAGAACGGCGCCCACATCATCGACGTCTGCCTGCAATCGTCGGATCGCGAAGAGATCAAGGACGTGGCTCCGTTCTACGGAAAGCTGATGCCGAAGATCAAGGTCCCGGTGATGATCGACACCACCGACGCCGCGGCCATGGAGCAGGCGCTCACCTGGTGCCAGGGCAAGAGCATCATCAATTCGATCAACCTGGAAGACGGCGAGGAAAAACTAGAGCGAATCTGCCCCGTCGCGAAGGCCTACGGCGCGGCACTGGTCGTGGGCACCATCGACGAAGACAAACTCCAAGCGCAGGCCTTCACGCGCGAACGCAAACTGGCCGTCGCGCAACGCTCCGTGAAGCTGCTGACTGAAAAATACGGCATCGAGCCGGAGGACATCATCATCGATCCTCTGGTATTCCCCTGCGCAACCGGCGACGAAAACTACATCGGCGGCGCGGTCGAAACCATCGAGGCAATTCGCCTGATTAAGGAACAAATCCCCTTCGTCAAGACGATTCTGGGCGTATCGAACATCAGTTTCGGCCTGCCCGCGGAGGCCCGCGAAGTGGTGAATTCCGTCTTCCTCTACTACGCGACCAAAGCCGGCCTCGACCTGGCGATTGTCAACGCGCAGAAGCTGGAACGCTTCGCGTCCATTCCCGTCGAAGAGCGCCGCCTCGCAGAAAGCCTTCTGTTCAACACCCCTCCGCCGGAAATTCATGCACCGGAAGACTGGCGCGAACAGTCCAAGGAACAACGCGCCGCGATCAATCAGTTTCATATTGCAGCCACTGCCGAACACTTTCGAAAAGCCGGCAAAAAGATCAAGAAAAAAGCCGCCGAGCTGCCTCTGGACGAGCGGCTCGCCAACTACATCATCGAAGGAACGAAGGACGGTCTCATCGCCGACCTCGACCGCAAGCGCGCGGAAGGCGCGGGCGCGTTGGCGATTATCAACGGCCCTCTGATGACCGGCATGACCGAGGTCGGCCGCCTGTTCAACAACAACGAGCTGATCGTCGCCGAAGTGCTGCAATCGGCCGAGGCCATGAAGGCCGCGGTGAATCATCTCGAGCAGTTCATGGAGAAAACCGAGTCCTCCACGCGTGGCAAAATCGTGCTCGCCACGGTGAAAGGAGACGTCCACGACATCGGCAAGAACCTGGTCGAAATCATCTTGTCCAACAACGGCTACCAAGTGATCAACCTGGGCATCAAAGTTCCGCCCGAGGACCTGATCCGCGCCTGGCGCGATCACAAGCCGGACGCCATCGGCCTCTCCGGACTTCTCGTTAAGAGCGCGCACCAGATGGTGACCACGGCGTCCGATTTTAAAGATCATGGCGTCGAAGTTCCGCTGCTGGTCGGCGGCGCGGCATTGTCGGAACGCTTCACCACCACGCGCATCGGCCCTGCTTATTCCTCGCCGACCTTTTACGCGAAGGACGCGATGACCGGCTTGAGCATCATGAACGAACTGATGGACCCGGCCACGCGCGAGATCGCCATCAGCACCCACATTTTCACTACGGCCGCCACGCTGCCGGCCGAAGCCGCGCCCGTGATCAACACCGCGACCACGCGCAGCCCGAAGGCCCACACCGGCATCCCAATCCCCGCCGCGCCGTATCTCGACCGCCGCGTGCGCGAGGTTCCAAACCTGACCGAACTGTGGAGCTACATGAATCCCTACATGCTCTACGGCCGTCATCTGGGCTTTAAGGGAAATTTTGAAAAACTACTGGCCGATCGTGATCCAAAGGCGCTCGAACTGTTCAGCGATGTTGAGCGCGTAAAGCAGGAGGCGGCGAAATTTCTGAAGGTCCGCGCCGTGTGGCGCTTCTTCGAAGCGGAGCGCGACGGAAATTCCATCAACCTCTTTGAACCCGGTTGCGCTAATCCGGTTCACACATTCAAATTTGGGCGCCAGCCGAAATCCGACGGCCTCTGCCTCAGCGATTATATTCTCGACCCCGCCGACGGGCGCCGCGACCACCTGGGAATGTTCGTCGTCAGCGCCGGCGAAGGCGTGCGCGCGCGCTCGGAAGAAGCGAAAAACCGCGGCGAATTCTTCATGGCTCACGCGCTGCAAGCCCTGGCCATCGAAACCGCCGAGGGTTGCGCGGAGTGGCTGCATCGCCGCATGCGCGAAGACTGGGGCTTTCCTGATGCGCCCACCATGACCATGCAGGAGCGTTTCACGTCGCGCTATCGCGGCAAGCGCTATAGCTTCGGCTATCCGGCCTGCCCCAATCTGGACGATCAGCAGGGGTTCTGGAAGCTGCTTACGCCAGACGAAATCGGCGTCCGCCTTACCGAGGGTATGATGATGGACCCGGAGGCCAGCGTCAGCGCGATGGTCTTCCACCATCCCGATTGCGCGTACTTCACAGCGTCCGATACGGTCGAATAAATTTTCTCTCCTTTGCGAATCGGCGACATCCTACCAGTGTCGGAAAATCGCCAAGGAGAAAATATGAAGAAAATGTTCGCCGCGGCTCTCGCCACGCTCGCCCTGTCGACCGTCGCTATGGCCGCTGAAAAAGACATCGTCGATACAGCGGTCGCGGCCGGCAGTTTCAAGACGCTGGTCACCGCCGTCAAGGCTGCCGGACTGGTCGATACGCTAAAAGGACCCGGTCCGTTCACCGTGTTCGCCCCGACCGACGCCGCGTTCGCCAAGCTGCCCGCGGGCGCTCTGGACGGCCTGCTGAAGGATCCCGAAAAACTGAAGGCCGTGTTGTTGTATCACGTGGTTTCAGGCGACGTGATGGCTTCCGATGTGGTGAAGATGACCTCGGCTAAGACCGTCGGCGGCTCCGACGTGACCATCGCGGTGATGGGCGGCAAGGTGAAGGTCAACAACGCGAACGTCGTGAAGACCGACATTAAGTGCACCAACGGCGTCATCCACGTGATCGACACCGTGCTCATGCCTCCGATGTAATTCAGGTTGCCAATTCCCCTCGCGGCGGAGAGAATAAAAGGCGTGAAAACACTGCTCAAGATTCTCTTCGCCGCCATTTTCGCTTGGATGGTCTTCTTCACCGTGCGGACAAGTCTCCAGGAGAGCTTGTGGACGGCGATCCCCGCTTACGCGAAAAATCCTTGGGCCATGGCGACACTCTACGATGCATACTGCGGCTTCATTACGTTCTTCGTCTGGGTCGCGTATAAGGAAACGTCCTGGTTCCCGCGCATTTTGTGGTTCGTGCTGATCATGACGCTGGGAAACATCGCCATGTCGGCGTATGTGTTGATAGAGTTGTTCCGGCTGCGGCCGGAGGAGGGTGTGGATTGTCTCCTGAAAAGACGGGCCGCGTAGACATTCACGCGATTGCGAATTTGCTCGAGCGCGTCGTCACGCAGCGAGGAGAAAGTCTCGCCGCGATCGCCGGTTCGTCGTCGGCGCTGCTCGTGTTTCTGCGCCATGCCGGATGCACCTTCTGCCGCGAGGCGCTGGCCGACATTTCCACGTCGCGCCGCGAGATCGAAAGCCGCGGCGTGCGCATCGTTCTGGTGCACATGGGCGACGTCCGCGAATTGCAGCAACTGCTCGCGAAGCATGCGTTGGAGGACCTGGATCACATCTGCGATCCGCAACAGGAACTGTACCGGGCCTTCGGCCTGAAACGCGGCTCGCTGGCGCAATTATTCGGTCCCAAAGTCTGGTGGAGAGGATTCAAGGCCGGCGTGCTCGCCGGTCACGGCTTGGGAAAACCCGTCGCCGACGCTGCGCAAATGCCCGGCGTGTTCCTGCTCGAACAAGGCATCATCGCGCGCCGGTTCCGTCATCACAGCGCCGCCGACCGGCCGGATTACGTGACGTTCTGCGCTAAATCCGCGGAGCCGTCGTAACCACCACCGCCCGCGTCGCCGTCTTCGAAGCTCCTCGATAACTGTGCGGCTCGGAAGAATCCATATGCAGGCTGTCGCCCGCCTTCAGCAGATGATCCTCGCCCTGAAAATGAATCTCCAGTGCGCCTTCGAGGACGAACAGGAACTCGGCCCCCTCGTGAATATGCTCGCGCGCGTCGCCGTGCTTGCGATAGGGAAACTCCGCCAGGTAAGCCTGCATCCCCTTCCCCTCCGATGCGAACATCAGGCATTCAAAAAAGAAGGACGGCTCCGGCGCATCGGGCCGGTCCGGAAACCGCATCCGCTCCTTCGCCCGCACCACGGAGAACAGCTTCGCGCCGCGCTTGCTGCCGAAGAAGTGCTCTAATCCAACGTCGAACACCATGGCAATGCGCGCCAGCGTCGGCAGAGTCGGTGTAAGCCTCCCGTTCTCGAGCTGCGAGAGCATCGATGGCGATAGCCCGGTATGCTTCCCCAACTCCACCAGCGCAATCTTCTTCCGCATCCGCAGCTGATGCAGCTTCCGCCCGATTTCGTAGGCGGAGAGAATCCGCTCGATGGTCTCGGGGCAAGTCTCTGAAACTCGATTCATTGCAGCTGAAACAACCTTCCCAGACATCAGTGTAGCTGAAATGAACTTTGATGGCAGTGAATTTCACCTCCGATTCGCTGGTATCGTTCTAAGTGAAGATGAACAACCCACTGAACTCGCTGACCGATGACGATCTGGTGGTCCTGGCGCAACAGAGGGATGAAGCGGCTTTCGCCGAGCTGATGCGGCGCAATTCTTCGGCTTCGTTTCGCCTCGCCCTATCCATGCTGCGCGACCGGCAGGAAGCCGAAGATGAAGTTCAAAATTCCTACCTCAACGCATGGCAGCACCTGGGCCAGTTTCAGCGCGGCTCGAAATTCTCCACCTGGATGACCCGCATTCTTCTCAACCAGTGCCTGATGCGGCTGCGCAAAGTCCGCCGCGCGGCCTTCGTCTTTTTGGACGAGCCCATACGCGAAGATAACTCCGCCCGCCTGGAGCTGCGCGACAAGACCGCCAACCCCGAAATGGAGCTTCAGAATGAGCAGCTCTCACAGGTGCTGAAGCTCGAGATCCAGCGGCTCCCGCCGCTATTGCGCAGAGTGCTCGTCATGCGCGACGTGAACGAGCGTTCCACGCAGGACGTCGCCGACGAGCTCGGAATCTCCCCGGCAGCGGTCAAGTCGCGATTGTCGCGCGCCCGCTCCGAGTTGCGCCGCCGCATCCAAGGCGTCGGCTACGCGACGTAGTGGCTTGCCATCCCCTCCATAACTGTCGGGGTTCCATCGATCTGTGGAACCCCGACAGTTATGGAGGGGATATAGCAACAAGCCCGAATATTACTGATTCGAAGTGACCCACACAGCGGGGCCTGTAATTGCAGTCGAATTCACGATTAAGGGAAATTGACTCGGCGTCCCCACCTGAAGGAACGGATTGTGCGCGACCATCGAAGGCATCTGCACCGTGGCTTGATAAACCCCGACGAACCCGGGCGCGAGGCCCGCATAAGCCACATTCAGGGCCATTGTTGTAGTCGAGGTCTGTTGAACGGCGATGGTCAGAGGAATCGTCACCCCCGGCAGCGGACTTGCCTGCGCCGGCACTCCGTCCGTCTCCGGCGTAGCGACCGGCCCGAGCCCTGTGAAGTAAAGGTTCACGAAGCCGCCCGGCGGCGCCGGATTCGAAGGACTGTTTAACGTACTGAAGTCCTGCGAAAAAATCTCGTTGATCGCCAGCACCGGCTGCACCCGCTGAATCTGCAACGGCGCAAGCGTCTGCATGAACGGCGAGGAAGGCCGCACCACGGCAATCGTCGCGTTCCCCAGCGCAGTCTCCCAGGGAATCTGAAACGAAACCGACGTCGGGGATACCGATAGCAGCGGCACCGGCGTCCCATTCAAGGTAACCTGCGTTCCTCCCAGCGATGTGCCGGCAGGAAACGTCTGCGCCGCGACCGTCGCATCCGCCAGCCCAAGCCCCAGAATCGTATTCAGCGACCCGGCCACCGCGCCTCCCTGGATCTGCTGAATCTCCGCCCCGTTCGCAATCAGCTGGGACGCGCCGCTGGTCGTATCGATCTTCAGCAGATGCCCGCTATTGGTAACGACGAATGCAGTCGATCCGTCGCCGGACAGAATCGCCGTGCTCACTCCTGTCGGGTCGTTCGTCAGTTGAAGAAACCCTGTTCCGTCCGCATGGACGACCGCGGCTTGGGCGATCGCGATGGTGGAATAGAGTTCGAACAACACGACTCCGCCGTGATTGCTCAACCCGAGCGGGAGGGCCCATCTGGACTGCTTATCCGTGTAAACCAGCGACTGCGCGCCAGTGGAAACATTTTCCACATACAGAGAATCCGCGGGCGTTCCGACGCCGTTCGTGACGATGACCGGAACATAGGCGACCGTCGAAGCGTCATCGCTGATTAGGCCCGGAATCGACGTGGAGGGAAACGAAAGCGCCGTGGCGGTTCCCGACACGCTGAACAAAGCGTTCCCGCAGAACACCTCGCCAAGCGAAGTAATCTGCGCAGCTCCTTGCTGACCGCACGAGGGCGAATAAATCGGCTTCTGATTGCCAAAAAGATCAAACACGGAGTATTGCTGAAAATTCGGCTGCCGACCTCCGGTGATGCATAACGCGTACCGGGCGTTCTTGCTGATCTGGCAGCCGTAAGGAAGCACGGTTGGCGTGAACGATCCGGGGAATTGCAGCGTGGTTTGCTGAAACCCCTGAAAATAACAAGGCCCATCCGGACAGTCCGCGGTGCCGACGTATCCGGTAACGCTTCCGTTGCCGCTGACATAGGCGGACGTCAGGTTATAGGGATTCGAATCCGGCAGCATGATCCCTCCTGCCGTCCCGACCCTGGCCACCTGCGCCACCAAATGAATCCCCGGGCCGTCGTAGCGGAAGATCTTCGAATAGGCGTTTTCATCCGTCGTGCCGGCCAGTTGCAGCGACGATGAAAAGTAGAGTTGCGATCCGTCGTCCGTCACCGCAAGCCCTGAAAATTGGGCCATCGCCGGAATCACACAGAGGAAAAGGACAGAAGTGCGCATGGAAAGCCTCGCAATAGGATCAGCCGCGGTACATTTATGTTACATGCTCGATTGGCTATTCTCCGATCCTCTCCCCGTCGGCACTCCGGCGCCCGATTTTTCGTTACCCGATGATAAAGGCAACCAGGTCTCGCTTGCCTCTCTGCGCGGGAAAAATGTGGTGCTGGTGTTTTACCCTCGCGATGAGACCACCGTCTGCACTAAACAGCTTTGCGAATTTCGCGACCGCTGGCCCGACGTGCAGTCGAAAAACACGGTCGTCTTCGGCGTCAATCCGCAGGATGCGGAGAGCCACGCGAAATTCCGCGCCAATCGCCAGTATCCGTTCCCGCTGCTCACCGACGAAGGGCAGAAAATGGGAGAGCTTTATCACACCCGCGGCCTGATCGTGAAGCGAACCGTGTATCTGATCGGCCCTGACGGCATCATCCGTTACGCCAAACGAGGCAAGCCGGAACCGATGGAAGTGCTGGCGGCAGCGGTCTAGCGCAGTGAGTCACATCAAATCGACATTATATGACTGTTGAAAAGCGCACGTGGCGCACGCCCGCGGGCGTGCCGCGTCGACACTCGTGTCGATGCTTGGAGACGGGCGTCGAGATAAGTCTCGACGCGGCACGCACGAGTGCGTACGCCACGCAACGGCCGGGATTTGTGATGCACTACGGTAGGTCAACGCGTGTGCGCCGTCTGGCGATACCGCGCCGGTGTGAGCCCGATCTGCCGGCGGAATGTGGCCGAGAAATGGCTCTGGTCGGAGAAGCCGCACGTCATGGCGACCTCGGCCAGAGGCATCTCGCTGGTCGATACCAGTTGGCACGCATGTTCGATCCGCTTGCGGCGCAGGAACTCGCCCACCGTGGTCGAGAAGTAGCGTCGAAACTCGCGCGACAAATGCACCCGATGCACGCCGGCGGCTGACGCGATCTCCGCCAGGCTCACCTGCCGCAGGAAATTCGCTTCCAGATATTCGCGCGCGATGTGCAGCCACCGGGGGATCACCGCCACTCGCTCGGCACCCGAGTGACGCGCACCTTCGGCCAGCATCTCCAGCAAGATTCCTTCGAGCGATACCAGCGCCAGGCCGTCTCCCTGACGGAACTCGTGATACAGCCTCTGCGCCAGCCACGTCGACGCGATGCCCTGAATCTCGCCCGGCTTGTCCAGGGCCTTCGTGTGTTCCTCGACGCGCTTGAGAGCTTCCGGCTCCACTTCCACAATCAGGCAGTGCGTCCCCTCGTCGAAGACGTTCGAATGATTTTGCTCCGGCGGCAGATACCGCAGCACCCGCGGCGGGCAGATCACGCTGGCCGAGCTTCCATACGTTTCCGCGTAAGGACCTTCCAGCACGTAGCTCAAAAGTGCGTGCTCATGCCGATGGCTCGTCAGTTCCAACCCCGCCGGGTAGTGATTCTCCACCACCTGAAATCCCGGCACGCGGCGCATGGCCACCACGGTGCCGGACGTATCCGCGCAAGGGCAATCTTCGCCTCCATGAAAATGACGATGGATTTCGGTGCGGGCAGCTTTAGGATTCATTGCTGGTTGTCACTTATGATGAAACTTCCGGCCAATGCGATTTAAATCATTCTACCCGATTCTGGACACCGATACAGCCGCGCGGCGCGGAATCGATCCGGTGAACGCCGCCGCCCGGATTCTGGAGGCCGGCGCGGGGCAGTTGCAGTTCCGTCACAAAGGTTTTTTTTCGCGGGAAACATTTCGTCAGGCGCGCGAAATCGCCGCGCTCTGCCGGGACTCCGGCGCGCAATTCATTGTCAACGACCGGGCCGACATCGCCAAACTGCTCGATGCCGGCCTCCATCTCGGCCAGGACGATCTGTCGCCCTCCGATGCGCGTCTCGTCCTGAACGGTGCGACGATCGGCTTCTCCACCCATACCGAAGCCCAACTTCGCGCCGCCTCCGCCGAGCCTGTTGACTATCTTGCGCTCGGCCCGATTTTTGGAACATCCACGAAACTGAATCCCGACCCCATGGTCGGCCTCGACGAACTGCGCCGTCTTCGTCCTCTCACCACTCATCCGCTGGTCGCCATCGGCGGCATCACGCGCGCCAATGCCCGTAGCGTCCTCGACGCGGGTGCGGATTCCGTCGCCGTCATCTCCGATCTGTTCCCGGAGGACGGCAACATCCGCGCGCGGGTGGAGGAGTGGATTTCGCTTGTGACTGAGGCGAAGGCGAATTTGGCTCCTGGCGTTAGAATAACCCCACAATAACGGGAAGTGCTCCGAAATATCTTCTTTTATCGACATACCCGATCCAAGTTTGCACCCGCGATTTTGGGGCGCTCACGGGTGAAATCGTTATGTCGATGAGGGCGATGGGGTTAAGCGGCCGTGGGGATTGGCGCCTGTCCGCATGCTGACGCATGGCGGTTCAATTGAACCGCGACCGTCAGGGAGCGGACAGACTGAAATTTCCCTCTTGACGCCCGGCACCTTTCGTACTAATTTATTAGTATGCGTTCGCCCAAGCCGACTCTGACCGAGCAGGAACTGGAAATCATGAAGGTGGTCTGGCAGCTGGAAACAGCCACCGTGCGCCAGGTTTATGAGACGATGCTGGAGCATCGGAAGATCGCCTATACGACGGTCATGACGATGATGAACATCCTGGAACAGAAGGGCTATCTCAAAAAGCGCCAGGACGACCGGGCGTATGTTTACAAGCCGAGCCAACCGCAGAAACAGGTCATTCGATCGATGGTGCGGGAGTTCGTCAACCGCGTTTTTAACGGCTCCGCCGAGCCGCTGCTGGTCCACCTGGTAGAGGATCAACACCTGGACGCGAAGGATCTGGAAGAAATCCGCAAAACGATCCGAAAGGACGCCAAATGACTTCTGCCCTGATTCTGGACAATCTTCTCGCCTGGGCGGCGCAAGTCGCGCTGCTGGTGGCGGTCGCCGCGCTGGCCGCGATGACGCTGACGCATCCCCGCGCCCGGCTGATTTTCTGGCAGGGAATCCTGGCGATCGCTCTGCTGCTGCCGGCCGTCGAGCCGTGGCAGCAGCCGATGGCCGCGGACACGGCTTCGGTTTCCATCGCGACCGGCACCGCTCAGGTAGTTGTCACCCGCCCGTCCGGGTTCCACGTGCCGACATGGAAACGCGAGTACTTCCTGCTGCTAATCGCGACGGGCGCGGCGCTTCGCTTCCTGTGGATCTGCGCGGGGCTGCTTCGGCTGAGGCGTCATCGCCTGGATGCGCGCATGATGACCATCCCTCCGGTGCGATTCTCGAATCCGCGCGTGCGGTGGTTCGTTTCGAGCACGGTCGGCGGCCCGGTGACGTTCGGTTTCCTGAACCCTTCAATCTTGCTCCCCGCGCGCGTGGTCGAACTGGACCCGGATCTGCGCGAAGCCATCGCGCATCATGAGCTGGCGCACGTTCGCCGCCGCGACTGGTTGTTCGTGTTGCTCGAAGAATCGATCCGCAGCGTGCTATGGTTCCATCCAGCCATCTGGTTCGTGCTGAGCCGTATTCAGCTGGCGCGGGAACAGGTGGTCGATGCCGAAGTGGTTTCTTTGACGCGCGACCGCGAACGGTATCTGGACGCCCTGGTCGCGGTCGCCGCGCAACGATTGCTGCCGGACGTCGCTCCGGCGCCATTATTTTTGAAAAAACGCCAGCTCGCGGTGCGAGTGGCCGCAGTTTTGAAGGAGACCCGAATGTCGAAACCCCGCACTTTCCTGAGTTACACGACCGTCTGCTCGGCCGCGCTATTGGCTGTCCGCCTTTCGGTCTGGATGTTCCCGATGCAGGCTCCGGCGCAGACGCCGCAGGGCGTCGCCACCCACGTGCAGGGGCCTCCGGACGGCCCCGGCGTGGTGGTCGAGCCGGGAGCGAAGATCCTCCATCGCACGCCCGTGTTTTTTCCGCCGAATGTGAGCGTGGTGGGGTCGGTGATCGTCGATACGACGGTGAATGCCAAGGGCGAAGTGACCGACGCGCGCATCGTCGCCGGTCCGGATGAGCTGCGCAGTGCGGTGCTGGCGAGCGTCCTGAACTGGCATTTCTCGGCCGAAGGCGGGCTTCCGCCGACGGTGCAGAGCACGATTCGCTTCACGGCGGTGCCGAAGACGATTACAGGAGCTGCGGCGACGCTCTCGACGTCGTCCGCGGGTTCGATGCTTTATGTGAAGTCGATCGACATGGTGGCGCTATCAGACGATCTGGCCGCGAAGGTCACGGCGGCGCTGCCGGTCCACGTTGGGGACGCGTTCGGCAACGATCAACTGGCCAGCGTGCGGGCGGCGGTGAAGGAGACCGACGAACATCTTTCAGTGGTGGTGAGAACGAGTCCTCCGGATGTGCACCTGATGATCATGGTGCCGTTCCGGGGGCAGATCGGCGGCGGAACGCCGGGCCTGCTGGTCGACGAAGGGCCTGCGAGTCGGGCTCCGGCAGCACCGGGTCCCGCGCCTGCGGCGATCGCGCAGCTGGCGACGATTAACGCACCCGGGCCGCAGCGCATCCGGGTCGGCGGTAACGTGCAGTCCGCGAATCTGATCAAAAAGGTCACGCCGATGTATCCGCCTGACGCCAAGGCAGCCCGCATTCAAGGGACCGTTCGCTTCACCGCAACCATCGGCAAAGACGGCAGCATCGTCAATCTGGAGCTCGTTTCGGGCGATCCCCTGCTGGCAACATCGGCGCAGGACGCCGTTAAGCAGTGGATGTACAAGCCGACCCTGCTGAATGGCAACCCGGTGGAAGTCATTACACAAATTGACGTGAACTATACGCTCTCGCAGTAAGAACATTCCGGCTCGTAAATGTTTTAGAAATTATTTGACAAGCCACCAGCGCCGACTTATGATGATTGCATCACTGAAAAAGGAGGTGGTCCAGTCGAATGATATCTGGTAGTAATCACTCAACTCTAACTACGCGTGAGGTGGCCGACTCTTAGTCGTTCACGCTCTAACTGTTCAGGTTTCGTTCAGTGACGAGGCCGCTGCTCCTGTGGACCGGCCCTCTCGCGCGAAAACGAGTCTGAAAATACCAAAAGGCCCCGAGTCCGGCGACGTTTTTCGCCGTTCGGGGCCTTTTGCTTGTCTGTCCGCATGCTGACGCATGGCGGTTCCCATGCGAACCGCGACCGTCAGGGAGCGGACAGACGAACCAATTCGTGGTAAACTAAGATTTCCAAGGACATTATTACTATGAAAGCCGGAATTCACCCCGCCTACGAAGAAATCACTGTGGCCTGCGCTTGCGGCCACAAGTTCCAGACCCGTTCCGCCCACAAGGGCGACATGCGCGTCGAAATCTGCTCCAACTGCCATCCGTTCTTTACCGGAAAGCAGAAGCTGATCGACACCGAAGGCCGCGTCGACCGTTTCCAGAAGAAGTATCAGAAGGTCAAGGACGCCGCGGAAGCCAAAGCGGAAGCCAAGAAAGTGGCCGACGAAGCAAAGCGGATGTCGCCCATGATCAAAGCGTAGGTAAAAGAAGAAGAACTAAATGCCGGGGCCAGATCCCCGGCCGCCCTTCTGTTTCTCCTGCTGCTCGCGCTCCTTCAGCATTTTCTCGTACTCGGCCCGCTGGTCATCGGAAAGGATGGAGCGCACCTTTTCCCTTTGCGCGTTTTCGACCGCATCGAGTTCTGGCCGGTAGCGCTCCCGGACCTCGTGATAGCGGGCTCGGGTTTCATCCATGATCGAGTTGAGCTTCCCGAATTGCTCGTCGGACAGTTTCAGGCGCGCCTGCATCTCGGCGAGCCTCTTTTTGCGCACAGCATCCGGCGTGGGGTTGCCCTTGACTGTACTCACGGCATACAGCGAGTGACCGAACACTCCCAAAACCGCACCACTTGCAAAGATCAGCCCCACGTACAGGGCGATCGTGAACCGCGACAATTTCACCGAGGTCCACCTGCCAGCATGTGAACGTAGTCAGCGGAGTGCTCGGCGGACAAAGCTTCCAGGTAGCTGGAGGACCCGGAATTCTCCTGCAGCCTGGGAATCAGCACCGCGCCGATCAGCAGCGTCAGGGCGACCGTCGCCATCACGCAGATCTGCGCCCAGTGTTTGAACACGGATACGGTCGCCACACGCCGCGCCTCGATCCGCTTCCACATCCCGGGCATGAAGTCCGCGCTGGGTTCCGGGTCGGGACACGCCATCCGGTACTCGGCAAACATTGCATTGAGCTGGGCGTCGAGATTGCTATCCATGCGATCCATTCTATACCTCCACACTAATCCGAGTCATCGGCACTTCCGAAGCCGGCTTTAGAGACAGCCTCTTTATTTTCCTTAGCCCCGAATGCCTTCAGCACCCGTTGCCGCGCCCGGAACAACCGAACCTTCAGCGCATTTTCATTAACACGATAAATCTTCTCAAGTTCTTTCAACGAGAGGCCTTCTACCTCTTTTAATGTAAGCAGAATCCGGTCTTCCTCGGAAACCTGCCCGAGAAGCGACTCCGCCAACTCCCGCACCTTGGTACGATGCACTTCTTCATCGCGCCGTTTGCTTCCAGCCGCTGCATCCGCCAACATCACCTGCTGCTCGCTCAGGTCCGACATCCGGCTCTCCTGCCGCCGCCGCTGCCGCCTCAAATAGTCATACGCGGCGTTGACCGTCAACCGGTACAGCCAAGGTTCGAAAACTTCCGGCGTCCTCAACTGATCCAGCGAATAATACAGCCGCAGAAATACTTCCTGCCCCACATCCTCCACATCCTCGGGCCTGCCGATGGTGCGGGAAATCGTCCCCAGAATCCTCTTCCGGTACGCTTGCACGATCTGATTGAACGCGCTGTCGTCGCCGCTCCGAGCCCGTTCGATGAGCTCGAATTCAACTAACATGTTCGACCAAACCGTCGACCAGACCGCCAACCAAACCACAACCGCCCGCGTGTCCTTTCGGGTCCTCCGCGGTAGTCAAGTCCCAATCTGTACAATAAAAAAGGCGCACCGGCTCACTGCTAGGTTACAACAAAAGGCGCGATAGGACGACCCCTTTCGCGCCCCTAGAGCGCTAAGCCGCTCCGGCCAAACGGCGCGCTTGGGCCGGTTGGGTACGTTCCACCCGGACTTTTCGAACCGGAGGAAGCTCGTAAACGAGGTAGTGCTCCAGGCTCAGGATCAGGTCGTCCAAAGCTGCCTTCCGCAGCCGGAGGTACGCTAGCTTCGCCAGGATAGCACCGGGCGCATCGGGGGGGTAGCCAGTCATATTGGCTAGAGATACAGTACTAGAACGTACCATTCAATACCCTCATTTGGGGGGATTGCTAGTCGTCCGATTGGAGACCGCTCAAATAAGTGCTTCAGAATGAGCATATTATCCCGTCGTGCTAAAATAGAGGCTTCCATGGATTTTCTCGCAGGCCTGAATCCCCGCCAGCGCGAGGCGGTGGAGCATGCCGAAGGCTCCCTACTCGTCCTCGCCGGCGCCGGCAGCGGTAAAACCCGCGTCATCACCCATCGCATCGCCCACCTGATGAGCGCCCACAACGTGCCCGGATGGGCAGTTCTAGCGGTGACCTTCACCAATAAGGCCGCTGGCGAAATGCGGGACCGGGTCGGCTCCCTGGTGTCAGGAATCGGGTCTGAAGGCCTCCCGACCGTTGCGACGTTCCACTCCTTTTGCGTCCGCCTGCTCCGCCGGGAGGGCGCGCCTCTGGCCCAGATCCGGCCCGGATTTACCACCCTGTTCACGATTTACGACGACGACGACCAGATTAGCCTACTGAAGGGCGTCTATAAATCGCTCGGCCTGGACGACAAGTTCATGGCCTACCGCGCCGCGCTTTCCAAAATCAGCAACGCCAAGAGCATGAAGCAGACGCCGGAGGATCTGGAGCGCGAAGCGACCGATCCGATTTCGAAGCGCTTTGCCGTGGTCTACGAGCGGTTTCAAGCGAAGCTGCGCGAATCGAACGCGCTGGATTTCGACGATCTGCTGCTCGAAGCTGTGCGGCTTTTGCAGCACGACGCTCCGACGCGGGAGAAATTGAACCGGCGCTATGAATTCCTGATGGTGGACGAGTATCAGGATACCAATCGCAGCCAGTACGAACTGATGCGGCTGCTTTCGGGCGACCGCGGCAACATCGCCGTGGTGGGCGACGAGGATCAGTCGATTTACGGCTGGCGAGGCGCGAACATCCGCAACATTCTCGACTTTGAGCGCGATTTTCCCGGCGCGGTCATCATCCGCCTGGAGCAGAATTATCGCTCGACCAAGAACATCCTGGAAGCGGCCAGCGCCGTGGTGGCGAACAATACGGAGCGGATCGGAAAATGGCTCTGGACCGAGGCCGACGCGGGACAGAAGATTTCGCTTTACGAGGCTCCCGACTCGGAGAATGAAGCGCTGTGGATCGCCGACAAAGTGGAATCGTCACTGCGCGAGAATCCCAAGGACCGCGTAGCGATTCTTTACCGGACAAATTCTCAATCGCGGCAGATTGAGGAGGCGCTGCGACGTTATGGCCGCAAATACATTGTGGTCGGCGGATTCAGTTTCTATCAGCGCGCCGAGGTGAAAGACATCCTCGCCTACCTGAAGGTGCTGGTGAGCCCTCAGGATTCCATCAGCCTGCTGCGAATTGTGAACACGCCGGCCAGAGGCATCGGCCGCACCACGATGGAGCAGGTCGAGCAGTACGCCTTGCAGCACAACATGGCGTTGTGGTCGGCGCTCGGCCAGATGCTTCAGGAACGCGTGTTCCCAGGGCGTGCCGAGGCCGCGTTGTCGGCCTTCCAGCGGATGATTACGGAGCTTCAATCGCAGGTCGATGCGCGTCCCATCGCAGATTCCCTCCGCGACCTGATGGAGCGCACTGGCTATCGCAAAATGCTGGAAGAGGAGAATACGGAGGAAGCCAAGACGCGGCTCGCTAACTTGGACGAACTGCTGAATGCGGCTGTCGATGCGGGCGAGCGCGGCGAGAGCATCCGCGATTTTCTGGATCACGCGGCGCTAGTGGCCGACGCGGATTCGACCGACGAACGCGCGCCGGTATCGCTGCTGACGATGCATAACGCCAAGGGCCTGGAATTTCCGGTAGTGTTCATCGCCGGCCTGGAAGAGGGACTTTTTCCACACAGCCGATCGCTCAACACCGAAAGCGCGATGGAAGAAGAGCGGCGGTTGTGTTACGTGGGCATGACGCGGGCCGAAAAAAAGCTGTACCTGACGTGGGCGCGTTACCGCCGCCGATTCGGCGGAGGACAACCCGAACAGTCCATCCGTTCGCGGTTCCTGAAAGAAGTTCCGCCGGGGCTGATCGAAAGCGTGCGTTCGATGCAGGGCATGGATCTGTACGCCGAGCGCCACGAGGTCCGCGAAACTGCCCGCCGAAACCTTTATACTGGGAAGACTTACAACTCGGTTGAGAACATTAAGCAGTTCTTTTCCGAGAAGGGGATGCCGGTCCCGCAGGGGATTGGAGCCGTTGCTCCGAAACCCACGCCAATAGTACGAAGCGCCCCGGCGCCGGTAGTTAAGAAAGCAGCAAAGAAGTTCGGGCCGGGCTCGGTAATTGAGCACGCTAAATATGGCCGCGGCACCGTGTTGCGCGTCGAGGGATCGGGCGAGGACACGAAAGTGACCGTGAATTTTCCGAGTTACGGATTGAAGAAACTGATCGCGAAATTCGCAGGAATAAAGATTGAATGAATACTAAGAAAATTGAAGACAAAGACGAACGCAAGAAACTGAAGCGCGCCGCGCGCAAGAAGGCCGCTCCGAAGGCGAAACGGGCCAACGACGTGGACCGCGGCTCGCAGAAACGCAAAGTGAAGAAGGTCGTTAAGGGCCAGCGCAAGCGTTAACAGCCGTTAAATGTCGGGCCTCTTCCGCACCAAGAGCATCGACGATCTGATCGCGTCTTCCGAGGAGCCCGCCAGGCGCCTCAAGAAGACGCTCGGGCCGTGGAGCCTTGCATTTCTGGGAGTGGGCATCGTCATCGGGTCGGGCATTTTCACCGTCACCGGCACGGCGACGGCGGGAAGAGTCCTGAAGGTCGACTCGTTGCTCCATGCCACGGTGCTCGACCTGGTGACCAGCGGAGGCCACGCCGCATCCACTATGGGGCGGCCCGGCGCCGGTCCGGCCATCACAATTTCGTTCCTACTGGTGATGCTGGCCTGCATCGTGGCCGGCCTCTGCTACGCCGAACTGGCCTCGATGATTCCCATCGCGGGCAGCGCGTACACCTACGCCTACGCGATCCTGGGCGAGATCATCGCCTGGATCATCGGCTGGGATCTGATTCTCGAATACGCCGTGGCCAACATGAGCGTCGCGGTCGGATTCTCGGCGTATTTGCAGGACCTCACCGACAACATATTCGGATTCCATCTGCCTCCGGCGATCGCGTATCCAATGTTTCCCGCTTCCGGTTCGCCGGGAGGCGTTTTCAATATTCCCGCACTGGCAATTACTCTGGCCATCACCTGGGTGCTGGTGAGAGGCGTGCGCGAGAGCGCGAGGACCAACACGGTCATGGTGATCATCAAGATCGCCGCGATCCTGATCTTCTGCATCGGCGCCGCGCGAGCGATCAACCCCGTGAACTATCATCCTTTCGCCCCGAACGGATTCTCGGGCATCCTGACCGGCGCGTCGATCGTGTTTTTCACGTACATCGGGTTCGACGCGGTCTCCACGGCGGCTGAAGAGTGCAAGAAGCCGCAGCGCGACATTCCTTTCGGAATCATGGCGACGCTGATCATCTGCACCATTCTTTACGGAGGAGTCGCGCTGGTGCTCACCGGAATCGCGAACTGGCGAACGCTCGATCCGGACTCTCCCGTCGCGGTAGCTCTCAAAAATCTGGGCTACAACCGGCTGCGGCTGATCGTAAGCGCGGGCGCGCTGACGGGCATGATCTCGTCGCTCTTAGTGGGTCAATACGGACAGGCACGAATCTGGTTCGCCATGTCGCGCGATAAGCTGATGCCGAAAATGTTCTCCGTGGTGCACCCGGTGTATCAGACGCCGTACATCAGCACCTGGATCGCGGGAATTTTCGTCGGCGTGCCGGCGGGGTTATGGGATATCGACACGCTGGCAGAGTTATCGAACATCGGGACCCTGTTCGCGTTCGTCGTAGTATCGGCGGGAGTAATCGTGCTGCGAAAAAAACAGCCGGAGCGTCCGCGCAGCTTCCGGGTTCCCTTCGTGCCGCTGGTGCCGATCCTGTCGATCGTCTGCTGCGTGGTTCTGATGATGGGATTGCCGTTGATAACATGGCTCCGGTTTTTCACTTGGCTGGCGATCGGGCTTGTTGTGTATTTAACGTACGGGCAGAAGCGGACGGCGCAGGCCTAACTCTTAGAATCCCGAGTCGTAATCGTACCCATTCTCCGCCCAGTAATCCCTCGGCCGCGAATCGCTGAACGTGATCTTCCCGATCCGCTTCAGGTTCTTGATTCCATACTTCACCGGAATCATCAGCCGCAACGGCGCGCCGTGTTCGTTCGTCAACGGTTGGCCGTTCATCTCATAGGCGAGCAGCGTTTGCGAATGCATCGCTGATGCACGGTCCAGCCCGACGTAGTAGCCTCCGTCCGGCGTTTCGAGGCCAACCCAGGCCTTCTGCATCGCGCCTGAGGGTCCATGCGCTGCGGCGAAATCGGAGAATTTCGCGCCGCCCCATTTCATGATGTAGTTCCAGCCCTCGATGCACTTGAACTGGGTGATCTGCTCGACCTTGGGCAGCGCTTTGATCTGATCGAGCGACAGCGCGTTCGCGCCGTCGATCATCAATTTCCAATCGGCCTCAGGTTCGCCGTCGAGGCCTTCGTCGCCGTTGACCTGCGCTTCGCCGATCTCGGATGCGTCGAACGTTCGCGCCAGCCGCGTCTCGCTAAACAGGGCGTGCGAGAACAAGTCGTCCGCCATTTCGGCGCGCCGCAGCGGCCTTTGAATTCCGTCTTCGGCCGTGCCGGTGCGAATCCACTCCCATGTTCCGAGACCTGCCAGGGCGGCAATTCCGCCGGTGAGGAAACTGCGGCGGGTTCGGCGCGAAATCTCTCGTTCACTCACTTTCGACATCGCTTGCCTCTATAACCTCAAATCCAGTGACCATCGCGCGAAAATTATTCCAGCCGGCGCGAATTACCTGCGAAATGTGAACAACAAAGAAGGCGACGTAGCCGAGCGTCAACAGGAAATGTTCCACGCGAGCCGCCGCGTAACCGCCCAGCATCGTGGTCAGCCAGCCGAACTGCACTGACTTCCAGATCGCGAGGCCGGTGATCAAAGACCCGAAACCCATCACGATGATGCTCGAATAGGCGATCTTCTGCGCACCGTTGAATTTCTGCCGCGGCCGAGGAGTCTTGCTCAGGCCCAGGTCGTGAAGCACCACTTGAATCGCCTCGCGCACCGTGCTTCGGTTCGGGACCAGGTAGCGCCATTCGCCCGAAATCAGCGTGTACAGCAAGTAGCAGACGCCGTTGATCGCAAACAGCCACATAAACAGAAAATGCCACGCCATCCCTTCCGCCAGCCGCGAATTGATGCTGAACGCATCGTAAAAACTCTGCGGGAAAAAATGAAAGAGGGTGGTGTCGCCCCAGCCGACCTTGTAGACATCGTTGGCCCAGTAGATAAGCATTCCGCTCCAGATCATAATGGTCAGCAGCGGAAAATTGATCCAGTGAAACCATCGAATTGCGGCCGGATGTTTCGACTCGATTTGCTTCAAGACGCGATTTCCTTTCTTAAACAGTAATCGATCTTCGAAAAAGAAAAGTTACGGCCGTAGGCGATTAAGCCTCGCGCCGGCCGATGATTTCTCCCAGCGCGCGCAGAAGTGGAGGGATCGTCAATCCTTGTACGAACACGGAAAACGCCACGACGATGAAAGTGATGGCAATCACCAGATCCCGTTGCGGCACCGCTTCCGGGAGCGCCATCGCGAGGGCCAGGGCGAGCGCGCCGCGCAGCCCGCCCCAAAATAAAATATGTTGATGTCCGGCCTCGACCCGCAGCGCCGACCATCGGAACGCAGCGCAGCATGGATATACCGCGACCGCGCGGCCCAGCGTCACCAGCGCAATGGCAAGGATCGCCGGCAGCCACACAGCGACGAAATTCTGGTGCGCTTCCCTCATCCCCATCAGCAGGAAGACGAACGAATTCGCTACGAACGCCGCGTACTCCCAGAACGACGCGACCACGAGTTTCCCACGCTCCGACATCACGCTCTCCGGCCCGAGATTGCCGAGAATCAGACCCGCCGCCAGCGTGGCCAGCACGCCGGATAAATGAAATCTCTCCGCGAGAAGAAAGGAGCCGTAGGCGGCGACCGTGGTGAACGTCATCTCCACCAGGTGATCCTCCGTGCGTCCCATCAGCAGCAGCGCCGCGCCGGCGACGATCGCGCCGCATACAATCCCGCCGCCCGCCGAAACCACCAGCCGAGTAAGCATTTCCAGAGGGCCGAGCGAATGTCCCAGCGCCAGTTCCAGCGCGACGGCGAAGGCGACGGCCGCGGTTCCATCGTTGAACAGGCTCTCGCTTTCCACCAGAATCAGCAGCCGCCCGCGCACGCGCGCTTCCTTGAACGTCGCGATCACGGAGACGGGATCCGTCGCCGCGATCAGGATACCGAACAGCAGCGAGCTTTGCCATTGCCAGCCCGCCAGATAAAACATCCCCAGGCCGGTGATGCCGGCCGAAAGCGCGACGCCCACAGTCGCCAGCAGGAGGATTACGCCCAGATCGCGGCGCAGAGGCTTCCACGGCAGGAACAGCGCGGCTTCAAAAATCAGCGGCGGGAGAAACGCGTCGAAGAGCAGGTCCTTGGTGAGCTGCGCGCGGGGCGAAAGCCGCAGCAGCGCGAGTCCGATTCCGGCGGCCACCAGCCCAACGCTGTACGGCAAACGCAGCCGGCGGCACAGCATCGCCACCACCGCGGCGATCGACAGCAGGAAAGCGCCGGTTTCGAACGTGAGTTCCATTTAAACGACGAGGGCGGAGGATGCGCCGACCCATTCCAGGTCGCGATTGTGATCGACGCCCATCATTTTCCCGCGGCCCATGCGAATGATCGTAGTGACAGAGCGCAGATCGTCCAGCCATAGAAACATCATGCGGATTTCGGCCTTCGTCGCACCGCAAGGCGTGTCTATCAGCGAGGCGAAATTCACGCGCTCTTGCAAAATGTACTCGTCGGGAATTTTCACCCGGGCGATGTCGTCAGGAGTGGGTCCGATCACGACGCCCAATCCGGCGAACGAATAGAGCGGTTTCAAAACCCAGTTTTCCAGATCGTCCGGCACGCCCTCGCTGAGGAAGCGGGTCTGTGGAACCGAAGCGTGCTTCAAAAACGGCAACGAAAACTTGCTGATGCGGAAATACCAGTTGGGGTGGCCGGCCCATTCCACTTGCAAGTCGTCGCGATAATCGAACGGAAGCCGGATGTGCTTGCGCTGCAATTCGTCGACGATCACGCGGTTGTAAATCCGCTCGATCGGCACGCCATCATAATAGAGGCGGTTCCCGCGCTTCTCGACCTGAGTAATGCAGACCGTTTTGATGCCGAGCAGTCTTTCTGTCAGCAAAAAATCGGGAAGAGTTTTTTGCTCCAGCGGGTCGATCTCCAGCAGCACCACATTTTCGGGATCGTGATCGCCAAGAACAGCCCGGCGAAAATCGGCTTCGAAGGAAGGGTCCAGCGCGAGATCCAATTCGTAGGCCTCTTTATACGTACGCTGCAAAAAAGGCTGGTACGCGTAGAGCGAAGGAAAGGCCTGGATCTCCACCAGCTTCGGCTCCAACGTTTCGGTCAAACCGAAATCAACCTGAATGAACAGTGGCCGCGCGTCTTCGTTCGGCACCCGATACTCCACCGGGATGGTCACATCGCTGCGCTTCAAATAATCCGGCGCCATCAACTGCTGAATCAACTCGCGCCCATCCTGCTCCATGCGCTGGATCAACGGGCGCGGGAAAAAGCAGGGCGTTTCACAGTTGCGGAATTTGACGTGCGTCCCGCAGCCGTCATCGAGCATTTTTAAGAAGCGCCGATAGCGCTCCGGTGTGTACCTTTCGTTGAACTGGCGGCGCAGTTCGGGAATCATCTTAAATCAGAAACTCGCCCGACCGCATGATTTGCCGGTCGTCGGCCCAGATATCGAACTTTGTTCCCACCACATCGATATGGGTCGAGCTGTCCCATTGCGCTCCGGTGTGCGCGCCGTAGGGGCTGCCGAAGGCGATGTGGACACCGGGGATTTTCTCATCCTGCAAAATATTGCCGATCACACCATGCAGGCCGATATTAGTGCCGATGGCGAACTCTCCCACGCGGTCGCTGTTTTCGTCGGTGTGCGTGTAGCGCCAGAACTCGTCCTGCAATTCGCGATTGGCGCAGCGCGCCTCCACCAGGCGATTTTTCTCGACGTGAATGGTTAGCGGAGTCGCGCGCAGATCGCCATATTTCGCGCAGAGATAATCGCCCACCACGCCATCGATGACGAAGACGCCGTTCACTTCGCCAGGCGCGGTGAACACTTCCCCGCCCGGCAGATTGCCCCACTTATTCGGGCTGATGATGCCGCTGGTCTTGAGCCACTTGTAATTCGGATTGATGTCGGCCACGATGTCCGTGCCCGCGGCGGTGCGCGCGCGGACTTTGCGCGATGCGCTCGCAATGTCGAACACCTTGACGCTCAGTTCATCGACCTTGTTGAAATCAGCGCGCATTCCTTCCAGCATGATGCGGCGCTCGATGTTCACCATGTGGGCGTGGCGCATCTTGCGGCGATTGACGACGTCGGTCATCTGCTTGCGCGTGCGCAACTCGTTCTTCTGCGCGACCACGGCGAAAATGCTAACCTGGCTCGATTCCATGTCGCCTAAAACTTCCTGCGGCATGTCGACGAGCGGTCTTTCAGCGAGCTCTTCCAGGACGAACGTTTGATACGGAGATCCCAGTTTATCGAGCTCCGCCGCGATGCTTAAAGCGATTTCCTGGCAGGCCCAATCCGTGATCAGCGTCACCTTCTCTTCCGGCTGAATGCGCAGACACACGTGGACCGCGTTGTAAGCTCCGGGCGAAAATTCAGGGTCGAAGGCCCGCGCGATCAATCGGCCGCTCCCGCCGCTGAGAACACCGAGGATTCGGTCTCTTCGATTATGTAATCCACCACTTTCGTCAAATCTCCTGTTTCCTTAAATACGCGGAGCTGGCGGTCCGCGCCGTTCCCGTTTTCGACGATCTTGCGAATGCCGTTGATCGCTTCGCGCGAGCCGAGTTCGTCCACGACGTCGTCGACGAACGCCAGATATTCTTCCACCAGGTCGCGCATGGGAACTTCGATGCGGCGGCCGAAATCGATCAGCTTGCCATCGAGCCCGTAACGCGCGGCGCGCCATTTATTCTCCATAATCAGCGCGCGGCGATAGAGGCGGAAACCCTGGTTCGCCTCGTGCAGCTTATACAATTTTGCCACGGTCGCCTGAATCAGCGCAGCGAGGGAGATTGTCTCGTCGAGCCGCATTGGAATATCGCAGCAGCGGAATTCGAGCGTCGTAAATGTCGGATGAGGGCGGATGTCCCACCAGATTTTTTTCGCGTTGTCGATGCAATGCGTCTGGACCAGAAGATCGACAAAGCTCTGATACTCGCCCCAGCTGGGGAAATAATCGGGGATGTTGGTTCGCGGAAATTTGTCGAACACTTTGCAGCGATACGATTTCAGGCCCATGTCCATGCCGGTCCAGAAAGGCGAGTTGGCCGAAAGCGCCAGCATGTGGGGAACAAAATAGCGCGCGGCGTTCATCAGGTGAATCGCCGTTTCGCGATCCTCCACGCCGATGTGCACGTGCAGCCCGAAAATCAGATTCGCGCGCGCGACGGCCTTCATATCCTCGACGATGACGTAGTAGCGCTCGTCGGGATAAATTTCCTGTTTCCGCCAATCGGCGAACGGATGCGTGCCGGACGCGGCCAGGCGCAGTCCGTTTTCCCGCGCCAGAGTGATGATGGCCGCCCGCAACTGGCGGACTTCCTCCCGCGCCTGCTGAATGTTGTGACAGATGCCCGTGCCGACCTCGACCACGCTCTGATGCATTTCGGCCTTCACCGCTTCCTTGAGCTGCATCTTGCCCTTGGCGATGATCTCGGCGTCGATGTGCGAGCGCAGGTCGCGCGTCACCGGGTCGATGGTCTGATACTCTTCCTCGATGCCGATGGTGAAGCTGGGGCGCGTCATGACAGGAAACTCGACCAGCGCATATTTACCGGCTTCGGTTCTTTGAGAGCCTCTTCCACTGCGTACTCGGCCACCGCGTCGACGATCCAGTCGAAGTTCTTTTTGCCGACCGAAACCAACTCCGCGTCGGGCGCGGGATTCAGAAAATCGATGGCGTAAGGAATGCCGTCTTCCACCGCGAACTCCACCGTATTGAGATCGTAGCCCAGCGCGCGGCACAACTTCAGGCAATCGTCTTCCACGCGGCGGTACATTTCGGGCGCGATCGGCGGACCGTCCAGCACGTAGCGGTGCGCGTGCGGACGCCGAGGATCGTAGGGCATGATGTGAACCTTCTGCTGGCCCACCACGTAGCAGCGGTAATATTCGGTGAAGTTGACGGCCTTTTGCAACGTCATGCAGAGGTCGCCCGTGTCGTCGTAGGCGGTGAACAACTCGGCAGGCGTGTCGACTTTATAGACGCTCTTCCAGCCGCCCCCGCTGAACGGTTTCAGGAACGCGGGGAAGCCGATGTAATCGAAAATTTCGTCCCAGTTCAGAGGGAACATCAGATTGCGCATGGAGAGCGCGGTGGTTCCGGGCGGATGCGATTTGTGCGGCAGCAGCACCGTGGGAGGAACCGCCACGCCGATTTTCGACGCCAGAGCGTAGTTAAAAAACTTGTCGTCCGCGCCCCACCAGAAAGGATTGTTGATGATCGTGGTCCCGTTGAGAGCCGCGTTCTTTAGATAGGCCCGATAGAACGCGATGTCGTGCGAGATGCGGTCGACGATGACCCTGTAGCCCGAAGGCTCCGCCATCTTGATACCGCCGATGTGGATGTGCTCGGCCTGGACTCCGTCGACGCGCATCCCGTTGATGCGGTCCACCAGTGCCGGCGGGAAGCTGGTCTCCATTCCATAGATAATGCCGATTTTTCGCATGCTGTTCGCATGGTATCGCAGACGCGGGGGCTCATGAATCCCCGGACTTCCGCCAGGGGGCATAACCCGTCCCGTGAGGGCGGGGATTCCGTCAAGCTATAGAAACTTGACCACCATCGCCTGCCACCAAGGCCAGTCGTGGCCCGCGCCGTCACCCCAGATGTCGAGCGTGTGCGCGATCCCTTTCGCCGCCAGAATACCGGAGAGCCGCTCATTCTCCGCACGGCAGATATCGTATTCGCCGGCCGCCAGGATGATGTTCATCCGGTTCACCGCCGGGTCGTTCAGATTCGGAAGAAAATCGGGAGGGCAGTTGTAATAGCAGGTGTCGTCGTAGTAGCCGTCGAGAAACTGGTGAATGTCGAAAGCTCCGCCCATGCTGATGAATTCAGTCACCAGTTGCGGATGCTTCAGCGCGAAGTTCGCCGAATGATAGCCGCCGAAGCTGCATCCGGTCACAGTCAGTTCAGGCGACGAGTTGCGCGAGCGGATAAATGGGACGACTTCATTTACCAGGTAATGGTCGTATTGCTCGTGGCGCGCGGCGCGCTCGGCCGGGTGAATGGATTTGTTATACCAGCTCTCAGCGTCCACCGAATCGACGCAGAAGGCCTGAATTTGGCCGCTCTCGTACTGATCGCCGATGATGCTGATCATATGGCGATTTTCGTAATCGAAGAAACGGCCCATCGAGGTCGGGAACACGATCACCGGTAATCCGGCGTGGCCAAAAACCAGCAGTTCCATGTCGCGCCCCAGGCTGGGGCTGTACCACTTGTGATATTCGCGATTCATTCGATCATTCGATGATAACCGGAAAGTGTGGCGCACGCCCATGGCGTGCCGCGTCGAGACTTTCTCGACGCCTGCCTCCCGAATCACATGCCCCCTCCATTACTGTCGGGGCTCGGTAGTGGAGTCAGGAGAGTTCGGGTTTATTTTCGCCGGAGGACGTGGGCACCGTAGAGCCCTATGCGTCAGCTTGGGGTTATTGCGGTCACGGGAACAACCCGAAGCTGACGCATGGGGCTAAAATGCCAACAAATCATCCGGTCACAACACTACAACCGAACCCAGCGCTTCGCCTTCGCTTCGAATCGCGGCAGAGCGCCTGTTTCGACCGTGGACACCGGTATACGCAGCGAAAACGCGTTGGTGAGCGCGGCTTCCAATTGCGATGCCGCATCGGATTCCGCTTCCACCTGAATGTGCAATTGCGTGAGAGCGCGCTCGGTTCGCACCTCCACGCGATATTCGGTGACGCCTTCGGCGCGCAGCACTTCTTCCACCGCGGTGGGATAAATATTGACGCCGCGGACGACCACCATGTCGTCGGTGCGTCCGAGGATTCCGCCTTCGAGCGCGAGATCGGTGGTGCCACAGGCGCAGTCGCCGCGGACGGCGCGCACCAGATCGCCGGTGCGATAGCGGATCAGCGGAGAGCCGATGCGGCCGAGGTTGGTGAGGATCAACTCATCGTCGATCACCTCGGCGACGTAGGAGGATTCGATTACGTGCAGAACGCCGGGCCGCGCGGGGCAGCCGTAGCTGACCGGACCGGTTTCCGTCATCCCGTGATGGTCGACCACCGTCGCGCCGGGCCACAATTTTTCGATATGCGCTCGTGTCGAAGGAATGCTGCCGCCGGGCTCGCCCGCCACAACAATTCGTCGGACGTGCGACTTTTCCAGATCGACATGCGCTTCCGCAGCGGCTTCAGCCAGGCGGATGGCGTAAGTGGGCGTGCAGCAGAGAACCGTCGCGCGCGTATCGAGAATCGTGTGCAGGCGAACCGACGTGCGCATGCCTCCGCCGGGAATCGCCAGCGCGCCCATGCGCGTGGCCGCTTCGAAGGCGGTCCAGAATCCGAGAAACGGACCGAAGGAAAAAGCAAAGAAAATGTGATCCTGCGCTGTGATGCCGGCGGCCTGGTAGACGCGGTCCCAATTGCCCAGCATCCAGTTCCAGCTCTCATTGGTGTCGAGCCAGTGCAGAGGATGCCCCGACGTTCCGCTGGTCTGGCAGAAACGCGTGTAGCGTTCGAGCGGAAACGTCAGATTGGTGCCATAAGGCGGATTTGCCGCCTGATCGTCGATCAACTCCTGCTTGGTGGTGAAAAACTCCGCACCCGCCTTTCGGGCGTAGAAACGGTTCGCGGGCAAAATCCTGTCCAGCAATGTGGCGTACGCACTCGTGCGTGCCGCGTCGAGACTCGTCTCGATGCCCGTGTTTCTCACCCCTGAACCGGTACCGCTTCTTCCTGAAGCAGCGGAGCCCCATGCTGCAAGGGCTCAGGAAGTTGGGCGTGCTTCGCCATGCCTTCATACATCGGCCGGAAATCATGCGTCAGGTTGCCGATCAGGCAGTCCGTGACGTCGCCCTTCATCGCCGGAAACTCCTTCAGATATCCGCGGAAGCTGAAGTTCTGATCGTAGAACGCGTAGACCAGCGCGCGCATAGATTCGACGCTCTTGCAAACATCCTGGCCGTACTTCACGAATCGCTGGGCCGCGAAATCGCCGTCGGTGAGGCAGGCGTCGGCGAAATTGGCTCCCATTTCTCCGCTGTAAAGCGCCAGGAAGACGCCCGATGAGAAAACAGGATCGAGAAACGCGAACGCGTCGCCGGTGAGGATGAGGCCCTTGGCTCCGCAGTGCCGCGAGCGGTAGGAATATTCGCCAGTCACGCGATACGGCCCGGTCTGTTCGCCGATGGCAAGGTGATCCTTGATCCAGGTGTTGCGCTCGACTTGTTGGTCGAAAATTTCCTTCAGGTCCTTTGAGTCTTTATAGAGGTAGTCTTTTTCGGCAACCACGCCGACGCTGACGATGTCGCCGGCCAAAGGGATATACCAGAACCAGCCTTTCTCCGGCACGTAAGCGACGGTGGTCGCGCCTTCGTCGTAGCCCGAATCGCGCTTCGCGCCTTTGTAATACGTCCAGACCGCGATTTTGTTCAAGTAAGGATCGCGAATCTTCCAGCCGCTGCGGGTGACGAAAAAAGTATCGCGTCCGGTGGCGTCGATCGTGATGGGCGCGCGGAATTCCTGCGAAGTTCCGTCTTTGGCAACAGCCTTTACGCCGACCACGCCTCCGTTTTCCCAAATCCCTTCGCGGACAGTCGTCTCTTCGTGAACCACGGCGCCCTTCTCACGCGCGTTATCCAGCATCAGCTGGTCAAACTCGCTGCGCAGCACCTGCCACGTCTGCGCGGCTTCGTGCGCAAGGTGCGTGTGGAAGTAGAACGGCACCGACGCACGGCCATCCGGGTTCACGAACTGCACGCTGTACTTCTTTGTAAACGCCGACTTCTTCATCTTGTCAAGCACGCCGATGCGCTCCATGGTGAAGTAGCCATAAGGCAGCAGCGATTCGCCGATGTGATAGCGCGGGAACTTCTCTTTTTCCAGCAGGACGACTTTTCGCCCCTTGATCGCCAGCGTCGCCGCGGCAGTGGAACCGGCGGGACCGCCGCCGATCACGATTGCATCGTAGTTCATCTACTATTCTCCGTGAGTAAGATGCCGCCCGCGGGCGGAAGGATTTCTAAAACTTGCGCCAGTTTCCGCCCAGTGCCGTTACCGAGAACGTTGCGCCGGCCATAGAGCCGCGCCGGCCCGCTGATTCCCAGGGCCTGGCAAATGGACGTATCGGCCTCGACCTCGAAAAAGGCGTCGGGCTTGCTGAAATGCCGGATCGACTGCGATTCGAGAATCGTGCCCAAAGGCATTTTGCGCTCCAGCACCAGCTCGCGCGCCGCGGTCGGAAATTCGTCCAGATAAATTTTTATTGCGCCGAACACGACCGGTGTTTCACTGCCCTCGGGAACCAGCAGGATCTGGCGCGAGAAAACCTCGTGGTCGAGCGAGTATTTCAGCACGCGCAGATTCATCTTTCGATCATAAGCGGCTTCCATCGTCGGCGTCATGTCGCGATCGTGAACCAGCAAGCGCCGGTAAGGCTCCGGCATCTCCCGGCCGTTGATGCGCGTAGCGGAAGGGAGTGCAAGCCCCGCCTCCGCGTAGAATTCATTGAGCGGATAAAGAATGTCGAGAGCGGGTATGGTTTCGATAAGTTCAGGCATAGCGGGCCGTCCGGTGCTGAGGCAAAAAGAAGTCGTGTAGCAGCCGGTCGACCTGGAGCAGCCCATCGCGATTCAGAAGCAGCGTGCCGTGGTCGGTCGCGAGCAGACCGCGGTCTTTCAAATTTTGGAGAGGCTCTTCGAATCGCCTCTCAACATCGACGCCGAACTTACGCTGGAAATAGGTGCTTTCCACATGGCCCAGCTTCATTTGCAGCACGAACTCGCGGATCATGCGCTCTTCCGGATTGGGCGTCAGGGCGCGATATAAAGGCAGTTCGCCGCGGTTGATGGCGGCCAGGTACGGATCCCAGTCGTGTTGATTCTGAAAATGCGTCCCGCCGACGTGCGAAAACGAAGCCACGCCCACGCCGATCAGGTCGGCCCCGGCCCACAGCATGTCGCGGTATAAAAACTTGGCCTTCTTGGTTCTCTTGACCGCCGTGTACGCGCTCGCGATGTCGTAGCCGGCCTGCTCGAACGCCGCGAACGCGTCCTTCACCCAGCGGCGCTTGGTCTTCCAATCGGCCACCGGCGCGGTGGTTTGCCCCATGATCTTCATCTCTTTAAAGATCCCGGTGTTGTACGGCACTTCCATCTGATAAATGGTGACCGAATCCGGATCCAGCGCGATGGTCTTCTGGATACAATCCTGCCAGTTCGCTTCGGTCTCGCCCATCATGCCGGCGATGAGATCGATGTTGATCTGCGGGAACCCGATCGACCGCGCGAAATCGTAGGACCGTGCGACTTCCTTCGACCGATGCGCCCGGCCGTTGATCTCTAAAATGTGATCGTCGAAATTTTCGATGCCCAGGCTCAGCCGCGTCACGCCCTGATCCTTAATTGTTTGCAGCTTCCCTTCAGTCAGCGTCCCCGGCTCGCATTCGAACGCGACCTCTTCCACTTCGTCCCAGGGCAGCAGCCGCTTCATGGCGTCGACCGTCGCGGTCAGCTGTTTCGACGATATATAGGATGGCGTCCCTCCGCCGAAATAAATGAATTTTGGCTTGCGCCCGCCGATGAAGCCCTTCTTCGAGTAGATCTCGAGCTCTTTCATCGCGGCGTCGAGATAGCCCTCGATCTCCGCCGCGTTCTTGTCGGTATAAACCTTGAAGTAACAGAACGTACACCGCTTGCGGCAAAACGGGATGTGCAGATATACGCCAAGAGGCGTACCGGGCGCGGGCGCGCGGTCGAGCGCCGCGTACGCTTCGCCGATGTTGGCCTCGCTCCAGAACGAATACGGCGGATAATTCGAGACGAAGTAATTGCCGGCAGTTGTCTCTTCATCAAGAATCGGGGTCGATGCCATAGTTTGTAGACGCTTTCTCGAGGCCGAAGGTCACAGCTTTAGTAACGCCCGCAGCCGTTTCGTTTGCACCCGGCTGACGGGAATCTCGGTTTGCTTCTTGTCATCCATGCGCAGCTGGAAGCTGGACTTGAACCACGGGATGACTTCTTTAATACGGTGGATGTTCACCAGGTACGACCGGTGCACCCTCCAGAACATGTCCGCGTCCAGATTCGATTGCAACTCCTCAATCGTGCGGTAATTCGACTGCCCTTCGAGCGCCGACGCCACGACTGTGATCAGCCCGTCCTCGATGGTCGCGTAAACCACATCCTGCGCATCGACGATAAAATTCCGCTGGTTGCTCTTCACCAGCAGTTTGGTCCGCTGTAGCGAAGGCTTCGGAGGCGGCAACTCGGCGGGCGCGACTTTCAACTTGTCGGCCACGCATTTGCGCGCCCGTTCGATGGCTTGCGCCAGCCGCTCTTTTTCCACCGGCTTCAGTAAATAATCCAGCGCTTCCCACTTGAACGCTTCGACGGCGTACTGATCGTAGGCTGTCGCCATCACGAAATAGGGCAGCGGGATGCCCTTTTCCTTCAGTTTCCGAAGCACGCCCATGCCGTCCAGGCCGGGCATCTGCACATCGAGAAACACCAGGTCCGGTTCCAGGTCCATGATCAACTGCACGGCCTCGATTCCATTCGATGCCGTGGCCACCACCTCAACGTCTGGAAACTCGCGCAATTGATAGGAAAGCTCGTCGGACGCGAGCTTTTCGTCGTCTACGACGATTGCCGAGATCGCGACCGAAATAGCCGCGGCAGTCGCGCGATTAGGCATAAAATGTTAGTATAACTTAAGCATTCCCACGTCCAGTGAGCAGCATCCACGAACGGCGGGGCACTTCTAAGGAGTTCAACGGTTTTGTCCTCTGAACAGAACGTCAAAATTGCGCCTGCCGATGGCAAGTTGGGTGTGTTAATCCCCGGCATCGGCGCGGTTTCGACCACATTTATCGCCGGCGTGGAAGCGATTAAGCGCGGTATGGCCGCGCCTGTGGGTTCGCTGACGCAGCTGGCTACCATTCGCCTGGGCAAGCGTACCGACAACCGCTCGCCGATGATCAAGGATTTCGTTCCCCTGGCCGGCTTGAACGATCTGGTTTTCGGCGGCTGGGATATTTACGAGGATACGGCCTACGAAGCCGCCGCCAACGCCCGCGTGCTGGAAGCTCCGCAGCTCGAAAAATTGAAAGAGCCTCTTTCGGCCATCAAGCCCATGAAGGCGGTCTTCGATCAGGAATACGTCAAGCGCATCAACGGCCCCAACGTCAA
>Ga0182030_10001234_pt1 | contig 52188 bp, 47 predicted proteins | sample 812S3MmetaG_FD_121299 | JGI IMG/M metagenome (GOLD analysis project Ga0182030, IMG submission 121299) | Permafrost microbial communities from Stordalen Mire, Sweden - 812S3M metaG (Illumina Assembly) | ecosystem: Environmental > Terrestrial > Soil > Wetlands > Permafrost | place: Sweden...
AGCGCGCTCAACGTCACGAGTGGAAGCCGGCCGACCGCTCTGGTGCAAAATATAGCAGCCCGGTTTGCCCAGGCGCACATCGAGCGCGAGCGCTAGAGTCCCCATGGGCCAGCCGCCGTTCGGTGATGGCGTGCGCTTGGCTTCGCGGACGATGCCCCGGGGCCAGCGCCACGCCGCTACGGTGAGCAGCAACGCCGTCAACCGCGCGGGCGCATAAGACAATAGATCATCGCTGCGCGCCGCCCACTTGCCCGCCCATTCCCACCGTCCGCGCATTCCCCACATGGCGTCCGCGGTATTGGCGAAACGGTAGAGAGCGGCTCCCGGCAGCCCGCCGAGCGCGAACCAGAAGAGCGGTGCGACCCACGAGTCGTTGAGATTTTCGGCGAGACTCTCGAGCGCGCTTTCACGCACCACCGTGGTCGTCAACATCGAGGTGTCCCGACTGACGATGTGACGCAAGCGGTCGCGTCCGGCCTCGATGCCTCCCTCGAGGGCTTGCTCCACGGCTGCGACCTCATCGTGCAGCATGCGCCATGCCACCAGGGGCTTCAGCAGCACACCGAGCAGCACGCCCTCAAGGGCGATGCGCCAGATCGATGCGGCGTGCTCCCCGATACGGAAGATCGCATGCGCCGCGGCGAATGCGATCGCCGCCGAGATAGCGGCCAGCACCAGCCACGCCGCCATGCCGCGCACGAAGGCGACCCGCGGTGCCCTGTCCGGCCAGGGTGCACCGCAGGCGGACAAAGCGCGGCCGATCCACACGACCGGGTGCCATCGCCCTGACGGCTCCCCGAAAACATGGTCGACGGCGAACGCGACCAGCACGGCGAGTGCGCCGGCCGGTCCGTACGGGTTCCACGGGTGCATCAATGTTCGATCAACAGGCCGCGGCGCGGCCGGTCCGGCCGTGTGTACGGCTTCGCGCTCGGCGCAGATTCAATCACCGGGGGCTCCCTCGAGGGCGGGCCGCCACAGATGTACGCCCTGATGCTCGACGATGTTCACGCGGGTTTCGAAGGCGTGCGAGAGCCAGTCGCCGGCCAACGCGTCGAGAATCGTGCCGTGGCCAACGACGCCCCTGTGACCGAGCACGATGACCCGGTCGGCGGTGAGCGCCAACGACAGGTCGTGGATTGCACTCACCACGCTGACCCCGCAACGGTGCGCCTGCGTGCGCAACACCCTTGCGACATCCTCTTGATGAGGGGGGTCCAAGTGAGTGGTCGGCTCATCGAGCAGCAACACCGTTGCTTCGACCGCCAGCACCCGCGCGAGATGCACGCGCTGCCGCTCTCCGCCCGACAAAGTCGACAGTCGCCGCTGCGCCCACGCGAGCGAACCCGTTGCCATCATCGCGCGGAACATGGCTGCGTCATCGTCGGCTTGGCGGTGCGCGAGCCATCCGCTGTGCGCAAAGCGGCCGAGGGCGACCACCTCCGCCGCCGTGAGGTCTGTCGCCGCAGCCGTCTGCGAAAGCCACGCGAGGCGCCGCGCTCGCTCGCGCCGCGGCCAGGTTTGAAGTCTGCGCCCCTGCAAAGAAATGGTCCCGGAGCGCGCCGGCTCCAGGCCGGCGAGCGCGCGCAGCAAGGTCGACTTACCGCAACCGTTCGGGCCGACTATGCTCGTCCAGCATCCGGGCGAGAAATCGAGCCGCACCCCTTCGAGCACGATGCGCGAGCCGTAACCGACGGAGAGATCCACACACGAGAGCGCCGCGTGTTTGCCGATTTGCGCTTCGCGGTGAGGCTCCGCGATCGGTTGCGCCTCACCCATTGCGATTCCGGTGCCACAGTAAGAATACCAGGTACGTGCCGCCCACGCAGGCCGTGACGGCGCCCACCGGCAGCTCAGCGGGTCGAATGACCCATCGGCTGACGAGGTCCGCCGCCTGCAGCAGCGCGCCGCCACAGAGCGGAGCGGCGATCAAAAGCTGCCGATGATTGACCGACAGCGTCTCGCGTACCAGGTGGGGCGCGACCAGCCCGACGAATCCGACGACGCCCACTTGTCCGACGGTTGCGGCGGTCGCGAGCGACACGACCCCAAGCAAAGTCAGGCGCAGCATCGGCAGGGACAGACCCAGCGACTGTGCGGTGTCTTCGCCCAGGGTCAGCGCGTCGAGCCCGCGAGACAGCAGCACCGCCGGCACCACGCAAATGCAAAAGACGCCGCCGAGCAAGCCGACAGAGGACCAGCTGATGAAGCCGGTGCTGCCGAATAGAAATGTCTGCAGGGTGCGCCAGACCTCAGGCCTCGTCAGCACCAGGAGCTGGGTGATTGCGCCCAGCAGAAACGCGACTACTACACCCGACAGCAACAAGCTTCTAGTCTGCAAAACGCCGCGTGAAAGGCTAACGGTCAACAGCGTAGCGCCGGCCGCGCCGACGCAGGCCGCGCCCGTCACACCGAGCTTGGCGGCCCATGCAAGGCCACCCACCGAGGCGTCCGCGGCGATCAGGCTGATCGTTACTCCGAGGCCTGCGCCCGAGGCCGTGCCGAGTAAATAAGGTTCGGCCAATGGATTGCGAAACACACCCTGAGCGATTCCGCCCGCAAGCCCGAGCAATGCGCCCGCGAACCATGCTCCCACCGTTCGCGGCAGTCGAATCTGCCAGAGAACCACGGACGATTGTGCGTCGGGCGAGAGGATCCAGCCGAGCGAGGTCTCGATGCTCGAGGTGCCTACGACCAGGCTGCAGAAGGCGAGAATCAGCGTAAGAGCCACAGAGCACAAAGCCCAAGTTGCGAGCCGATTCGCGTTGCGCGGATCGTCGTGCACCGCGCTCATCTGCATGAGGACCGGGCGAGGCGTACTCACGGGGCGACTCGCTCGAGGCATTCTTCCATGGCACGCATGCCGTCCGCGACTCTCGGGCCTGGCCGGATAATGGTATCGAGCACCGCGGGAGCAAAAGAGCAAAGGCGCTGCTCGCGCACGGCGCGAATCCGATCCCAACCCGGCCGCTCCGCCAAATGCGCAATGTCCGAGTGCAATTCAAAAATGACATCCGGATTGTCGCGCACGACATATTCGGGATTGAGCTTCGGGAACGGGCCCAGGTCTTGAGTCACGATGTTGCGAGCCCCCAGACGAGACAGCAGCTCGCCGATGAACGATTCCGGCCCGGCGGCATAGGGGGCACTATCCACTTCGACGTAAACCGTCGGGCCCGCGCCACGCCGCCGCGCCGATGCCCGCGCGCTGATCTGGCGCACGGCGCCGGCGATCTGTCCGTTCAGCGCGCTGGCTTGCTCGGGCAACGCTAGGATCGCACCGATGGTGGTTACGATGTGAGCGATCGCGGCGTAGGTCTCTGAATCAAGAGCAAATGACTCCACTCCGAGCTCGTGCAGCCGGTCCGTGATGCGCTGCGTTCGGCTGAGCAGAACCAGATCGGGATGCAATCGAACGATCTGTTCGACTTGCGCGTCGTCGAGCCCTCCAGTTTTCGGCAGCGCCTTGGCCTGCAGGGGCCAATCAGAATAGCGGTCGGTCGCCACCAATCGGTCACACGCCCCGAGCGCACATACCGTTTCCGTGAGGGAAGGCAACAGGCTGACAATTCGTTCCGCAGGGTGCTCGAGAGTGACCGTGCGCTGCAGGTCATCGCGCAGCACGATGAGGCCGGTATGCGAGCCCGGCCCGGGCGGCGCCGTTTGCGGGGGCGGTGAGGGTTGCCCCTTCTCAGCCGCTAAAGCGCGGTCTACGAACCCGAACCCGAACCCGAGAAGCGCCACGGCAGCAAGGGGTACACGGATGCGATATGCGTTGCTGCGAATCACGAGGCACCCAAATCCAGGTGCGCGCGCGCAAGGCCCGCCTTAACAGCTAACGGTAGTCCCGCTACCATCAAGACGACCCGGTCGCTGAGAGCCGCGAGCCGTTGGTGTAGAACGCCCGCCTCGTCGCCGAATCGGCGGGCAAGCGCACTCACGGGCATAATGCCGAACCCGACCTCGTTGGAGATCAAAATGCAATCTCCGCGAAGCTTTGGAAGCGCCTCGAGCAGAAGGGCGGATTCGCGCCGCAGCGCATCGTCATCCTCGCCGCAGAGTAAATTGGAAAGCCACAGGGTGAGGCAATCGACGATGACCACTCCCGCCGGAATGGCGGCCGCACGCAGCGCGGCCGCAAGATGCAGGGGTTCCTCGACGAGCGTCCATTGCGGGGGCCGGCTCGCCCGATGGGCCTCGATCCGCGCGGCCATCTCCTCGTCCTGCGCCGCGCCCGTTGCGATCAGCGTGACCGCGCCGCCGTGGGCGCGGGCGAGCTCGCCCGCGTAACGGCTCTTGCCGGAGCGAACACCGCCGAGGATCAGGGTCATTCCCGCCGCACGACTCATGATGCTCTCACGCAGGCGGCCGGATCCCGACTTTCCTCGAGGAGAATCCGGTGCACCGAGCCGAATGGAATCGGCGAGCTCGCGAAGCTCCCGCCGCTCAACCGTCCGGTGCACGCGAGCGCCACGCGGATTAGCCCCGCGTGCGTCACCGCGAGCGCGGCATCCGCGGCGCCATGTCGAAGCGCTCTGGACCATGACCGAAAGCGGCCCGCGGCCATCGCGGCGGATTCGCCGCCGCCCGGGCGGTAGCCCCACACATCAGCGGCCCAGGCATCCAATTCATTGCGAGGTACCGCCTCCCAGGGCGTGCCTTCCCAGGCGCCGAAATCCAATTCAAGGAGAGCGTCGCAGACGAGGGGCTCGCGCGGCGTCGCGAGCTCGCAGGCGAAATCGAGACAGCGCGACAGCGGACTCGTGTAGACCGGTGCGGCGCCGAGCACCGCGGCGGGAATCCGCGTACGAACGGCGGCCGCCGCGGCGGCCAGCGCCTGGGGCTCGACGCGCAGCTCCTCGCGTCCGTAACACAAACCTTCGGCCTCGATCGGTGCGGGATGGCGGATGAGATAGACCTGCATGGGTATTCAACGCCGCTGGATCGCGGCGAGACCTCCGAGCAGAAATGCGAGCTCGGCGAGCTGTTGAGCCGCGCCCAGACAATCGCCCGTATAACCGCCGATCCGCCGCCGAAAATAGCCGCCCGCGAGCAGCGTCGCGAGCGCCGCAGCGGCGGCACCCGCGGCCAACGCTGTGACGCTCCCGGCTGCGGCGCCGCCGGCGGGGAGTGCGGGGTCGGCGCTCCAGCGGGACCACACAGCCGCGAGGGGCGCGAAGCCTGCGATGCCGATGAGCCCGCTCAGGATCCACGCTGCGCCCCCAAGGCGGCCGGCGAAGGCCTTCGATTTCGCATCGTCGTCGCCGCGGACGTAGCCAAGGCGCCAGATCAGCGCGACCGAGCACCAGCGGCTCATAGCGTGGGCCCCAATCACGATGAGCGGGAACGCCGTCAAAGGCAGCGCGGCGAGCGCCGTCCATTTGAGCCCGAGCATGAGGAACACCCCGATCGCCCCGTACGCACCGAGGCGCGAGTCCTTCATGATGGCGAGCACGCGATCAGGAGTGGCGCCTCCGCCGAAACCGTCGCAAGCGTCGGCAAATCCGTCCTCGTGGAGCGCGCCGGTCACGACCGCGGACGCCGCGAGCATGATCCCGATCGACACGCTCGCCGGAAGCCAGTGATTAGAGACCCACCACACCCCGACATTGATGAGGCCGACCAGGACGCCGACCAGCGGAAAATAGCGCACGGACTGCGACAACGAGCTCGAATCGAAGTCCGCGGCGGCGGGCGTCGGCAAGCGCGTCAAGAATTGCACGGCCATGAAAAACAGCGCGAGCTGCCGGCTCACGCGATCCTCTCGCTCACCCCGGCGCCCTCGAAGGTAGCCATCTTCGTGAACAGCTCGACCGCGGCCCGCACCACCGAGAGGGCGACCGCGGCGCCGCTCCCCTCACCAAGACGCATACCGAGATCGAGCAGCGGTTCCGCGCCAAGATGCGCGAGCAGTGCCCTGTGCGCATGCTCCGCCGAGCAATGCCCGAAGACGCAGTAGTCGAGCGCGCGCGGATCGATGCGCGCCGCGAGCGCCGCGGCGACCGTTACGGTGAATCCATCCACGATGATGAGGTGGCGGCGCGCGGCGGCGCCCAGCAGAGCACCGACCAGCATGGCAATCTCGTAGCCACCGAACTCGGCGAGAAGCTCCTCGGGTGCTCGAGGCGCCGGCCGCCGCGCGAAGGCCGCGGCCAGCACGTCCCGCTTGCGCCTGAGACCGGCATCGTCGAGACCGGTGCCGCGGCCGATGCAATCCGCCAGTGGCAAGCCGGTCAGGCCGTGCATGAGCAGCGCCGCCGAGGCGGTGTTGCCGATACCCATCTCGCCCAGAATCACCGTGTTGCCGCCCCGCGGGGTAACCTGATGGATCACCTCGGCTCCGCGCTCGAGCGCTGCCCGGCATTCCGCGGCGGTCATTGCGGCCTCGACGGAGAGGTCGCGCGTGCCGCGGCGGATCTTGGCGCCGATGAGCCGCGGGTGCGGCCCGCAATCGCCGTCGACACCGGCGTCCACGATCCACAGGTCCATGCCTTGAAGCTGTGCGAGCACGTTGATGGCCGCGCCGCCGCTCAAGAAGTTCTTCACCATCTGCTCGGTGACCGCACGCGGATAGGCGCTGACGCCCCGATCGGCGACACCGTGATCACCGGCGAACACCACCGCGACCGGGTGCGATATCGCGGGGGTAAGGGTTCTCTGCACGGCGCAGACCTGCGCCGCGAGCGGCTCGAGTCGGCCGAGCGCGCCCAAGGGTTTGGTGAGCGTGTCGAGGCGGCGGTTTGCCGCGGCGCGAATCGCGGCATCCGCCGCGGGAATTGTCGAGGTCATTCCGTTCTCCGCGCCGAGCGCGTGCCATGTCCATGGCAGCGCCGAAGTGGAGACCGACGCGGGAGATGGCGGCGCGCACGCCGCCCGTCCGCACCGAAGTTGCCCACCGCAACGCGTGCCGTCACGTCGCAGGTCGGTATACGGGCTCGTGAACCGTTGATCCCGGCCGAGTCGCCTTCCCACGCCCGTTGCGCAGTGGCACGAAGACTCGCCTTATTCACTTACCGTTGCGGGGGCAGCGCCGGATTTGCCCGAGGGCTCAACCGGCTTCCCGTTTCACCCGCCGGCCGCTCGGCCGACAGACTCCTGGACGCTCGTAAGTCTGCTCGCGAACCGTGCGACGGTCAACGCCACGCTTTGAGGGTAGTCAAAAAGCGTGCATCATTCGCCTCGATTGGGTTCATCAGCGCGGAGTCGGATAGACATCAATGGCGGAGTTCACCCGCGAGGAGATCGATACCCTGTACCGGGTGATGTCGGCACGCCGGGACATGCGGCATTTCTCGGGTGAGCCGCTCGACGCCGCGTTGCTCGATCGGCTGCTCGCGGCCGCCCATCTCGCGCCGAGCGTCGGGCTCATGCAGCCGTGGCGGTTCATCCGCATCCGCGACCCTGAGTTGCGCGAGCGCATTCACGCCCTCGTCGATCGGGAACGGCTGAAGACCGCGGAAGCCCTGGGTGAACGCGGGGACGATTTCATGCGCCTCAAAGTCGAGGGGATCCGCGAGTGCGGTGAAGTGCTCGTGGCCGCGCTCGCGCCGGACCGCGAGAGGCACGTGTTTGGGCGCCGCACGATGCCGGAGATGGACCTGGCCTCGGTTGCCTGCGCGATTCAGAACCTCTGGCTTGCGGCGCGCGCCGAAGGGATCGGCATGGGATGGGTCTCGCTGTTCGAACCGGAAGAGCTGCGCGCGCTGTTGCGCATGCCGGCGGGCGCCCGGCCCGTGGCGGTGCTGTGCCTGGGTCACGTGCCCGAGTTCTATCCCAGGCCGATGCTCGAGATGACCGAGTGGACAGAGGGGCGCCGCCTCGCGAGTGTGGTGCACACCGATTACTGGGGCAATCAATGCCCGGGCGCGGATTGACCCCGCACGGTTTTTGCGGCAACTTATCGGCGCGTGACAAGTTCCCCTCACGGGGATTCAAAGGGAACTCGGGTTCAAGCCCGGGCTGCCCCCGCAACTGTAGGCGGTGTGCCCTGTATCCGTAGGCCACTGGATCGAGAGATCCGGGAAGGCGATACCGGGACCTCAAACCGCGAGCCAGGAGACCTGCTTGCCACGGTCGCCCATCGAACAGCCGGGGTGTGCTGAGCGAGAGGACCATCCCTAGTGGCGACGGAGATGACCGCGCGTCGAGCGCGGTGATTTGGACCATCGCTAACGGGAGCTCGTCTTGAACATTCACACCTTGCGTTACGCATACGCTTTGGCGCTTTGCGCGTCCAGTACTTACGGCCTCGTCATCGTGCCGACAGCCTGGTCCGAGGACGCCGATGATTCGCTAAATGAAATTGTCGTCGTCGCCAACCGCGCCCCGGAACCCCTATCCAAGGTGGGCAATTCGGTCACTGTATTGGATCAGCAGGCCATCCAAGACAGTCAGAAGGTCGACGTGAGCGCGCTGCTCGCCACGACTCCCGGCATCACCTTCAGCCGCAACGGCGGGCCAGGCAATACCACGAGCGTCTACATCAGGGGGGCCAGCTCGGATCACACGGTGGTCCTCATCGATGGCGTGGTATTGAACGATCCTTCATTGATCGGCGGGAATTTCGATTTCGGGAATCTGCTGGTCGGGGACATCTCGCGAGTCGAGATTCTACGCGGCGCGCAGTCCACCCTCTATGGTAGCCAGGCGGTCGGCGGCGTGATCAATATCATCACCACCGAACCGGGCCCGGGGCTCGGCGCTGATGTGCAAGCGGAAGGCGGTAGTCTCGGCACCGGTATGGTCAAAGGAGGTATCGGCGACAAGGCCGATACCTGGAGCTTCCGGGTGGGAGCCACCTACTATGCGACCGATAGCATTCCGGCGCTCGACGAGCGTTACGGCGGCACCGGCTCGGACCCTTTCCACGACTCGGCCGTCTCCGGGCGGGCAACTTACAATTTCACTTCCGACGTGCAACTCGATTTGCGCGCCTACCGGACCGAAAGCCGCGTCTTCTACGATGGCTATCCGCCCCCCGACTATGTGCTCGCCAACTACAAGCAAAACGAGGACGTGCGACAGCTATTCGATTACGCGGGCCTCAACTTCAATCTGTTCGATGATCGCTTGAAGAATCGTGTTGCCTACGAATATACGACGACGCAGCACTCGGACTATAACGATGCCGTCAGCCCCATTACGCAGAGCGATAGCTACAGGGGCAACAACAGCCGCGTCGAGTACCAAGGCACCTGGGCGATCGCCGACGGCTACCAGGCCGTCTTCGGCGCTCAGCAGGAAAAGAGCTGGGCGGATATCACGCCGAACGCCCCCGCGCACGCCGAGACGGGTCAAGTTGGAGAATATGTGCAGCTTCAGGGCGAGGTTGCCAAGGGCCTGACACTCACCGCCGGCGAACGGCATGATCACTTCGACACGTTCGGACAGCATTACACGGGACAGTTCGCCGCGGCCTGGTCCCTGCCATCGTCCACCGTGCTACGGGCGAGTTGGAGCCAAGGCTACAAGGCGCCCTCGCTCTACGAGCTCTATAGCCCGTATGGCAACGCCACTCTCAAACCCGAGGAGTCAACCGGTGGCGATGGCGGCGTGGAGCAGCATTTGTGGAATGATCGAGTGACGCTCTCCGCCACGTACTTCGTCACTCATTTCAAGAATCTGATCGAGTACGAGGATTGCCCCGGCAGCCCGCTCTGCGAGACCATTGGACAGGCCGGCGGCTATTACGCGAACCTCGATCGGGCCAAGGCGAGCGGTGTCGAGCTGCAAGCCTCCGCGGCGCTGACACCGGTTCTTGCGCTATCGGCCAATTACTCCCATATCAAAACCGTCGATGAGACCCCAGGATCGCCGACCTATGGCCAGCAGCTCTTCCAGCGCCCGGAAGATGCCGGAAATCTCTCGATGAGCTATACCTGGCCGCACAGCGTTAAAACCACGGTCGCGGGCCGGTTCGCCGGGTACAGCTCGGACCAGAACTTCAGTGTCTTTCCAACTGCGACCGTGCGCCTCGGTGGCTACACGCTGCTCGACCTGCGCGCCTCGTATTCAGTGACCGACAAGCTCGAGCTTTATGCCCGGGTCGATAACGTCACGAATAAGTGGTACGAAACGATCTATCAATACGGTACCTGGGGCCGAACCGCATTCATGGGCGTGCACGCGAAATTTTGATACGGCCGTCGCTGCTTCCGTTCCCCGGAAGCAGGGGATACCAAAAGATCGCTTTACCTCCGGGCGCCGCCATGGTGGCATCGGCGGCGGGGGCCAAGTATCGGAGGAAAGATGCGCGACCGGCGTTACGACATCCTGTTCGAGCAAGTGGCGCTCGGACCCGTCACCGCGCGCAACCGCTTCTATCAGGTGCCGCATTGCAACGGGCTCGGCTACCGCGACCCGAGTGCGCTCGCGGCCATGCGCGGCGTGAAGGCCGAAGGCGGCTGGGCGGTGGTATGCACCGAGCAGGCGGAGATCCACCATAGCTCGGATATCACGCCGTTCATCGAGCTGCGGTTATGGGACGACCGCGATATCCCAGCGCTCGCGCGCATGGCCGACGCCCCGTGCACGAGCACGGCGCGCTCGCCGGCATCGAGCTTACCTATAACGGCATGAACGGACCGAACCACTACGGGCGCGAAGTGCCGATGGGTCCCGCGGCTCTGCCGGTCGCGACCTTCTCGCACGAGCCGCTGCAGGCTCGGCGCATGGGCAAGGCCGACATCGCGAACCTGCGCCGCTGGCACCTGGCCGCGGTGCGCCGCGCAAGGACGGCCGGTTTCGATGTCATCTACGTGTACGCGGCGCACTCGCTCAGCTTTCTTTCTCACTTCCTGTCGCGCCGCTTCAACGATCGCAGCGACGAATATGGCGGCTCGATCGAGAATCGGGTGCGCCTGCTGCGCGAGGTCACCGAAGATGCGCGCAACGCCGTAGGCGCGACCTGCGCCGTGCCGATCAGGATCTCGATAGACGATCTGTCGAACGACGGCGGGCTCAATCGGGCCGAGGTGGAGGACATGATCGGCTGCATCGCCGATCTTCCCGATCTTTGGGACGTGACGCTCGCAGGGTGGGAGAACGACTCGCGCACCTCGCGCTTCGCCGAGGAAGGGCACGAGGAGGAATTCATCCGCGGCATCAAGCAGTTGACACGCAAGCCGGTGGTGGGCGTCGGCCGCTATACCTCGGTCGACCGCATGGTGAGCTTGGTGCGCGGCGGCGTGCTCGATCTCATCGGCGCCGCTCGCCCTTCGATCGCCGACCCGTTCCTGCCGCGCAAGATCGAGGAAGGGCGCATCGAGGACATTCGCGAGTGCATCGGCTGCAACATCTGCGTCGCCGGCGACTTTACTCAGTCGCCGCTTCGCTGTACTCAAAACCCGACCATGGCCGAGGAGTGGCGCAGAGGCTGGCATCCCGAGCGGGTCAAGCGGAAGGGCTCCGACAGCGCCGTGCTGGTGGTCGGCGCCGGACCCGCGGGTCTCGAGGCGGCCCAGGTGCTCGGCAAGCGCGGATATTCCGTGACGCTTGCCGAGTCGCGACGCGAGCTCGGCGGGCGCGTACTCGATGAATCGCGGCTTCCGGGTCTCGCCGCCTGGATCCGGGTGCGCGACTATCGGCGCGGGCAAATCGAGAGGCTGCCGAACGTGGAGGTGTTTCTAGACAACCGCTTGACGGCCGAGGACGCGCTCGGTCTCGGGATACCGAAGATCCTCGTCGCAACCGGCTCGCACTGGCGGCGCGACGGGGTGGGGCGGTATCACACGCGCCCGATCGCGATCGATCGGGACGCATGTGTGTTGACGCCCGACGATATCATGGGGGGCGCCCTTCCCGCCGGCCGGCGCGTGGTGGTGTGGGACGACGATCACTACTACATGGGCGGTGTGCTCGCCGAGCTTTGTGCGGAGCGCGGCTACGACACGCATTACGTGACGCCGGCCTCCGAGGTGTCCACCTGGACGCGCGCGACGCTCGAGCAGCATTTCATCCAGACTCGCCTCTTGCGCAAGGGCGTGCACATCCAGCCCTTCCGGGCCGTCACGGAGGTGCAGCGCGGCGTGGTGGTGACGGCTTGCGTGTTCACCGGCACGAGCGAGACGCTGGCGGCGGACGCCGTGGTGCTGGTGACGGCGCGGCTTCCGGAGGACGGGTTGGCGCTCGAGCTCGAGCGGCGGCGGTCCGCCTGGGCCGGCGCCGGAGTTGAGTCGGTCACCGTCATCGGCGATGCCTTGGCGCCGGCGACCATCGCCCATGCGACCTACGCGGGTCGGCGGTACGCCGAAGAATGCGACGCGGCAGCGCCCGCTGCGGCGGGGCCCGACGCGGACGCCGTGCCGTTTCGGCGCGAGATCACTGAGCTCGCGGGCTTGCCCAAAGCGCCCCTGTCGGAGCATCCTGGTGGTTTCCGCTGTTGATAGGGTGAGCGATGAGCGAAGTCGAAGCCAAGGTGGCCCGGGGCGGTGCCCGCGCGGCGCGCCGCGCCGCCCGAACAGCCCCGTTGCCCGACAACTTGCGTCCGGTGCGTCCCGGCATGTCCGGCGGCCGCTACAAGCCGCTGTCGGATGCGGACGTGCTGCGCATCCACCACGCGGCGCTCGAGGTGCTCGAGACCATCGGGCTCGCCGACGCGACTCCGAGCGGCATCGAATACATGACCAAGGCCGGCGCGCGGCTCACGCCGCAAGGCCGCCTGGTGTTCCCGCGCGCGCTGGTCGAGGACACCGTGGCGCGTGCCGCGCGCAACTTCGTGCTGCATGGTCAGGAGCCGAAGCACGACATGGAGCCGTGGGGCTCGCGGGTGTATTTCGGTACCGCCGGCGCGGCGGTGCACATCGTCGACGCGAAGACCGGCATCTACCGCGACTCGACCACGAAGGATCTATACGACATCGCGCGCGTCGTCGATACGCTCGAGCACTTGCATTTCTACCAGCGCTCCGTGGTGTGCCGTGAGGTGGCCACTCCCTTGGAGATGGACATCAATACGGCCTATGCGAGCGTCGCGGGAACGACCAAACACGTCGGAACGAGCTGGGTGCAGCCTCAGCACGTCGAGGCCAGCTTGGAGATGTTTCATCTGATGGCGGGCGGCGAGGACAAGTGGCGTGCGCGTCCCTTCGTCAGCCAGTCGAATTGCTTCGTCGTGCCGCCGCTCAAATTCGCGTACGACGCTTGCCTGTGCCTCGAGGCGGCGGTGCGTGGCGGAATGCCGGTGCTGCTCTTGTCCGCGGGACAAGCCGGCGCCACCGCGCCCGCGGCGCTCGCGTCCGCGCTGGTGCAGGAGGTGGCGGAGTGTCTGGCGGGGCTCGTGTATGTGAACGCGGTGAAGCCCGGCGCGCCGGCGATTTTCGGCACCTGGTGTTTCGTATCGGATCTGCGCACCGGCGCGATGTCCGGCGGCAGCCCCGAGCAGGCGCTGCTCTCCGCCGCGAGCGCACAGCTGTCGAAGTTTTACGACCTGACCGGAGGCACCGCGTCCGGCATGAGCGATGCGAAGCTCCCGGACATGCAGGCAGGATATGAGAAGGCGTACAACCATGCGCTCGTCGGCAACGCCGGCGCGAACTTGATCTACGAGTCGGCGGGCATGCTCGCGAGTCTGCTGGGGTTTTCGATGGAGGGGTTGATCATCGACAACGACGTGATCGGCGCCGTGCAGCGCACGATCAAGGGCATCGAAGTGACCGACGAATCGTTGTCGTTGGAGACCATCCGCAAGGTGTGCCTGGAAGGCCCGGGGCACTATCTCGGCGCCGACCAGACGCTGCAGCTCATGCAGCGGGAATACATCTATCCGAGCGTCGGTGATCGCACGAGCCCGAACGAATGGGTGGATCAGGGCCGGCCGAGCGTGGTCGAGCGCGCCAAGCGCAAGCTCGATGCCATTCTCGCGAGCCACTATCCGACCCACATCTCGGATTCGGTCGATGAGGCGATCCGTGCGCGATTGCCGATCCGGCTGGATCGCGAGGCGATGCGGCCGCAGGTGGGATGAGCGCCGCGACCGCCCGGCACACGAGGTGTCGATGAACTACCAGCTTTACTACTGGCCCACGATCCAAGGCCGCGGCGAATTCGTGCGGCTCACGCTGGAAGAGGCCGGCGCACGATACCGCGACGTCGCACGCGAATCAGGCAAGGGCGCCGGCGTCGGCGCGCTGCTCGCTCTCCTGCAGAGTCGCCGCGTCGAGCGAGCGCCGTTCGCGCCCCCGTTCTTGAAGGCGGGGCGGCTGCTGATCGGACAGACGGCCAACATCCTGCAATTTCTCGGCCGGCACCACGGTCTCGCGCCGCGTGAGGAGGGCGGGAGTCTCTTCGCACACCAATTGCAACTCACGATCGCGGACTTCCTGGTTGAGATCCACGATACACATCATCCGATTTCCGGAAGTTTGTATTTCGAGGAGCAGAAAAAGGAGGCACGCCGGCGCGCCGCGGATTTCCTCAAGAGCCGTGCACCCAAGTATCTCGGTTACTTCGAGCGCGTGATCGAGCAGGGTGCCCGCCGGGGCCGCTATGCGCTGGGTGCCCGGGTGACCTACGTCGATCTGTCGCTGTTTCAAATCGTCGCGGGACTGTCCTACGCGTTTCCGCGGGCGATGGCGCGGGGCGCGCGCAAATACCGCCGTCTGTTCGCGCTGCACGAGACCGTCCGCGAGCGCCCGCGGATCGCGGCCTATCTAGCCTCACCGCGACGTTTGCCGTTCAATGACGAGGGTATCTTTCGGCATTACCCCGAGCTCGACGCGCCGCGCTGACGAGCAAGCCGCTCGAGTCTCAATCCGCGAGCGGGGAGGGGCGAGCCTGAAGATGCACGATCAAGGGCTTGCCGCCGCCTTCCTTGTGCCAGGGTGTCCTGTCGCCGCTCGTGATCCAGAGGCCGCGTCCCTTCCAGCCGGAGGCCGGATCGTCGATGCGGCCGTCCACGCCCTTCGCATAGAAGCCGAGTGGGTAAGGAATGCGCAGCGTCACGAACCCGGCATCCACCCAGGCGTGCACTCCGTCGAACAAGTTGCCGGTCGCGATCGGTACGTTCGCTCCGAGCCCGAGGGTGTCGTGCTGGTCGACCCACGTGTAATAGCTCGACTCGACACTTATCTGCGGCACATTGGCAAATCCGGGACCCGGCAGGCGATGAAAGCTCCAACCCTCCGGACAGTGATCGCCCGTGGCGCGCGGCCCATTGAGCGGTCCTCTGCACTTGCGGCGATCGAATTCTCCGAGATGGCCGCTCGCCAACGAGACTTATACCACGCCGTTGCGATCGATGTCCGCGCCGCGCACGCCGAAGCCCGGCAGGGGCACGTTGTAGATCTCGGAAAGGTGCGTGCGAGGGTCGAAGCGGACGATGGCGCCGGGATACCGAAACGCCACCGAGCCCCACACGCTGCCGTCAGCCGGACTCGGCATGACCGCGTAAATGCTCACCGCCAATCGCGTGTCTTTGCGGGCATCGGCGGGCTGGCCGGGCTCGACCCAAGCGCCGAGCGACCCGTCCCCGTCGGTGTCGAGCACGATGGGCGCCCACCCTTGCGAGGCGGCCGCATCGCGGGTCGCATCGAATTTCTTGGTATCGAGCCAGCCGAATATTTCATGCCCTCCGCTGGTCCAGAGTGTGTCGTCCGCATCTTCGGCAAATTGCAGATGATGGGTGCTGTAGCAGGTGTCGACGAAAAGGTACTGGCCGCTCTTCGCGTCGTAGACCGCGAGCTGCCGCTCGGAGGATTCGATGGGAAACAGCATCGCGGATGGATGGGGGGAGCCGTGCTTGCAAAACGCGGGATTGGCCGCAGCCCGGATGCGCGCTGTGTACCAGATGCGTCCGGATCGATCGAGCATCGGATTGTGGGCGATGGTGCGCGAGCTCCAGATGCGTTCCGTGCCCCAGTAGGGGGAGGGCGCGATCACCGGATCATCGTGCGTCGTCGGAGTATCCGCGTCCCGGACCGGCGCCTTGAAGGTAGTGGCAGTATTGCGCGCGGGGTCGAACACGGGGAAATCATCGGTGCTGAGCTCCGGCGCTCCATAGAGCGGGCCGCCGGCATTCACGCTTGGGTGGCGGCGATCGGTGCCCGACAGGTCGTGCAGATAGGCTTTGGCATCGGACCAATCGCGCACCGTCGCGACCACGTTGCGCTCGATGCCGCTGGGACGCGCCGGAGTGGCCGCTGGCAGCTCACCGGCGGCGATGCGGTCCGTCCAGTCGGCGAGATAACGGATCGGAATGCCGGTGAGCGCGCCTTGGGCGATGTTCACCATCTGGGCGCCCGCCTGTCCGGACTGGATGCGCCGGAGCCAGGCTTGTTCTGAAGATGCGAAATGACCGAGCGACTCGGGCACCGTGCGCGTCGCAAGATTACCGAGTTGATGGCAGCCGACGCAGCCCATGTTCTTCATTACATGAGATACCCGTTGCGCCCGCCGGGCAGTCTCGCCGTTTCCGCCTCATCCGGAATCTTCATCATCGCGTACCAGTAGGCCGCGGGATAAGTCTTGGCGGCCGCCGCGGGATCCGCGGCGGGTATCGCGGACAGATCCAGGCGCCGTCCGCGCGCCGCGGAGACTTTCGGCGAATCGGTGAGGCCGTAGCCGCGGACCCACACCCGATAGTTGGCGGCGGGCAGCTCCGGCAGCAGATAGCGGCCGGACTCGTCGGTGACGACGATCTTGGCGAATCGGGTCTTGAGCTCGCTGGTCTCGGCGATCACCCAGACGCCGGCCTCGGGGCCGCGCGGGCTCGTGACCGTGCCGGCGATCTCGTCGGCACGGATCCGCGTCGCCCCGAAAGCGGGAGTCGAAAGCCAGGCGAAAACCGCGATCAGGCACGCCGCAGTCAGCACGCGGACAGGCGATCGTTCCGAGCGCGCGAACTTCGCCATCATATTCTCGGCCCTCCCGAGTTCTTGGAGATGACGTATTCTAATCGCCCGACGGAGGAAGGTGGGGTGTGTAGACCGAGAGCCCATGCGTGACAGTCGTCGCCCCTTTCTGAAACGAGCGGCGCTCGGCGGGGGCGGCCTTTTGACGAGGGCTGCCGGCCTCAACGCCGCGGCGCCGTGGATCTGGGACCATCCCTTGCGCGTCGACGCCAACCAGAGCTTCTGGTCGTTAGAGAAGGCCGGCGAAAACGCCGCACTGATGGAGGATCTCAAGGTCGACGTCGCCATCGTCGGCGGCGGACTCACCGGACTCGCGGCGGCGTATTTCATTTGCCGCGCCTCGCCCGGGAAGAGCGTCTGCGTGCTGGAGGCGCGCGGAATGCTCGAGGCGTTGAGCGCCGCCGTCGGCATCGGGCCGCGAGCACGTTCTTCACACGTTTCCGGGCCGCGCGGTCCGCGCCGGCTCGCTGGTGCTCGCGGCCAATGCGTTCACACCGAATTTCAATCTGCTCAAGAATTCGATTCTACCGCTGCGCGAACACGTCGCGATGACGCGGCCCTTGAGCGAGGAGGAACTCGAGGGCATCGGCTGGCGCTCGCGGATGCCGTTCAACGACGGCAGGACTCGGGTCTTTTACTTCGGATTGACCAAGGACCGTCGCGTGCACATCGGCGGCGGTCCGCCGTGCTATGAGTTCAACAACGCCGCGGGCTCCAGATGCCTCGCCCTCCGTGGGCTCGATCGGCCGCTATCGAAACATCTACTACGGCATCGGCTACAGCGGTCACGGCGTCAACCTGACATCGGTCTTCGGCCGCATCATCGCGGATCTGGAGGCAGGGCGCGGGGAGCAGTGGAAGCGCTCCCTTCCTCGATGCCGGGCTCGATTACGTGCCGAACGAGCCGTTGCGCTGGCTCGCCGCGAAGACGAGTTTCGCCTGGTACGCGCTCACCGAAGATTGAGGTCGAATTGGCGCGCATCGCCGATGACGCGCTCGAAGTTTAACCCGAGCGTCTCGAGCACCGGCTCGGCCACCGGCTTGATCTGCTTCTCCACGTAGTGCTCGCGGTCGAGTGGGTGTTGCAGGTTGTCGAGCGGCTCGGCGCCCGCGGTGGTGACGACGTAGCGAATCGAGCGGCCGATCGGCTGGCTGGATTTGCGCGCCGCGGCCACGTGCGGCGGCGTGGTCGCCGTGTACTCGCCGGTGCTTTTGCGCAGGTTCTTGTGATAGACGAGCTCCTCGTCGAGCCGGCCGTTGCGCACCTCTTCGACGATCTCCGCGAGGTAGGCGTCGACCGGCCGGTCGGAGAACAAGCGCTCGTACAGCTCGCGCTGGACCCGTTTCGCAAGCTGAGTCCAATCTCGGCGCACGACTTCCAGCCCCTTGAACTCGACGCCGTTTGCGCCGGCGCCGTAGACGAGACCCGCGTAGCGCTTGCTGGCGCCGCGCGCGCTGTGCCGCGCATGCGGCAGGAACAGGCGCAGGTAGAGCTTCTCGAACTCGAGCTCGAGGCGGCTTTGCACCCGCCACCCCTCCGCGATGTAGCGGGTCAGCTCGGCGTTCAGGGCCCCGGCAAGTTCGAGCGCCGTCGCGCTCGCGCGCTCGGGATCGCCGCCGCCGGCCGCGCGCACGAATAAGCTGTCGGTGTCTCCGTACAGCACCGTGTAGCCCGCCGCTTCGAACCAGCGCTTCGACCACAGCAGCAGCTGCTTGCCCATGCCGGTGATGGAATTGGCGAGTGCCGGATTGTAGAAGCGGCAAGCCGGGGTGCCGAGCACGCCGTAGAAGGAATTCATCAGGATCTTGATGGCGTGGGCCGCCGTGTCATCGCGCCTCTTCTTGGCGGCCTCGCGCCGCGGGAACAGGTCATCGAGCAGGCGCGGAAGAATGGCCGGAGCGCGTCGAAAGGCGCCATCCGGCGTGCGGACCAGGTCGGCTTCCGGCGCGGGGGCCGGTACATAGCTCAACGGATCAATGTTGAAGGTTCGGATGATGCTCGGGTACAGGCTCTTGAAGTCGAATACCCAGACGTTGCGGTGCAAGCCGGTCACCGGCTCGAGCACGTGGCCGCCCTGCTGCGCGACGTGCACGCGCGAATCGCTGCCGCGCACGCTCGGGGCGACGATGCGGATGCGCTCGAGCTCCGATAAATATAGAAAGTCGAACGAGGCGATGCTGGCAGCCACCCGATCGGGGGTCATGCCCGTGAGTTGACTGCGCGCAAAGGCGAGCTCCACGAGGCGGAGCTTCGCCACGATCTGGTACGCGAGGCGCGCATCGGTCCGTGCGTAGCGGGCGAACGCGGCGAGATCGTGCTTGTAGTTGTGGATGATCTCCGCGATACGGTCGCGCGCGTCGCCGGCGACGGCCTTACCCTCGCCGAGCACCTCGCGAGCCACGGCGTCGAGCGAATAGTCATCCATGCGCACGAATGCCCCGCGCAACAGGTCGATGCCGTCGAGCACGAGGCGCCCCGGCAGCAGCGCCTGACCACTGCCGAAATAGCCCTCGGCTTTGCGGATGCGCATCGCCCCGGGCTCCCGGCCGAGCTGCAGCCGGAATTTCAGACGCGCCGCGATCCGGTCGAGCACGCTCAAGTCGAAGTCGACGATGTTCCAGCCGGTGAGCACGTCGGGATCGAGGGCGGCGACGCGCGCGGCGAAAGCCTCGAGCGCGTCGCGCTCGTTGGCACAGCGGACGGCGCGCTCCGGCATCGGCCGCTCGCCGCCGTCCACGATCAGTACCTCATCGATGCCCGGAGCGAACAGCGAGATCGCCAGCAGCTGCTCGCTTCTGGCATCGGTCTCGATATCGAAGGAGAGCACGCGGGGTTCGATCGTGACCTCTGCCGGGCACAGTGCGGGGTTGTCGAACACGGCCGTGATCGCGCCGCCGCCCGCCACCGCCGGGCCTTCGATATCGCAGCCGCCCTTGACGCCGCGCTCGATCAAATAGCTCGACGCAAAGCGCACATCGGCCTCGAAGGTCTCGATGCCGGCCGCGTGCAGCTCATCGCGCAGCGGCGGGACGTCCGACGGAACTTCGACTTCCAGACGGCACACCGGAGCGCCGTCGAAGGTGCGCCGGTCGACGGGCGACAGGGCAAGCGCACGCCGCGCGGCGGCGTGGCCCGCGTCGCCGGCGCGCACGTAGAAGTGCGGCCGTTGCCGGTCGTCCCGGACCAGAAAGGCGCCGCCACTTTCCAGCCGCCCGTAAAGATGCACGACCGGAACGCGCGCTCCGTCCGGCGCCGGCGTCACGCGGTAGCTCGCCTGGAGAATGAAGCCGCGCAGGCAGACCCCCGATCCGGGATCGCTACTTCGGGGTCAAGAGATCGTCGAGACGCGCGGGCACCGACGGGTCGCGCTCGAGATGCGGGAAGCGCAGCCCGCCGTGATAATCGAGGGTCGCGACGCGAAAGCGATCTTGCGATTTGACGATGAGCTCGATCGGCGCGCCCGAGTCTTTGGCGGTTTGGATGGCTACCTTGAGCACCTCGGCGCTGTAGGCGGCGCCGTCGACCGCCAGGATCTCCATGCCCTCGGTGAGCTTGGCCTTGTACGCCGGACCCTCCCAGAGGACGTCCATGATGGTCGCGTTTTTCTCGTTGATGACGAGCCCCACCGAGTAGAGGAGCGAGGTGCGTTTGCGCGCGCCGTCCGCGGCTTTCGAGTAGTCATTCTGCGTGTCGTTGAACACCAGCTTGTATCCGCCGCGGGTGATGCCGCCGAGCGGCGCGGGCTTGTCCACTGCATCCAGGCGTTCGCGCAAGAAGGCGCTCCAGTCATTGGGCTCCACGGCATTCAGGGCTTTGACGACATCCTCGAAGGTATAGGTAACCGGGGTCATGCTGCCGTCGCCGATGCCGAAGAACGCGCGGGCAAAATCGTCGAGCGAGCGCTTGCCTTGCGAGCGCTCACGGATCAGCGTGTCGGCGTCCAGCCAGATGAGCGCACCTTCCGGATAATAGTCGAAGGCTCGTTGCCAGGTGCGCCATAAAAGATGGTGGTCCCGCTCGATGATCTCATCGTTGGTGGTGTCCTCGAGCGCGCGCCAGCGGCTTCCAGGCAATGTTTGGAAGTACGCAGCCGTTTCCGCCCACACATCCAGGGCTTGCTGTCGGGTCCACAGCCCCGAGCGCGCGGCAAGTACCTCTCCCCAATATTGCGTTTGACCCTCGTAGACCCACAGCAGCGTATCGCGCATCGGGACGTTGTAATTAGGGGTCCATAGATCGGCGGGCCGGCGAAACTTACCGTTCCAGGAATGGGTGTATTCGTGCGACAGCAAATCCCTGGCCCAAGGTTGCTTGTCCCACTCGGTGAATACCGTGGGCAGAGTGCCGTCCTCGCTAGACTGATGGTGCTCCAGGCCGATCATCCGCACCTGGTCGCTCAACGAGTAGAGGAAGTCGTAGTGGGCATAGTGGTGCGAGGCGAACAGCTTGTAGGCTTGCTGTACGAGCGCGCGGTGAATCGCGACCTGCTCGGGCTTGACGGCCAACAGGTCGGGCCGGTCGGCAAATAGATTCATGTGCACCGGCACCGCCGCGCCCGGATCGAGGTCGATGCGGCTCGTGTAGCGCCCAGCGAACAGCGGGCTGTCGACCAGTGTCTCGAGCGTCGTTTGCTTGAACGTGGTGCGATTCGCGGCCGAGGACTCCTTGTCGAGCGCCGATGCGAATTGCCAGTCGGCCGGCAGTGTGAGCTCGACCTCGGCCGGGATCTGCCGCGTAAAGTAACCGGCCGGATAGAGCACCAGCGAGGGCCACTCGAGCAGAAGTATCTCGCGGCTGAATTCCACCGGACCCGCGCTCGGGCTGGTCGGCGAGAGGTACTCGAAGTCGATCTCGAGCGCTCTCGTGCCCCCGGGGAGGTGCAAGTGGAACGCGTACATGTCGACCGTATCGCGTGTCCACGGGACGCCCGCGCCGCCCGCGGTGATGGTGAGTCCCGCGAGGCGCTCGATGGGACCGTTCGGCCCGTGTTCCCCAGGCAACCATCGTGGATACAAGAGCACGGCGTCACCCGCCAAGCCGGTGATGGACTCATGCACGCGCACAATGCGCCGCTCGATATCCGAGGCATCGACGTTAAGCCGAATCCCACCGGGGAAAGCGATGTCCTTGGGGGCCGCGATGGGCGGTGCCGCGGCCGCGGGCACGGGCGCCGCTCCTGCGATGCCCTGCGCCGAGCCCAAGACCGCAAGATTCAGGCAAGCGAGGATCAGTTGTTTCATGAAAGGTCGACGCCCGGGATACAGGGTCGAAGCCTAACATCGGGTCTGTGCCGAATCCAACGCCGCGGCGCCTCGTTCCAGCCGCCCAGACTCCTAGACGCGCCCGGTTATGGGGATCAACGTGCCGGTCACGCCGCTCGCCTGCGGTGAGAGCAGGAATACGATCACCTGGGCGATCTCCAGTGGTGTCACCCAGCGACTGAAGTCCGCGTTCGGCATCGCTGCGCGATTCGGCGGCGTATCGATGATGCTCGGCGCGATGGCGTTGACCGTGACGCGTCGATCCTTCAATTCGGCGGCAAGGGCCTCGGTGAGCTTTGCGACGCCGGCCTTCGATGCCGCGTAGGCACCCATTCCCATGGCGGCCTGACTCGCGGCGGCAGCACCGACGCTCACGATGCGTCCGGCGCCATGCTCGGCCGCCCGCTTCAATATGTAGGGGAGCGCGGCCTTGGTTGCATTGAACGCGGTTCGAAGGTTCACGTTGTAGAGCGAGTCCCAGGTCTCGATGCTCCCGCTGTCGATCTTCTCCCAGCGAAACCCGCCGGCAATATTGACCAGCGCGTCGATGCCCCCGAGCCGCTCGGCGATCAAGCGGAAGCCGGATCCCACATTGTCTGGCGAGCCCAGATCGATCCCGCCGAATACGGTGATGCCGGAGCCAAATGCGGGCGCCTTCGCCGGCACCTCACGTCCGACCGCCGCGACTTGCGCTCCGGAGGCCCGCACGGCTTCCGCCACTGCGGCGCCAAGCGCACCGAACGCGCCCGTGATGACGACGGTCCGGCCGCTCTGAGCTTCGCCGGACGACGGTGACTCGGGTGGCGGCACGGCGATATCCTCGGGCTGAAAGCGGATTCCACGATCATATCCGATGATGCTAGTGTGTATGCATGGCCTTATTCACCCGGGAGTTATCGTGAGCACCGATACACAAAAATTCGATAAGTCCTTCATTGAAAAGCAACGTCGATCGCTCATGGAGTTGCGCGACGCCCTGTTGGCCGCCGCGGCTCGCGACGAGAACGAGGAAACGGCCAGCCAATCGGAGAGTGCCGGAGGCGCTCAGGAGTACGAGGACGATGCCCAGCGGCTCGCTGCCCTCGAGCTCGAAGGAAACCTCATCGTTCGGGACGCGACGCGCCTCGAGCGCGTCAATCGCGCTCTGAAGAAGATCGATGAGGGAACCTACGGTCTATCGGATCAGAGCGGCCAGCCCATCGGGCGGGAGCGGCTCGAGGCCGCGCCCGAGTCGATCTTCACGCTGGCCGAGGAGCGAACGCTCGAGCGGGGCGCGGCTCCTCCACGCTACTAGCCTTCGTGCCCCGGGCCTGATGCTGGCATCGAGGCTCCGGGACTTGCCGGCTAGGGTCCCGTGTAGTCGCGGACCTCGATGTCGAGGATAGCCTCGACCGTGCTTTTGAATTCCGCGCGATTCCACCGCACCGTGCCGCGGCCGATCGCGGCGGCGAGCTTGTCGAACTGCGCCTGCGTCACGTTGGTCACGCCGGCGACCACGACGCGGGTATTCGCCGGAGAGGGTACCGATGCGACGAAGATGGCCATTTGCAGCTCGTAGAATTCTGCGAATTGCGGCGAGTGGTTGAGCGGGTCTCTCGATTTCAAAAACGCATCGATTTTGCGCTGAGCCGGTACCCGCTTCAGAAAATCCCAGCGCTGCCGGTCGCCGGCATCGTCAGTCAACTGGGCCTCCTGGAAGAGAAGATTGTAGCTGCTGCTCATGGTGGCGACGGTCTCGGGTGCGATGCGCCATGATAAGGTTCCTCGGGCCGCAACAGGGACTAATTTGCGGCACAGCTCGGTCCCTCGATGCGCAGATATTGTATTGTGGCCGGGTCGAAGATCCGATAATTTTTCCAACAAAGAGATAATCAAATGAAAACACGATTGCCAACCGCGTTCGCGATGGCGGCCCTCTGCATCGGTGCGATCTCGCCGGCCTTGGCCGACGATTCGAAGTCCTATTCGGATGGGCCCGTAAAAGAGGTTACCGCGATTCGCACCAAGCCCGGGATGTTCGATACCTACATGAAGTGGCTCGATACGACCGGGAAGCAGCTGAGAGAGGAAGAGAAGAAGGCTGGCCTCATCCTCGATTACGAGGTCTACGCAGCGATGCCACGATCGCCGCACGATCCGGACTTGTACATGGTGGTGACGTACAAGAACATGGCCGCCCTCGATGGACTCGACGATCGCTTCGAGCCCATCAGAAAGAAATTGTGGGCGACACGAGATGCGGCGGCGAAGGCAGATGTAGATCGCGAAAGCATGCGCGAGATCCTCGGGACCGAACTGATCCGGCGGCTCGACTTGAAGTAAAGTTAGGGCGGCCAGACCGCTCGCTCGGGGTGCGATTCGCGCGCGCCGAGCGGGCGGTCCGCCTGCAAAGGTGCCCATCCGGGAGCTCGCCTCACCGACCAAGGGGAAAGAGACATGGATCTGGAACTGAACGGTAAACTCGCTCTCGTGACCGGCAGTACGGCGGGGATTGGGCACGCCATCGCCGCAACGCTCGCCCGCGAAGGGGCCCGAGTCATCGTCAACGGCCGGACCAAGGCGGCGGTCAGCGAGGTTGCCGCAACGCTGCGGTCCAGCACGGGCGCCGTAATCGAGGAATTCGCCGGCGATCTGAGCCTCGCGGCGTCCGCGGAGCAACTGGCTCGAAACTATCCCGATGTGCAGATCCTGATAAACAATCTTGGCATTTTCGAGCCGAAGCCGTTTGAAGAAATTCCGGATGCGGACTGGCTGAGATTCTTCGAAGTGAATGTGCTCAGCGGCATCAGGCTCGCGAGGCTCCTGTTGCCGGCGATGCGGCGCGCCAATTGGGGCCGAATCATCTTCATCTCGAGCGAAAGCGGCGTACAGATTCCGGTCGAGATGATCCACTACGGCGTGACCAAGACCGCGATGCTCGGCGTATCGCGCGGCCTGGCAGAAGCCGTGGCCGGTACCGCAATCACGGTCAACAGTATCCTGCCCGGTCCGACAAGGTCCCGTGGCGTCGATGACTTTCTCGAAACCTTGGCCAAAACGACCGGACGATCGGATGCGGAATTCGAGAAGGAGTTCTTCGAGAAGGTGCGCCCTTCATCACTCATCAAGCGATTCGCGACGCCGGAGGAGGTTGCCTCTCTGGTGGCATACATCGCGAGTCCCCTGGCCTCCGCGACCACGGGGGCGGCGCTCCGGGTGGATGGGGGAGTGATCAGAAGCGCCTTCTGAGGCCGCGTCAAGCGGAGGTCTTCAAGCCCGCGGAATGATCTTGCGCAGGGCACTGCGCGCGATCGCGTTCTCCCGAGGCAACCCGATCGATATCCTGGCCCACCGGTCGAACGGCGGGAAGATCTTTCCAATGGCGACGCCTTCCAGCGACATCTTGGCGGAGAACTCGCCATGCGGCATACCGGTTTCGAAGAACACGAAGTTCGCCGCGGAGGGTGTGGATCGCAGCTTGAGATCGCGGAACAGCCGAAACCACAACTCGCGCTCCTCACTCACGCGCTGCGCGACTGCGGCAACGTAGCTCGAATCGCGCAAACTTGCGGCGGCCGCGGCAACCGCCAGCCGGTTGAAGAGATGAGGATTGTTGAGACCCTGTTCGCCCATCGCTCTCGCGATCGTCTTCGGCGCGAGCCCGTAGCCGACGTCGAGTCCCGCAAGCCCGTAGATCTTGGCGAATGTTCGAAACACGATTACGTTCTCGCCTTCGCGCACCAGATCGGTCAGCGTCCGCTCCGCGAAGCGGTCGGCGAATTCCAAGTAAGCCTCATCCATGATCAGCAGAGCCTGACGTGAAATCGATCGTGCGGCCTGCCGGAGTTCCGCCGCATCGGCCACGATACCGGTCGGATTGTGCGGATTCACCAGGTAGACGGCGCGCGTGTGCTCATTCACCCGCCCGCCGATGGCCGGCAGATCGTTCTCGAGCCGAGCGTTCAGGGGCACGGCGAGCGCGCGCCCTCCGACGGCAACGGCTGAATCGATCAACGCCGTGTAACCCGGATCGGAGTAGATGAATTCGCCGCCGGGCCCACCCTGCAGGCTGAGATAGGTGCCGAGCGGCTCCAAGATCTCGCCGAGGATGATCTGCTCCCTGGGCATGCGTTCCTTGTCGGCGATGATCCCGACCAGCGCGTCGTACTCCGGGCCCGTATAGCGACAAAGGTTCGCGAATTCCCGTTGGATGGCGTGGCTCACGAGCGGCGACGGACCGAACGGATTCTCGTTGAGCGAGAGCCTCGCGATGGTGCCGTCGCTGCCCGGCGCCGCCGACGCCGGACGCGCGCCAAACATCCGCGAGACCGACAGCGAGCCCAGGGTAAGAGCGATCGTCTTGAGCCACCGGCGCCTATCGAAGAGCGTCATTCATCAGCCCGGCCTTTGCGTCGGAAGCGAACTATCAGATCATAATAAGCGAATCCCGCGGGCAAATCAGAAGCGCTGCGGGCGACTTCGTTTTGGCGGCAAGGAAGCCCATAATATGAAGATGAATGTCCTGCGAGGCAAGACCGCACTCGTCACGGGCGCGGCGAGCGGCATCGGCCGCGCGAGTGCGATGCTGTTTGCCGCCGAAGGCGCTGCCCTGGTAGTCCTGGACCTTGCTCCGGAAGTCGAGGATACCGTCACCGCGATTCGCGCCGCGGGTGGCCGCGCAACGGCGCTCCGGAAGGATTCCTCCCAGGAAGAGCACGTAGCGGATGCGGTGGCCACCGCGATCCACGAGTACGGCGGACTCGATGTGTGTCATGCGAATGCCGGCATCAGCGGCGGCCTGGTGCCGTTCCTAGAGGAGACCGCGGAGCGCTGGACGCAAATCCTTGCGATCAACTTGATCGGTACTTTCCTTCTGGCCAAGCATGCGGCCGCGGTGATGGTGAAGCAGCATCACGGCTCAATTATTTGCACGGCTTCCGTTGCCGGATTGCGCTCCGGCGCGGGCTGTCTGCCGTATAGTGCCAGCAAGGCCGGCGTCATCAGTCTCGTGCAGACTGCCGCCAACCAGTTGAGCGGCACCGGTGTACGCATCAATGCCATTTGCCCGGGTCTGATCGAAACCGGAATGACTCGCCCGATATTCGATCGGGCGCGCGCCCGGGGCACTGAGCGAAAAATCGGCCAGCTCAATCCGCTGCGGCGTGCGGGGGCGCCGGCAGAGATCGCTCAGACCGCTTTGTTCCTTGCATCCGATGCAGCCTCTTATGTGAACGGGCAGGCCATTGCGGTGGATGGCGGATTGTCGTCCTCGCACCCGATCGTCCTTTCCGAGATGAGGGATTCCTGAGAGATTGCTGCGATTTTTCTTCGCGATTCCTCTCAGAGTCCGCCCGCCCGCCCGATCAGAAGCAAGCCCGCCGCGACCAGGGCGGCCCCGATTGCGCGAGCGATGCGCTCACCTGACGGCGCGAGACGTTCGACGGTGATGGTTGCGCTAACGACAGCCATCACACGCAGATCCATGAAGCCTAGAGCCAAGAGAATCGTCGTGAGGCCGGCACAGCAGCGGCCGCAATGGAGGCCGAGCCGCAAGCCGTGGCGCCAGGCCGTGCCGGCGTCCGCCGGCAAAGGCCCGGACTCCGGTCCCGCCCGGCAACAGGCGAGGTGATGTGCCTTCCACGCGGTGAACTGGAGCGCTCCGGCGATCAGCACGACCATAGCGGCCGCGATCGGGACGACGCGCGCGAGAGCCGGGTGCCGGATCTCGATCGAAGCGAGCGCGACGCCGAGCGGAAAAGCGCCCATTCCGAACATGCTCCAAACCAGGAAGTAACCCAGGCCCACGACCGCCGTCAGCCGACCAAGCCGCGTCTCGCCCGTCCTGCCGACGGCGCGCCGGTAGCGCGACAACATCGGCACCAACGACGGCAGCATCATCGCCACCATCATCATGGCCCACATTATGAAGAACGACGCTGCGGCGCCGGGCCATGTCTGTCCGGGCATGAGCACCCATGCCATCGACATCGTCCAGCCGCCGGGCATCGGCATCTCGCCCATCCTCGACATGGACGCAGACCAGACGATCGTCACCGCCATGCCGGCTGCGAAAAGCAGAGCCGAGACGCCGAAAAAGACTCGCTCGGAAGCTTGCTCTGAGGCCCTACCAGCGCCGATGACGCGGGTCGTGGCACACTTGGGGTCGTTGGCGGGGTGCGTCGCGTGAGTCATGATCCGTGCTCCGTTCTCTAGATGCGGATTTGCGTGGTCGCGCGACCATAATCTAAGCGCCGAATATCGAACGATGGGAGTGACAAGTGTGGCGGGATTCCGATGGACTCGTTGATCACGGCGGCGGCGCGGGCGCTCGCTGCGGGTGATCCCCTCGGCGCGCTGAAACGGGTGGCGCTGCGCGATGACGCACCCGCGCTCGCGCTTCGAGGCGTTGCGATGGCGCAGCTCGGCGATCTCGTTCGTGCGAAGGCGCTCCTCAAGCGCGCGACAAGCGCCTTCGGTCCGAAAGAGGCCGTGGCCCGGGCCAGGTGTGTCGTCGCCGAGGCCGAGATCGCGCTCGTCTCGCGCGATCTGGGCTGGCCTGCGAAGGCGCTCGTCGCCGCGCGCGCAACGCTCGAAGCGCACGGCGACCGGGTCAACGCCGCGCATGCTCGATATCTCGAGGTGCGGCGGCTTCTCCTGATCGGGCGCCTCGACGAGGCCGAGCTCGCGCTCGCCGAGCTCGACCCCACGGCTTTCCCGCCCGCGTCGGAGGCCGCCCACGAGCTGGTTGTTGCGGGGATCGCGATGCGACGGCTGCGCACGAAGGCGGCGCGCGCGGCGCTCGCTCGGGCCGCGCGCGCCGCGCGCGCCGCAAATATCCCTGCGCTGCGGGCGGAGGTCGAAGGCGCATCCCTCGTGCTCGGTACGCCTGCAGCGCGCCTGATCGCGCGTGGCGAGGAGCGAATCCTCCGCCTCGAGGACGTTGAAGCGTTACTGGCGTCGAAGGTGCTCGTCGTGGATGCATGCCGTCATGCCGTGCGTGACGCATGCACCGGGATATCGCTCGCGTCGCGCCCGGTGTTATTCGCGCTCGCACGAGCGCTTGGCGAAGCGTGGCCCGCGGATGTGCCGAGAGACGAGCTCGTCGCGCGGGCATTCCGAGCGAAGCGCGCCGACGAATCGTATCGCGCGAGGCTGCGGGTCGAGGTCGGACGGCTTCGCACCGTGCTGCGCACCCTGGCCGACCTGCGCGCGACCAAGCGCGGGTTTGCGCTCGCGCCGCACCGCGCGCGCGAGGTCGTGGTGCTGGCGCCGCCTGTCGAAGGAGAGCATGCGGCGGTGCTCGCACTGCTCGCGGACGGTGAGTCATGGTCGAGCTCAGCCCTGGCGCTGGCGCTCGGAGCCAGCCCGCGCACCGTGCAACGGGCACTCGATTCGCTCGCGGCGGCGGGCAAGGTGCAGTCGCTGGGTCGCGGGCGAGCCAGTCGTTGGATGACCCCGCCAGTGCCGGGATTCCCGACAACTTTGTTACTCCCCGCTCCGTTGCCGAGCGACTAGGATGGAATCATGATTCGATCGGCGGCCAAGATCCTGCGCGAGTATGGACCCTTTCCGGGTGTCGACCGCGTGAACGGAGTGACCTATGACGGTCAGCAAGTCTGGTTTGCGTCGGGAGACAAGCTGAACGCCCTCGATCCTGCAAGCGGGGTGACTTTGCGCTCGATCGACGTTGCCGCGCATGCAGGAACCGCCTTCGACGGTCAGCATCTGTTTCAGATCGCCGAGGATCGCATCCAGAAGATCGATCCAAAGACCGGCCGTGTGCTCGCCACGATCCCTGCGCCCGGCGGCGGCGGCGACTCGGGACTCGCATGGGCCGAAGGGACGCTTTGGGTGGGACAGTATCGGGACCGGAAGATCCATCAAATCGATCCCGAAACTGGGGCGATTCTTCGCACCATCGAGTCGAAGCGCTTCGTTACCGGGGTCACCTGGGTCGACGGAGAGCTCTGGCACGGCACCTGGGAAGGCGATGAGAGCGATTTGACGCGGGTCGATCCTCGGACGGGAGAGGACCTCGAGAGGCTGCAGATGCCGCCAGGAGCGGGCGTGTCCGGACTCGAGTCCGATGGCCGCGATCAGTTTTATTGCGGAGGCGGAAGCAGCGGCAAGGTGAGGAGCGTTCGCAGGCCCAAGCGAGCTGCACGGGCCGGGTAATCATCGCGTCGCTTGCGAGGCACGATCGCGCGAGAAATCCGCGGGTTAATCCCGCAACGACTTCGCCCGGCGGGGCCACATCCGCGCCAAAACTCCGTCGTGCAGGATATATCGGTGCCATAGGGCTGCGAGCGCGTGCAGGCCGGCGATTGCAAAGAGCGCATACGCCAAATACCCGTGAATATCCTCGGTGGGCGCGAATATCGCGCGGTTTTTCTTGATCCCAAAGTTGAGCTCGAAGACACCGAAATCGAAAACCCGACCGTGATAGATGAAGGTCACGAAGCCAATGATCGGGATGATGAACATCAACGCATACAGCACCCAGTGCACCGGGCTTGCGAAGCGGCGAGAGAACGCCCCTATACCCGCCGTTAGCGCGGGCGGCGAATGGCGAAGACGATAGCCAAACCGCGCGAGCAGCAGCAGCCACAGCAAAATGCCGATCAGGGCGTGAATGTTGATCCAGAATGCTTGAGTTTGCTCCGGCCAGGAATCGTGCAGTAGGCCCAATACGCCGACGATGACGACGAGGCCGAACATCGCCCAATGAAATACGATGGCGCCGGGTCGATAGCGCTCCTCGACGGGCAGCGGCCCGGAGGATTCCAAGGGATCGGTGGGCATATTGACGATGGACCAGAGCGGATTTGAACTCTATCTTGACTCATTGGAAGCACTTCGAAAACCCGATCGAAGCCTGGTAATGATGGGTCAACTTAGTGCGCTGATTATCAAGGGTTTTTGGCGCGGTGCCTGAGTAGAATCAATGTTCATCTCGGCCGAAGCTCAAGGCGCAGATTTTGACTCGCTGATACGGCATGAGATACGGTGGCTTTATACGATACGGGAATAGCGGACAGCCATCAGGCGAACAGATTTTGCGTTGCCCGCGTCGGTTGCGCAGTGCGCAGCCTCTGCTGCGGATTTCTCGCTGGTACCTCCGCTTCGTGTGCTGGACGCGTGGCTTTTTCGCGTCGCGCTGTGGCGAGTTCGTGAGCTGACCCCAAGTCATCGCCGCGCGCTCTTTAGAGTGTGGCCGAAGATATCAGTTAGGAGGCGGGTTGAGACAGGCGGCGTACGTTGGAGGTCTGCTGGGACTTGTGTTGCTGGCCGTGCTGTTCATGCGTGGGGACTTCTCCGCGATGCTGCAAACCCTGAAATCCGCCCGCTTTACGCTGTTATGGTTGGTGCCTTATCGCGCGCTTTATTTTCTGCTTTATACCATCGGCTGGCAGAATCTTCTTCGCCCGTACGATCGCCGCCATCGCGCCGGGTTTGGCTACCTATTCTGGGCAACCAGCGTGCGCGAGGGGATCGACCGACTACTGCCGGTCGCGAGCGTGGGCGGCGGCGTCATCGGAGTTCGTCTGCTGAGATGGAGGGGCATCGCGGCCGGCCCAGCCGGAGCCAGCGTGATCGTCGAGATCGTCTTGACGCTGATCGTTCTGTACGCATTTACCGCTTTGGGTTTGCTCCTTCTCGTCGATGTTCGCGCCGCGGGGCACGAATACACGCGTTTCCTGCTGGTATTCTTACTTACTTTACCGGTGCCGGGCGTGGTCGTGCTCCTGCTTCTCTATGGATCGGTTTTCGAGCGCCTGCAAAGAGTCTTTCGCCCGATGATAGGGCAGAGCGCCTTTTCGGAAGACGCCCTATCCCTCGATCGGGAGCTTCGCGCGTCCCTGCGGCGAGGGTGGACTTTGCTGCTGGCCGGCATACTGCAGTTCGTGGCGTGGAGCTCGGCATCGCTCGAGATCTGGTTCGCCTTGCGCCTCTTTGGGCACCCGGTGAACGTCAGCACCGCCCTCATACTCGAAAGTATGACGCAGGCGATGCGACATTTGGCCTTCGTCGTGCCGGCCGGAGTCGGCGTACAAGAAGCCGGCTTGCTCCTGTTCGGCCACGCGCTCGGTATCAGCGGCGAGCTGGCGCTGGCCGTCTCGATGGTCAAGCGCATTCGCGAAGTGCTATGCGGGGTGCCGCCATTGCTGTCCTGGCAATGGATGGAAGGCCGGCGATTCCAAAGGCTTGTACGGGATGCACCCGAATGATGCGATCATCCCGATGGGACATCATCCGAGGTTCAATCGTCGAAATCGTATGTCGCAATAGCGCAAACTATTCACACTAGGATCTTGCCAGCCAACGACCGGCCCCGCACCCATGCATTTCACCCACCAGATCATGTTGTTGATCGGATACTCGAGCTTGACCATAGCAGCCGGTTACGCTGTTTTGAACGCGCTAGCCGTTCTGATCTGGCGGCTGCCAAGAACGGACCTTCGAACGCCCTCGCAGCCGCCGGTCACGGTCCTCAAGCCGTTATGCGGATTGGAACCGGGTTTGTATGAGCACCTGCGCTCGTTCTGCCGGCAGGACTATCCTCAGTTCGAGATCGTATTCGGTGTCCGCGATCAAGCGGACCCGGCCTGCTCCGTGGTCTACCAATTAATGGCCGAATTTCCGGAATTACCCTTGAAGGTCGTCATAAATCCAAAATTGCACGGCGACAACTGCAAGGTCAGTAACTTGATCAATATGCTGCCGCATGCCAGCCATGAATTGCTGGCCATTTCGGATAGCGACACCGCCGTTGCCCGTGACTATCTCACGAAGGTGACTGCCCCGCTGCTGCTGGATGATCGCGTCGGTCTAGTCACCTGCATATACCGCGGGGTGCCAACCCAACAAATTTGGTCGCGCCTTGGCGCCATGTATGTCAATGAGTGGTACCTACCCACGGTGGTACTCGCATGGCTTTTCGGCCATCAAGGCTATGTGTCAGGTCAGACGATGTGCCTGCGGCGAGACACGCTGGCGGCGATCGGCGGCCTGGAGGTCTTGGCAGACCACCTTGCAGACGATTATCGGTTGGGCGAGCTGGTGCGCGCCGCGGGATTGCGCATCGTGTTGTCCCCGTATGTCATCAGCGGCCAGCACCATGAAATGTCGTTGGATTCGGTTACCCGGCATGAATTGCGCTGGATGCGCACGTTGCGCGCGGTACGTCCGGGCAGTTTTCGAGGTCTATTCCTGACCTTTAGTCTGCCTCTGGCGGCACTGGGTATTGCGATGACGGCCTGGGATTCGGGTTCCGGCGTGGCGTGGATGCTTTTTACGGCCGCACTGTTTGCCAGATTGATATTGCATTTCGCCTATCGGCTTCGCGGGGATCTGCCTTTTCTTTTGGATGTCTGGCTGGTACCCGTCCGGGACCTGTTGACTTGTTGGGTCTGGTGCCGAAGTTTCTTTGTCTCGAGTGTTACCTGGCGGGGCGGCGAATTCGACATCGACAGGCACGGCGTCATGCATCGAAAGTTCGGACACCCGGTCGCGCCGGGATCCACGCGTTGCGGCCCCGATCCCACCTGATGCAACGGTGATTGCATTCATTCCCGCGGGCCGGCATCCGGCGAGGGCGGCGCGGTAGAGGGCTGTGCAGGTACGGCATCATCGAATGACGGCAGATTCAGCGGCACGCCGCCGCCGTCGATCTCGCCCTGCTTGTTCTGCAGATACACGGACCGCAGAGTGGCGTAAGGATCAACCGCCCCGCTCAACAGGGCGTTGAGCTGATCCTCCGTCATTATCCGGGTATCGAGGCCGCTCACGACGAACCGCGCCACACCGACTTCCGTCCGATCCGGATAGGTGAGCCAATGTATGGGATCGATGACAAAATCGACGCCGCTGCCTAAGAGATCGCGCGCGGTGGTGGGTCCGAGCAACGGCAGGTACATGTACGGCCCGGGGTGTAGGCCATAACGCCCCAGCGTGACGCCAAATTCGTTATCTTGGTGCGGCATTCCGGCGCGTGCGGCGACATCGAACAAGCCGAGTAAGCCGAGGGTGGAGTTCGCGATGAAACGTGCGCCCGCGACGCCGGCGCGCTTCAGCCGCAGTTGCAGGACATCGTTGAAGAAGGCGACGGGTTCCGATAGATTTACCAGAATGTTATGCACGCCGCGGCCGATCGGGCCCGGTGTCAGCGTATGGTAAATTTTCGCGAGTGGGTGAATTAGGTGCTTGTCTAGAGCGCTCTCGACAGCGTAACCGACGCGATTGCCTCGCTCCCAAGGATCGCCTGGCGCCGGCTTAATCACTGCCCGATCAGTCCCGGCCCTCGCAGCTGACCATGCGAAAATTAGCAGTACGGCGAGTAAGGCCGTCGAACGGTAGCGATAGGCGAGCGTCACATTCCCCATGAGAAGACGTACTCTGTTGATCGCCGCACTGGTGAGCGCCTGCATCGATCGCGCGTGGCTCGTCGTCGCGGCGGCGATCCTCTTTGCGACAGCGATTACCGCGTATGTCATGAGCCATTTTGCCATGAGTACGGACACCTACGTCCTGCTTTCGCCGAAGCTCCCCTGGCGAGCCCGAGAGACTGCGTTCAACCTGGCATTCCCGCAAAAAGGTTCCAATATCGTAGTGGTCGTGGACGGCAAGACGCCTGAGCTCTCCGAAGAGGCGGCGGCTTCGCTTGCAAAGAGCCTGAGCACGCAGTTCGAGTACGTGCGCCGGCCGGACGCAGGTCCTTTCTGGGCCCACAGTGGACTGCTTTTCGCTTCGACCAAGGACGTGCGGACCGTCATGGCTCAACTGATCAAGGTCGAGCCGTTCCTCGGACCGATGGCCTCCGATCCATCGATACGCGGGCTGATGAAAACGCTCTCGATCGTGCTGCAAGGAGTAAATAGCGGCCAGGCCTCCTTGCGGGATCTTCGCGTTCCGATTCGGACGCTGGCCGACGCGCTTGGAGGCTTGATTACAGGCAAGCCTTCCTATTTTTCGTGGCGAACGCTGATCACCGGAGGTGCGCCGGACGCGCGCGACCTGAGACACCTCGTTCTCGTCGATACGGCGCTCGACTTTGCCCAGCTCGAACCGGGTAAATTGCCGACGGAGGCCATTCGAAAGGCGGCTAAAGCTCTTCAACTCGATAGCGACCATGGCGTTCTCGTGCGACTCACGGGCAACGTGCCGCTGCAGGATGAGGAGTTCGCCACCCTGGCCGAGCGCGCCGCCCCGATTGCCGGTCTCGCAAGCTGCGCGATCATTCTGATGCTGTGGATGGCTGTGCGGTCGGTGTGGCTGATCGCCTCCATCATTGCAACTACCCTCGCCGGTCTCGTGACCGCGGCGGCGCTGGGGCTCGCCGTATTCCACCGGTTCAACGTCATCTCGGTGGCATTCATCCCTCTGTTCGTGGGCTTGGGAATCGACATCGGGATCCAATTCAGCGTCCGCTATCGCTCCGAACGGGGACCCGGATCAAGCGTGCGCATGGCGCTCATCGCCACCGCAAGAGGGATGGGCAGCTCGCTGACCCTTGCCGCGACCGCCATCGCGGCCGGCTTTCTCGCCTTTGGGCCCACGGCCTATTATGGAGTCTCTCAGCTGGGGATCATAGCCGGCGTGGGCATGTTCATCGCCCTGCTGCTGAACCTCACTTTGTTGCCGGCTCTGATTCATCTCACCCAGCCACCCGGGTCGCCAGCACGGCCCCCGAGCGCGCGACTGACGTCGATCGACAATTTCGTGCTCGATCATCGAATCATGGTGGTGACTGTCGGTATCATCGGTGCCGCAGTCTCGTCCGCCCTGCTGCCGTTCCTGCACTTCGACTTCAATCCGATCCATCTGCGCAGTCCCCGAGTGGAATCGGTCGCCACACTGTTTGATCTAATGCGTGACCCGGACAAATCGCCAAACACCCTCGAAGTCGTCCGTCCGACCCTCGCGGAGGCGGACCAACTCGCCGCCAAGTTCAGAACACTCGCGGAGGTCTCGGGTGTGCGCACTTTGTCGAGTTTCATCCCCGCCGATCAGCCCGAAAAGATCGCAATCATCAGTGACGGTGCGAATCTTCTCGATCTCACACTCAACCCGCTCGTCGTCGCGACGCCGCCCACGGACGAGCAGGTCGTTTCCAGTCTGGAGCAGACCGCCGTCGATCTCCGGCAAGCGTCCACCGAGGACGCGCCCATGCGCGCCGATGCGCTTCGGCTCGCCGACGAGCTCAGCGAACTGGCAAAGGGTGACCCGGCGGTGCGAATCAAGGCAGCCGAGTTGCTGATACCCGGCTTCGTCACGGTACTCGATCAAATTCGCGATTTATTGCAGCCCCGACCCATCAGCATCACGACGCTTCCGCCCGAGCTGGTACGCGACTGGCTGACACCAGACGGGCGCGCGCGGGTCTCGGTTACTCCAAAAGGAGATTCCAACGATAACGCCGTGCTCAGCCGATTCATTGCCGCCGGGCTCAAGTTGGCGCCGGATGCCACGGGCACGGCGATCAGCATTCACGAGGGCGGTCGAGCGGTGGTCGATGCGTTCATCGAGGCAGGTGTGCTCTCGTTCGTCGCAATCAGCGTTTTGTTGTTGCTGGTGTTACGACGCGTGCGCGATGCGGCCATCACCATGGCACCCATCGTGTTGACGGGGCTCTTGACCATGGGTACCTGCGTGGCGATCCACCAACCGCTCAACTTCGCCAACATCATCGCCCTGCCGTTGTTGTTCGGAATCGGGGTCGCCTTTCATATTTATTTCGTGATGTCCTGGCGCTCGGGCGGCTCGCACCTTTTGACTTCGAGTCTGGCTCGAGCCGTGTTTTTCAGCGCGCTTGCGACCGCCACCGGTTTCGGCAGCCTTTGGGCCTCCAGCCATCCGGGCACCGCCAGCATGGGCGAGCTGCTGATGATCTCCCTGGTGTGGACTTTGGTGTCGGCTCTGCTTTTCCAGCCTGCGTTGATGGGACCGCCTCCCGTCGACGCCGAACACATCCTCACTTCATGAGATCGTCGCTGAGCGAATTCAAATGAGTCACCAAACCCTGCGCTCCCCCGGAAGCCAGCGGACCGGCAAAGTCTGATCGGCGCGTCGTCAGCTGGCTGATGGAGCCGTAATAGACATCAATGATTTTCCAGACGCCGCCCGACTCGCGCATCCGATAGATCAGACTCACGGGCTGATCGTGGGGGCGAATGAGATGGGACTGGACCACTTTGTCGACGCCCCGGCTCGCGATGTCGGGGTCAATCTCGAATTTTTCCCCGCCATATACGCGGAAATTGTGAGCGTAGCTGGCGACGGTCAGTCGAGTGAATGCCGTGATTGCAGCGCGCTGCTGCTCGGGCGTGAAGCCGGCCCAGTCCGGGCCCACTGCCAGACTCGTCATGAGCGGCAGGTCGAAAGCTTGTTCGATGGTTGGTTCGAGCTTGTGATAGCGGTCGACCACGCTCAAGGTGGGACCGGCTTGCATGGACTCGAGGAGTGCGGTATCGAGGCGCTGTACCTGAACCGCCGCGGCGTCATCGATTGCGGCATCCGCGGACTCGAGCCGCGGAGTGAAGAACAGCACGAACAGAAGCCCGGCACACCGCATTAGCGTCGACATTGGCGCCCTCTTAGCCATCGACCGGAATTCTTCCGGCAATCGCACCAATGATCGTATCGTACGGGGCTCGCCCCTTCCACAGTTGTCTTGAGAACTCGAGGACCGGTATCCTCTGAGGAAATCGCCGCGTTGACACCCCCAGGTACGGGCCTGCTTGACCTCGGCAGAGGCCCGTCGGCGGCTTCTGCTCGCCAAGGACACTAGCCCACCCGGGATTGATCGAGGTTGTTATGTCGCCCAATGAAGATCGCGCCCGCAACAGCTCGCAGGAAGAGTCCTCGCACCGCGAGGACTCGGGCGAAGACGGGAACGGCGGGAAGCCCGACCAGCCGCGCAGCAAGATGCCCCTGATCATCATCGCGATCGTCGTCGTAGTGCTCGCGATCATCGGGTTCTTCATCTGGTTCGCGCACCGAAATCAGGTTTCGACCGACGATGCGTATACCGACGGTAATACGGTCACCATGACGCCCAAGGTGTCGGGATACGTGGTCGATTTGTACGTGAGCGACAACACCCACGTCAAGAAAGGCGATTTATTGCTGCGGATCGATCCGCGCGACTATCTCACCGCCGTCGATCAGGCGCGGGCGCAACTCGCCCTCGCGCAGGCGCAGCTCAACTCGTCGCGCGATGCGTTGAAGATTGCGCGAGTTCAATATCCTGCGCAGCTCGAGTCGGCCCGCGCGCAGCAGCGAGCGGCGGAGGCGCAACTCGAGCTCGCGCGAGCGTCCTACGAGCGGCAGCACCAGGTCGACCGGCGCGCCACCACCCAGGAAAGCATCGATTCTTCCACGAATCAGCAGCACGCCGCCGCGGCGAGTCTCGAAAGTGCGCGGGCGCAATTGGCTATTGCGCAGTTGGTGCCGGAGCAAGTGCAAGTTGCCACGAGCGCCGTCGCGGAACGCGAGGCCTCCCTGCAAAGCGCACAAGCTCAATTGGACCAGGCAAACCTGAATTTGAGTTACACCCGAGTTTGGGCGCCTTCGGATGGATTCATCACCTTGAGAAGCATTCAGCAGGGCGATTTCGCGACGGCCGGCCAGGTGATGTTCCTGATCGTGACGCCGGACGTGTGGATCACCGCCAACTTCAAGGAGTCGCAGATCGGCCGCATGCGGCCGGGCGACAAGGTCGACATCAAAATTGACGCCTATTCGGGATTCAAGCTCGAAGGGCATGTGCAGAGCATCCAATACGGCAGCGGGTCGCGTTTTTCCGCTTTCCCGGCCGAAAATGCCACCGGCAACTTCGTCAAGATCGTCCAACGCGTGCCCGTCAAGATAGTGATCGACAGGGGGCTCGACCCCAACCGCCCCTTGCCCCTCGGTTTGTCCGTGTCCCCGGTAGTGTACTTCCCATGACCGAGCAGACGACGCCCGGCAACGAGGGCGGTTGGAAGCCTGCCGGCAACCCTTGGCTCATCACCGTGGCGGTCACGCTGGCCGCATTCATGGAGGTGCTCGATACCACGATCGTCAATGTCGCTCTGCCGCACATCGCCGGAACTCTGTCGGTCAGTTACGATGACGCCACCTGGGCTTTGACCTCGTATCTCGTCGCGAATAGCATCGTGCTGCCCATCTCGGCGTTTTTCGCGCGGCTGCTGGGGCGCAAGCGCTACTTCGTCATTTGCATCTTTGCTTTCACGGCATGCTCCTTCCTGTGCGGCATCTCCGAAAACTTGGGACAGCTGATCATTTTTCGCATCCTGCAGGGATTCTTCGGCGGCGGCCTGCAACCGAATCAACAGTCGATCGTTCTCGACACGTTTCCACCGGCGCAACGCGGGCGGGCGTTCTCTCTCACCGCCATCGCGACCCTGGTAGCACCCGTGCTGGGCCCCACGATTGGGGGATGGATCACCGATAGCTTCAGCTGGCGCTGGGTGTTCTTCATCAATGTTCCGGTCGGCGTGTTGACGGCTTTCGGGGTCATGAGCCTGGTGGAGGATCCACCCTGGGCGAAAAAACGATCCAAGGCATCGATCGACTACATCGGAATCAGCCTCATCGTGCTGACGTTCGCGTCGTTTCAAATCATGCTGGATCGGGGTGAGGATGAAGACTGGTTTACGTCCGGATTCATCCGAACGTTCGCCGCGCTCGCCGCCGTCGGCGCCGCCATCGCCGTCGGCTGGCTTCTGTACGCGGCCAAGCCGGTGGTTGACATCCGCGTCCTGAAGGACCGAAATTTTGCTCTCGGCTGCGGCGCCATCGCTTGTTTCGCGATGATTCTATATGGCAGCGCCATTCTCGTACCGCAGCTCGCGCAGCAACATTTGGGCTACACGGCGACGCTCGCCGGATTGGTGTTGAGCCCCGGTGCGTTGTGTCTCATCCTGCTCATCCCGCTCGCCGGCCTTTTGATGCCGCACGTGCAAACCCGGCACCTTCTCGCCTTCGGCTTTCTGCTCATGGGGTGCGGACTTCTATACTCGCGCAGCCTCGCGCCGGACATCGATTTCCGGCACTTGGTGTGGTTACGCGCCACCCAGGCCATACCTTTGGCCTTTTTATTCGTTCCGGCGAGCGTGCTGGCCTACCAGACGGTGCCGCAAAAGCTACAGGGCGACGCCACGGCGCTCTTCACCATGTTCAGAAACGTTGCCGGGTCCGTCGGAATCTCCGTATCGACCGCCATCATCAGCTCGCGCACTCAAACGCACATGGCGTATCTGTCAGCGCATTTGAGCCGCTCCGATTCGACTTTCCGCACCACGCTGTCGCAGGTCACGCACGCCATCCAGGCCCTCGGCACCGCCACCGGCAATGCGACTCAGACGGCGCTGGGGCGGGTCTACCAAACGCTGATCGCCCAAGCGGGACTACTCGCTTACATGGATGTGTTCCTCTATTGCGCGCTGCTGGCGTTTGCCTTCATCCCGTTCACTTTCCTGTTCTCGCCGGTTAAAAAGGCCGGCGGTGCCCCGGGGCACTGATGCGCATCGCAAAATCCTTGGCTGCGTGGTGCGTGGTGGGCGCCCTGGCAGCCTGCAAGGTGGGACCCAATTTCACGCCGCCGCATCCGACAGTGCCGGACGAGTATGCCGGGATCGACAACCCGGCGGACGGCGGGGCCGTGCCTGTGGCGTCCAAGGCTTCGACCCCGGTATCCTTCTGGTGGCAGGAGTTTCACGACCCGGCACTGGATCGCCTCGAGGCGCGCGCCGCGGCGGGAAACCTCGATCTCCAGGCGGCATTTCTCAGAATCGTCGAAGCGCGTGAACAGGCGCAATCGGCGAAGGCCGAGGGCCTCCCCAGTCTCAACGCGAGCGCGAGCTATTCGCGCGAACAGCTCGGGCTCGCCGGTATCATCAAATCCCAGCACATCAACCAAGGAGCGGCCGGCTCTTCGACCGATGCCGGGTTGATCTCGGCGCTCGAATCGCCGGTAAACTTGTACCAGCTGGGATTCGATGCCTCATGGGAACTGGATCTTTTCGGCAAAGTACGGCGCTCGGTCGAAGCGGCCGACGCTCGCAGTACCGGCGCGGTCGAATCGCGCAACGACTTATTGGTCTCGCTCGAGGCCGAAGTTGCGCAAGACTATTTTCAACTTCGGGCCGCACAAATGCTGCGCACGATCATCGACGAGCAAATTGCGGCGCAGCACGAGGTCTTCGACTTGACGCAAAACAGGCGGCAGCACGGGCTGACCGATGAGGCGGACGTAGAGTCTGCGCGCGCGCAATTGTCCACACTGCAATCCGAGCTTCCGTCCTACGAGCAATCGATCGCGACTTCGAGGCACGCGCTCGCCGTATTGACCGGACTGAATCCGGAGGCGATGGATGCCGATTTTGGCGACTCCGGCGATCTGCCGGCGCTGCCCGCGGTGATTCCCGTGGGAGTACCTTCGACGCTGGCGCGCCGCCGCCCGGATATTCGTCAGTCGGAAGCCGGGCTGCACGCGGCCACGGCGCAGGTCGGCGTATCGGTCGCCTCGCTGTTTCCGGATATCTCCCTTACCGGCACCTTCGGATTGCGCAATTTGAGCCCGGGATATCTTTTCGATTGGGACAGCAAGTTCTACACGTTTGGGCCCACTGTTTCGATTCCGATATTTCACGGCGGGGCGTTGGTGTCGAACGTGCGCCTGTCGCGCGCCCAGGCAGCCGAAGCGGCCTTGACTTATCGCAAGACCGTGCTGCAGGCGCTTCGGGAGGTGGAAGACGGCTTGACCGGTTTGCATCAGGACGCGGCGCGCACGGCCTCGCTGCGAGATACGGTCACCGCCGACCAGCGGGCGCTCGAGGTCGATCTCGATGGGTATCGCAATGGTCTCTTGACCTACATCACGGTGCTGACCGTGCAGATTCAAACCATTCAGGCGCGCCAACAACTCGCACAGGCCTTATTGACGCAGAACACGGACCTCGTGAAACTTTACAAGGCGTTAGGCGGCGGCTGGGAGGATGTGGCGGCGGATCCCGACGCGAACCGTAGAGGTGCGGGGAAGTGAAGCTCCGTGCGGGCCGCGCGGCTGGAGGGACCGACATGAAATCTGTGTTCCGCCTTAGAAATATCGCTCCGCACCATCGAGTTGCAGGTTACTGCTGTGTTTTGGTCGCCGCGGCCTATGTTGCCGCGATCGCTCTATTGGTCGGGTACCTGCTCGGTGATCTTTTGTGGTGAGTAACCACTCAGTCTAGCGAATCGAGCGCGAGTAGCAGGATCTTCCCGGCTCCTCCGCGCTCCCCGAGCACGTGGGCGCGGGCAGCTTCGCGCAAGGGCAACCGATGGGCAATGGGCAGTACAAACGTGCGATCGCGCACGTCATCGGCGAATTCCCGCACCTTCGATGGGTCGGGCTGTGCGAACACCCGAGTCACCTTGACAGTCGGGTTGGCGGCGGCCGACCGCTCCGGAAATACAGAGGCATAACCGAAGTTCCCGCCGTCCTTCACTCTAGCGAAGACCTTCGCCGCCACATCGCCGCCCACCGTATCGGCTACCGCATCGACTGCGGCGAGCTTGGCAATCGCTTCGTCGTCATCGATTGCCAAAATGTCGTCGACATCCAGGCCGCTCGCATCCTCGGTTTGCCGCCGGCGGACACCGGCGATTACGTTCGCACCCAATTTCTTTGCGGTATGAACCGCAGCCCGCCCGACACTACCCAGCGCACCAGTCACCAAAACTCTCTGCCCCCGTTGCACGCTCGCCGCACGACGCACCAGCTGATCTCCCGTCAATGCGATGAGGGGGATCGCAGCCGCATCCGCCAGGTTCACACCATCCGGCACGTGCGTTACCAGAGAACTCGCGACGAGTACCAGTTCCGCATAGGTCGCATTGGACAACGCCACCACGCGGTCACCCGGCTTGAAATTTCTCACCTCGGCGCCCACCGCACGTACCACCCCGCTTACGTCCCTGCCTAGAATGGCGGGCAGCGCCAGCGGGAAGTCCTTCTGTCTCGCACCCGAACGAATCTTCCAATCGATAGGATTTACGCTGGCGGCCGCTGTCTCAATGAGAACTGAATCCGGTTGCACCCGAGGCTCGGGAACATGATCCTCGAATGTCAGCTTCTCGGGACCGCCATATTCGTATATTCGGACTGCTTTCATCGTAGCCTCCGTTAGGTTCTTGATTGTAACAGGAACACTTCGGACGCCGACCTGCGGGCGCACCTCTTGCAGGCAAAATGTGTTTGGCTCATCCTTGCACTCTGTGCGATGTGGTACATATAGCGCGAGATTCGCCGTTCGATTCGTCAGGGAGGACTGCACATAGATCTTGTAGATGCTCGACAGAATCACCTGCTGTCCGTGCTGCCGGAAGAGGTGTGGGAAGATTGGCAGCCGCAGCTCGAACCGGTGGAGTTGCGTCTGGGCGATGTGATCTATGAGTCCGGCGCGACGCTCAGCCATGTATATTTCCCGACCAGCGCCATCGTGTCCCTCCTCTATGTGACGGAAAATGGCAAGTCGGCTGAAATCGCCATCGTAGGCAACGATGGCATCGTCGGGGTCTCCTTGTTCATGGGGGGCGAGTCCACGACCACTCGAGCGGTGGTGCAGAGCGCCGGCCAAGCATTTCGGCTAAAGGCGCAAGCGCTGAAGCAGGAGTTCGACAAGACCGGCCCCGTGCTGCACTTGCTGCTGCGCTATACGCAGGCGCTGATCACGCAGATGGCACAGACCGCGGCTTGCAACCGCCACCACTCCCTCGATCAGCAGCTCTGCCGCTGGCTGTTGCTGAGCCTTGACCGATTAAATGACGGCGAGCTCATCATGACGCAGGAGTTGATCGCCGATATGCTGGGCGTTCGTCGCGAAGGCGTCACCGAGAGTGCCCTGAAGCTGCAACATGCGGGCTTGATCCGCTACGCTCGCGGTCGCATCGCGGTGCTGAACCGCGAGGGGTTGGAGAAGCGGACCTGCGAGTGCTACTCAGCGGTCAAAAAGGAATACAGTCGGCTCCTTCCCAATCGCGTTGCAACGTAGGCGACGCAGTCGGGGCAGGGCATCATCCCTTCAACCATTCGGCAGGTCGGTGCGCTGCTCTTTGGATTTCGCGTGGCTGTCTTTGGCCGTGTCCGGGTTGGCATGCTGCGATGCATCGGTGCCAGCGCGCGGTCGGGGGTCACAGGCGCCATCGCGGCACGCAACTCGTTGCCCAATCGGGCAACGACCTTGAGCTGGGCGGGGCCGAAGACGCCCCGCGCCTTTCTGCTCCTCAGTAGTAGTCTCGGTAGTAGGTGTCGATTCGTGTACCGTAAACATTGTTGTACGGCGGAATGGCATCCTCCTGGTATTTAGGCGCATTCTCGAGGGCAGCTTTCGCCACCGGGACCAGATATCCGCCCATTTCGTTGGAGTACTTCAATACCCGCCACGGCACTGGATATCGGTCGGTACCCATCCCCAAGAATCCGCCAAATTCGATGACGGCATAGCGTACTTCTCCTGACCGCTTGTCGATCATGAGGTCGTCGATCGAGCCGAGCTTCTCGCCGGCATTGTTGTAGACAGCCGTGCCCTCGACCTTGTCGGACGAGATGACATTCATCGAGGTATCGTCAGTAGTGGTCATGAATCTGCTCCTTCGCAATTGAGTGGTTGGACGAGCAAACGATACGAAGTTCACGTCCTTCAACCTGTCGCCCGCCGTGCTCGATCGTTTGTCAGTCTTGATTACTGTCGGACGGCGCGAGCGTTGCAATGGAAGGCCGCCCTACAGACCGATTGCTTCCGCGAACATCAGCGCCTGGCGGGAACGGGAATGCTTGCGACCCATGGCGCCGGCGGGTTCTCGCAGCTCATGGCGGAGCTCACCACTGCGGTCAAGTTGCCGCCTTTGCCAGGGCGTGCGGCGTGGAAGGATACTCCGTCAACGCGGTGGATGAGCTCTTCGACATTGGCCGAGTTTCTGCGCACACCGCGCACCGCGGTTCTCGAGGCGCTCGTCGATCCCGACGAGAAGCCCGCATTGCCACAGGAACTCGCCTGACGGGGTTGAGGGAGATCGCCGCGCTAATCAACCACCGCGCCGCGACAATCGCTTGATGATTTCGCTCTGCGCCTACACGCCGCGGCCGCATGGTCATACACCCAGGTCGATCAGCGACGCGCCTTCGCGGTCGCGGTCGCCGGCGCGACTACGACTCGCGCTTCGATTGGCTGACAGGAGGATGCGTCAGTGGCGCACGATCCTGGCGTGCCATCCGAAGGATACTGGACCCACCCCTGGACGAGACTCGTAACCATGTCCCACCCTCTCGACGAATCGCTTTTCCCTGCCCATCTTGCAGATAGGCGACGTTTCCTGTTGCAAGGCTCCGTTGCCGCCGGCGCGACGCTCGCCGGTGCAAGCGTGCTGCACGCCCAAACAAGGACCGACACCGAGCCACCCGTGCTTGACGGACAACCCGTTCCGGAGCCCCCGGCAGACCGTTCCGCCGGGCCCGTCAAGGCTGGCCGCGGATCGGCCTTGGGCGGCAAGCTCGCGGTGGTCACCGCGAGCGATGCTAAACCTGCGACACCGGCAGATCTCGAGGAGACGGTCCGTCAAGTGAAGGCGTATGGGCACAAGGCTCAAAACATACGCCTCGATATTCGAGACATGCAGGCTTTGAGGAAAGCGGCCGATCAGATCGAATCCACTTACGGGAAGATCGATATCGTCGTCGCCGATGCAGCGATACAACACTGGAAGCCGCTGCTCGAGATGCAGGATGAGGAGTGGCGCGATGTGATCGATAATAATCTGAACGGCACGGCCAACACGATTCGAGCCTTTGCACCGAAAATGGTGCCGCGCCGCCGCGGACGCATCATCGTCTTATCCTCCATGCAGGAAACACGGTGCCAAGGATGCATCGAGCTACTCGGCGTCCAAGTGGGGCATCTTGGGCCTGATGAAGTCCGCCGCTCTAGAGCTCGGTGAATACTATATTACCGTGAACGCGGTGATCCCAGGGTCGGTCGATACGGCGCTCACGCGCTACGAGAAGCGGCTGACCGAGAGCATGGCGGAGACGGGGCAGAAACCGCCAAATCATCCCTCTCCGCAACAAGCTTGGGATGTTCGCGCTCCGACAGTTACGAGGTGACGGGCGGGGATAGCGCAAAGGATATTTGAGCAACTATGAGTAGCTGAGCGACTACTAGTATTTGAGCGCCTACGAGCTGGAAACCCCTTGGTTCCGGACACGGGGGAGCACCTCCTTGCCGTAAAACTCGATAACCCTCTGCTGGTCCGGCTGACCCGAATGGATGTTGACGATGGTGGCGCCGCTATCGAAGAGTTTATTGATCGCCTGCACGTGCGCGTCCGGGTTGGAGCTTACCGTCCAATCTCCGAACACTTTCGGTAACGGCAGCTCTGTTTGTGCGCGATGTTCGATCTGCGCGGGATCTTCGATGTTCTGGTAACCCTTGAACGCCTTGGGAATGAAGTTCCACAGTTTGGCCGCCGTCTGCGCCTCGCTCTGATCGCCGACGACCACGAATGCTTCGACGAGCACCGACATTGCGCCTGGGTCCTTGCCGGCGGAGCGCGCCCCCTTTTCCCATTCCCCTTTGTGTTGTTTCCAGGTTTGCGGGTCGGTGATCAAGCCATCACCGTGCTCGCCTGCGAGCTTCATGGCCTGTGGGCCATTCGCAGCCAACAATAATGGAATCGGTTGGGCGGGCGGATCGTAGAGCTTGGCGTCGACCGTATAATGCGCGCCCTTGTGTTGCAGCTTCTGCCCCGTCCAGAGCTGACGGATGATCGCCACGGCCTCAATGAGGCGGTCCCAGCGCTCGCGCCACTTCGGCCACTCACCCGTCGCGGCCTGCTCATTCAGCGCTTCGCCGGACCCGAGTCCGAGGAAGATCCTCCCCGGGGAGAGCAGACTCAAGGTCGCAAACGCCTCTGCCACGACGGCCGGGTTGTATCGCAACGTCGGACACGTGACCGTTGGCCCCATCCAGATGCGCTGAGTTTGCTGCCCCAGGGCACCTAGTGTTACCCACGCCTGTCCGACGTGGCGTTCGTTCGCTTGCCAAGGTTGGAAGTGATCGCTCGTCGCCAGGAGATCGAAGCCAGCGCTTTCCGCCAGGCTTCCCAGGCGTACCAGTTCAGGCACCGGAAACTGCTCATGGGCGAGCATGAATGCAACCATGCCTTTGGAGAGCGAGCCTGGACGTGACGTTGCGCGAGAGGCCGCCGCGGCCGCTCCAGGGCCGCCGGCGCCGCGGCCCTGTGTGGCCGCCGCACCCGCGGGCGAGAGGCCGGCGCAGACGGCGCTCAGTAAGGCAGACTTCAGAACATTGCGCCGGCAAGCGCCGGCAAAGGCTTCGTCAACTGGGACTCTACTCAACATGCGCACTCCTCTTGTCATCGTAGCGTGATATCAACGAGCAATTCCGAAGGTCGTCGCGTAGCCTGAATCAGGCGATATTCCAACGGCCACGCAAACGCGGCTGTAGGACCAAGCCGCGAACGCACGCAAGCAGAGCCAAAACAGCGGCGTAAGCGCTGCTCGGCGCGTCCTCATTGCGGACGATAATCGGGACGGGGCGGAGACCTTAGGACTCTTTTTGCAGATGCAAGGTCACGAGATACATTTCGCCCATACCGGCCGCGAGACCTTGGCCGTGGCGGCGGCGGTGAAGCCGGAGATCGGCGTGATCGATATCGGCATGCCGGATATGAGCGGATACGAAGTCGCAGAACGAATTCGGCACGAAGCGTGGGGCGAGCAAATCACCTTGATGCTCGAGCATTTCTTTTCGCACCGCAAGAGTTGACCGCTCGAGCGGTCCGGCAAAATTTGGTCGTTATGTAATTCTTACAAAGATCAACAACGGGGCCGCGACCGCGTTCGATTTATCGATGTGCTATGTTCTTTCCCAGGGATGCTGGTGCTGGGGGCGGGTGTGCCTCCCCAAGTAAAATCATTAGAATGTAGGACAGGGGATGGCCAGAAGACCGATGACGCGAGCTGGATTCGGCGCCCGCGGCGCGATGCAATTGCTTGGACGAAAGCTGATCATGAGCACGTGTTGCGCGCTCCTGGCGTCCGTCGCAGAAGCGCAGGGGACGTCGCCGAGCGACGATCTTTCGCGCCTATCGCTGCAAGAGCTCTCGAATCTCGAGGTCACCTCCGTCTCCAAGGCTCCAGAAGGGTTGCAGCGCGCTCCCGCGTCGATTTACGTCATTACCCACGAAGACATCATGCGCTCGGGCGCGACCAGCCTGATGGAGGCCTTGCGGCTCGCTCCGAATCTACTCGTCACGCAAGTGAGCGCCGCAGGGTACACCATCTCAGCGCGCGGCTTCGGCGGTAACCCTCAGGCGCAGAACTTCTCGAACAAGCTGCTGATGCTCATCGACGGGCGCAGTGTCTACACGCCGCTCTATTCGGGGATTTATAGCGACGCCCAGGATGTGCTCTTGGAAGATGTGGATCGTATCGAGGTGATCAGCGGCCCCGGCGCGACATTGTGGGGGGCGAACGCGATGAATGGAGTCGTCAATGTGATCACCCGGCCGTCGTATCTGACGCAGGGCTCTTTCGTCGATGCGTCCGCCGGCAATCAAGAGCAAAATTTGAATGTACGGTATGGAGGGCGTTCGGGCGGCGATCTGTCCTATCGGGCGTACGGATTAGGCTTTCATCGCGCGGCCGAAGTCCTCCCGGACGGGGGGTCGGCGCAAGACGGCTGGACCAAGGCGCAGGGCGGATTTCGCTCCGATTGGTCGACCGATCAGAATTCCGCCACGTTGCAGGGCGACCTTTATCGCGCTGCGGAGCAGGAGTTCATGAGCACCGACGGTTCGATCGCGGGTGCCAATGTGTTGTCCCGCTATCAACACCACACCGCACACTCTGAATTTCAAGTGCAAGGTTACTTCGATCAAACTCAACGCTTTGGCCCCGAGAGCGGCGGAGGCGGCGGTTTCGTATTGCATACCTATGATTTGCACATTCAGCAAAGTATCGAAGCGGGAGCTTATCAGCGCATCGTCTGGGGAGGCGGAGAGCGCCTCAATCGCTACGCCATCACCAATCAGATGGAACTGTTATTCGAGCCGGAGCGGCGTAACCTCACTCTCGGGGATGCCTTCGTCCAAGATACCGTATCGCTCGCCCCAACCCTCAATCTCACCGCGGGCGTCAAGATGGAAGATGACCCCTACTCGGGATGGACGCCGCTGCCGGATGGGCGACTGTCCTGGCAACTGAGCGCCCATGCCGCGCTGTGGGCGGCGGCGTCGAAGGCGATTCGCTCGCCCACACCGTTCGACGACGATGTGATCGAGAAAGGCGGGACCACCGTCTTTTTAACCGGCAACCGCTTGTTTCGCCCGGAGGAGGTCACAGCCTACGAGACCGGAACGCGCCTCGACCTCCCCTCGGCTCTGTCGGCATCCTTGGCCGTTTTCTACAACAATTATGATGATTTACGCACCATCGAACCCTCCGCCGGCGGCCTGCCGTTGTTTTGGGGCAACCTCATGAAGGGGGATACATACGGCGCGGAAGGTTGGGCCAATTGGCAGATCGTCGACTGGTGGCGGCTATCCCCAGGAATCACGGTTTTGCGGGAACAACTCAGGTTCAAACCGGGGGCGAGTGGCATTCTAGGGATCGCGCAAGCGGCCGATGATCCGAGCTCGCATGCCGACCTGACCTCCTCGATGCAACTCGGCCGCGCCGTGACCTTGGATGCGACCTTGCGCTATGTGGGCGCTTTACCCGATCCGGCGTTGCCTCATTATGTCGAGTTGAACGGCAGGATAGGCTGGCAAGCCGCGGATTCCGTCGACCTTTCCATCAACGCTCTCAACTTGCTGCACGCGCGGCACTATGAGTTCGCTCCTTCCCAGGGAGGCGAGGCCATTGTGCGAAGCGTGATGGCGGAAGCGCGGTGGAGGTTCTGATGAACCCTTCGCGCCAATTCCTGCATTGTTGGTCTGCATCTTTCGGCGGGTTTGCTCTGCTGCTGACGGTGTTGCTGGCATTCCCGGTCAGCGCGCAGGAAACACATACGGAAGAGGCGGTGAAGGCGGCTTATTTATACCGATTTGGCACTTACGTCGACTGGCCGAAGGAGTCCGCGAGCGGCGACCTGTTCGTGATCGCGGTGGTGGGGGCGCCCGGCGTGGCGCGCGAGCTTCGGCATATGCTTCCGGGACGCCTCATCAACAATCAGCCGGTACAGGTCCGGGAAGTGACGCGCGCTCAAGAGGTGGCGGGCGCTCAGATGTTATATGTGGGCGCGAATAATGCGGATTTCCTGCGGGCATTGAGTCCGGCCGGAAATGCGGCGACTCTGATCGTCACCGACGAGGAGCGGGGACTCGATCTGGGCGGCGCGCTCAACTTCGTCACGGTCGACAAGCGCGTACGCTTCGAGGTGTCCTTGACGGCCGCAGAACGCGCCCGGGTCAAGATCAGCGCGGATTTGCTCTCGGTCGCGATCAGGGTGCGCGGCGGCAGGCGCCAAACGAACGAAATTTGCGTACCTTTCTCGTTGCCCGATGAAGGCGATACGCCATGCGGCATTCGCCAGGCGCGTCTCATGCGTCGGCAGCCGGAAATCCGCGTAGCGACTTAAGGAGACCGCATGGATGGATGCAGCTCCGCGAGCGCCAAACGGGAGGCGAACCTGAACGGACCCGCTCCGAACGGCGGCCAGCCTCGCGGGCAGCCAGCCGCGGAACCTCGCCGTTCAGTGCGCGGCAAGCTGATGCGCTTGGTCTTGGTGACCACGGCGGTGGCGGTGTGCGTGGCGGGCGCCGCCATGGTGACCTATGACCTGAGCGCTTTTCGAGGGTCGTGGCTGACCGATCTTTCCAATGAAGCCGCGATTCTTGGTGTATCGGTCGCGCCGGCGCTGGAATTCGACGACCACGACGTCGCCGATCGCAATTTGGCAGCGATGCGTGTTCGAACGCGTGTCGTAGTGGCGGCGCTGTATACGGCAAACGGCGAACTCTACGCTTCCTACTCCCGCGATTCACAGTCCTCGCCCCCGCCGACCGCCCCGTCGCACGCGGAGATCGTGTCCGGCGAAACGGTCGAGCTGTCGCAGCCCATCGTCCGTAACGGCGAGCTCCTCGGCACGATTTATATGCGCGCTCGCTATGATGTGAAAGGCCGGATCTTGGCGTATCTGAATATCTTCGCGCTCGTCATCGCGTTGAGCCTCGCCGTAGTCTATCTGCTATCGCGCCGGTTGCAGAAGGCGATTACCGACCCTCTGGATGCGATGACGGGAGTAGCGCGGGAAATCGTCGAGCGCCGCGATTATTCGCTGCGCGCCTCCAAGACCACCGACGATGAAATCGGCCTCGCCGTGCTGGCCTTTAACGGCATGCTGGATGAGATCGAGGCGCGCGCGCGCGCCTCGGAGGGGGCCAATGCCACGTTGCAGCTGGAGGTTCAAGTGCGTCAGGCGGCCGAAGCTGCGCTCCTCGAGGCGGACCGTCGCAAGGACGAATTCCTGGCGACCTTGGCGCACGAGCTGCGTAATCCCTTGGCTCCGATTCGCCATGCGGTAAAGGCCCTGGAAGCCAAGGCCGCCAATGAACAGCAGCAGCAGTGGTGCCGCTCGGTGATCGGCCGGCAAGTCGAGCGCATGGCACTTTTATTGGACGATCTACTCGATGTTTCCCGTATCACGCGAGGCCGACTCGACTTGAAGATCGACGTAGTCAATTTGCGGGCGGTGGTGGACGCCGCACTAGAGGTCGCGCGGCCGCTGATCGATCTGAAGCGACAGCGCTTGGTCGTCGCATTGCCCGAGCAATCTCTCACGGTGTCCTGTGATCCGCTCCGCCTGTCACAATCGCTGTCGAATTTGTTGACCAACGCCGCGAAGTACACGGACGAGAATGGCTCCATCGAGCTCACTATCGAGTTGACCGCCTCCGAGCTCAAGTTCGCAGTCAAAGATAGCGGCATAGGGATCGACCCGAAATTCATGCCGGGCCTGTTTGAGCTCTTCCACCAATTGGATTCCGCCATTGATCGGGCGGAAGGCGGCTTGGGCATCGGCCTGGCGCTCGTCAA